>ERZ1034952.212-NODE-212-length-53443-cov-7.421911_pt1 | contig 53443 bp, 38 predicted proteins | sample MGYA00520625_ERZ1034952 | MGnify/ENA primary metagenome ERZ1034952 (study PRJEB33766, sample SAMN09781773) | gut metagenome | biome: gut microbiome | host: Homo sapiens | place: Madagascar | study: EMG produced TPA metagenomics assembly of the PRJNA485056 data set...
GCCGCAGTTGTAGGGGCGGATAGCATCCGCCCGAACCCCCATGAAACTGAGCTGTTTGTTGAATGGGGATGGTTTTGGCGCTTCGCGACGGGTCGACTGATAGTCGACCCCTACAGTCCATATGGGAAGCTGGTTCCATCCATCGAACGACACCCCCTCAGTCAGCCCGTTCGGGCTGCCAGCTCCCCCAAAGGTGGAGCCGAGGGCGCTTCGCGCCAACAGGAGCGCAAAAAATATCCCCCGCAGAGGATTTTCTCTGCGGGGGATTTGCTGGTGCGCCCGGTGGGCGCACGTTCTCTAGGGTGAAAGTCCCAAAGTCGCCCGGTAGCGGGAAGAACTTCGCCAAAGGCAAGGGTGTCCGTCGTGAGGCGGAATCTGAAGAAAGCCGGATTTTAGGAGTTAAAAGGTCTCTTAATGGGCAAAACTCTGGCCTGACGAACAGAAATCGCATTCAACCGGGGCGTTTCTTATTCGCCGCGCATCGGTCATCTGGAAAATTTTGCGGCGATAGCGGCTTGTTTTGCGTTACAAAAGATGATAAAATAAATGATAAAGCTTTCTAAAAGTGGAGCACGACGAATAACCCGAAAATACGTTCCCGTGCTGCCCGTGGCAGAAAGCAGACATTGACCCAGGGCATCTGCACTGTCTTTGAACCGTGCCCAAAAAGGAGATTAAAAACATGAGCAAAAACAAATCCATCTTCCGGCAGTCATGGGCTGGAACCTGCATCCGCACCGACGCAGTGAAGACACCGGAGCTGCTGATTGGCTACTTCATCGGCCCCTTCGGCGCGATGCTATCTTCCGGCATTTTCACCAGTTTTCTGCAAGCGTATTTGGGCGATGTGCTGGGGCTGAATGCGGGCTTCCTGTCCGTGCTCCAGTTGGTTTCCACAGTGCTGATTGTGGCCGCCAACCTGGTGGTGGGGCAGCTGATTGAGCGCACCCGCAGCATGGCCGGGAAGGCGCGCCCCTGGATTCTGCTGTCGGCACTGACTCTTTCCGTTGCCAGTGTGCTGATGTTTGTGGTTCCCTTTGAGGGAACGGCACGTTATGTGTGGATTGCCATTGCCTATAATCTCTATTACGCTGTGGCTTACCCCATTTACAATACCGCAAACTCCACCATGATTCCCCTGTCGACCCGTGACAGCGGCAAGCGCAGCGCCCTGGCTTCCATGACCAATGTGGCCGGTTTGGGTGTGATGGGCGCCGGCTCTATGGTGTTCCCCATCCTGGTTGCCAATGTGCTGACCTATGAGCCTTCTAACCAGAGCCGCTGGCTCATCTGCATGGCAGCGGTTGGCATCTTCTCCGCCCTGACCATCTATCTGCAATTCCTGTTCACCCGGGAGCGGGTCACCGAGGAAACCATGGGCAAGCAGGAAACCGCAGCCGTGAAAACCGTGTCCATGGGGCAGCAGCTGAAAGCCGTTACCGGCGAAAAGTGGTGGTGGATTGTCATTTTGTTCTATCTGAGCTTCCAGTGGGCCGGCGCCGTCAAGAATGGGTCGATGGTGTTCTTCTGCCAGAATGTTCTGAACGATTCCAACGGCGCTGCCCAGGCGCTCCTGGCAGTGCTGGGTGCAATCCCCATGGCCATTGCAGCCGTGGTGGTGGTTCCTCTGGCAAACAAGTTCAGCAAGCGGATGCTTTGCTTTGTGGGTATGGCAATCGGTGTGCTTGGCGGCGTGATTGCCGGTCTGGGCGGCAGCAACCTGGTGGCTGTGGGTGTTGGCGTTGCCCTCAAGTGCCTGGGATCTTCCCCTGCCTGCTATCTGATTCTTGCCATGCTGGCCGATGTGATTGACCATGTGGAGTATAAAACCGGCATCCGCACCGACGGCCTGACCATGTCCATCTATTCCTCTCTCATGGTGGCGGCTACCCCCATCGGCGGTGCCATCATCCAGGCGCTCAACGCCATGCTGGACATTCAGACGGCTTCCTCCGTCAACTACGTTTGGATTGAAACCATTGCCTATTTGATTTGCGCGGTGATGATTCTGTTTTTCAATGTGGAGAAGAATCTGAGCCAGGAGCAGAAGGCGATTGCCGAGAAAAAGAAATAATCTGGATGTCAAAAAGCGCTCCTGGAAAAACCAGGGGCGCTTTTGAGTTGTGCATCCGCTCTGTAGGGGTGGATAGCATCCGCCTGAAATCCGGGGGTACGGATGGTTCAACATTTGCCGCCGCTCATCATTTTGGGACACTCTTTTGTCAAAAACTGGTGGTAAAATGCAAACCCCACGCAGCTGGTCAGCGTCTCGGTGACGGGGAAAGCCAGCCAGAACCAGTTGAGGCCGAACCGGGAGAACAGATACCCCAGGGGCACAAACAGCACCACCGTCCGTATTACGGGCAGAGCAGAGCTTTTCAGGCTGGAGCCGACTGCCTGGAAAAACACCGGGAATATCTGCGCCGTTACCATGGGGATGAAGCTGACTCCCACGAAGGGGAAACCAACCCGGCCAATGGCAATCACCTGCTCGTCACTGGTGAATACCCGCAGCATCTGGGCGGGAATGGAAACGAAGCACAACGTCCCCAGTGCCATCAGTGCAACGCCGAACAGAACGGAATCGTTCAGGGTTTTCTTGCAGCGGTCGATGTTGTGGGCGGCAAAATTATAGCTGATAACGGGCACGATGCAGGTCTGCATTGCACCCAGGGGGATGAAGAAAAAGGTCTGCCACTTGTAGTAAAGCCCCAGGGCGGTAACGGCTTCATCACTGAAGGTGGCAAGAATCAGATTCAGTCCCAGGATGTAAAAGGTATAGGCCGACTGCATCAAAATATTGGGCAGTCCCAGGCGGAAAATCTCCCTGATGTGGTGGGGGAAAAGTGACGGCTTTGGTGGCCTGCGGAAGCCCTTGCGCATCACAATCAGGGCGGCCACCATCTGCCCTGCGACGGTAGCCACGGCAGCGCCGGCAATGCCCATTTTCAGGCCGAAAATCAGCAGCGGGTCCAGCAGGATGTTGGTCACCGCACCCAGAATCTGGGCAAACATGGGCGTTTTCATATTGCCGTTGGCTTGCAGCACCTTTGTCCAGGTGCTCTCCAGAAACAACCCAAAGCTAAAAACACATACAATCCGGCCATAGGTCACCACGTCCGCAATCACGGCCTCGGAATCGGTGGACATCCGGGCATAGGCGGGCATGATTGCCCAACAGACGGCGGCGAACAGCAGCCACAGTGCAGCAGCCAGGGGCGTGCCCACACCGGCATATTCATTTGCATTTTCTCTGTCACCGGTGCCCAGCTTTGCAGCCATCACGGTGTTGATGCCCACACCGGTTCCGACGGCAAAGGCAATCATCAGCAGCTGCAGGGGATAAATGATGGATAGGGCAGTCAGGCCGCTGTCCGAATACCGCCCCACAAAGAGACTGTCCACAATGTTATAAAGTGCCTGTATCAGCTGTGCCAGCATCACCGGCGGTGCCAGACGCAGCAGAAGTTTGCTGATTTTTTCCGTTCCGAATAAATCTGACTGTTCCATGAAAGACCTCCGAAGTCCTGTTTTGGACGGCAATAGTATAGCGGAGGAAGATTGAAGTGTCAAGGCGGGAGCGCGGGAGATATGCCGACACAGAAATTCCGCTGCAAAATCCGGGAAGGTAAAAGATAATAACAGTTGTGTTTGTGAAAAATTGTGGTATAATCTACGTTTGGATAAAATAATTGTTTGGATAACAAAGCAGGAGATGGAATATTCAAACGTATGGAGGGAATTATGGGAACACCAAAAGAGGCGTACCTGAGGCTCAGCGAGGACGTGCGAAGAAAAATTGAAGAAACGGCAGTGGCGTTATATGCACAGCATCCGTACAACGCGGTGACGGCACGGCTGATTTGCCGGACACTGAAAATCAATTCCGCAACGCTCTACCGTTGGTTTGACAGTAAGGATGACCTGTATATTTACCTGATGAAGACGCTGATGGACAGGGAGACTTTTCCAGAAAACCTGGTTTGGGACATGGACGATTTTATTGTTCAGAAAATCAGGACGGGTGAATGCTATACGGACAATGAGAGAAAATTTCTGGTTTCCTGGCAGCATATTCCAGAAAATGTGCTGGCAAAGCTGGTGTTTGAAGGCGTGTTTTTTGACGATGCGCTGATTCGCTACAACCTGCTGAGAATGCAGCAAGCCGGAGAGGTTCGCTCCAACCTCAATATTGATTTCACAGTGTATATCTATAGCACTTTATCGTATAATATACAGCGTTTTATCAACGAACGGGGCATAGAGGACCCGGAGGAGGTAAGAAATATTCAGCATTTTGCATATTATGACCTGCTTCGACTGGGAATTAAAGGGCAGTATGCCGAAAATGAAAATGAAAAATCTGTGGGTGATTGACATCTGTCCACACCTGCGATACAATGGCGAGGATGTAAATGCGATTACATCCTCGCCTTTTTATTTTACTGTACAATTCGGAAAGAAGGTATCCCAGCGTGCTTATCAAAAACGGAACCATTCACAATGGTATTGGCAGCACCTATCCCGGTGATATTCGCATTGCCGGCGGCTGCATTGCAGAGGTGGGGAATCACCTGGAACCCCAAGCAAACGAAGATGTGTTTGATGCCCGGGGAATGGACATCCTGCCCGGCTTTATTCAGGCGGTTTCCAACTGGGGCGTGAACGGCTCCATGACGGAGATTCGCCCTTCCGCCAATGACAACGACGAAACCAGCGCCCCCATTATGCCGGAGCTGGATGCCTTTTATGCCTTTAATGGCCGGGCGGCAACGGCGCAGCAGCTGTCTGCCTTTGGCATGACTGCCTGCGGTGTTGCACCCACGGAAAACAACCTTTTTGGCGGCGTGATTGCTGCCTTTACGGTGGAGGGCGTGAACCCCTATAAGATGGTGCTCAAGCGGGACATTGGCATGATGGCTTCTGTCACCAACGCCCTCAAGCAGACCTACGGCACCCGTCCTGCCGCCCCCATGACCCGGATGTGGATTTTTACCACGCTGAAGGAGCAGCTGCGCAAGGCGGCGGAATACAAACAGGAGGCGGACAAGCCCGCCGACGAAAAGCTGATTGCCCTGAAGCGAGTGGTGGAAGGGGAACTTCCTCTGTTTATCACCTGCGACAGTAAACTCGCCATGGAGCGGGTGATGGAAATCACGGCTCCCTATGAAAAGCTCCGCCTGGTCATTGTCAACGGCTATGAGCTGGACGGCAGCGAGACGGAGTTGGTTGAAAAGCATATTCCTGTGGTGGTGCATACGGCGGCTATGCCCCTGGACGAAGATGCCATGCATCTGGATAAGAAGGGCATTGCAGCCCTGGTAGACAAGGGCGCACTGGTTGCCCTCAGCGGCAGCGCCGGAACGCTGGCAGCCCGGGAGGACTGCCTGTGGAATGCCATGGAGATGATGCGGCTGTGCCACAACAGCGACAGGGTGCTGCCCCTGATTACCTCCAACCCGGCGAAGATTCTGGGCATTGACGGCGTGACCGGCAGCCTGGAGGCGGGCAAACGGGCGGATTTGGTCATCTGGACGGAGGACCCCCTGACCAGCTGGCAGGCTCGCATTGTCCGCACCTTTATCGGCGGCGAAGTGACCTATCAGGAAGGAGATGCGCTGAAATGTATGTAATTAAAAATGCACTGGTCTACACCATGGCGGATGCCGGTGTGGTGAAGGCGGATATTTTGGTGGAGAACGGAAAGATTGCCGCCATCGGCGAAAATCTGAGCGCCGAGACGGTGATTGATGCCGCCGGAAAGGTGGTCACTCCCGGCTTTGTGGATGCCCACAGTCACATTGGCGGCATTGCCGACCTGACACCCCTGGGCGAAGACCTGAACGAGATTACCAATCCCCTGACCCCGGAACTGGATGCTTACTATGGCATCAACCCCAAGGATAAGTGCTTCGGCTATGCCATTGAGCAGGGCATTACCACCTCCTGCCTGATTCCCGGCTCTGCCAACGTGGTGTGCGGCTGGGGCATGGCCTATAAATCCGCCGGGGAACACCGGTTAATCAAGGACCCGGTGGCGCTGAAAGCAGCCATGGGCATCAACCCCAAGGGCTGCTATGCAGCAAAGAAAATGGCACCCATGACCCGTATGGCCATCGCAAACCTGATGAAAAAGTACCTGCGGGACGTGAAGGACTACATGGCAAAGAAGGCTGCCGCCGGTGACGATGCCACGAAGCTCCCCCCCTATGACCTGGGGCTGGAGCACGGCATCCCCGTGATTGAAAAAAAGATTCCGCTGAAGGTGCATTCCTATATGCACGACATGATGACCCTGCTGGAAATTGCCAAGGAATTTGACATTCTGGTGACCATGGATCACGCCCAGGGTGCCAGCGACTTTGCCGACGAACTGGCTGACCCCCATGTGAAGGGTGTGATTTTTGGACCCACCTGTGAGCCGCTGTTCCCCGGCGAGGGCGGCAAACTGGACTATGAGTGCTGCAAGATGCTGGATGACCGGGGCGTGAATGTGGCGGTGATGACCGACGGCCCTGTGACCGCCATCAATATGCTGCTGTATGAAATCGGCGAGGCCGTCCGCAAGGGCATGGACCCGGTGCGGGCGCTGGGCATGGTCACGGTGAATGCCGCGAGAATTCTGGGCATTGAAGACCGGGTTGGCTCTCTGGCAGTGGGCATGGATGCCGATATTCTGGTGTGGTCGGCGCTGCCCTCCCTGGCGGCGGATGCCGTGCTGGAGCGGGTCATCATTGACGGCAAGACGGTTTTTGAGGTGACGAAATGAAAAAATATACATATCCCGCCTGCAAGACCGTGGATGTGACGGAGGACTGGTTCGGCGTGCAGCTCCCCGACCCCTATGCCTGGCTCAAGGAAGCCAAGAGCAAAGAGGTGCTGGATTTTGTGGCGGCGGAAAATGCCTATACCGATGATTACTTTGACCGGACGGCGCTGGATAATAAAATTGCCCAGCTGAAAGCGGCGGCGCTGCCGCCCCTGCCTTCTTCCATCAGCCCCTTCCGGGACGGCTATGTGGGCACCTTCCACCGGGACGGACGCTATGTCAATGAAATCATGGACGACAAGCTCCACACCGTTGCCCCCTTCCCCCCGCTGAACGGGTATGAGGACTATGACCTGTTTCAAGTGCAGCCCAGCCCCGTGGACAACCGGTACGTTGCCTGCATGATTCAAAAGCCCGGCGCACCCCGTCCCACCATCCTGGTGTATGACATGGAAAAGAAGACGGGGCTGTACAAAGCGGAGATGTGCTTCTCCTACTGCTGGAGCAAGAAAAACGGCTGCCTGTACGCTTCCTCCACGGAAAGCGACAGCACTGCCCAGACCTGCCGCACCCGCTTTTTGAGCTATAATCCGGTCAGCGGTGAAGAAAAGGTGGTCTATTCCGATGACAGCAACTGCATCTTCGGCCAGGTGTACCCCTCCAGGGATGGAGCATATGTGGCGGCGCAGGTGTGCCAGGACTACAGCCTGGGCAACTGGATTGCCATCAACACCGCAACCGGCGAGAGCTTTACGCTGACCACGGAGCCGGTAGAGTGGTACTATGCCGATTCCATCGGGGACACCCACTATTTCGTCACGGTCACCGGCGCGCCCAACGGCAAGGTGATTGCCGTGACGAGTGACGGAAACGTGCTTACCGCTCTGCCGGAATCCGGCAAGGTGATTCTGAACAGTGCGTTCAGCCAGGACGGCAAGCTCTATGCCATCGGCAAGAAGGACGTAAGTGCCTGCCTGATAGAAGTAGCCAGCGGCAAAGAGGTTCCGCTGCCCGGCCGGTTTGCAGCCTTGAGCGAAGCGGGGGAGGGACGCGAGGGGGTTCTCCTGCAATATGAATCCTTCCTGGATGCCCCCCGGATTCTGGAATTTTCCAAGGGCAGCTTCCGCACCCTGCTGACTTCCAGCGAAGACAAGTGGGATGACCTGACGGCAGAGCAGCACTTCACCCCCTCCAAAGACGGCACGCTGATCCCTTATTATATTGTATACCGCAAGGATTTGGTGCGGGACGGCTCTGCTCCCGCTGTGATGTATGCCTACGGCGGCTACAATATGATGTCCGCCCCCTGGTATACCGAGATGGTCACCGGCCTGAACATCCCCAAGTGGGTGCAGGGCGGCGGCGTGTATGTCCACCTGAACATCCGGGGCGGCAATGAGTACGGCCCCAGGTGGCACGAGGACGGCATGATGATGACCAAGCGCCACTGCTATGAGGATTTCATCGCCATTGCCGAGCGGGTGATTGCGGACGGCTTCACCTCCAAGGGGAAAATCGGCATTACCGGATGCTCCAATGGCGGACTGCTGATGAGTGCGCTGGTTACCATGCGCCCCGACCTGTGGGGCTGCGTCATTGACAGCGTGCCCCACACGGACATGATTCACTTTGCCGAGGATGACCGGGGCCCCATGTATATCACAGAGTATGGCAATCCCAGGGGAAGTGAGGAGATGTTCCGCTACCTTCTGAGCTACTCCCCCTATCATAACGTAAAGGCAGTGGACTATCCGCCCACCTACGTCCAGACCGGCGAGATGGACAACAATGTACCGCCCTACCACGGCAAGAAATTCGCAGCCAGAATGCAGGCAATGAATACTTCCGACAATCCCATCCTGCTGCGGGTGCTGGCGGAAGGCAGCCACGACCGGGGCAAGGGAGAGGTCTACTGGAAGACCATTGCAGAGATGCAGCTGTTCCTGGAACAACACTTGAAAGGATAACCGTTTGCTATGTTCAAGTTTACCGTGAAGCGAATCCTATTGATGATTCCTTCCGTAATCGTCATTACGCTGCTCACCTTCCTCATCATGGCCAATTCCTCCGGTTCTCCCGGCGCGATTGCCCTGGGCATCAAGGCAAAGCCGCAGGACATCGCTGCCTATAACCACGAGATTGGCTATGACCGCCCGGTGATGGTGCGCTATGGGGAATACCTGTGGAATCTGTGCCACGGCGACCTGGGTACCAGCTATAAAAATTCAAAAGTGTCCGTGACCACCACCGTCATGAGCAAATTCCCCATCACATTGAACCTGGCAATATGGGCGGTGTTCTTCTCCGCGCTGATTGGCATTCCCCTGGGGGTGCTGGCGGCGGTGAAGAAAGGCAGCATCTGGGACACGGGAACCACGGTGCTGTCGCTGATTCTGGCATCCCTTCCGGGTTTTTGGTTTGCATTGCTGCTCATGCTGCTGTTCTCCCTGAGGCTCGGCTGGCTGCCCAGCTTCGGCCTGGGCTCCTGGAAGCATTATGTCATGCCCCTGATTACCCTGGCGCTGCCCAGCAGCGCTTACATCGCCCGCATGGTGCGCATTACCATGATTCAGGAGCTGAACAGCGACTATGTGCGCACAGCCAGAGCCAAGGGCGCTTCCTCCATACGCATTATCTTTGTACACGTTCTGCGCAATGCGCTGATGCCGGTTATTACCACCCTGGGCATGAGCTTTGCGGGACTTTTGGGCGGCGCTGTTGTGTGCGAGCAGGTGTTTGGTCTGCCCGGGGTGGGACAGGCAATCCTCAATGCCATCAACTCAAAGGATGCCCCCATTGTGATGGGCGCAACGGTGATTTTGTCCCTGCTGTATATGGTAATCATGTTGGTAATGGATCTGCTCAACGCACTGCTCAACCCGAAAATCCGGGACAACATGGGCTAAGGAGGCTGCTGCAATGACAAAACACAGAAAAAAACAGCAGGATCGCCTGACAGCCGCCGCCGTTTCCGGCAAGCCCTTTGCCGATGCCTGGCGCAATTTTACGAGGCATCCGGTCAGCATGATTGCCATGTGCGTGCTGATTGTGCTGATTCTGACGGCGATTGTTTCCGGCTTTGTATTTGATTATGACAAGGACATTGTAGCCATTAACCCTGCCGAGCGGATGCAGGCACCCAATGCAAACCACTGGTTCGGCACCGATGACTTTGGCCGTGACCTGTTCGCAAGAATCCTGTACGGCTCCCGCTACAGCCTGTTTATCGGCATCACCGTCTCTGCAATCGCCATGGTGCTGGGAATGCTGATTGGTGCCAGCTGTGCTTACTTCGGCGGCGTTTATGATGCCCTTGTGATGCGCCTGATGGATGCCATCATCTGCATTCCCTCCATGCTGCTGATGCTGGCGCTGGCCGCCGCCTTTGGCAAGGGCATGAACGGCATCATTGCCAGCCTCATCATTGTCAATGTTCCCGGCTATGCCCGCATCATCCGCTCCATTGTGCTGGGTGTGGTGCATCAGGAATATGTGGAGGCTGCCGTGGCCTGCGGCACACCCCATTGGAAGATTATCCTCCGCCATGTGCTGCCCAACTGCTTCGGCCCCATTTTGGTGGATGTGCTCATGAGTGTTGCCGGAACCATCATGGCCGCCTCCAGCCTGTCCTTTTTGGGCATGGGCATTCAGGTGCCCGCACCGGAGTGGGGTGCCATGCTGTCCCAGGCCACAAAGTATCTGCAATCCCAGCCCTACCTTGCCATCTTCCCGGGCATGGCGATTCTCATCACCAGCCTGACCTTCAACCTGATTGGCGATGGGCTGACCGATGCCCTCGACCCCAAAAATCGATGAAAGGAAGCCGCACATGAATCAGGATAATATTATCTCCGTCAAGGGGCTGCGCGTGGTGGTTCCCTTTAAGGATGGCTATCAGGGACATCCGGTGGACAGAATCGATTTTGACATTCCCAAGGGCAAAACCGTTGGCCTGGTGGGTGAATCCGGCTGCGGCAAGAGTATGACCGCCCGCTGCCTCATGCGCCTGCTGGATGAGCCGATTTATATAGAGGAAGGCAGCATCGAATTTGAAGGGCGGGATTTGGTGCGCTGCACCGAAAAGGAAATGCAGCAGGTGCGGGGCAGCAAAATCAGCATGATTTTCCAGGAGCCTATGACCGCCCTGAATCCCTCCATCACCGTGGGCAAGCAGGTGCGGGAGGCAATCCTCCTCCACGAGAAGATAGGAAAGGCCGAGGCCAAGCGCCGGGTGATTGAGATGTTCCACAACGTGGGCATCCCCGACCCGGAGGAACGCTACCGCTCCTACCCCCACCAGCTTTCCGGCGGACTGCGGCAGCGCATCTGCATTGCCATGGCCATGGTGCTGCACCCGGAATTTTTGATTGCGGATGAGCCAACCACTGCCCTGGATGTGACGGTGGAGGCACAGATTCTGGCGCTGATGAAGCATTTGCAGCAGAAAAACCACACCTCTATTTTGATGATTACCCACAACCTGGGCGTGGTGGCGGACATCTGCGATGAAGTAAACGTGATGTATGCCGGCCAGATTGTGGAGCACGCCCAGAAGGCGGAGCTGTTCCGCCATCCCGCCCATCCCTATACCCAGGGACTCATGAAGGCCGTGCCCCGCATTCACGGCGATAACCGGGGGGAGCTGTTCACCATCGAGGGCACCGTTCCGCCCCTGCGGGCGGAGCTGCCCGGCTGCCGGTTTGCCGAGCGCTGCCCCTATGCAACCCAGCAGTGCCGTACCCAGGCCCCCCAGCTGCGGGATTTGGGGAACGGCCATCTGGTTCGCTGCTTCCGAGAGGAGGATTCCAAATGAGCAAGGTTCTTCTGAAAGCGGAGCACCTGAAAAAGTATTTCAAAAGTCCCCACGGCACGGTAAAGGCAGTGGATGATGTCTCCCTGGAAATTTACGAGGGTGAGACGCTGGCGCTGGTGGGGGAGTCCGGCTGCGGCAAGTCCACCCTGGGGCGGGTGATTCTGAACCTGATTACACCCACCTCCGGCACAGTCACCTTTGACGGCACAGACATTACCGCCCTGCACGGCAAAGCGCTGCGGCATATGCGGGCGCAGATGCAGCTGGTATTCCAGGATCCGTTCTCCTCGCTGGATCCCCGGTTCACGGTGGGGCAGATTATTGCAGAGCCCCTGCAAAATATGGGGCTTTCCAAGCAGGAGCAGCAAAAACGGGTGCTGGAGCTGATGGACAGAGTCAGCCTCCAGCCGGAGCATTACAGCCGCTATCCCCACCAATTTTCCGGCGGACAGCGGCAGCGCATCGGCATTGCCCGGGCACTGGCTCCCAACCCCCGGCTGATTGTGTGCGACGAGCCGGTTTCTGCCCTGGATGTATCCATTCAGGCGCAGATTTTGAATCTGCTGAAAAAACTGCAAAATCAGTCGAATTTGACCTATCTGTTCATTTCTCATGATTTGGCCGTGGTGCGCTATATCAGCGACCGGGTGTGTGTCATGTTCCTGGGGCAGATTTGTGAGCTTTGCAGTACGGCGGAGGCCTATGAAAAGCCTCTGCACCCCTATACCCGGATGCTGATTGACTCCGCCCCGGAGCCGGACCCGGATTTCCATCGGGAAGACCGGATGCTGCTGCAAGGGGAGCTGCCCAGTCCGGTCAATCCCCCGGCGGGCTGCCGCTTCTGTACCCGCTGCCCCTTTGCAACCGACGTGTGCAGAACCGTCCATCCTGAGCTGAAGGAATACACCCCCGGCCACTTCTGCGCCTGCCACCATCCTCTGGCAGAATAAAAACGGTATATCCCCCGGCGCGAAGCGGAGGGGGCGTTACGATGTACGCATAATGCCCCCAAATAGCACACGCCCTGTAGGGGCGGATAGCATCCGCCCGAAACCCACGGATTTTAGCAAGTACCCGGATGAACGCACACGCCACTGTAGGGGTCGACTGGCAGTCGACCCGGCACACAAGCACCCCGAAGGGGCGCTTTGTGCCACGGGCGGATTCTATCCGCCCCTACAGAGCGTGGTACAAAATTGATACATCCCCAAAAGGGTTTGTATAAAGCAAAAAAATGAAAGGTTGATGACAAATGAAAAAAGTACTTTCAATGCTTCTGGCTGTCGTTATGGTGCTGGCACTGGCCGCACCCTGCTTCGCGGCAGAGGCAGACCGCACGCTGCGGGTCGAGGCCATTTACACCTCTGAGTGGTTCAATCCCCTGGTCTACGGCAGCACCGACAAGGCTGTGATGCACGCCCTGTTCGATACCCTGACGAAGTTTGACAACGATGGCAACGTCATCCCCGGCCTGGCAAAGAGCTGGGAGAAGGACGGCAACAAGGTTACCTTCCATCTGAACGAGGCATACTTCACCGATGGCAACCGCGTCAAGGCCAGCGACGTGGTGTTCTCCTTCAACACCATTATGCAGGACAGCCAGCTGAAATACAATATGTCCACATGGGCTTCTGGCTGCGAGGCCGTGGACGATGAGACGGTTGTCTTTACGCTGGCCAACAATTACTGCAAGTATGAAAACTTCCTGGCAGAGCTGCTGTATGTGGTGGAGGAGGAGGGCTATGACCCCGATACCGACTGGGCTTCTCAGCCTCCTGTCGGTTCCGGCCCCTACATCTTCGAGGGACAGGACAACGCCCGCACCGTGAAGCTCACCGCCAACCCCAACTACTGGAACGGCGAGCCCGCCATCAAGAATGTGGAAGTCGTTGCCTGCATCGATGATGCCACCGCACTGATTGCCTTGCAGACCGGTGAGCTGGATATTGCCAGCCAGATTGGTAAGGCTGCCTACGCACAGACTGCCACCATGGACGGCGTGACCGGCGTTTCCTTCAACGGCTGGCAGAACAGCGGCCTGTTTGACTTCGTGGACGATGTCAACTTCCGTCAGGCTGTGTTCCATGCCATTAACCGGGACACTCTGGTTGCCATCTGCCTGGATGGCAACGGCGCTCCGTGCCAGGATTTGTTTGCCGCCAAGGTCTCCGGCAAGTACGCCGGTGCCGTTTCCTTCACCGGCTATGACCTTGACCTGGCCAAGGAGGAGATTGCCAAGTCTGAGGCAGACCTGAGCCGCGTGTACACCATCGAGGTGTTTGATGCCGACTCCGCTGCCGCTGCCCAGTGCATCCAGGCTGACCTGGCTGTCATTGGCATCCAGACTGAAATTGTGGAAGAGGAAATCGGCACTTGGTTTGACAACCTGATGGCCGGCAACATGGACTTCTCCATCGTTGCCATGGGCACCGACATGGTGGGCACCGAGGATATGCTGTCCATCTATGACCCCGATGCCGGTTATCCCCTGCCTATCTCCGATGAGCTGATTGCCATGGTCAAGAACGCCCCCACCATTGCCGATGACGACGAGCGCTATGCCGAAGTGGTGAAGACCATTGAGCTGGCCGTTGAGGAGGCCGCGTGGGTGCCTCTGTTCGATGCTCCCATGTACTATGCTTACAACAGCAACGTCAAGGGCACTGTTGATGTCACCGCTGCCACCTGCGTGATGTATGTGGGCGACATGAGCTTCGCTGACTGATATTTCCCTCCAACCCCCGACGCAGCACCCCCAGCGGGTGCTGCGCCAGGGGCGTATTTTTACGATCATTGTGCCCCTATTTCCTGCCTGCGAACATTCCAGGAAAAATGAAGCATAACGCCAAAAAATGCGCCGGTTTATCGGGAAAATACAATCCTGCTGTTGACAACATTTCTGAAATATTGTAAACTGAATCGTCCCGCGATTTGATAAATTTCGAGGGAAAATTCCATAAGGAGGAATCATCCATGAAAAAATCTTTGATTGCTTTCGTGCTGGTCTGCACCATGCTGATGTCTGTTCTGGGCATGGCTGCTGCCGACGGAAGCTACACCCCCGGCACCTATACTGCCGAGGCGAAGGGCATGGGCGGCACCGTTACGGTGACGGTGACCGTTTCCGAGAATGCCATTACTGCTGTTAAGGCAGAGGGACCCGACGAGACCCCCGGCCTGGGAGTCCCCGCCCTGGAAACCGTGGCAAATGCCATTCTGGAAGCCCAGAGTGCAGATGTGGACGGTGTTACCGGTGCTACCGTCACTTCCACTGCCGTCAAGACGGCTGCGGCTGCTGCACTGGCAGAGGCTGCCGGTGAGACCGGCGTGGACAAGGGCAATGTCCCTGACGGTACTTATACCGGCAAGGCACCTTCCTTCGGTGTTATGAAGGAGATGGAACTGGCGGTCACCTTCAAGGACAACGCCATTGTGTCCATTGAGACGGTTTGCGCCGGTTCTGCCACGCAGTACAATGAGGATGAATACAGCAATATCTACGCTACTGTGGAGGAAAAGCTGTACCCCCGTATCATCGAGGCGCAGAGCCTGGATGTGGATGCCATCTGCGGTGCTACCGTGTCCAGCAATGCAGCCAAGACCATCCTGCGCAATGTGATTGATGCCAACGGCGGCAATTCCGCCGGTTGGAACACCCCTGTTGAGAAGTCCACCGAGGTGGTGGAGCTGCGGGATTATGATGTTGCCGTTGTGGGTCTGGGCTCCTCCGGCGTTGCCAGCTTCCTGAGCGCTGCCGAGAACGGCTGCACCGTGTTCGGCATGGAAGCCGCTGCCAAGATTGGCGGCAACGGCACCAACACCGCCGGCCCTATGGGCGTGAACCCCGCTGCCCAGGTGGAAGCCAACGGCGGCGAGAACTTCGTTGACCCCGATGAGCTGTACACTGCCTGGATGGAATACTGCGAGGACGATGCCAAGGGCGAAATCGTCAAGCTGTTCATCGACGAGTCCGGCAAGACCTTCGGCTGGTTGGCAGACAACTATGACTTTGCGTTCCTGCCCTCCATGTTCTCCTTCTACGATTCCCACGGCTGGAAGCTGTGGACCATGTACTCCGGCAAGGACGGCGGCAGCAAGGACGATGCCTACAATGCTGCCATGGCAAAGGCGCTGACCTACAACGAGAAGAACGACTATAAGACCGAGCTGCGGGCTACCAGCCTGCTGAAAGAGGACGGCAAGGTTGTGGGCGTGGAGGCCGTTGCCTATGATGGCACCGTTTACCGCGTTTATGCAGACTGCGTTGTGCTGGCGGACGGCGGCTACATCGGCAATGCCGAAATGACCACCAAGTACACCGGCTCCGTGTGGCACACCAAGGGCATGACCCAGTGCGATGGCTTCGGCATCTCTCAGTGCCTGGAGCTGGGCGGTGCGCTGTACAATCCCGATGTGGCTGTGGAAGACCACATTGCCGCTCTGGACAACATCATCCGCTCCGATGATTACTCCAACGATGACAAGAGCCTGCTGACCTCTCTGGTGCTGGATCTGAACTATCAGATGATTGACAGCAAGGGTCAGAGCTTTGACGGCAACTACAACGGCCTGGGTCTGGCGTTCAATGCCTGGGAAGCCGGCGCAAACTATTATGTGCTGATTAACCAGGAGGAGTATGACTCCATCAAGGAAAAAGGCCTGATTTCCTACAATGTGCCCATGTTCTTCGGTCAGGGCGGTGCCTACACCGAGGGAACTCCTGTTTCCAACCTGGATGACATCATGGAGATGGGCAAGGCCTTCGGCGATGTTATCGTTGCCGATTCTCTGGAAGACCTGTCCCAGCAGCTGGGCATGGACATTGCCCTGAGCGATGTCCACGGTCAGACCGAGGGCAAGATTTACTGCATCAAGGGCGCTGCTTATGTCTACTCCACCTGCGGCGGCATGGACATTGACACCAATATGAACCTGGTTCTGGAAGACGGCTCCTCCGTGGAGAATGTCTTTGTGGTGGGCAACAACTCCCTGGGCACCCTGAATGCTTCCAACAAGGCTTATGTCCTGTATGGCGGCGCTGCACAGGGCTGGGCTTTGACCTCCGGCCGTCTGGCTGGCCAGATTGCTGCGGAGCGTTTCGCTGGCTAATCTGATTTCCAAAGAATCAATTTTCATTTGTTTACCGGCAGATGCCTTGCGGTGTCTGCCGGTATTTTTTGGCGCAAAGCCGAGATGGTGGTTGATGAATGGCATCAGCCGCCCGTGGCGTGCCGGCTTTATTGGCGGCTCTGGTTGTTCTGTTGGTGCGGGCAATTCTCCGAAAATGCAAGAAAACGTAAGAAAAGCAGTAAAAAACATCCGGGTCATCTCAAGGAAAGAGATGACCCGGATGCTTTTTCACGGGTTAAGGAGCAGGGGAAAGCTTTCCTGAATCCATGCACGCAGGCGCCGATGCCACAATGCTGTTTAGCGAAATGGTATCAATAGCCCCGGGAACGGTCAATGATGTGGGTCAGGGGCTGATGGTTAATCCACCTGGTCAGGTTATCCTGGAAGATGGAATAGATGGATGCCACATTGATTGGGTCGTCATCATGACCGGAAATATGGGGCGTGATAATGACATTTTCCATATCCCACAAGGGACTGGCAGCATCCAGAGGTTCGGTCTCAAACACATCCAGCACGGCACCTGCAATGCGTTTTTCCTGCAATGCGGTAATCAGCGCACTTTGATCCACGGTAAAGCCCCGCCCGCAATTGACCACAATGGTATTTGCTCCCATGGCATCAATGACCGCCTTGGATACAATCCCGGTGGTGGCGTTGGTGCCGGGCAAGCACATTACAACGGCATCCACCCCCTGAACCGCTTCCGACAAACGGTCGGAGGTATACACCTCGTCGAAGTTTTCAGGAACGGCACCGGCGGTGCGGCGGACACCGCGGACATATGCGCCCAGTGCCTTTGCACGGGCGGCAAACTTTGAGCCAATATCACCCATACCAACAACGGTGATCCGGCTCCCGAAAACGGAGCGGCAACAGCCCGTGCATTTCCAGGTGTGGGTGCGTTGGTTTTGCATATAGGCGGGCATATTCCGCATCAGCATCAGAAGGCCGGTGAGCATATATTCGGAGATGGCAACACCGAAAGCGCCAGAACAATTGGTAAGCACGGCATCGGCGTTGGCATAGATGTCAGTACACAGCCTTTCAACACCGGCGGAGGGCGTTTGCACCCACTTGAGAGCGGGCAGTGCCCGAATCAGATCGGGCGGAAAATAGCCCATCAGAACCTCACAATCGGACAGAGCATCGGCAGTGGGAACGGAACCGTCTTCACACCATACGGGCTCATAGCCGCCCTGGGCGGCCAGTGCGTTCAGTGCAGCCTTTTGTTCAGCGGAGAAGGGAACATGGCGAAATGCAATTTTCAAGGCGTAGTACCTCCTTTGCGTTTAGATTTTACAGGGGCAGGTGAACCCAGCGCTCCTCGCGGTGGGACAGTGTAGCGGCGTTGATCAGTTCCTGAACCCGGGCGCTTTGTTCAAAGTTACCCTCGTTCTTCTCTCCGCCGCTGACAATCTCCTCCAGGAAGTTTTGAATCAAACAGCCATAGAAGGCAGTGTCCCACTCGTCATTTTCCTGGTGACCGGGATTCCAGTATTGAGCAGGAATTTCCAGAGGACGGAATTTGACGGCAGCGGCATCGGCAGTTGTTTGAATCTTGACGGTGTTGCCGTTTGCATCTTTGTATGGGGCGTAGCCCTCGGTGACGTTGGATGCGGCAGCGTAGCCGTCGGCATATTCCAGCTTCTGAATCTCGCCCGTTTCAGGATCGGTAATCAGGGTTGCCCGCAGGGCACCCTTGGAGCCGTAGATAATGGCAGTAATGCCGGGATAGTTGCCCACCGTGACAAAACTGGACTGCATGGAAAACAGGGAGCCATTCTTGCAGCGGGCAATCCACATATCTGCATCATCCCAGTTGATGCGTTCCAGATGGTCGTCCACGTTGTAGCGGCGGCGTTCTGGCACCAGGTTTGCCATCTCGCAGACCAGCTTCTCAATATCGCTTCCAATCAGTTCCAGACCGATGTCAATGGTGGGAGCACCATAACCTTCCAGAGAACCCACTTCAATCTGGCGGACATCGGGATTGGTGCCTACGAAGGGAATCTCGGTGGGGTAGGATTTGAACAGCCGCTTGTCCTGGGGATACCAGGGATCCAGCCATTGGCTGTTCTGCTCATAGCCGTTGAAGAGCCAGGGAGTGCCGATTTTGCCCTGACGAACCAAATCAAACATATACTGCACGGCGGGAGCATACCGGAAGGTCAGTCCCACCTTGGTTTTCAGCCCCTTGGCCTTAGCCAGGTCGCTTAACTCCCGCACGCGGTGGAAATCCTGCGCAACGGGTTTTTCGACCAGAACATGCTTGCCGTTTTCAATGGCAAGCGCAGTCAGAGGCTCGTGGGATTCGCCATGCTCGTCCCGGGTGCAGACATCAATTACATCCAAATCCTTACGCTGAATCATTGCAATGGCATCGGTTGTGACTTCGGGAACACCAAATTCTGCTGCGCGCTTCTTTGCCAGCTCAATGTCCTGATCACAAATGCAAACCAGCTCGCACAGGTCAGAGCGAACCCAGCCGGGAATGTGTGCTCTGGATGACCAGCGGCCTGCGCCGATAATGCCAACACGAAGTTTCCTTGCCATAAATATTACCTCCAGTGAAATTGATTTGAAAGAAAGCTGCGGGGAAGGAAAGCGTTTTTCAGATTTCCTGCCGTAGAATACTGGTGATTATATGCACGCCTTTTTGCCAATGTCAATCCCATTTGGCAATTTTCATGTTTTCTCACATTCTGCGGATTCTCACACAACAGACTTCACGCTGCTGCGTTCTACCAGCCGGGGCGTGTAGATGAGGAAGTGCCGGGGTGCATAAGGCTGCCGACGGCGGCGAATCAAGAGCTTCACTGCATCGTGGGCAATGCGTGACATTTCCAGCGTCATGCTGGTGATTGGAATGAGACAGGTGGCGGTGAGGTTGCTGTCCTCGCAGGTAAACAGACTGATGTCCTCCGGCACCCGGATTCCGTGCTGAATCAATTCGTTGAGAATGCCCACGGAAATATCGTTGGAGGAAACGATGGCAGTGGGGCGTTCCTCCAGTGCCAAAAGCGCTGAGACTACCTGCGCACCGTTTTCATAAATCATCCGGTTGACGTGAAAGCACCATTCCGGCCGCAGTTCCAGATTGTAGGCACGCATACAGTCCTGAAAGCCGGTCAGCTTATCCTCCGTTACCGGAGAGGTGGGGGAACCGCCAACAAAGGCAATCTTTTTGTGCCCGTGGCGAATCAGATATTCTGCTCCCACATAACCCATACGGTAATAATCCGCGCAGAGATAATCCGTTTCCAGGCTGGGAAGGTACCGATTGACCAGCGTGATTGGGATTGGATAGGTGCGCAGGTAAGCCAGATTTTCCGGCGTTTCGGACAAAGTCATAGCGAACACACCAAAAAAGTGGTTGTCCGCCGCATAGCGGAGAAATTCCAGCTCTTTCTCTGGGTTAAATTCAGAGATGGCAATAAAGGCACGCATCTGCTTCAGCTCCAATTCCTGCACCAGCAGCTCTACCATTTTGGATGCCAGAGAGGAGCGAATGCCGCCCACCAGCACCATCACAAGGGAGGAGGCATCCTTCAGGACAACTTGAGGACGTTCCTTTTTGGTATAGCTCAGCCGGGCGATGGAAGCCTCAATCTGAGCGCGGGCATCGCTGGAAACATAGCCCTTCCCGGTAACGACACGGGATACGGTAGAAATGGATAAACCGCAGTCATCTGCAATTTGTTTCAGGGTTGCTTTCACGGTACACCTCACGGTTTCTGTCAGTATTCACAAAAATGCATTTTGAAATGGATTATATTCAGATGATATTGACTGTTTCACACATGTTTCAGTTCTCAGAATCCCACACTCGCAAACAGATTTGTGAATTAAACCAAAATTACACTTGCAGAATATCACAGAATAACGAAGAAGTAAAGAGTTATTTTTTGAAAAAATGAAATATAATGAAATGACTGGAACATTCTCACATTTTCTCATGATTGACAATTTAGATGGATGTGATTATAATTCTCGATAATAACAGGAGAATTTGAGGTTTAAATGCATATCAATTCAGATGCAGATGAATAAAAAACTATTTTTGAACTCATCCGGGAAAATAACCGGTGAGAATATAACAAAAGGAGAAAATGACTATGAGAAAGATGCTTGCTATCTTCCTCGCTGCGATGTTGACCGTGCTCTGCTGCTCGGCTGCATTTGCGGAAGAGACCCCCAGAAAGGGCGGCGAACTGGTTGTCGCCATGTCCTTTGAACCTGACACCATGAATGTTTACGCAACTCACTTGATGGGCGACATTCAGGCAATGGTTGTTGAGGGCTTGCTGGTTCCCAACGGCGACATGGAGTACGAGCCGGTCCTGGCGACTGAGGTTCCCACCGTTGAAAACGGCGGCATTGTAATGAATGACGACGGAACCATGGACATCACCTACCACCTGGTTGACAATGTGTACTGGCACTGCGGCGAGAAATTCACTTCTCATGATGTGCTGGTTACCTGGCAGACCCTGCATGACGAAGCCTGGGACTGTGAGTCCAAGGACGGCGTTTACGACATTGACTCGATTGAGTGCCCCGATGACTTGACAGTTGTCTGCCACTACAACACGGTCACTCCTGACTTTGCCCAGACACTGTTCACCTTTGGCATCATGCCTGCGCACGATATTGAGGGCGCCGATATGAACGACCCCAATAATGGCTACAATTCCAGCCCCTGCGGCACCGGCCCTTACAAGTTCGTGGAGTGGAATGCCGGTGAGAACATCAAGCTGACACGCAATGAGAACTACTGGAGAGAGGGCGCTTACATGGATGGCGTTACCATCCTGTTCGTTCCCGATGAAAATACCCGCATTACCATGCTGAAGGCTGGGGAAATTGATTTCACCGCCGGCATCAGCTACATCAACTATGAGCAGGTCAAGGATCTGCCCGGCTACAATACCGTGATTCATGGCCTGAACTCCTGGCGTTACCTGACCATGAACTGGAAGACTCCCGGCCTGGACGATGTGAATGTCCGCCGTGCGATTTCCTGCGCAATTGATAAGGATTCCCTGGTCAATCAGCTGTTTGCAGGCCTGCCCACTGCCTGGGATCAGCCTTGGATGCCCACCGATCCCTATCATGTGGATGGCTTTACGTCCGAGTGGAGTTACGATGTGGACAAGGCCAACGCCCTGCTGGACGAGGCCGGTTACACGCTGGGTGCTGACGGTGTCCGCGTAAATGCCGATGGCACTCGGCTGGAGTTCACTCTGATTACCCGTACCGGCCAGACAGACGTGATTTTGGCGGCGCAGGTTGTGGCCTCCAGTCTGGGACAGGTGGGAATCAAGGTCAATACACAGGAGTATGCCTCCTCTGAGTGGTCTGCGCTGACCTATGGCGGCGAGTATGAGCTGTCTATGGGCGGCTTCATTACCTCCCCCGGTGCATCCCGCACTGTGATGTACGCCAATGACGGAGTCCTGAACACCGGTTCCTGGAAGAACGATGAATTTACTGCTCTGTGTGAAAAAATTGACCATGAGTTGAATGAGGACACCCGGAAGGATTTGGTCAAGCAGGCACTGGCAATTTTCGACAGCGAGCTGCCGCAGCTGGTGATGTATGCCAACAGCGAAATTGTTGTTGCGACAGATAAGCTGAATGGCTTCGTTCCCAACCCGACCAATATGTCTAACTTCTGCCAGATGTACAGCTGGTGGCTGTCTGAGTAAGCGGCTGAAAAGCACCTTATTCGAGATTAAATAATCAATCAATAAAAAGTGGGTGCCATCAGCTTGAACATTCAGTGTTGACGGCACCCACTTCTGCCTAATTTCCACCGTTGAATCATTTGGATTTCTGCGGAAAAGGAGGATTCCCTGTGCTGAAATATGTTATTAAAAGAATACTGAAGGCCATTCCGATGCTTCTGGCAGTCTCTGTGATTATTTTTGCATTGCTGCAGGCAATGCCAGGTGACCCGCTGGATATGTATTTGGAAAACCCCAGTGCTTCTCCCGAGGCCATTGAAGCCATCAAGCATTCCTATGGCCTGGATCAACCGGTCTATATTCAATATTTGAGTTGGCTGAAGGGAATCCTTACCGGCGACTGGGGCAGAAGCTATATGAGCCGCCGCCCTGTGCTGGAGCTGATTGGCGAAAAGCTGAGCCCCACGCTGGAACTATCCGGGACAGCATTTCTCCTGGCCTTGATGATTGCCGTTCCGTTGGGTGTTACGGGGGCAATTAAAAAAGGAAAGGCCTTTGATAACATCACATCGGTTGCGACATTCCTGGGAATTTCGATGCCTGCGTTCTGGTTTGGCATGATTTTGCAGCTGGTTTTCTCGGTTCAGCTCAAATGGCTGCCATCTGCCACCAGAGTATCCACCTCTGGCGCGGGAGCAGGGGGCTTCTGGGATGTGGTGCGGCATTTGATTATGCCTGCCATTGTCCTTTCCCTCATTTATATAGCGAGCTGGGCGCGCTACACCCGCTCTAATTTCATTGAGGTCATGAATCAGGATTACATCCGTACAGCTCGCGCCAAAGGAATGCGCGAGAAGACGGTTTTATTTGTACACGCCCTGCGCAATGCCATGATTCCGCTGGTTACCGTCGTCATGCTGGATATTCCGGCAATTTTTTCCGGTGCTGTGGTGACGGAAACGGTGTTTGCCTGGCCGGGCATGGGGTATTTCTTCAATGACTCTTTGAGCAAACAGGATTATCCCGTGCTGATGGGCATTCTGATGATCAATGCGGTGCTGGTGATTCTGAGCAACCTGATTGCGGATATTCTGTACGCAGTGCTGGATCCGCGGATCAAATACGAGTAGAGGAGGGGTTGACTGTGATATTCTTCAAGAAAAGGGAGTTGAATACTCCAAAAGGAGCGATTGTTCTGACTCCCTCCCAGCAGGCCTTCCGGCGCTTTCGGAAAAACAGGCTGGCCATGTTTGGAATGTTCCTTCTGATCTTTCTTGTCCTTTTTGTGCTGATTGGCTGCGAGGTGACCCCTTACGACCCGGATTTTGTGAATCTGATGGATTTTCGCGCCAAGCCCTTTGGCGGCTCCAATTGGAAACATGTGCTGGGCTGCGATGACCTGGGGCGGGATATTCTGGCACGACTGTTTTTTGGCGGACGGGTGTCGCTGGCGGTGGGCGTGGTCAGCGCGCTGCTGTCCATGACATTGGGCACATTGATTGGTTCCATTGCCGGCTACTTTGGCGGCGGTGTGGATTCCGCCTTGATGCAGTTTACCGATTTGGTACTCACCATTCCGACGCTGCCGCTGCTGATGGTATTCGGCTCGATTTTCAAGCCGTCTCCGGTGTTCCTGGTGGTGATGATTGCGCTGCTGAACTGGACGACCACCGCCCGCCTGGTGCGCAGCAAGTTCCTTTCCCTGCGCTCACTGGATTATGTAAAGGCAGCCAAGGCCATTGGTGCTAAAAATGGCCGCATTATCTTCAAGCACCTGCTGCCCAATTCTCTGGGGGCAATTGTGGTTACGGCCACCCTGTCCGTGGGTCGCTCCATTATTATGGAATCTACCCTGTCCTTCCTGGGGTGCGGCATCAATCCGCCTACGGCTACCTGGGGCAATATGCTGCAATCTGCCCGGAGCACCATGACCACATCCCCGCTGACTGCCATTGCGCCCGGCTTTATGATTCTGCTGACAGTTCTGGCCTTCAACTTCGTGGGAGACGGCCTGGATGATGCAATCGACCCCAAGCGCAGCCGCTGATTTTTGGAGGTAAATATGAAATACTTTGCACTCAGCGATAAGACCATTGCCCTTTCTGTCAAGGTTGCCCGGGCAACTGTGGGAATTGATGCGCTTTATCACGCAGAAAAGGGCGACGAGGATGATTTGGTTGTTCTGAATATGGCAAATGTCCAGCCGGAGCCATTTGACTCTTATGATGCAGCACTGGATTATCTGGCAGACCTGGCGCGGGAAGCCATGACGCTGCCGGAGGCGGATCGCCGCCTGTACTACACGCAGGCATGTACCTCTCTTGCCTCCTTCTGCCGGTGGAGGAAGGGACAGCTGGAGGCGATGAGCGACCAGATTGCCCTGTTTCTCCATGTGGATCCGGCTCCGGCTACCCAGCAGGAGCTGAATGCCCTGAACGGAAAACTGTATGCCATGCTGGGAGAATTGGGGTATATCGGCGACTTAAAGGAACGGATTGCCGGGTGGGAGCAGAAGAATCTGGTGCCGCCGGACGAGGTGCAGGGAACCATGACTGAAATGATGGCACAGGCACGGGAGCTTACCGGCCAGTTCCTGCCCCTGCCGGAAGGAGATTATTACCACTGCCGGACGGTGTCCGATGGGCATTTTAATGCCAGCAGCCACTATGAGGAGCGCTGCGTGGTCATCAATGTGAGTCCGATTCTTACAACCCAGAAGCTGCGGCATCTGGTGTGCCATGAGGTATACCCCGGCCACTTTATGCAGTTTACACTGCGCCGACAGGCCTGGGAAAAGGGCGTTGGTGGGTTGGATGGCACACTGAGCGTGTGCAACCATTCTTCCTCCTGCACGTTTGAAGGCATTGCAGACTGCGGCCTTAAATTCCTGGGATGGGATAATACGCTGGATGACAGGGTCTGCGAGCTGATCTCGCAGATTCAGGGCGCACTGGCCACTGCTGCCTCGTATCGTTTGCACACATTGAAGTGGGAGTCGGGCGCGGTGGAGAATTTCCTGCGTGCCGGTGCCCCCGGCGGTGGAGAAGGCTGGATTGCAAACCGCATGGCCTTTATCAGCGACCCGGCGCGGGCTGCCCTGATTTGGTCTTATATGCGTGGCGATGAAGGAACCATTCCGGTGTGGGAACGCGAAGGAATGCAGAACCGGGAACGGTTCTTTGAATACATTTATGGACGGCTCCACACTGTGCAGAGCTTACAGCTGTTCCGATAAGAGGAGGGAAATGGCTATGCAGGAAAGACTGCTGGATGTATTAAATCTGTCCACAAACTTTCATACGGATGATGGTGTCGTTTGTGCCGTCAACAACCTCAGCTTTCAGGTGAACAAGGGCGAAAGCGTTTGTATCGTCGGTGAGTCCGGCTGCGGCAAGAGCGTTACCTCCATGTCCATTATGCGGCTGCTGAAAAGTCCTCCTGCTGAAATTACCGGACAGATTCAGTTTGAAGGAAAGGATTTGCTGAAGCTTTCCGATGATGAGATGTGCCGAATCCGGGGCAATGAGATTGCAATGATTTTTCAGGAGCCAATGACGGCACTGAATCCGCTGTTCACCTGCGGCTATCAGATTTCCGAGGTGCTGCGGATGCATCAGGGCCTGGATAAAAGGGCGGCAAGAAGGCAGGCGGTGGAGCTGATGCGGATGGTCGGCATCCCGATTCCCGAAAAACGGGTCAATAACTTCCCCCATCAGCTCTCCGGCGGTATGCGGCAGCGGGTGATGATTGCTATGGCACTGGCCTGCAAGCCCAAGCTGCTGATTGCTGACGAGCCGACTACTGCACTGGATGTAACCATTCAGGCGCAGATTATGAAGCTGATTCGTGACCTGAAAGAAGAAATGAACATGGCGCTGATTTTGATTACCCATGATATGGGTGTTGTTGCGGAGATGGCGGAGCGGGTCATTGTCATGTACGCCGGAAATGCGGTGGAGGAAGCGGATGTGAAAACACTGTTCAAATCTCCGCTGCATCCCTATACCCAGGGACTGCTGGAATCCATTCCCCGGCTGGAGGACGAAGGCAAGGAGGACCTGAAGGTTATTGACGGCTCGGTGCCCGGCTTGCATGATATGCCCAAGGGCTGCCGTTTCAGCCCCCGCTGTGCCTACTGCACCGGGCACTGCACGGAAGAACTTCCACCTCTGGTAGATGTGGGCGGCGGCCATAAGGTGCGGTGCTTCAAAGCAATGGAACAACAGGAGGTGCCGAAGGTATGAACCTTAAAGATGTAAACCCCGGCGAGGAGCTGCTCCGGTTGGAGAATGTCAAAAAATATTTTCCTGCCAACAAGGCGCTGCTTGCCAGAGACCGGAAATATGTCAAGGCTGTTGACGGCGTATCCTTCTCCCTGAAATCCGGTGAGACCTTGGGATTGGTTGGTGAATCCGGCTGCGGAAAATCTACACTGGGTCATACGATTTTGCGATTGGAAGAAGCAACCTCCGGCTCTGTAATCTATCGCGGTGTGGATGTGGGCACACTGAATGGCAAGCAGATGCGCGCCCTGCGCCGGGAGATGCAAATTATCTTTCAGGATCCCTATTCCTCGCTGAACCCCAAGATGTCCGTTGGCAGCATCATTGCCGAGCCTATGATTATTCATAAGATGGGCAATGCGGCGCAGCGGGATAAGCGGGTAGGCGAACTGTTGGAAATGGTAGGTCTGCGCCCCGAACACGCCAAGCGCTATCCCCACGAGTTTTCCGGCGGTCAGCGACAGAGAATCGGCATTGCCCGTGCATTGGCGGTGAACCCCAAGCTGATTATCTGCGATGAGGCGGTTTCTGCGCTGGATGTGTCCATTCAGGCGCAGGTGCTGAATTTGCTGTCTCACCTGCAACGGGATTTAGGTCTGACCTATATTTTTATTGCCCATGGACTTGCAACCGTGAAGCACGTTTCAGACCGGGTGGGGGTAATGTATCTGGGCAAGCTGGTGGAATTGGCCGACAGCAATGCCATATACAGGAACGCAAAGCACCCCTATACTCAGGCACTGATTGCAGCCATCCCGGAACCGGACCCGGAGATAAAAAAGGATCAGAAGCTGCTCGGCGGTGATGTGCCCAGCCCGGTGGATCCCCCCAGCGGATGCCGCTTCTGCGGTCGCTGCCCCTATGCAACGGAATGCTGCAAAACACAGGAACCTGAATTTCGGGAAGTGGAGCCGGGACATTTTGTGGCCTGCCATCTGGTGAAATAGACTTTGCGGCTACGCACGATATAAAGGAGAAACATCATATGGTTGTAATGGACAAGTATGCACAGGTTGCTCAGGTGCTGAAAGAAAAAAACATTGGTCTGTGGCTGCTGATGGGGCGCGAGACGGTGGATATTTGTGACCCTGGTCTGCGCCTGGTGCTGCCCAGCAATATTATGGGCGTTTCGGCCTTCTTCTTTACGCCGGAGGGCGGGAAGAAGGCGTTGGTTCGCCGCCAGGATGTCAGCGGCGTGGAAGCAAACGGCGTATTCGACTGCGTTGTTGGCTACGGCGATGACTTCGATGATTTGCTGCGGCAGATGATTGCGGAAATTGACCCGAATGTTATTGATATTAACGTAGACCTCTATGACGCAATGACCGATGGCCTGACAACCGGGCTGTATCTGCGGCTGATGCAGAACCTGAAGGGCACGCCCTATGCAGAGCGGATTTCCTACGGTCAGGCCATCCGCTCTATTCGGGGGCGAAAGTGCGCCGGTGAAATCGAGCTGCAACGGCAGGTGCTGAAACTGCTGAATCAGGTTTGCGCTGAGTTGCAGGAAAAGGTACACGTGGGTACCACGGAGGAGGATGTCTATGATTATTGTCAGGCGTTCATGAAAGAGCACGGCATGGTAGGCTCCTGGGAAAACAGCTGCTGCCCTCTGGTACACGCTGGCGCTCGCTCCAATCAGGGATTGGTTCACCCCGGCAAAAATCCCATCCGACCCGGTGATACCTTCCATCTCAGCTTTGGGGCAAAGCGCAACGGCTATGCTACCGATTTTCAGCGTACCTGGTATGTTTTTGCTGAAGGGGAGAAGGAAGTTCCCCAGGAGGTGCAGCACGCCTTTGACACCATCCGCAATGTGATTGAGACGGTACGCACCACCATCCGCCCCGGTATTGAGGGACGGCAGGTGGACGAGATTGCCCGACGCATGATGGAAAAGGCAGGTTTCGCCTATTCCAGAGGCAGTGGCCACGCAGTTGGCATGGCACTGCATGACGGCTGTTTCCAGCTATGCCCGGATTCCCGGGTGTTGGGTGATCTGCCTGCCAGAAAGCTGGAGACCGACAATGTGTTTACGCTTGAATTTTTCTGCGACACCAGTCATGGTGTGGTGGCCATGGAGGAAATGATTCGCCTGACAGAAAATGGCGGCGAATATGTCTATTTACCCCAAACGGAGCTGTGGACAATCAATGGCTGATGCATATAAAAGGGAGGGATTGCAATGTTCAAAATGACAAAGCTTAGCGACGAGAGCCTTCGCTTCGGCGAGGAGCTGGCAAGTATTACCCTGGGCATCGATGGGCTGGATCGCAGACTGCACCGCTATGATGATTCTGCCGATGGGCTGGTGGTCATTAACATGGGCTGGAAGCAGGTGCGAGAATTTGAAAGCTATGAGGAGGCGCGCGCCGCTTTGGCGGAGCTGGCAAAAAAGAGCTTTTTCCTGCCGGAGCCTGACCGCCGCCTGTACTTTTTGCAGGCCTGTATCTCGCTGGATAGCTTCTGCGCTTATAGTCTGGGAAAATTGCCCGGGTTGACGGATCAGGTGGGGATGTTCCTCCATGCAGACTGTGCCCCGGTCAGTGAACAGTACCTGAAGGAGCGCTGCGAGGAGTTGGAACAGCTCTTCCGCAAGGCCGGCTATACAGGCAGCCTGATGGACAACACTGCCAAGTGGGTGGAGAAGAATATTGTCCCTGCCGATAAGGTGAAGGATACCATGCTGGAGCTGATGGCGCAGGCACGGGAAAAAACGGCCGGGTTTCTGCCGCTGCCGGAGGCACTCTATTCCTGCGAGGTGGAAACGGGAAGCTGTTACTCCGCCCGCAGTGACTATGATCACCTCCGAGTCGTCGTCAACATTGACCCGGCATACACCTACCAGTCCCTCAAGCATCTGGTGTGCCATGAGGCTTACCCCGGCCACTATATGCAGTTTACATTGCGCAAGACCTACTGGGAGCAGGGTTGTGGCTCTGCCGACGGACTGCTGAGTGTGTGCAACCACGCATCCTCCTCTACCTTTGAGGGAATTGCGGATATGGGTGCGCGTCTGCTTGGCTGGGATCAGGACGGGGATGATAAAATTTTTGCCGTCCTGAGCGACATCAAGTCCGCCATGGGCACAGCATCATCCTATCAGAAAAATGTGCTGCATTGGACGGATGAACAGATTCGCAAGTATATGCTCCGGTGGCCGATGATTGGAGGCGAGGGGGCTGTTCGCAGCCGGCTGCGTTTTGTGGGTGACCCTTCCCGGGCGGCCTTGATTTGGTCTTACTGGCGAGGGGATCAGGCGGTTTCCGGCGTAATGGATCGGGTGGAGCCGAAGGATTTGGAACGATATATTGATTACGTTTATGGCCGCCTGCATACACCGGGCAGTTTACAGCTGTTTCATTGAGCAGGATTTGCGGAAAGGAGATTGTTTTCTATGGCATCTATTGAGGATAAATTTGCCAAGCTGGGTGTGGACAACGCGCCCGGCCAGGAAGTACGCCAAAAGGGAACGGCGGTTCAGCTGGTTGGGGAGCCGCTGGAGGGAGTCCGGGTGGATTTTTCCCACGGCGATGTCAATGCATTCCCGCCCACGCCGGGAGCGATTGAACTTTTTGACAAGGGCTTTGAGGCCGGTGCCGTGCAGGCTTACACCGAGTATCGGGGAAAGTTAAGCATACGGGAAAGATTGGCCGCCCGTCTGGCTGCGTTTACCGGTGCGCCGGTGAATGCGGATACGGAGCTGATTCTGACACCCGGCACGCAGGGAGCATTGTTCCTGGCCATGGGTTCCAATGTTGGCAGTGGTGACAAGGTCGCGATTGTAGAGCCGGATTATTTTGCGAACCGTAAGCTGGTGGAATTTTTTGACGGCCAACTGGTGCCTATTCCTATGGACTATTTTGGCACGCAGGACGGCGCGGGCATTGACCTGGGCGCTTTGGAGGCTGCTTTCCGGGATGGGGTGAAGCTATTTCTGTTCTCTAATCCAAATAACCCCACCGGTGCGGTCTATTCCCAGGCGGAAATCCAGGCAATTGGGACGCTGGCTGCCCGCTACGGAGTCAAGGTAATCTGCGATGAGCTGTACTCCCGCCAGATTTTTGACAATCATCCCTACACGCATCTGCGAGCACTGGGACTCATGGACAATGAAAACCTGATTACGATTATGGGACCGTCCAAAACAGAGTCCATCAGCGGCTTCCGCCTGGGCGCGGCTTTTGGGTCACCTTCTATGATTCTGCGAATGGAGAAGCTGCAAGCCATTGTATCGCTGCGGGCAGCCGGCTACTGTCAGGCGGTGTTTGACTGCTGGTTCAACGAGCCGGATGGCTTCATGGAGCAGCGAGTAGCTGCCCATCAGCAAATTCGGGACGATATGGTTGCTGCATTCCGGGAAATTCCGGGCTGCTTTGTCCGTCCCACCCAGGGCGGCAGCTATCTGTTTCCAAAGCTTCCGCCTCTGCGTTTGTCCATCAAGGATTTCGTGACAGCCCTGCGGGTACAGGCCAATGTGATTGTTACACCGGGTACGGAGTTCGGCCCCTATCCTGACAGCATCCGCATCAATTTCTCTCAGGATCGGGGGGCGGCCATAGATGCCGTCCGCCGCATTGCAGTGATGGTGGAGCGTTATAGAATATAAGGAGTATTCGTATGAAAAAAGTTGGTTTGCTTGGCTGTGGAAAAATTGGCCGAGCCATTATGAAACGTGTGCTGGAAACCGGCCATCAGATTTCCTTTGTGCAGGATCCTTTTTTTAGGGAGTCGGCAGATTTCCCGGTTATCACGAGCCCGGATTCCGCTGTGTATGACGGCACGGACCTTGTGGTGGAATGCGCTACAGCTGCTGCCCTGAAGGAGAGCTTCGAGAAGATTATCGCTGTGAGCGATATGCTTATTTTCTCGGTTACTGCTTTCAGCGATCCCGCGTTTCAGCAGCGAGCCACTGCTGCGGCTGCTGCCTCCGGCCACCATATCTATTTTCCGCACGGTGCGATTCTGGGGCTGGATGGCATTGCAGATGCCGCACCGATTATGACCGCTGCCTCCATTGAAACAACGAAAAGCCCTAAAAGTCTGGGACTGGATTTGACAGAGCGTACTGTGGTGTTCGATGGCTGTACCCGGGATGCCTGCGCGGCTTTTCCGCGGAACGTGAATGTTCATGCTGCTGTTGCGCTGGCGGGTATTGGTTTTGACCGAACCAAATCCAAAATCATTGCAGACCCTTCCGTCACTACCAATTCTCATATTATCCGCATTGAGGGGGAAGGGATCCACTTTACCATCGAGGTTTCTTCCTTTACCACTGGCGGCGTTACCGGTGTCTATACTCCGCTGTCCGCCTGTGGGAGTATCGACCGCTTGCTGGCCAATGGCAGGGAGTACGCTTTTATCTGATTCCCCCCACAATACACAGGATTGTTCCTGCCACTGCCTATCTGCTGTGAGCCGCTTAGTATGCGTAAAGCGGAAAGAAAAGAAGACACATCCGGGTCATCCCTTGAAATTGGGACGACCCGGATAATGTTACATACGTCCTGTAGGGGGGCGATGAGTGGTCGCCCTGCAAGCGGGCGGGATAGAGCGGTTGGGGGAATGGAGCCAGCTTCCCATACGGATTGCAGGGGCATACGAAACGGTTCAGATTATGCGGTAATAGGGGAAGGTTATGCGCTGTTGCTTTCCTTTCCTTCGGCCATATGATATGTTTTAAAAAAAAAGGAAAAGGGGCGTTGCAACATGAAAAGGAAACTGGTAAAACAGGCATTGTGCATGACTTTGGTGGCAGCAAGCATTTTTTCCCTGGCGGCCTGCGGCAAGGAGGCGGAGACGGCGGCGGAGACAACCGCGCCAACCCAGGCAGCAGTGGCGGTGCCGCAGCGGGAGGAACCTGACCGCGCCAATCTCCTGTATTTATCCGCCATCGAACCCTACTGCAAAGCGGATTGGACTGCAAACTGGATTTGGACAAAAAGCTGCAGCGATGACAGCTATGTGGTCTTCCGCAAGACGGTCACGGCGGACGCTGCCATGGAGGCAACGGCCTATATCTCTGCGGTGGACAAATATGTGCTGTGGCTCAACGGCGAAATGGTGGTGCTGGACGGCAGCCTGAAGCGAGGCCCCACGCCCTATGACAGCTACTATGACGAAATCAAGCTGAACCTGAGGGAAGGAGAAAACACCATCGCCATGCTGGTGGCTTTCAATGGCCGCTCCGGTGACGGCTCCATTGTTCCGGTGGCACAGGATGAGGAGGGGGACGACTACAACCAGGCTGGCATGATTTTCCAGATGCAGGTGGGTAACACCCTGGTGGTTTCGGATTCCTCCTGGAAGGCACAGCGGCACCCCGGCTATAAAAATCGGGTCACTGCCGGAAAGGATTACCCCAATTACACCCAGATGTCCATGCTGGCCGAGCGGAACCTCTATTTCGATGCCCGGGATGACATCGGTGCCTTCATGAACCCCGGCTTTGATGACAGCGCCTGGGAGAACGCAACGCCGGTGGGCGTGGCGGGGCAGCTGCCCTTTGGTGCGCTGTATGAAGCAATCATTGACCCAATCAGATTCTATGAAATCTCCGAATTTTCCAACGCAGGGGATTATGTGGGCAAGGAGCTGACGGAGGACACCACCTTGGAGCTGGAGCTTCCGGGCAACATCCAGTTTACCCCTTATTTTGAGCTGGAAGCCCCTGCGGGCAAGCGCCTGACCATTTACACGGACAGCTATGTGGACAGCGACAACAATCCCAATTTCAAGGATACCTATGTGACCGCCGAGGGAACGCAGCAATTTGAAAATTATGCCTGGCGCAGCGGCACAAAGCTCTATATTGAAGCCGAGGCAGGGGTGAAGTTCACTTCCCTTGGTTATCGCAAGAGCGAGTTTAACGGCAACTGGGCAGGCTCTTTCCATTCGGACGATGAGAAACTGGATCAGCTGTGGCAGGAGAGCCTGAACACCGTTGCCATCTGTATGCGTGATACCTATATGGACTGCCCGGAACGGGAGCGGGGCCCCTACATGGGCGATGCTTCCAACCAGATTGATGCAGCGCTGTATGGCTATGACCAGGGCGGCCTGGACATGACCAAGAAGGCAATCCTGAGCTGCCTGGGCTGGACACCGGAAACCGGTGCCATTCCCAGCCGTGCCCCCTCGGTAAAGCCTCAGGAAATTCCCAACCAGAGCCTTGCCTTCATGACCAGCGCCTACCACTACTGGCTTGCCTCCGGCGACAGGCAGACCATGACGTATTATTACCATGCTTTTGTGAACTACCTGAAGCTTTATGAAATGGAAAACGGCTTGCCCGTTTACCGAGCCGGTTCCTGGACATGGAACGATTGGGGCAATAAGATTGATGCGAAGCTGCTGCAAGTGGGCTTTTACTATTACGCCCTGAATCTGACGGAGAAGTTAGCCGGGGATTTGGGCATCACCGAGGATGAGGCGTTTTTGACCGAGCGCATGGAATCCATCAAGACGCATTATCATGATGCCTACTATACCCCCGCAGGCTTCAAGGATCCGGACAGCAAGTATATTGACGACCGTGCCAATGCCATGCTGGCACTGTCCGGGCTGGCGGACGAGAACGACTACGACCTCATTTGCGATGTGGTGATGTCCACCTATGAAGCAAGCCCCTTCTGCGAAAAATATGTACTGGAAGCCCTGTGCGTGATGGACAGAACAGATTTGGCGGTGCAGAGAATGATGGATCGGTATAGCGGAATGCTGGAAGATGAATACGACACCCTGTGGGAAAAGTTTTCGGAGCCAATCGGCACGTTCAATCACGGTTGGAGCGCTGCGCCCATGTACATTCTCTCCAAGTATGTGGCGGGCATTCAGCCTACCTCCGGCGGCTATGAGACCTACTGTATTGCGCCCTCCACGGTGCTGGAGCGTTTCTCCTGTGCCGCCTACACGCCCAAGGGTGTTATCACCGTGGAAAAAGACGGAAGTGAGCTGACCATCACGGCGGTTTCCGGCGGCACGCTGGTACTGCCCGGCGGCGAAAAGATTCCCTTGGAAGAAGGGACACATCGCTATTCTATGGCGTAAAGGGAGGAAAAGAAGATGAAAAAGAAAAATCCATGGCTGATTCCAACAATCATTCTCTTGGTTTTCAGCATTCTGCTGACGGCTGCCATTCCGGTGACTGCCTACTATGAGACGATGATTAACGCAGCGCTGAATGCACAGACGCAGAAGATTATTCCCGGCGAGAATTCCAAAATCTTTTATTGGACGGATTATGAATCGGAGGAAGACCTGGTAAACAACGACATGGCTGTTTGCCGTCAGGTGGAGGCAGAGGGAGCAGCACTGCTGTTGAACAAAAATAATGCGCTTCCTTTGGCGGCGGATGCAAAAATGTCCCTGTTTTCCCAGTCTGCGAGTGACCCGGTGCTCACGGGCACGGGCTCGGCGTTTATGTCTACCGGCGATGCCGTGAGTCTGTATGCGGCGTTGCAGGACAGCTTTGCACCTGGGTGTGTCAATCAGGAACTGTGGAAGTTCTATAAGACCTCCGGCTACAAGCGGGTCAATGCTGCCCTTGCCGGCGGCAGCCCTGACCAGTACCGCATCAATGAGGTGCCTTGGGAGAAATATCCGGAGGCGCTGAAGGCAACCTTCCCCCAGTTCGGAGATGCTGCCATTGTGGTGCTGTCCCGTTCCTCCGGCGAGGGCGCTGACCTGCCCAATTCTCTGGAAGCACTGCGGGATTACATGACCGACGGCGACTACCTCCAGCTGTGTGCCGAAGAACGGGCGCTGCTGGACAACCTGATGCAGCTGAAACAGGATGGCGTTTTCAAAAAGGTTATTGTGATTCTCAATTCTTCCAGCACCTTGCAGCTGGACTTCATTGACGACTATGACATCGATGCCCTGCTGTGGGTGGGCAATCTGGGACTCAACGGTATCCCTGCGGTGGCGGACATTCTGGCGGGCAAGGTGAATCCTTCCGGCAGAATCGTAGACACTTTCCAGAAGGATAACCATGCTGCCCCTGCCATGCAGAACTACGATGCCTACCCCTATACCAATGCAGCGGAACTGGGGCTGGCGGCATCCCAGAATAACAACGCTTTGGGTATTGACAAGTGCAACCAGAACTACGTTGTTTACCAAGAGGGCATCTATGTGGGCTACCGCTACTTCGAGACCCGGTACGAGGACTATGTGCTGGGGCGGGGAAATGCGGGGGACTATGATTATGACAAGCTGGTGGCCTTCCCCTTTGGCAGCGGCCTGAGCTATACCACCTTTGATTATTCTGATTTTAAGATTACCGACCAGGGAAGCACCATCCTTGCCGAGGTGGATGTGACCAACACCGGTAAGGTGGATGGCAAGCACACCGTGCAGATTTATTTCCAGTCTCCCTACACCCAGTATGACATTGACAACGGGGTGGAAAAGGCGGCGGTGGAGCTGTGCGGCTTTGACAAGAAGGAAATTGCAGCGGGGAAGACCGAGCACTTTGCCATTGAAATTCGCAAGGATGACCTGACCAGTTACGACAGCAATCTGGCAAAAACCTATATCATGGATGCCGGTGACTACTATTTCACCGTTGCCTCGGATGCCCATAACGCTGTGAACAACATCCTGATGGCAAAGGGCGCAGACACTGCCCGCATGAGCGGCACCGGCGATGCAGCCCTGACCGCAACCTGGACACTGGATGAGTTGGACAGCACCACTTATTCCGTGTCCGCCTATACCGGCAATGCCATCACAAACCTGTTTGAGGATGCCGACCTGAATAAGTATGCGGGTGCGGAGGGGCAGACCGTGACCTACCTCTGCCGCAACGACTGGCAGGGAACGTTCCCCACCACCCAGAGTCTGCGCGTGACCGATGCCATGTGGGCGGACGGCCTGACCCACAATGCCGAAGAACGTACCGCCATTGTGGAGAAAATGAAGACGCTGTATTGGCAGGGGGCTACTCTGCCGGAGAGCGGTACCGGTGGGGCACTGAAAGCCATCGATTTTGTGGAAACACGCTACGAAGACTCCGCCTGGGATAAGCTGGTGAGCCAGATTTCCTATGGAGATATGCTGAATACGATTTACAACGGCGCATATAACACCCATGCGCTGCCCGCCATTAACTTGCCTGCTACCATGGAGGCAGATGGCCCTACCGGCTACACCAAGAGCCTGATGGGCGGTTCCAGCGGCATGGCGTTTACCTCCGAAGATGTGATTGCTGCCAGCTATTCCAGAGAGCTTGCACATCTGGTTGGCAAGTGCATGGCGGAGGATATGCTCCACAGCAACCAGAACAGCGACAGCACCTCTGTTGCCGGTATTTATGCACCGGGTCTGAATATCCACCGCAGCCAGTATTTGGGCAGACACAATGAATACTACAGCGAGGACGGCTGGCTCTCCGGCGAGATTGCGGCAGCCCAGGTGCAGGGCATCCGCAGCAAGGGCGTGTTGGCTTTTGCAAAGCACTTCGCCCTGAACGACCAGGAGCAGGGACGCTACGGCATCAGCGTCTGGGCCAACGAGCAGAGCATCCGGGAAGTGTACCTGGAAGCCTTTGAGGGGGCAATCCGCGGCGGTGCCATGAATGTAATGACCAGCTTTAACCGCATTGGTGTTGTCTGGAGCGGCGCACATTACGGCTTGATGACCGGCATTCTCCGGGATGAGTGGGGCATGGAGGGCGCTGCGATAACGGATATGTCCATCAATGCCAAGTGGATGGACTACCGCATGGGATTGCTTGCCGGACAGGATATCTGGTGCGGCCAGAAGGGCAGCATGGGAACCCTGGATGGGAGCGAAAATGATCCCGCCATTGCCAGCGCCGTCCACAGGGCGATGAAAAATATTGTGTATTCCGTGACAAGAACCAATGCCATGAATGTGGGCGACGCAGTGGTGCTGACGATTACACCCACCTGGAAGATTGCGCTGTATGCGCTGACGGGTGCGTTCTATGCACTGACTGCCGCAGGTGTATTCCTGACGATTCGTAGAAAGAAAAAGAATAACGCAGCATAAATTTACTGCCCCGGGGGGAATTTCCCTCCGGGGCAGCGGCGTTTTTATTTCTGGGTGGGGAAGAAGATTCTCAGGAAAAACATATCCTCCTGCATGGTGGTTTCCACGGTTCCGCCGTACTGCTGGGCAATGTACTGGATGCTTTTGATGCCGAAGCCATGGCGGGCAACATCCGCCTTGGTGGTACGCATGGTTTCATTTGCCGTGGCGGTGTGACGGTCAAAATAGTTGGATTCCTCAATCTCTACGCCCGCATTGGTGCGCTGGCAGCTCAGAGTGATAATCCGGTTTTCTTCCGGCAGCTTTTGCACGGCTTCGATGGCGTTGTCCATGAGGTTTCCGAAGATGGTATAGGTCTGTACCGGGGTGAGGAAGGTGAGCAGGGAGCCATCCATCATGGCGGAAAACTGGATGCCATGCTTGCTGCATACCAGATTTTTCTCGGAGAGCACCACGTTGAGCACGTCGTTTCCCGTTTCCACCCGGGAATCATACATGGCAATGGCGCTTTGCAGCTGGGCAAGCTCCTCCTGGTTCAGTTTCCCCTCAATGCGGTTAAAAACGTGCTTGAGGTCATGACATTTCATGCTGATGGCATCCATGCTGGCCTTTACAGATTCATACTGCGCCTGGTCCTGCTTCCATAGCTGCCGGAGAATGTCCATCTGGCGGCTTTTTTCATTTTGCGTAAGCACGCCGGAGCAGAGCACCAGAATGACGGTGCAGAGCGTAATGGCAAAGGATTTGATGATGACGCTCAACAGCAAATTCTCCCCCTCAAAGGTGCGGGAGATGCACACCAGCAGATTGACGGTAAAGATGACACTGACCGAAAGCATTGCAACGCCGCGGGCGGTTTCGGAATCCCGCCGCAGGGTGTGCTTGGGAGCGAGGAAATGCGATAGCAGGAGGTACATACCAATGTGATAAAGAAAATACAGTCCCCATTCCCAGTCCTCAATGGGATGACCACCGGGATGGAACAGGGAGATGGTGGTTTTGTCGTTGATGCCCATGAGATTCTGAAGCAGGGGGTACAGCTTTTCCGTCAGCTGCTGGGCAGCTTCGCCGGAGCAGAAGACGATGAGAACATCCTCAATGCTTCCCTGAAAAATGCCAACGGTGTGCAGAAGGCAAAAGACTGTGATGGTGAAGTAGCACAGCAGCCGGGCTGCCAGCGTACCGGCGTGGGTATTATAGACTGCAAGCCCATAGAACAGTGCAATTCCCAGTGCGTCAAAGAACACAACGCGCAGCAAGAAAAACCGCCGCCGTTTCAGATTGCGGGCGAACAGGGAAATGCACAGCTGGGTTTTCAAAAAGGTGAAAATCAGGCTGGTGGCCTGCAAGACGTATGGCCCCAGCAATTCAAAAAGCCACGTCATCATTTTTTTTGACTCTCCGAAAACGCAAGAAATTGGGAGGTGAAGGCGTTTTTTCGGGGGTGACTCATGGGCAGGGTTTCTTTCCCCAGCTGAACGGTCATCTCTGAAATGCCGGTGACCCGCGCCAAATTTACCAGCAGATAGTTGTTGCATTTGGCAAACCCACAGGGTTCCAGCTGCTCTGCCACGCTTTTCATGGTTTGATAGATGCGGTATTCTCCCATGTCGGTGTGATAAATGCAGTGGTGGGCACGAACCTCAACATAGGCGATTTGATGGGGATGCAGGCGCACAAATCCAGAGCCTGTTTTCAGCAGAATGTCCGGCTCTTTTCGCTCCTGCGTGGCGTGAAGCTTTGTGAGGAATCGGGTAAATTTCAGTTTGAACTGAGGATAGGACACCGGTTTTACAATAAAGTCGGTGGCGCTGACAGAATACCCCTGGATGGCGTACTGCTGCATACTGGTGACAAAAATCAGCATCACCTTTCCGTCCTTTTCCCGGAGCAGATGAGCGGCATCCATGCCGTTGAGCATGGGCATCATGATGTCCATGAAAATGATGTCATATTCAGCGGTATAGTTATCCAGAAAGGAAAGCGCATTGGAAAAAACATAAATCTGCACAGGTACACGGTATTCCACGGAATACTGGCGAATACAGCTTTCCAGCTGCTGAGCAGACGGCAGTTCGTCTTCCACAATGGCAATGTTCAACACAATTCTCACCCCTTTTTAACTGACATTATAGCAAATCGTAAAATTTTTGTCAATGCAGCGCGAACAGAATAAATAAGCCTGTGCGGCATAGATGGAAGGTTATGCGGTTTCAATTGTATTTTCACAGTGAGTTCGTAAAATTGAAGCGTAAATTGTGGGGTACCCACGAGAGAATAAGGAGGAACATTTTATGAAAAAGACACTCGCTATTTTCCTGACCATTGCCATGATGAGCTTTATGCTGGTCGCCTGCGGTGACAGCGCTGCTGCTGCCACCAAGGAAGCCAAAACCACCGGAATTTACCTGTCCCCCGCACAGCTGAGCTACACCAATATGCGCCCGCAGTATAACTACTACCTGACCACCTTCACCCAGCAGGAGCTGACCCTGATGGACGACAACACCTTCTGCCTGATTATTTCCTCCTCCTGCTTCTCTGCATTGGAGCTGGCTGAGAGCACCAACGATGCCAAGGGCAACGAGCGCACCAATTTTATCACCAAGATTTACGGCGAATGCACCTCCAAGCCCAACGACCTGGACGAGGATCTGGTGGATGTCACCCTGGGCAAGATTACCCGGGTGGTCAAGAGCTATGACCAGACCTACTATGTAGACACCGCCAACTGGAACGATGCCATGGGCAAGGCTGTTCAGGCTCCCACCGGTTACGACCAGACCAGCGGCGCACCTATCTACGACGAGAATGCAAAGCCTGTGACGGCTGAGGAATATCTGGCAACCTACACCCTGGCTGAGACGGAAATCCAGGTCAACAACAAGCTCTGCTCCTTCGACTACACCGACTTCGGCTTTTGATGCCTGCCGCTGAGGGCTGACGAATGACAAAGAACAGTAATTTGTGGCGGGGTCTGTCGGCAACGCTGGCATTGGTTCTGTGTCTGGCGAGCTTCGGAACCCAGCTGGCCTTTACCCGAGAGGGAGACGTGAATCTTTTCTTGGATACCCGTCCTCCTGTGATTGCCGGTACGGACGACACCACCTATTTCAAATCCGACTACGCCACCAAGGACGAGATGCTGGAAGCCCAGAAGGCTTACCTCATCCAGTGCCAGACGGAAGGAAGCGTGCTGCTGCGCAACGAGAATGCAGCCCTGCCTCTGGCAGAGAACGCTGCTGTGACCCTGTTCGGCTATGCCGCTGCCAGCCCCGTTTATCACGGCGGCTCCGGCGGCCCTGCCAATGCGGGCATCAATCTGTATGATGCCTTAAAGGCCGAGGGCGTGGCGGTGAATGACACCGTTTACAATGCCATTGCGGCTACCCCGTCCAGCCGGACGAAAACCGGCTTGATTGGCGAAATCCCCGCCTCCGCCTACAAAGGAACCGAATCTTCCTTTGACAGCTATGGCGATGCAGCCATTTATGTTGTCAGCCGGTTTGGCGGCGAGGAGGGCGACCTGAACCATGGCCTGCAAGGCGATTGGCAGGAAGGCCCCGCCATCCGGGAGCTGGCGCTGCACCAGGAGGAGCTGGATACCCTGAATCTCATCAAGGATTCCGGCAAGTTCCGCAAAATCATTGTGGTGGTCAATTCCGGCTATGCCATGGAATTGCAGGAGATGATTGACCTGGGCGTGGATGCCATCCTGTGGGTTGGTTATCCCGGCAGCTACGGGATGATTGGCGTTGCCCAGATGCTTATGGGCAAGGCAGATCCCTCCGGGCGCAATGTCATCACCTATGCCGCCAACTCCCTTTCTTCTGCGGCCATGCAGAATGCCGGCGACTTCACCTTCAGCAATCTCACCGGCCTGTATAAGAACAAGTACCTGGTTTACTCCGAGGGCATCTACGTTGGCTACAAGTATTATGAGACCCGCTACCAGGATCAGGTGCTGGGTATCAACAACGCGGATTGTGCCAAGGGTGTGTATGCATCCAAGGACGGCGCATGGAATTATGCCGATGAAATGGTGTATTCCTTTGGTGATGGCTTCAGCTACGCTGACTTCACCCAGGAGCTGCTGAGCCTGGACTGGAACCGGGATACTCACACCGTCACCGCTCAGGTGAAGGTTACCAACAACGGCGCACCGAACTACACCGGAAAATCCAAGGATGTGGTGCAGCTGTATGTCCAGCTTCCTTACGAAGCAGGGCAGGCGGAAAAGAGCGCCATCCAGATTGCCGATTTTGAGAAGACCTCCGCCCTGGCAGCAGGGGAGAGCGAAACTGTTACCCTGTCCTTCTCCGATTACATCTTCGCCGCCTACGACGAAAATGCAGTCAACGGTGCGGACACCAACCGGAAGGGCTGCTATGTGTTCGATGCAGGCGATTACTATTTTGCCATCGGCAATGGTGCCCACGATGCCCTGAACAACGTGCTGGCGGCACGGGGCGTGACGGGGATGTTCGATGCAGAAGGCAATGCGGTTTCCGGTGATGCAGCGAAGGCACAGAAGGCCACCCTGACCGAGACGGATAACGTGACCTATGCCGTGTCTCCCCAGACCGGCGAGGTGGTTGCCAATCTGTTTGAAGACCGGGACATCAACCACTTCATCCCTGATGCTGTGACCTATCTGACCCGCTCCGACTGGAACACCTTCCCCGAAACCGTCACTACCCTGACGGCTACCCCGGAGATTCAGAATCTCATGGAGAATTTCCAGTATGAGAAGCCTGCGGATGCTGCTGATATTTCTGCCTACAAGTTCAGACAGGACAATGGCATTTCGTTCATTGACATGAAGGATGTGCCCTTCGACGATCCCAAGTGGGAGGAATTTATCGATCAGCTGACGGTTGGCGAGCTTGCCCAAATTACCGGTGACAAGATGGGCATTGATAAAATCGAGTCCGTGTCCATGCCTGCCTACTCCGGCGGTGACGGTCCCGACGGTTATCAGGCCGGCGGCGTGCTGTACAATGCGGAAATGCTGTGCGCCGGTACGTTCAGCAAGGAAATGGTTCGTCTGCGGGGCGACTTCTTCGGCGAGGACAGCTACCACCTGGGCTTCCGCCATACCTATGCCCCCGGCGGCAACATCCACCGCACCCCCTACAGTGGCCGGAACTTTGAGTACTATTCCGAGGATGCACTGCTGTCTTACATTGACAGTGCCATCCAGACCGAGGCCATGGCAGCCAAAGGCTGCGCCGGAATGTTCAAGCATTTCTGCGGCAATGACCAGGAGACCAACCGTCACGGTGTTGCCACCTTTATGAATGAGCAGACCTACCGGGAGGTGTGCCTGAAGGGATTTGAGGGCGGCCTGAGCAAGGGTCACTCTCTGGGAACCATGACCGCTTACAACCGCATCGGCTGTATCCCCACCGCTTCCGACTACGCCACCATGACCCAGGTGTTGCGCAAGGAATGGGGCTTTACCGGCATCAACATGACCGATTCCTCCAAGGACTCCGCTTCCTATATGGGCACGGCGGACGCATTGGCGGCGGGAACCTGCCAGTTTAACAATGACCCGGGCCGTGTCCCGGAGGCTACCAACCTGCTGACCAAGAGCCGGGACGGCTACATCTGGGGCAAACTCCGGGAGGTTGCCAAGTATTATCTGTACACCATGGTGCATTCCAATCTGATTAACGGTCTTGCCCCCGAGGTGGAGGTTGCGGACTTCACGCCCTGGTGGAAGCCTGCCATGATTTGCGCAGATGCGGTTGTTGCCGTGCTGTATCTCGGCGCTACCGTGGCCTACCTGATTACTGCCTGTGCAAAGAAGAAGGAGGGCAAGTGAGATGCTGAAAAATAAGACTGTTGGCGGCTATTTTGCCGTCCTTGCGGCAGTGGCAGCAGTAGGCACCGGGATTGCCTATCTGGTAATTTACATGGTGACCAAGGCAGAAACCATTGACCGTGTGTTCAGCTGGATTACCTTCGGCTTTATTCTGGCGGGCGGCCTAGCTGGCATTGCCGGAGAACTGCTGCACTGGGGCTGGATGCCCCTGGTGAGCTGTGGCTGTATGTCCGTTGCCCTTGCCAACCATGTTGTGGAGTTCGCTTACCCCCTGGCAGATGTGCTGACGAAGGTTCCCTTCTTCGGCGGCAATTATCCCCTGGCACTGACCTTTACCGTCATTTTTGGCGCAGTTACGGTACTGTCCGTGATTGCTGCCTTTATGAAGCATGATAAATAATAGGAGGAACATGATGATGAAAAAGATTCTTGCACTTTTGCTGGCTGTTGCCATGATGGCAACCCTGCTGGCAGGCTGCGGCAATGACACAAAGTCCACTGCCGCTACCGAAGCCCCCACGGAGGCTCCCGTGGCAACCAAGAGCTATCAGCTGACTGGTATCTTCAGCGAGGAAGGCGAGTATGCCTCCATGCTGGCTTCCGCATTCCTGCTGAACCTGAATGAAGACGGCACTGCCGTTTGCGACAAGTACGCTTATGCCAAATACGATGCCAGCCCCGCTGCCACCAACTCCACCTACAGCGCCGGTTACCTGACCGGCAAGTGGAAGGAAGTGGAGAAGGACGGCGTGCCCTGCCTCCAGATTAAGCTGGAAGCGGAGGGCGGCGCAAATGCCCAGACTGCTTATGCCTATGACATCGCCGGGGAATACTCCTTCGACATGACCTTCCCCGTTGTGCCCGGCGCAAGCTACACCCGGAACGTGACCATGACCGGCAGCGAGACCAAGGCATTTGCCGATGCCGATGCCTTCATCCAGGCCAACAAGAAGGAGTTTACCGCTCCTGAGCATGTGGGCACCTTCGTGGACAGCGAAAAGAACGCCACCGCTTACTTGCAGGCAGACGGCACCATGCTGGTGTATGCCGGTTATGACAAGTTTGCAGAAGGCAAGTGGATGGTCGGTGCTGACGGCGTGAGCGTTTCCATCGGCGGCGAAGCCGTGGAAGTGACCACCGATGGCAATACTGCAACCTTCACCGTTGACCGCAGCCTGGATGGCGCAAACTCCACCACCTATACCCTGGTGTGCAGTGATGTTGCAGCCCTGCCCGCTGCTGAGATTGCAGAGGATGCCCCCTACACCTGCTCCATTGACATGGGCGGCAACGCCACCACCGCAGAGCTGACCCTGGGCACCGACGGCACTGCTGTCCTCAAGGTGTTCACCGACATCCCCTGCACCTACACCCGCATCGGTGATGCCGTGGTGCTGGAGGTGACCGGCGAGCTGGAGGGCTATGCCGCACAGATTTGGCCCAACGTCAGCCACGCTTACCTGCTGAACGAAGACCACAGCATGACCGGTGTGAAGAACGTCTATGATGCCGGCGGCCTGGTGCTGGTTGCCCTGAACGACACCGACATGAAGGTGATGTTCCCCTCCTACCACATGGAGCGTGAGGGCTTCACCTACACCGTCAGCGAGGACGGCACTTCCATGACCGTCACCGCTCCCGGCGAGGACGTGCTGGGTGCTTTTGGTCAGATTTGGACTGCTTCCGGCGCTGAAAACTGGAAGCTGGACGGCAACACCGCCACCGCCGTGACCGAGTAAACAGGAATATTTCCACAAAAACGCAGCGCTTTTACGGCGCTGCGTTTTTTTGACGGCGGCAGTGTCCCCGGTTTTGCACGCTGGTGCGAAGCTGAGGGAGTGTCGTGGGTTTGAATGGTGTCCCCATGGTTTCGCAGCGCCAACCGTAGGGGAGGCTCTTAGCCTCCCGCTGCGGCGCAGCCGCCTTGGCTCCCCTGAAAGGGGAGCTGGCAGCCCGAACGGGATGCCTGAGGGTGTGCTACGATGAACGCACAGCGCTCCAACATAGTACGCGCCAACCGTAGGGGCGGATAGAATCCGCCCGCAACCCCGGATGTTCGATAGCACCTAGGTGAACGCACACGCCCACTGTAGGGGGCGACGAGTATGTCGACCCGGCACACAAGCACCCCGCAGGGGCGCTTTGTGCTGCGGGCGGATTCTATCCGCCCCTACAATCCATGCGGGAAGCTGACCCCATTCAACACACCGCTCTGTTCCGTCAGCGGGCGGGTCTGGGAACCAACGCATTGGCATAGACCCGGCACGTCATTGTCCGGCGGCACTGCCGCCGTGTGCGAAAATTGGTGCGGTGGAATTAGAAGGTTATGCCAAATTGATTGTGAAAACCGTCGCAGCATTGTACAGTATGCCTGTAAACAGAAAGAGGAGGTAACCCCAATGAGCAAAAACAAACAGAAAAAGGGAACATTATGGATGGTCTTGACAATCGTTCTTGCCGTCCTGACAGTGATTTCCGCCGTGGCAATTCCGGTGACCGGCTATTTTGCCACAGCCATCAACGTGTCGCTGGGAGCGGCAACGCAAAAGGTCATCCCCGACCCGGATGCCCAGATTTTCTTTTGGAGCAACTACGAAAATGAAGACGACCTGGTGGCTCACGAAAAGCAGCTGTGCCGGGACATCGAGGCAGAGGGCGCAGCCCTTCTGGTGAACCGGGACAATACCCTGCCTCTGGCAGAGGGGACGAAGTTCACCCCCTTCTCCCAGTCTTCTTTCAATCTGCTCTACGGCGGAACCGGCTCCGGTCAGGTGTCGGCAGATGATGCCGTTTCTCTGAAGGCGGCGCTGGAAGAATCCTTTGGCGCGGATACCGTAAACCTGGATCAGTGGAAATTCTACGCTACCTGCGGCTACGCCCGGGTGAATGCGGATACCACCGGCGGCAACCAGGCGCAGTATCGCATCAATGAAGTGCCCTGGGCAAAGTACCCCGATGCCCTGAAAAAAACCTGGGCACAGTATGGTGATGTGGCGCTGGTGGTGCTGGCTCGTTCCGGCGGCGAGGGCGCAGACCTGCCCAGCGGACTGCCGGAGCTGGAAGCTTACATGACCGACGGCGACTATCTGCGGCTGAACCAGGATGAAATCGATATGTTCACCAATCTGGAGCAGCTGAAAAAGGAGGGCGTGTTCAAGAAAATCGTTGTTCTGCTGAACTCCTCCAACAGCCTCCAGCTGGACTTCGTGGATGACTATGGCATTGATGCTGTGCTGTGGGTCGGCGACGTGGGCATGACCGGCATCAACGCTGTGGCGGACATTCTGGCAGGCAAGGTCAATCCCTCCGGACGGATTGTGGATACCTTCCTGAAGGATAACCACTCTGCGCCTGCTATGCAGAATTTCGGTGCCTATCCCTACACCAACGGCGCAGACTACAATGTGGCATCGGCACAGAACAACACTGACCCCGGCATCAAGCAGTGCAACCGGGACTATGTGGTGTATCAGGAGGGCATCTATGTCGGCTATCGCTACTACGAGACCCGGTATGAAGACTATGTGCTGAACCAGGGCAATGCCGGTGACTACAGCTACGACAGCAATGTCGCATTTCCCTTCGGCCATGGCCTGAGCTATACAGACTTCGCTTATTCTGATTTTAAGATTACCGACCAGGGAGAAACCATTCTGGCCGAGGTGGACGTGACCAACACCGGCAAGGTGGACGGCAAGCACACCGTTCAGATTTATTTCCAGTCTCCCTACACCCAGTATGACAAGGACAACCAGGTGGAAAAGGCTTCCGTGGAAATCTGCGGCTTTGATAAGAAGTTCATTGAAGCAGGGAAGACCGAGCACTTCGCCATCACCGTGGAGAAGGAGGATCTGACCTCCTACGACCACATGAACGCCAAGACCTATATTATGGATGCCGGTGATTACTACTTCACCGTCGGCACCGATGCCCACAACGCCGTGAACAACATCCTGATGGCGAAGGGCGCGGACAGCACCCGCATGAGCGGAACCGGCGATGCAGCCCTGACGGCAAAATGGACGCTGGACACCCTGGACACCACCACCTATGCCGTGTCCTCCGTTACCGGCAACGCCATTACCAACCGGTTTGAGAATGTTGACCTGAACAAGTATCCCGGTGCTGAGGATCAGACCATTACTTACCTGACCCGGAGCAACTGGGTGGACACCTTCCCCAAGACGGTTTCTCTGCGCATCACCGAGTCCATGTGGGCGGACGGCCTGATGGACTCCGAGGAGGGCAGAAAGGCCATTGTTGCCAGGATGATTGAAACCTACTACCCGGATGCCTCCATGCCCACCATGGGCGCAGCGGGCAACCTGACCGCCTCTATGTTCGCAGAGAAGGATGCCGACGACCCTGATTGGGACAAGCTCATCAGCCAGGCTCCCTACGGCGAAATGACCAACGTGATTTACAACGGCTTCCACCTGACCCAGCCGGTTCCCTCCATCGGTCTGCCCGGCACCAACGATGAAAACGGCCCCCAGGGCTTTACCAAGAGCCTGCTGGGCGGTGCCAGCGCCATGGCATATACCTCCGAGGACGTGATGGCAGCCACCTATAACCTGGAACTGATTGAGGATATGGGTATGTGCATCGGTGAGGATTTCCTCCACGCCACCGATGGCTCCGGCACGGTGTTCTCCGGTATTTACGGCCCCGGTGCCAACATCCACCGTACTCCCTACAGCGGTCGTAATTTCGAGTATTATTCCGAGGACGGCTGGCTGGCAGGCAAGGTGGCTGCTGCCGAGGTGGCTGCCATTCAGAATCGTGGCGTGTACGTCTTCACCAAGCACTTTGCCCTGAACGACCAGGAGGAAGGCCGCTATGGCATCTCCACCTGGGCAAATGAGCAGGCAATCCGTGAATTGTATCTGGAAGGCTTTGAGGGCAGCGTTGCCAAGGGTGGCGGCATGGGCGTGATGAGCTCCTTCAACCGTCTGGGCGTTATCTGGAGCGGCGCACACCACGGCCTGATGACCGGCATTCTCCGGGAGGAATGGGGCATGAAGGGCGCAGCCATTACCGACTGCTCCGTCATGGCAAACTACATGGATTACCGCATGGGCGTGCTGGCAGGTCAGGACCTGTGGGATGGCTACAGCAGCGGCATGGCAACGTTGGACGGCCTGGATAAAGACCCTGCCATTGTCACCGCTGTGCAGAAGGCGGTCAAGCACATTGCCTATTCCATCTCCCACAGCCACGCCATGAACGTGGGCAACGCCACCATCAAGGTGATTACTCCCTGGTGGCAGATGGCGCTGTACTGCCTGACCGGCGGCCTGGCAGTGCTGACTGCCGGCGCTGCGTTCATGATGGTTCGCAGCCGGAAGAAGGCAAAATAAGGTTTCCTTCCATTTCTTTATAATTGCGTCCGGCCATGGGTAACACCATGGCCGGACGTATATAAAAATCAATAAAAAGGAGACATTAAGGTGAAGAAACATCAAAAATGGCTTGGTCTGACCGCTGTTGGAGCAATTCTCCTGAGCATGGCAGTGAGCCTGAGCAGCTCTGCGTTCTATTATTCCGGCTATGTGAATGCGGCATTGGGACTGACCGGAGAAAAAATTGCGGTGGAGGGGGATACCAATTATTACCCCAGCGCCTATGGAGAAATGAATGCGGAGAATGCTCAGCGCCTGATTGCAGATGAAAAGGCACATTCCATTGCAGCCATGCACGAGGGCACGGTGATGCTTCGCAATGAAAACGGAGCGCTGCCGCTGAGTGCCAATGAACGGAGAATTACGGTGTTCGGCAACAATGCAGCCGACCCGGTATATCGAGCCAATGCCGGAAACGCTTCCTTTGATGCCTCCTGTGGCGGCACGTTCTACGAAGCATTGGAGGCGCAGGGCTTCCAAATCAACCCCACCATCCGGGCAGCTTATGAATCCAGCGGCGTTCGCCGGGTGTCCGTGGCAAGCCGGGGCAATTCCTCCATCGGAGAAGTCCCGGTGGAATTTTACACGGATGCCATGAAGCAGAGCTTTGCAGAGGATTATCAGGATGCGGCACTGGTGCTGCTCACCCGCTTTGCGGGCGAGGGCGTGGATTTGGATACCTGTGACGCAGAGGGGGTTCCCATGCTTTCCCTGCACAAAAGCGAAGCAGACCTACTGCGCATGGTAAAGGACAGCGGGAAATTCAATAAGATTATCGTCCTGGTCAACAGCCCCTTTGCCATGGACATTCAGTGGATTGAAAATCCCGAATACGGCGTGGATGCCTGCCTGGTGTTTGGCGCTACGGGCAACTATGGCTTCATCGGGCTGGCAGACATTCTCACCGGGAAAGCCGATGTCACCGGTCATCTGGCAGACACCTGGGCAGCATCCTCTCTGTCCAGTGCAGCAATGCAGAATTTTGGCGACTACCAGTTTACGAACCTGAATAAGCTCTATGCAGACCGGTATCTGGTGTATGCCGAGGACATCTACGTTGGCTACAAGTATTACGAAACCCGCTATCAGGACGAGGTGCTGGGCATTAACAATGCCACCGGCAGTGCCGGTGCGTTTATGGGCGACACCTGGTCTTATGCAGACGAGATGGCATATCCCTTCGGTTATGGCCTGAGTTATGCTGATTTTACCCAGGAAGTTCAGGACATTCAGTGGAACCAGCAGGAGCATACCATTACCGCCAGCGTGAAGGTTACCAACAACGGCGGTTTCTCCGGTGCCTCCAAGAGCCTGGTGCAGCTTTATGCCCAGGCTCCCTATGAAACCGGAATGGTGCAAAAGCCGGCGGTGCAGCTGATTGGCTTCCAGAAGACGGGGGAGCTGTCCACCGGGGAAAGCGAAATTGTGACCGTTACCGTTTCCGACTATTTCCTGGCAAGCTACGATGAAAATGCGGTCAACGGGGCGGACGAAACAAAGCAGGGCTGCTACATCCTGGACAAGGGCGACTATTATTTCGCCATTGGTTCCAGTTGCCATGATGCCCTGAATAACATCCTCGCCGTCCGCACCATCAGCGGCATGGTGGATGAAAAGGGAGCGGCGGCAGCAGGGGACAGCGCCAAGGCGGTCTGCGTGAATCTGGCAGCCGATGACAACACCACCTGGGCGGTCAATCCCATCACCGGTGCAGTGGTGTCCAACCAGCTGCAAGACGCTGACCTGAACGAATACCTGCCGGGTTCCGTTACCTATATGACCCGGGACAACTGGGAAACCTTCCCCAAGACGGTGGTGGATTTGACTGCAACCGACGAAATGGCAGCTCTGATGACCGGAGCAACCTATGAAAAGCCCGGTGACGCACCCGATCCGACCAGCGTACCCTTCAAGCAGGATGCGGGCTTAAAGCTGGTGGATATGAAGGATGTTCCCTATGGCGATGACCGGTGGGAAGCCTTTGTGCAGCAGCTGTCCATCAGCGAACTGGGCACAGTCTGCGGTGACAACCGTGGCGTGGTGGCAATTCCGACAGTGGGAAAGCCCGCCAACGCTTCCACCAACGGCCCCAGCGGCATTCAGGGAAATTATGTTGCGGGCAACGGAAAGAGCTGTACCCTGTATGTGGATGAGCCTACCCAGGCGGCAACCTTCAACTTGGAGCTGACGGCACAGCGTGGCAGCTTTATGGCAGAGGATGCCATGTATGCAGGTGTGACCATGGTGTTTGGCCCCGGCGCAAACATTCACCGCACTGCTTACCTGGGAAGAAACAGCGAGTATTTCTCTGAGGATGGCCTTCTGAGCTACCAGATGAGCCGTGCCAACGCTGCCCCCATGACCGAAAAGGGCATCATCACCGGCTTTAAGCACTACTGCCTCAATGACCAGGAGGTAAACCGCCACGGCGTTGCCACCTTTGCAACGGAGCAGGCCTGCCGGGAAATTTATTTCAAGGCATTTGAGGGTGCTCTGTCCGACGGCGGCGGTTTGGGCGTAATGACCAGCTATAACCGCATTGGCATGACGGCTTCTCCTGCCCACAGCGGCGCACAGATTGCCATTCTGCGGGATGAATGGGGCTTTAAGGGAATCAATATCACCGACAGCTCCAAGGATGCAGCCAGCTATGTGCTGACCGCAGAATGTATCACTGGCGGCACGGATCAGTTCCTGTCCGATACCGGAAGAACCAGCGCACTGTCGAATCTGGTGGTTAAGGGCAAGGATGGAAATATCCTCCGGTGGATGCAAAATGCCAATGAGCATTTTTACTATGCACTCAGCCGTTCCGTGGCAATCAATGGACTGTCCCAGGAAACGGTGGTGAAGGAAACGGTTTATTGGTGGCAGCCGTCGCTGATTGCCCTTTGTGTCTGCATCGGTCTGATGACAGTCGGTGCAGCGGCAATGTTTGTAAAGCACGGATATTTTCAGAAGGGGGAGAAGTAACATGAAAAAATGCAGCAGCGGAAAAAGAATCACCTTGGTTGCCGGGGCAGTTGCACTGATTGGAAGCATCCTGTATCTTGTGTTGGATGGATCGGACAGAACCTTTCACATGGTGGGCTTCCTATCAGGCATTGCCGGGGCTGTTTGCACCTTGCTCCCCGTTTTGACCCACTGTAAGGCTGCACCCCTGGTACCGACGGCATTTTATGCGGCTGCCTTTGGCCTGGTGCTGCGGGTGGCAGTTCCCAGCCTGAGCGATGTGTGGAATCATGTGAATTTTATCGGCGGCAATGCGGCATTGGGCATGGCCTTTGCGGGTGTGTATTTTGTTTGTTCCATTCTGGGGTGTATTTCTTGCTTCCTGGGAATGGGAGAATAAACCATGAAATATGTTCAAAAAGCACTTTGCGCCGCTGTTGCAGCGCTGCTGCTGACAGGCAGTGCTGCTCCGGCAGCAGCCGCAGAGACGGCGGAAGGAAAAATCCAAACGGGAGATGTGGTCTGCTTCGGTGAGACGGATGAAGATTGCGGCTTTGACGGCAAGTGGCTGGTGCTGGACAGCCGGCACACCAATAACGGGCAGCCCGGTATGTATCTGGTGTCGCTGAATCTGATTGGGGACGAACAGGGAGAGGACATCCTGTTCCGGGATATTGGGGATGTGAGCGTGTCCTTTTCCAATCGGGGAGAGGATTTTGCGGCAGAGCATCCCGGCTCAACGGATTATCAGGGCAGCAACATTCAGGCATGGTGCGAGACGTTCGCCCAGACCCATCTGAGCCAGGCGGAATATGGGGCGCTGCTGCCCACCCATAAATCGGACGAGGCGGCAACCATCCCGGGATTGGGCATCCCCCTGCCGGGCGCTCCCAACGGCACGGTGGATTTTTCGCCGGTTACGGACATTCTGGACGGCGACAAGCTGTTCCTGCTGTCGGCGGAGGAAGTGACAAACCCTGCCTATGGCTTTACGGACGGCAGCGCCCGCATTGCCCGGTTCAAGGGAACGCCCCAGGGCTATTGGCTCCGCTCCCCTCATATCCCCACCTTCCCGCTGGATGTGGGCTTTGTGTTCAGCTTCGGTGCGGTGATGGATTTCCCGGTGAATGCAAACTTCATGTTTGACATGGGGCACTATGTCCGCCCGGCCTGCAATTTGGACAGCGAGAAAATTGCGGCAGCGGAGGTGCTGGCAGTCAACGGAGAAAAGACAATCTGGCGGCTCAGCTTCCGGGACGGGGAGCGCAATGAACGGCTGTATGATACCACCCTGCCCCAGCGGGTGGAGGCAATGGACTTGGCGAAGATGGTGAAAACGGCGCTGACTGTTGCGGCGTGTGTGCTGGTCGTATTGGTGGTTCTGGTTGTTCTGCTGGTGCGGGCAATCCTCCGAAAGCGCAGGAAAAAGAAAGCAAAGCAGTAAAAAAATACATCCGGGTCAACCCCCATTTTAAGGGTCGACCCGGATGTTTTATTCGTGGCGCGAAGCGCCCTTGGCTCTCCCTCTGGGAGAGCTGGCAGCCCGAACGGGCTGACT
>ERZ1034952.216-NODE-216-length-53304-cov-6.842495_pt1 | contig 53304 bp, 41 predicted proteins | sample MGYA00520625_ERZ1034952 | MGnify/ENA primary metagenome ERZ1034952 (study PRJEB33766, sample SAMN09781773) | gut metagenome | biome: gut microbiome | host: Homo sapiens | place: Madagascar | study: EMG produced TPA metagenomics assembly of the PRJNA485056 data set...
TTTACCAGCAGAAAATCGCCGGTTTCTCTGGCTCCATACTCCCAGATGATGTGGTTCCGTATTTTCTCCGCTTTTCGCGCTGTCAACAAGCCGTAAAAAACCGCCATGGTGCACTTTGTGCGCACCATGGCGGTTCATTTTATCCCAGTGCCACGTCCAGCATCATCATAATGCTGAAGCCAACGGCAAAGAAAAGGGTTCCAATGTTGGAGTGACTGCCCTGGGACATTTCGGGAATCAGCTCCTCCACCACCACATACAGCATCGCCCCGGCGGCAAAGCTCAATAGATAGGGCAGCGCCGGAACAACCAGCTGCGCCGCCAGAATGGTCAGCACCGCGCCGATTGGCTCCACCACGCCGGAGAGCACCCCACCGCAGAAGGCTTTTCCCTTTTTCATTCCCTCCGCCCGCAGGGGCATGGAGATGATTGCCCCCTCCGGGAAATTCTGGATGGCGATGCCCAGTGACAGTGCCAACGCCCCGGCAGCGGTTATTTGGGCGCTGCCGGACAGATACCCGGCATACACCACTCCCACGGCCATGCCCTCCGGGATGTTGTGGAGGGTAACCGCCAGCACCATCATGGTGGTGCGCCGGAGTTGGCTTTTGGGTCCCTCGGTCTGGCCGCTTTTCACATGGAGGTGGGGAACAATGTGGTCAAGACCCAGCAAAAAGAGAATGCCAATCCAAAAACCAGCCACCGCCGGGACAAACGAGAGCTTGCCCATCCCTGCCGACTGCTCCATGGCCGGAATCAGCAGACTCCACACCGAAGCCGCCACCATCACTCCGGCAGCGAAGCCGGTCAGCGCCCGCTGCACCATATCACTGAGGGTTTTTTTCATAAAGAATACACAGGCCGCCCCCAACGATGTGCCGAGAAACGGGATTAAAATGCCCCAAAAAGCCTCCATACCATTCCCTCTCTTTCTTTAGTTTGCCTATGCTAACCTATGCGTATGATTATAGCAGATACCGGCGGAATTTGCAAGCGGAAACCGCTGCATTTCACAGCGATTGCATGAGTTAAAAATATATGAACGCATTGTCAATAGAATGAGCGACGTAGGGGTCGCCAACCTGGCGACCCGAGCGGCGAAGCCGCCTTGGCTCCCCTGAAAGGGGAGCTGGCAGCCCGAACGGGCTGACTGAGGGGTTTTCTTGCTTAGTTTACGGACAAACCCCTCCGCCTCACGTTCGTTCGGCACCTCCCCTTCCAGGGGAGGCATGGGCACTTCGTGCCAGCAATAGCGATACTTACTACATCATTTACAAATTGTTTACTCACGCAATTGTCCTGGCTGCATTTGATACGCCGCAAATAATAGGATTCCAGTTTCTGGCTCTGGCAGATTCCCGCAAAATGGCAATGTCACCAAATGAAGCGCAGGGAACGCACCCATTTCACACCTCGCTTTAGAATTTATCGGCCTGCACCACAAAAGCGCTTGCAATTTTGAAACGTGCCGCTATAATAACTCCCGTTGTGTATGAAAAGCTCCAAACGAAGGGAGGTCCCGGGAAGAATACATCTCTTGCCCCAAGTCTCAGCGCCTGCACCCTGGCAGGCTGTACTTGTGAAGACAGCATGAGAGTAGTAAAAGTAGACCGTTCCAATCTGGTTTTCCAGCGAAAGACAAATTACTATATAGACTCAGAAAACGACCGGATCATTGGATAAATAAAGGGAGGACAGCCTTCTGTCCAATCATAAATAATACAATATAAGGCGGGTTTGTTCAGCAAGTACAATTACTTTTTTATTGTGAAAATGGAGTGTTAAAACGATGAAAAAACTAATTGTATTTACTCTTGTACTTACTGTTTGCTTTACCCTGCTGGCAGGCACTGGTGTGGCTGCTCAGGCAGATACCAACGTGGATGAAATGAAGATTCCCTACACCTGCGACCTGAGCCCGGAGGACGGTGCCGACAGCGTGGAGCGGCAGGGCGATCATCCCGACAGCCCCTATTTCAAGGCACCGGACTTTTACAACATGGAAAGCACCGACAGCCTGACCATTCTCTCCCATTTCAAGACCCAGCAGCAGACCAGCGAATGGAGCTGCGGTGTCAGCAGCGCATTGATGATGCTGGAATGGTACGGAATGCGGGGCGACTACAACGAAGAATCCCTGGCGCAGTTCCGCAGCAACGGTCTGACCCCCGGCGCTACCTCCATGTCCCAGATGGTGGAGATGTTCCAGGGCGTGGGTGGATTTGACGTTTATTCCACCCTGGACTGCCGGGACACCGTCCACGATGTGTTCACCTTTGCGTTCATCCAGCAGACCCTGAAGGAGGGCCACCCCATCGCCATCGGCTGGAACGATTGGGGCGGACACTGGCAGGTGATTATCGGCTACGACACCATGGGCACCGAAACCACCCAGGATGATGTGATTATTGTGGCAGATCCCTATGACACCACCGACCACAACCAGGACGGCTACGGCATCTATTGCGCAGAGCGGTTCCTGTATAACTTTACGTTCTACAATTTCTTCAGCGAGGAAAGCGGAGAACCCAATGATATGTGCTTCCTGGTGGCAAAGCCCGCCGCCTAAGCCCATTCTGATGTAAAATGTATTCCCCGGACAGATTTTGATACACAATTTGATAGGATAATCCCCCGGCGGGGTCTTTTCACAAGACGAAAAGACCCCGCCGGGTTGATTTGTCTTTGGCGGGCAAAACGAAGTCAGGAGCGCGCACCATCCAACGCCCCCTCCTCAGCAGCTCCCTAGAAGTGGAGTCAAGGTGCATGGAAAAGCACGAAAAAAATCTATTGACAAATCGCCCTTGCTGTGCTATTGTATCAATACACTAATACAGTAACACAAGGAGGAAGCCTATGGACTGGAAATTTACCGGCGACCGCCCGGTGTACCAGCAAATCATGGAGCAAATCCGCGGCTCGATTCTCAAAGGGGCGCTGACTCCCGGGGAGCGCATTGCATCCGTCCGGGATTTGGCTGCACAGGCGCAGGTGAATCCCAACACCGTGCAGCGGGCGCTGACCGAATTGGAGCGGGAGGGGCTGCTGGTTGGCGGCGGCACCAACGGTCGGACAGTGACGAAGGATGCGCTGGTGCTGCAAAAGATGCGGCAGCAAGCGCTGGAAGACCTGGCACGGGAATGTGCGGAAAAATTCATGGTATTTGGTGTCGGCCCGGCGCAGGCGGCAGAGCTGCTGCGGGGGCTGGAAAAGGAGGAAGAATAATGGAAAACGTTTTATCCGCAAAGAATCTAACCAAACGCTACGGCAGTACCCTGGCGCTGGACGGGCTGGATTTGGAGCTGCCCCAGGGAAAGATTGTGGGGCTGCTGGGGCCCAACGGCAGCGGCAAGACCACCCTGCTGAAGCTGGCGGCGGGACTGCTGACCCCCACCAGCGGTACTGTCACCGTCTGCGGGGAGGAGATTGGCCCCCAGAGCAAGGGGCTGGTGTCCTATCTGCCGGACAGGAGCTATCTGAACAAGCAGCAGAAAATTCGGGAAATTCTGGACTTTTTCCAGGATTTCTACACGGATTTTGATCGCCCCCGGGCAGAATCCATGCTGCGGGCATTGAAGCTCGACCCGGAAGCCAGACTGAAAACCCTCTCCAAGGGCAACCAGGAAAAGGTTCAGCTGGTGCTGGTCATGTCCCGGAAGGCAAAGCTGTATCTGCTGGATGAGCCCATCGGCGGCGTTGACCCCGCTGCCCGGGACTACATTCTCAATACCATTATCACCAACTATGACCCGGGTGCAACGGTGCTCATCTCCACCCATCTGATTGGGGATGTGGAACGGGTGCTGGATGAATTCATCTTCCTGTCTCAGGGCAAGGTGATTCGTCAGGGCAGCACCGATGAAGTGCGGGAAGAAACCGGCACTTCCCTGGATGAACTGTTTCGGGAGGTATTCAAATGTTTGGAAAATTGATGAAGGCCGAGTGGCGTGCCAGCCGCCGGGTTATTGGAGCGCTGTGCGCCGTGGTGCTGATTTCCGGGGCGCTGCTGGGGCTGTTGGGCAATCTCCTGCTGCGGGAATCCTCCGGCAGTTGGCAGCTGCCGGATTTTGTGAATGTCCTGTTTTCCCTGCTGAGCATGACGGCGGTGCTGGCGGTGACGCTGTCCCTGGCTGCCAGCGTGTTTTATGCGCTGTGGCGGTATTACCGGAGCCGGTTTACAGAGGAGGGCTACCTCACCTATACCCTGCCGGTGAACAATCACCAGCTGATGCTGTCCTCCATTTTGGCAAGCGTGCTGGAGATTCTGCTGGTTGGCCTGGCGACTGTGGCAGCCATGGCGCTAGCCTTCGGCATTTTTGCTGCCGGGCTTCCCTGGAATGAGGTGGACAGCGCCTCCTGGGGGCTGCTGTGGAGCAAAGGCGGTGAACTGCTGGATAGCCTCCGCCCCGTTGCCGGTGACGTGCTGCTGGTGCTGCTGAACATGGCGCTGATGGGGCTTGCCACCCTGCTGACGCTGATGCTGGCGGTGACCATCGGTGCCACCGCTGCCAAGAAGCACCCGATTTTCCTTGCCATTGCGGTGTACTATGGACTCAGCCTGGTGCGCATGGCAGCCTACCTGAACGCTGTCAATGCCTGCACCTCCAGCGGCGCAACCCTGGCAGCGCTGGCAGGTGTCAATGCTGCTGCCATGCTGATTGCCTACTTCTGGATGTACTACCTGACCAGCCGGAGGCTGAATCTCAGCTGATAAAATTCCCACAGAACCATGGATAACACCCCGGCTTCCTATTTGGGAGCCGGGGTTTCCATAAGCGGCGAAGCCGCCTGAAAGGCAACCTCTGTAGCATCTTTACAAACACAAGTCCTTGCGATATGCGATGAATTGGTGTATAATCCTTAGCAAAGGGGGGGATGTCATATGAAAGAGATTTTTCTGGGTGACGTGATTCGCCAGCGCCGGTTGGAGCTTGGATTGACGCAGGAGGAGCTGTGTGAGGGCATCTGCGAACCAATGACCATTTCCCGGTTTGAAAACGGTCGCCAGACACCGTCCCGGAACCGCATCAGAGCACTCCTCCAGCGGCTGGGGCTGCCGGATGACCGGTTTTACGGACTGTTGAATGCAAAAGAGCTGGAGATTAGCAACCTGGAAAAGGAAATTACCAGTCTCCATGTGCAGTTTGAGCGGGCAGCTCCGCAGAAAAAGAACAGAATTCGGGAAGCGGCATTTGCAAAGCACCGGGAATTGGAGCAGGTGATGGACGGGGATGACACATTGTCCAGGCAGCTGATTCTTCGCTCAAAATTTGTTCTTGGAACGGAGAACGGGCCATACAGCTTGGATGAGGGGCTTTCCCTGCTTCTGGAGGCAATCCGCTTGACCTCCCCCAAATTTGATTTGGATGCAATCGGGCGTGGCCTTTACACAGAAAATGAGATTAAGCTAATCAACAATATTGCAAACTGCTATATCCGGGCGGGGCGGCACTATGATGCCATCGATGTTCTGAAGCCCCTGCTCCGCTATTTGCAAACCAGCCTGAAGAATATCCCGCCCAACCGGGCGCAAATTCCTCTGGTAGCCTTCAACTATGCACGAGAACTGGAAATCGTGAAGCGGTTCGATGATGCCATAGAGATAGGGGAATACGCCAGAAGAATCTGTATTGATTACGGGGTATATACATTTCTTCCTGATATTCTGATGATTTTAGCAGAGTGCCATTATCATCTGGGAAATCACGAAAAGAGCGCAGAGCTGTACCGTCAGGCATACTACCTTTATAAGGCGATTGAGGATGAAAGCAACCTTGCTATTCTCAGGGTCGAGGCGAAGGACTTCTTAGGATTGGAACTGGACTGACATCGACTATACATTGTTCTATCCCACTTTAGCATGAGCATATCACGAAAAGGCCGCCAAACCTATCCGTTTGGCGGCCTTTTCCGTTTTAGAAGCCTTCATGCTTATCATGGGGCTCTGAACTTTGGGCGTCAGGGGTATTGCCATCCGGTTCCTGCGTTGTTTCATACGGCGTGGTTTCATCGGGGACGCTTCCCGCAACTGCGGTGGACGGGGCTTCCGTTTCTGCTGCGGATACCATCCGGGGCAGGAGGGGAGAAAACAGCGCAGAGCAGAGTGCGAGGGAAAGAATGCAGATGATTGCTTTTTTCATTTTTTTCATTTTGGCTTATTTCCTTTCTTTCTTATATGCTTTACGCTATTAACAATAGACCAAAAACAGGTGAAAAACCATATCGTTTTATGCTTGTTTTTCCTAACACAAAACGACCGCTCCTCGGCAGAACTTATCGTTTTGTGTTATTTTCGAGTAACATGAAACGAAATGTTAAATCAAATGAAGCTATTGTATGATATTAGCGCAGTATGAAATATGTCGAAAACTGCAACTGAATCTTTGTTAGGAGGTGAACCAGTATGGAAATCGTTTCTGAAAAGAAGGACATTCTAACCCAGAACGCTGATTGCTACGAAGCGTCGTACAATCACAACCTCGGAAGAGGCTGCGGTTGCTAATCCTCAAAGCAGGGACGGCTAATCCGTCCCTGTAATTCTAGATGAAGCCAGGAGCACCAATATGTACTTTTTTCCAAGCTATGTCACCTATGAAGAACGCAGTGGTTCGGTATATATATCTTCAAAATTATTGCAAAATGAAATTAAGATTTCAGATTCTGCATTCATTCAAGAATTTCAAGATTTAATTGCAAAGGGCGGGTGCTCAACGTTAAGCACCTCTTTAACACAATTTTTGCATGACCAGGAATTTCTTGTCAATTCGTCAGAAGTGGAAGCACGGCTGGTTGAAGCCAAAACATTACTGGATAAAAAACTCCTCCTTACGATTATGCCCACAGAAGGGTGCAATTTCCGGTGTCCATACTGCTATGAATCACATAACCCTGTTGTAATGACGGAGAAGCTGCAAAACCAAATATGTGATTACATTGCAAAGCAAGCACCTAATTTTCAGGAAGTCCACGTTAGCTGGTTCGGTGGAGAACCTACATTGCGTGCAGACATCGTATTAAAAATTTCAAGATTTGTCCAGGAGCTTCAGTCAAAGTCATCATTTCAATATCGTGGGGGTATGACTACCAACGGATACCTCCTTGATGAAAACACATTTAGACAATTCTATCAAGTAGGGATTCGAGATTTTCAAATTACACTAGACGGTTGGAAACATGATGAAAAGCGGCCCCATGTGTCCGGTCAAGGAACGTTGCAAAGAATTTTGAATAATCTTTTATCCATTTCCAAGTTGCCTGCGAGTGAATTTCAATATCACATTATGTTGCGCTATAACATTCTGAATGAAGATAGAGATTTCAGTTGGCATGATTATATTTATTCCCTATTTGGAAAAGATAGACGCTTTATCGTCAGCGTTGCCGCAGTAACCGATTGGGGTGGGGATGGTGTAAAGAGCCTGGGTCTCGCAAAGCAAGAGTTGAAAGATATTCACAATGCGTATTTAGATAAGATAGGGATGCCACGGAGCAAAGCAGGAGAAAGCCTTTTTTCAAGCATTTGTTCCGCATCATGCAGATATGGTTTTATTTTCCGTGCAGATGGTCGTATCGAAAAATGCACAATTGCTTTGGATAATCCCCATAATTTGGTAGGTCGAGTTGATGCAGATAAAGGTGTTGTGATTGACGAACCCATCGCATTACGTTGGTGTCGTAGTAATATACAACCAGAATGCTATACGTGTCCAGAGTTATTAGCCTGTCTAAACCTTTGCTGTAGAAAAGGCATCATCGTAGACAACCAGGCGGACGGTGGATGCGCTTGCAAACTTACCAGAAAGTCGTAATTCCTTTTCAGTCCATAATTATGTTTATTTTGTTGACAATTTAGTAATATGGCAGCATAATGAGCATTGAAAACCGCCCCTATTTTGGAGGAGAGAAAGCAATATGGCCTATTATTTGCGGAAAAACTGGAAAATCTGTGCCGTGGTGTGTCTGCTGCAAATCATTGGATGGGGAATGCAGGCCGGGGTTCAGCTGCTGCTGATGGACACCTTTGAAGCCGCCATGCAGTATGATTTTCAGCGGTTTTTGGTGCTGAGCGGCATTAGCCTCGTGGCATGGGGAACCTATATGGGCATCTGCACCCTGACGGATTTTAGTCAGGCACGCGCCACCTGGCGGCTGAACAATTCCGTGCGAGACGACTTGTATGTGACTCTGGTGGGAAAAAGCTACGAAAGCTATCATGCGAAGCCCTCCGGCGAGTACATCTCCTGGCTGACCAACGACATTAAGCAGATGGAGCACTTAGGCTGGGATGCCTTTTTTAACTTTGTAGGCCGGGTTTCTCAGGTGATTTGGTGTATCATCGTCCTGTCCAGCCTCCATTGGTCGCTGATGCTGGCTGCCATTGTTTCCGCCGTTATCATGTACTTCCTCCCGAAGCTCTTTTCCGGGCGGATTCAGCGGCAGGGCGAAGCCTGCACCCAGGCCCAGGCAGCAGCCGTAAACCACATGAAGGAGCTGCTGTCCGGCCTGGATGTGCTCCGCTCCTTCGGCCAGACCAGCCGCTTCCTCCGGGAGGGACACGCGGCCAGTGACGAAATGGAGGAACCGGCTTGGCGGGTGGCACGCACCCGCGGCGTTGCAGGCGGCCTCAGCGGTATCGTCAGCGTTCTATTGCAGCTTTTGGGTGACCTGCTGATTGTGGTGCTGTCCTTTTTGGGCTTCATCCGTCCCGCTGTTCTGGCAGGGGGCAGTAACCTGATTGCCGGTGTGGCTAACGGCCTGTCCAGCGCCGCAAAGCTGTGGCTGGACATGACCGGCAGTAAGCCCTATTTTAAGAATATCACCGCCCATACCGGGGCAGAACAAAAAATTCCTAGCGTAGCACTAAACCCACTAGAGCAGGGCATCACTCTGGAAAACGTGAGCTTTTCCTATGACCCCAGAACCCCCGTCCTGAAAAACACGAGCCTGACCTTTGAAAAGGGCGGAAAGTATGCCCTCACCGGCGCTTCCGGCTGCGGAAAATCCACGGTTTTGAAGCTTCTGCTTGGCTGGCTCCCGGATTACCAGGGCAGCATCCGCTTTGATGAAAAGGATGCCCGTGACGTTACGCAGGAGCAGCGCTTGCAGCAGATGAGTTATATCGAGCAGGATGTGTTTCTGTTCAACACCACCATTCGCAATAACATCACCCTGGGCTTCGATTTTACCGATGAAATGCTGGAAAAGGCCATCCGTGGCAGTGCGCTGGACGGTGACCTTGCGGGGATGCCTTTGGGGATGGATACCCCGGTGGGGGAAAACGGCTGCAATCTTTCCGGCGGGCAGAAGCAGCGTGTTGCCATTGCCCGGGCACTCATTCACAGCCGCTCCATTCTGCTGGTTGATGAAGGAACCAGCGCCTTGGATCAAAAAAACGCAGACATCGTGGAGGAAGCCCTGCTCAGCAATCCGGGTCTTACCCTGATTCTGGTCAGCCACCACCTGAGTGAGAAAAGGAAGAAGCAGTTTACAAAGGTCTATGAGCTTACGCCCGCTGCCGCCGCAGGCAGCGGCAAGTCGGAAACGACGGTTTCATAAAACCGGGCAGGTTCTTTTCCAAAGCAAAAATCACGGCATTCCCTCCATAAAAAATAAGAGCGTCTTTTCATGGCTGACACCACGGTAAAAGACGCTCTTAAACTGTTTTGCAGGCAAATAGGCACGGATTCCCTTATCAGAAATCGGTTTTCCACAATACGTTTTCCACTGCTTCGATTTCCCGCCCGTCCAGGGAAAAATGCTCGGTGAAAATCTCTTGGAAGCCCAGCTTTTCCTGCAACATTTTGGAGGGGACATTGTAGGAAAGATATCCACAGTTGATATAATCCGTATTTTCCTGGGAAAACAGGCGGTCAATTACGGCATGAACCGCTTCCAGCATCAAGCCCCTGCGCTGCCACGCCGGGGACATGGCAAAGGACAGGGATTTCCCCGCCTTTCCTGCAACAGCCTCCTGCTGTGCCACCTCGGGCGGCACCTTGTCGTAGACCGTCAGATTGCCGATGACCTCCCCCGCTTCCTTGTGTACAATCACATAGGCTCTGTCCTCTTTGTTCAGGAACCAGTCAAAGCCAGCCTGAATGTCTTCTTCGGAATGGCAGGGACTGCGCAGCATCATCTCGTCCATGTGCTTGTCCGTCAGGTACGTTCGGAAATAGGGGTAGTCCGCTTGGGTAACCTTCCGCAGCAATAGCCGGGGCGTTTCAACAAAAATCATAGGGTAACACTTCCTTCTAAAAATTATGGTCGTGAACAATTCCCGTCACCCTTGATTTTTCTCGTCAAAATGGGTAAACTTAACGAGAAACCTTTGGGAGGTGACGAGATGCGCCACTTTGATTATACAAGCCTTATTAACAAAACATGGGACAATGAAGTCATTAACTATCTGTCGCTGATTCATGAGTACAAGGGGAAGCAGTCCGTGTATATCCGGCAGCAGCCCCAGGAACTGGAACGGCTGGTGGAGATTGCCAAGGTGCAGAGCACTGAGGCATCCAACGCGATTGAGGGCATCCGCACAACGGAAACCCGTCTGCACCAGCTGATGCAGGAGCAGACGACCCCGCGCAACCGCGACGAGCGGGAAATTGCCGGTTACCGGGATGCGCTGAACATTGTGCATGAAAATTTCGATTATATTCCCCTGACACCAAACTACATTTTGCAGCTTCATAAAATCCTGCTCAGCCACACCGATTCGGCCTTTGGCGGCAGCTTTAAGAATGTGCAGAATTATATCAGCGCAACGGATGCCGCAGGAAACCGGTTTACGCTGTTCACACCGCTGGCTCCCTACGAAACCCCGGATGCCATGCGCGAAGTCTGCGAGGCGTACAATCGCGCCATTGGGGAAGGAAAGGTGGATGCACTGCTGATTATCCCGGTGTTCATCCACGACTTTCTCTGCATTCACCCTTTCCTGGACGGCAATGGCAGAATGTCCAGGCTACTTACAACGCTGCTGCTGTACCGTGCAGGGTACGAGGTGGGGAAATATATTTCCTTGGAAGCGAAGATTGCGAAGAATAAGGATGCCTATTATATTGCGCTGGAGGATTCCCAGGCTGGCTGGCATGAACAACGGGATGACCCCACCGCGTTTGTAAAATATCTGCTCAGCACCATCATTGCCGCCTATCGGGACTTGGACGACCGCATTCAAATCATCAGTGATACCTCCCTTGGTACGGTGAAAAATGCGATTGACAGTCGGATTGGGAAATTCACCAAAAAGGAGATTGTGGCGCTTTGCCCAGGGCTCAGTGCATCCACAGTGGAGCGTCACCTGAAAAAGCTGGTTGCCGAAGGAGCGCTTGAAAAGCTGGGCAGTGGCCGGGCAACGGTGTATGTTCGGAGAGACGGGAGGTAAATAGAGACTGGCTCAGTGGCGCTCTGCAACACCCTTTCAGGGATGCCGAAGGCGAAACCCTTAAATTTTGGATGCCTTCATCAAAAATTCGTATCAATCCATATTCCCTCGTCCCGGATTTGGGCGTTGGGCAAGCTGCGGTAGAACCGCTGGGCTTCCTCATTGGCAGCAATCAGGCCAATGAGGGTGTCGATGCCCTGCTCCTTTAACTTCTGGCGCAGCGCTTCCATCAGCGCTTGGGCAACGCCTGCGTGACGATAGCTTTTAATGACGCAAATCCAGTCTAAATATGCCTTGGTGGAGCCGTCAAAGCGGCTGCATACCTTGGTGGAGTCAATCCGGCCTACCACTTTCCCGTTCTGATAGGCAAGCAGGGACAGGGAATTGTCAAAGGCGGGATTCGTGAAGCTGGCCGTCACATCGGCAATGTACGCTTCGTCAATCTCCCAGCCCCAGAAGTTTTCCTCGGCGCGCAGGTCGCGTTCAAACTGCACCACATCCGAGATGCAGTCGCGGGTAACCAACGGATCGATACAAGCTCCGTGCGGCATTATCTGGCGGCATTGCCGCCCGATTCTACTGACAATGTGTTTTCTCAATTTTGGGAGGGGTGGTATAGGTATATTCGGAAGTCAAAAACCGGGTTCTAAATGCGGAGAAAGCTCACCTGTCGACATCAGATAGGCGGTTTTCAAAGGGGGGAATACAATATCCTTCGCCCAATAGAATTGGAGCAAAAAGTGATTGTAGCGCAACAGCTTTTTGATTCAAAATCTCGGCATCGTCTGTTCGCACATTAAGCATGAAGATTCTTGTCTCCCCATGCTTTGATGTAGTCGAGGATGGGCAGGAAACTCTCCCCAAGCTCTGTCAGGGTATACTCCACCCGCGACGGCACCTCACAAAAATCGTGGCGCAGGATAAATCCATCTGTTTCCAGCTCCCGAAGCTGCTTTGTAAGAGAACTTTCCGTAATCTCCCCAATCTGACGGCGAAGCTGTCCGAAACGCCGGACATTACATTTGCCGATATACCAAAGCAGCTCGATTTTATATTTCCCACCCAGCAATTTTTGTACGGTAGAAATTGTCTTGCAGCGATTCACGGCGGATTCTGATTTTCTCATGTTCCTCATCTCCAGTCCCTATCATCATAACTGATTTCACGCCAAATTGAAAGGTACTTCAAAAAAGTACAGTACTTTCATTTCTGATGTGTTTTGCTATAATAGTGTCAACGAGACAGTCATGCGCAGGTTTGCCTCGTTGCCTGCGCACAATTCTTTGAGATGAGGTATGGATTATGCATTACACAGGAACCATTTGGCGGCCACCTTATGAGGCAGACTCGCTGCTGCTGGAGGTCACAGCAGGCTGCACCCATCATAAGTGCAAATTTTGTACGCTGTACAGTGATCTGCCGTTCAAATTCAGAATGACCCCTATGGAAGACTTAGAGCGGGATTTGCTGGAAGTGCAAACCCTGCGCGCAAATCCCTACTCAAAGATGTTAATTCGTCTTGAGGGGAAAGACGATCCTGAGCCAATTCAGCGTGTTTTTTTGACCGGGGCCAATCCGTTTGTTTTGAAAACGGAAAAACTGCTTGAGATTGCATCTCTCATTCACAGGTACCTGCCTTCTGTTGAATCCATCGGCTGTTTTGCCCGCATTACGGATTCCGTCAATAAGACAGACGAAGAACTCCTCCGGCTTCGGCAGGCAGGCTACAATGGATTGACGATTGGCGTGGAAACCGGGGATGATACGGCCCTTGCCTTCATGCGGAAGGGATATACTTCCCGGGATATTCTGGTGCAGTGCAGGCGGTTGGAGCAGACCGATATCGAATATGGCTTCTTCTATCTCACCGGCATTTCCGGTAAGGGACGAGGGGAGGCCGGGGCAAAAGCCTCCGCAGAAGTTTTCAATCAGCTGCATCCTTTTCTGGTTGGGCCGAATATGCTGACAATCTATCCGGAATCCGATTTGTATCAGGAAATTCAGTATGGGAATTGGGCGGAGGAAGGCGAGCTTGAAAAATACCGGGAGCTTCGTACCCTGGTAGAAAACCCGAATATTTCCACATACTTTGCAGCAATGGGAGCCTCCAACGCTTTTCAGCTCAGAGGCAAGCTGCCGGAAGGGAAAGAAAAGCTTTTGACGACGCTGGACAGGATTATCTCCCAAGTCAGCGAGGAAGATCTGCGGCGCTACAGGGATAATCTCCCACATCTGTAAAATGAGCCGATGAGCTGAAAGAGACTTTCTATATCGAACCCTTTCAGGACGATAGAAGACATCGAGTTAGCCAGCCGAGCAGTCCGTGGGCATTGGAGTATTGAAAGTATGCACTGGCACTTGGATGTTACCTTCCGTGAGGATGCAAATACGACAATTGATAAAACTGCAGCACAAAATCTGAATATCATTCGGAAATGGTGTCTCAGCATTTTGAAGGCCACTGAATTGTCAAAGCGCAAGCTATCAATGAAGAAAAAACGGTTTGCTATCAGTCTGCGCCCCACTATGCTCCTTGAAATAGTTCTTAATGCTTAAAAAATGAAGCTACGGGAGTACAGCACGAAGGGGCGCATTCATGCAATCGTCCTGGAGAGGCAGCAGCCGCCCTTGACAGGGGTGTGTTTCCTGTGCTATAATGTTAAAAAATGAATCAAGATTGGAGTTGAAAGAATGCGCAATACTTCTTGCTGATAAGTGGGGCAATACAAGGAAGCGGCCAAGCGGCTGCTTGTGTTTGTTGCGCCCTGATGCAGGAAGGTATGCGCTGAATCAACTGACATAGTGCTTGCCATGCCCAGGGGGTGGCAGGTCGTGTTGGCTGCGGGATGCTTTCCTGCGGCCAATTTTTTATATTTGGAGGGCTGCTATGTCTTTGATTCAAGTTTCCAATTTAACCTTTGCCTATGAGGGCAGTCACGAAAACATTTTTGAGAATGTCAGCTTTCAGATTGACACCAACTGGCGTTTGGGCTTTGTCGGCAGGAATGGCCGGGGCAAAACTACCTTTTTGAATCTGCTTCTGGGAAAATATGACTATCAGGGCAGCATTTCCGCCTCTGTTACCTTTTCCTACTTCCCGTATTCCGTGGAGGACAAAAGCATTCTTGCCATTGACGCGGTGGAAGCCATGTACCCAGAATATGAATATTGGAAAATTCAGCGGGAAATGGCGAATTTACAACTGGATGACGGGGTACTCTACCGCCCCTATGACATCCTGAGCAATGGGGAGCAGACAAAGCTCCAGCTTGCGGTGCTGTTTTCCAAGGAGAACAACTTTCTGCTGATTGATGAACCCACGAACCACCTGGACATCCGGGGGCGGGAGCTGGTGAGCCGGTATCTGCGCACGAAAAAGGGGTTCATTCTGGTGTCCCACGACCGAGCATTTCTGGACGGCTGCGTAGACCACATTCTCTCTATCAACAAATCGGATATTCAGGTCTGCAAGGGAAATTTCTCCACCTGGATGGAAAACAAGCAGCGGCAGGATGCCTTTGAGCAGGCAGAAAACGAAAAACTAAAGCGTGAGATTTCCCGGTTGGAGGAAACCGCCAGGGAAAAAGCCGGTTGGTCAGATACCGCAGAACGCAGAAAGCTGCGCAGTGGGCCAATGGAGGTAGACAATGTAAAGGGGTGGCGGCCACTGCAAGGCGCAAAGGCGAAAAAGTCGATGGCACGGGCAAAGGCCATCGAGCAGCGGCAGACGGCAGCGATTGCGGAAAAGTCCAGGCTTCTGAAAAACATCGAGCGCAGCGATGCCCTGAAAATCTTCCAAACGCCATACCACACCAAACGGTTGGTGGAGCTAAAGGATGTGTCCATTGCCTACGGGAAAGAGCCGGTGTGCGGCCCTGTCAGCTTCACTGTGGAGCAGGGAGACCGGATTGCCTTGCAGGGAGCCAACGGTTCCGGCAAAAGCAGCATTCTCAAGCTGATTTGCGGGCAGAATATCCCCTATATGGGAGATTTCCGGCGGGGCAGCGGCCTGAAAATCTCCTATGTCGCCCAGGACGCATCCCAGCTACAGGGAAGCCTTTCTGAGCTTGCCCGGGAAAGCGGCATTGAAGAAAGCCTGCTGCTCGCCATTCTGGCAAAGCTGGATGTTCCGAAAGCACAGATGGAACGGGATCTGTCCAGTCTGAGTGCCGGGCAGAAGAAAAAGGTGCTGCTGGCAAAATCCATCTGCGAACCGGCGCACCTGCACATCTGGGACGAACCCATGAACTATATTGATGTGATTTCCCGGATGCAGATTGAGCAGCTGCTGGTGCAGTTCCAGCCGACGCTTCTGTTTGTGGAGCACGATAAGACGTTCTGTCAGAACGTTGCAACGAAAATCATTGAACTTTGAAAAAGGCGGACGGGATAGAGGCAGGGAAACCGCTCTATCCCGTCCGCATTGGCTTTGTTATTCCAGAATATTCGTTGTGATAAAATCAACGCCCATGGCAATCAGTTCTCCGGCGGTGCCGGAATCATTGCACGTCCAGCAGTTCCTTTTTAGTTGGTTGGTACATAGCTCCTCCACAAGCGCTCTGCAACACCCTCGGGGGGCATAACCGTTATTCCCTCCCAGCCGGGAGGATAAAAAACGAGTGTTCACAACCTGCATCCGTTGTGAACACTCGCATTGAAAGGAAAGCCCTGTTATTCTGTTAAAGCTATCGTATCTCATTCATAAATTCATTTGAATTCAATTCGGAACAATATGTCCGCTGTCTCAGCGACTTATTTCTTTTGGGCTTTCTCTTCCTGGAAAATAATCTTATTGACGACGAAGAACACCACCATGGACACACCGCCATTGAGGACGGTGGTACCGATGTTGTACAGCCAGGGGGCGACGAAATGGCCGGCCACAGCAGCCCAGATGCAGTTGATAGAATTGACGATACAGGTGACCACGCAGAAGGCCAGCAGGTACCACATTCCCTGCTTCAGAATGTTGCCCTTGGAGCGGAACACCCAGCTTCTCTGAATAAAGAAATTGATGACCTCACCGATGAACATGGCGATCATATAGGCGGTGAAGTAGGCGATGCCGCCCTGCTCCGCGCCGTAGCCGATGATGTACCATTTGAATTCAATGCCGAACAGAGTCAGATTGATGCCCGGGAAGCCAAAGTCCCGGCTGCCCAGATAAGCGAAGGCGGCGGGCAGGAAGGTGAGCAGCAGGTACTTGAACACCGTGATGGCGTTGCTGACGATGACGAACAGACCGCCCTCCCGCACCCATTGGGAAAGGCTTGGATGGGTTTCGGCGAACTTTATCCACCAGTTTTTGATTGCAGTCATGGTTATCCTCCTTAATTGAACCGCACGACCCGGTTGGCGGCGGTGTATATCGTGCCGGAAAGATTCCGCCCCACTTTTCCGGGAATGGAGATCAGCCGCAGGGGGGTGTGCTTTTGGAAATGCTGAACCCATTTTGGGGTCAAAGGTGTAGCCGCTATCCCACATCTTTGTTTATGATTTATTTCCCCAATTTCCTCTTAAAGCTGCCATTGGCGCTGAGATTGCGGAAGAAATCCACAATCAACCGACCTAATCCCCGCCAGAAATGGCCGTTGACCAGGAAAACAATATCGTCCACCATCCTGTCGCTGACCATGCCGCCGGACATTTTACCCATGGCACGGAAGGGCATATTATAGATGAACAGGATGTTTAGATCCGGTTTCCCCTTGGCTTCGGATTTGTTTTTCAGATAGGTCAGGATTTTGTAGGCGAAACGGGCTATCCCTGTCTTGGCGTAGTAGAGCTGGCAGATGGCATCGTTCCTGGTCAGTTCGCCGCTCCAGGAGCCATCCGGGATAGGACGATCCAGCAGGGCTGTGAATTCTTCATCGGGAACGGACATGATTTTGCCGCTTTCATAGCTGGGCAGGCTCCCATAGGGCAGCGGCGCTTCAGTACCGATTACGTGGATTTGGCTTGTGAGGCGAATGTCTGCCACACTGGCACCAACGCAAACTTCATAGTCGGCAGTCTCCACCTCCCAGCGGCTGGTCTTGACATTGAAGTAGCGGAAGGCTTTGTCATCCAGCTTTATGGTGACGGTTTTGCTCTCTCCCGCTTTCAGGAACACTTTTGTGAAGCCCTTCAGTTCCTTTTTGGGTCGGAAAACCTTACCGTTCTTGCAGGAGACATAAACCTGGGCGATTTCCGCTCCATCCCGGCAGCCAATGTTGGTGAGGGTAAAAGTCACCTGATTCCGGTCTGCGCGGATATCGGAATAGAGGAAGGTGGTGTAGCTCAAACCATAGCCGAAGGGATAGCGGACGGGGACTCCGGCGGTATCGTAATAGCGGTAGCCGATGTACAGTCCCTCCCGGTATTCGCTGGTGCGCTCCTTGCTGGGGAAGTAATGGTAGGAGGGGTTATCCTCCAATCTCAGCGGCCAGGTCTCGTTCAGCTTGCCGGAGGGGTTGATGTCCCCCAGCAGCGCCTTGGCCATGGCAGCGGCACCGGCCTGACCGCCCAGATACCCATGGATGGCGGCACGATATTTGCTTTTATCCGGCATGATGAAGGGAGCGCCGCCGGAGAGCACCAAAATGACATTGCAGTTTACTTTACGAACCTCATCAATCAGCTTCTGTTGTCCCTCGCTCAATTTCAGAGAGTTCCGATCCATTCCCTCGGATTCCGTTATTTCATCCAATCCAATGCAAAGGACGGCAATATCCGATTTCTTTGCCAAGAGCATGGCTTGGACAGTCAACTCTAAATCAGGCTTCGGATTCGTTCTGGAATATCCTTTGGCATAGCCCGTAATCTGTACGCCAGATGTTTCCAATTCCGCTATCAGATTGTCAAGGCGCGTGGGATTAACCACGGATGACCCCGCGCCCTGATACCGCGGATTTTGAGCGAAGTCCCCAATCACCGCAACGGTATCATTCCGATTCAGCGGCAATATCCCATCGTTATCCAGCAGGACGATGGAAGCAGCAGCGCATTTTTCCGCGATAGCATGGTGGGCATCCACATCGAAGGATTTGGGTGCCGCCGCCACAGATTCTGTCAGGGAGAAAACCTGTTCCAGCAGTTCTTCCACCCGTTTATCCAGCACCTTTTCAGAGATTCTCCCTTCCTGCACTGCCTTGACAAGCCCAATGGCACAGTCCGGCCCCGGGACGGGCATGACCAGATTGGAACCGGCCTTCACGCCCTCGGTGTGGTCGTTGTCCCCGCCCCAGTCGGTGACCACCACGCCGCCGAAGCCCCATTCGTTCCGAAGAATCTCCGTGAGCAGGTGGGCATTTTCGTTGACGTAGATGCCGTTTACCATATTGTAGCTGGACATGACGGCCTTGGCACAACCCTCTTGCACAGCTATTTCAAAGGCGGGCAGGTAGATTTCCCGGAGGGTGCGCTCATCCAGAACGGAGTCCATGCACATCCGCCGCAGCTCCTGGGAGTTGACGGCAAAATGCTTGGGGCAGGCAGCAACACCCATGCTCTGGATGCCCCGGACATAGGCGGCACCCATTTTACCGGCCAGATAGGGGTCTTCCGAAAAATACTCAAAATTCCGGCCGCACAAGGGAGAACGCTTCATGTTCAGTCCCGGACCCAGCACCATATGAACATCATTTGCCGCCGCTTCCTCCCCCAACGCTCTGCCCAGTTCCTCGCCCAATTCCGTATCCCAGGAGTTGGCCATGGTGGCGGCGGTGGGGAAACAGGTGGCGGGAATGGAGGCATTGAGACCCAGATGATCCCCTGCCCCCGCCTGCTTGCGAAGCCCATGGGGGCCGTCGGACAAAAAGATTGGTGGGATTCCCATCTTTCTGCCGTCCCAGGTGGTCCAGGTACTCCATCCCTGCAAGAGAGCGGCTTTCTCTTCCAGCGTCAGTGTGGCTATTATTTTTGCTGCGTTCATCACATTCGCTCCTTTTCCAGTGGAATATCAGCAGGTGAAAATTCTGTTCAGATACCGCTGCCAGAGATTCTCCTCGCAGCCCACGCCGTCCCGGTACATGGGGTAGACTGCCTGGGGGACGAAAATCCGCAGCCGCTCCGGTCCATCCAGACTATGGGCTGTGATGGAGCAGGGCGCGTCGGTATGCTCCAGGATCAGCCGTTCCAGCCGGGTGCAGGAGGAGAACAGTCCATCCGGTATCGCCTGGATGGTAGCCGGAAGGCGCAACTGGGTCAGGTTTTCCGCCTGAGCCAAAGCGTCCTCCGTAAAACCTACCACCGGCAGGCCGTCCCAGCTGGACGGCACGGTGAGCTCCCGCTTAATCTTCCCCTGTTCTTTCAACCCGGAAATCAGCCAGGTGCCGTCAGAAAAGGGGGTGAAGAGAAAGGCATCATCCCCAGCACTTTCCGCTTGGGGGTGGGTATCGGGCTCTGGCATGGAGGGCATCTCATAGGAAAGCGGCTGATAACAGCCTAACTCTGATAGAATATCCTCCGCCAATTGCAGGGTTCTGACCTCCGCCCCGGCGGAATTCAGATGGAAATTGGAATCGTAGAACCAGCCGCTATCCATCACATAGTCCCGGGGGTCGCTGATGGACGTGCAGCCGAAGCTTTGGGCGCAGCGGTTAAAAAAGTCCTCCAGAACCTGGGGAGAATCGTCTGCAATGGCGGAGCGGTTCATGGGGCAAAAGCTCCAGGTGACGGTGGCTCCTGTCTTCCGGGCTATTTCACAGAAGCGGCGGACACTTTCTTCAAACTCCGGGGAAATCTCCGCCTGGGCTAGGTCGATGGGACTTCCAATGTCGTAGCCCAGCAGCATGGTGTTCCCGGGGCGGTCATAAATCATATTGCAGCTTTCGTCAAAGGAGGCAAGGGCGTAAACGCCCTCGGGAACCGGGTACTGTCCGCTTTGCCAAATGGCCCAGCGTTCCTGCAAATACCCAGGGTAGCTGCCCACCAGTGCTGCCCGTTTGCTGCTGTCTGCCAGAAGCAGCAGACCAGGGTCGCTTTCGGCGCATTTCCAGTAGGCATTGGCACCAAAATAGTCAGACATGGACTCTGAAGTAGGCTCAAAGGTAAATACCACCAGATCTCCCTGCCGGAGCTGGGACGCAGTGAGATCCAGCATCACGTCGGTGCCCACAGCGCCATACAGACCCATGGGGCAGACGGTGTAATCGAAGCCGTTTTGAGAAAGAACATCCTGCAAAAGCGCTGTGTCCGTTCCAAAGGCCACGCTGCTGCTCCCCAGAAGTATCAGCCGCTTTCCTTCCGCTTTCTTCAACCGGTTCACCATTTGGGGAAGCTCGGCGTAGTAGCTGTCGGCGTAGAAATCAGGCAGGATGCACTCGGCAAGCACCAGCACTCCGGGAAACAGAAGCAGCAGGCATAGACACAGCAGAATGGAAAGTATACGTTTTTTCATTGCCCGCTCCCTCCCTAGAACTGAAAGTAGGCAAATTCTGTCATTTCCTGTGTAGCCAGAAGAACGATCCAGCACAGGGCAATGATGAGCACCAGATACACCGTCCCCACCCATCTTGCAGCAGCGGCGGACTCACTGGATACAGGAGGAAGCCGGTCTTTTCCCCAGTCATAGAGCTTTGCCATCACCGCGAATACCAGCGCCAGCTGTATCAATTCCGGGCCACTCATCCCCAGAGCAGCAAAGCCTTCCCGCAGGCCAAAGCCGTTGTGCAGAATTCCATTTAGCAGCGTGATGAACTGTCCGATGGACTCCGCCCGGAACAGCAGCGCTGCGGGAATGAAAATGAGGAACATATAGCTTCTGCGCACCAGTTTGACCACGGGATGGTTCAGCTCGATGCCCTGACACCGGGCAAACTGCTCTGCCGGTTTCAGCACCACGCCCTCCAGGCTGACCCAGAAAGCGGAATACAAGCCCCACAGAACATAGGTCCATCTGGCTCCGTGCCACAAGCCGCAGAGGGCAAACACAATCACGGTGTTTCGGATGCGAATCAGTGTTCCTCTCCGGTTTCCTCCCAGGGGGATGTAAAGATAGCTGGTAAACCACCGATTCAGGCTGATGTGCCAGCGGCGGAAGAATTCTCCATAGCTCTGGCTGAGATAGGGTCGATCAAAATTCCGTGTCAGCCGCACCCCCATCAGCCTGGCACAGCCGGAGGCGATCTCCGAATAACCGGCAAAATCGCAGTACATCTGGAAGCAAAAGAGGCTCCCCGCCACCGCAATGGCAAAGCCGTTGGCGTTGGGAACGTCCGAAAATACCGCATTCACAAAGCGGCCGCAGTAGTCCGCCACCACGCATTTACGGAAAAAGCCGCACAGCAGCAGCCGGAGTCCACAGGTAATGTCCTCCCAGCAGGGCTTCTTTTTCTGCTTCAGCTGGGGCAGCAGATTGCCCGGGCGTTCGATGGGACCCGCCACCAGCTGTGGGAAATAGGTGACGTACAGCGCAAAGGTGACCATGTCCCGTTCTGCATGAAAATCTCCCCGGTACACATCGATGGTGTAGCTCATGGTTTGGAAGGTGTAAAAGGAGATGCCCACCGGGAGGATCAGCCCCAGTTTCGGCACCCGATAGGAAAGGCCCAGGGTCTGCGCCAGCAGATTCCAGTTTTCCCCGAAGAAATCAAAATACTTAAAGGTAAAGAGCAATCCCAGATTGGCAAAAATGCTGCATAGCAGCAGAAAACAGCAGTATTTTTTGCTTTCCCGTCTGCGTTCAATGCCGTTGCTGCACAGATAATCGATTAGAGTGGAGGCCAGCAGCAGGAAGATCAGCGAAGGGTTGGCATACATATAGAAGAAATAGCTGGCACAAAGCAGCCAGAGCTGCCCCGGACGCTGGGGCAGCAGCCAATAGATCCCCACCACCAGAGGCAGAAACAGAAGAAATGCAAGAGAATTGAAATTCATGTGCTCCCTCCCGTGCTAACCAGCCAGAAAATCATGAAGACAGCAGCAATCTCCCGCAATGATACGCCTTCCAGCAGACCCCAGGCTCCGGCGAGAATGGCAAGAGTGCCGGAAACCCAGAAAAAAATTCCTCTCGTGCTCCGGTATTTCCGCTCAAACAGGCTTAGAAGCAGCGCCGCACCGCAAAGAAGCAGCACCGCCGGCTGCCGGAGGATCACCCATTCTTCCATTTGCGCAGCACCTCTTTGATCTGAAGCTTGTCCGGCTTCCCGGAGGCAGTCATGGGAAGTTCCTCCGCGCAGAGGATACCCACCGGAAGTTCGTTCTTGGGAAGAAGTTTTTTCAGTTCAGCCGGATCTGCAACACCCACGATCATGGCATAGGGCACCTCCCCCACCAACTCGTCCGGCATCCCCACCACCGCCGCCGCATACACTCCCGGCAGGGACAGCAGGGCATCCTCGATTTTTTTCGGGGCAATGTTCCGCCCGTTTCGGATGATGAGCTCCTTTTTTCTGCCGCAGATGTGCAGAATTCCGTTCGCATCCAAATAGCCCAGGTCTCCGGTGGGGAGAAATGCTTCCGGTGCCATAGGGCTGCCCCAATAGCCCAACATTCTGGCGGGACTGTACACCGTGATTTCTCCAATTTCGCCCGGCTTCACCGAATTACCGTCCTCTCCTAGCAGCTTCACGGTGTTCATGGGATAAACCCGTCCCACGCCCCGGGCCCGAAGTTCGGCGGGCTCCCTTCCATCAGCACAGGAGATGCCGATGCACTCGGACATCCCGTATACAGGCACCAGGGTCATTCCAAGCTGGGCTTCCAGCCGCAGCAACCGCTCCGTGGTCTCCGGCGCACCGCCGATGAAGCCCGCCCGCAGAGACGAAATATCAACCCCGCCGCACCGAGCCGCCATGGCCTGATACAAGGAAGGCACGCCATTCATCCGAGTGATTTTTTCCTGCTCAATGCAGCCAAGGATAGCATCCACATCTGTGGCTGCGGGCAGGTACATGGCATAGCGCAGCACCGCAGTACCCGCCAGCAGCACCAGTCCGAACACATGCTCCAGAGGAATGGATCCCAGGGCAATGTCATCCTCCGAATAGCAGCCCAGAGGATGGGAATCCAGCAGGTTATTCACCACATTGTAGTCGCAGAGCACCACTGCCTTCTGCTTCCCGGTGGAGCCCGACGTGAAGATCACAAAGCCGGGGCTTTGGGCATCGCCGAGAAGAGGCAGCTTCCCCCGGGACTGTTCCGCAATAAACCGGATGAAGGTGGTTTTGGCATCCATGGAAAGGCTGAGCCGGTTGTCCTGGGTGAAGCACAGCACTCCCCGGGGAAAAATGGGAGTCTCGCAGTCCCGGAGCTGCTGCTCAGGCTCATGATGGGGATCTGCAAGTACCACGGTTGTACCCAGCAAGCGCAGCGCAAAAATCACCAATACTGTCTCCAGGCACCGTTTGGTCTGAAGTGCCACCACATCCCCCGGGCGCAACCCCTGGGAGCGCAGCTGTAGTGCGATACTTTGGGTCTGGCTCCACACCTGGGAGCAGGTCATCCACCCGGCAGGATTGCCCAGAAGCTTTTTGTCAGGCTCTTGCTTTGCCAGTTCCTGAAGATAAGCGCTTATTGTTTTTTTCGATGGGATCATGTTCTCAGCCCCTTTGAAATTTTTGTCTTCCTTCTTAAGCTTTCGAGGGTACTGTAGCATATTTCCGAAATTGGGGCAATATCCCGGCTACCAACAGATTCTGTGTCGTACAAACAGTGGAACGCAGGTGACAAACGGCACCAGAATGATGACGAATTACAAAAGGAGTGATTCTGACTGCATGACAAAAGACGGAAAGAATTGCAAAAACGGAAAGAATCTGTTAGAATATCAGAAAGGCAATCGTTATCTCACTCAATCAAGGAGCGCAGTTGAAAGATGGCACAGAACATTTCCTTCTTTTTAGGTACAATCCTGGATGCAGCCTGGTTTTTTGAAGCATTTCTAAATACCCTCGCCTGGACGATTCTTTGCTGGCAGAAGGATGCCTGGAAAAAGATGATTCCGGCATTCATCTGCCTGCTTCTGATTCAGATAGGGATTGGTGGTGGCTTGTATTCGCTGATCGGCTTTCATGGAGCCTATCCGCTGCTGTTCAAGCTGCTTAAAGGATTGAGTTTTTTCCTGTTCCTGCGTCTCTTTTCTCCATACCAATGGAAAACAGATTTGTTGATTCATTTTGCATTGTTCAATATCATGCTGTGTGTTACGGCATTTGCAGGTCAAAGCAGTATGCTGACTGGTGTCCTTATTCGATCCGGCACACCGGAAGCACTTGTACGCTGCCTGATTGCTCTGTTTATCCCCGTAACATCACTGTTTTTGAAGAAATACAATTTCGACGAATTTGAAACGATTCCCATCGGCTGCAACCGTCTGGAAGAGGCTCTTTGCGTGGGTATTTTGGTGGTCTGCATCGCAGAGTCCTTCCTCATGTCTAATGATGTGACAGTGATTCTTTGCTTTATGGCGGCTTATTTCAGCCTGGCAGTTACTTCGCTGGTGATGATCCGTGCGGTGTATCTGATGTGCAGAGAGCAGAAGTCCATCATTGACCTGCAGGCAGAAAAGCAGCGCTTTCTGGCGGAGCGGGAAATCACAAAAATGGCTCAGAAAACCCTGGATGATCTGCGCTGTATCCGGCATGATCTGAAAAACCAATATTCCTATATGCAGATCCTTCTGGATGGCGGCCACTATGACGAGCTGAAGGGATACTTCCAGAAGCTCCAGGAGAATCTGCCGCCCCAGCTGAATCTGATTGACTGCGGCAATCACACGGTCAACACGGTTCTGAACATGGAGTTTTCCAAGCTCCGTTCAGAGGGGATCACATTGGAGCACCAGCTGGTGGTTCCGCCGGTGCTGCCCTTCCCGGATCGGGAAATGTGTTCGATCCTGAGCAATCTATTGGACAACGCCTGGGACGAATGCCGTCGGCTACAGAAAACCGGTTGGGAAAGCACCAAGGTACGGCTTGAAATTTATCCCCATCAGCGCTATCTGTATATTCGGTGCATGAATTCCACCGACCGGCAGACCCTGGAACACAGCGGAATTGGTCTGCTCACAACAAAGAAGGATAAGCAGCTTCACGGCTACGGAACAAAGATTATCGCGAAACTAGCAGAACAGTATAACGGCTGCGCCCGGTATTCACTGGAAGAAAATATGTTTGTAGCGCAGGTTATGATGGACATGACCTGGGAGGGAACAGAACGTGAAAATTAGAATTGCACTGTGTGATGATGACAAGAAGGCAATACCGGTGATTGCCGGTGCTGTGGAATCCACCTTTCAGACCCATGGGATTCAGGTAGAAATCGACAAGTATGGTTCTGGAGATGCACTGCTTCGCGCCACGGAAAAGGTCTGCTACCAGCTTTTGCTTCTGGACATCGAAATGCCCGGACTGGATGGCATCGCCGTGGGAAAACGTCTCCGGGCAAAGGGAGACGAGACGATTATTGTCTATATTTCTGAAGCGGAAAGCCGCGTGTTTGAATCGTTTTTTGTGCAGCCTCTGGGCTTTGTTCGCAAAAGTAATTTCCTGAACGATATTTCAGCCGTGGTGGAGCTATACATGAAAACCATCGTGAAAGAGAACAAGGGCGATTATTTGGATTTCAAAACCCGCTCCGGAATTCTGACCCTTCGCAGCCGCCAGGTGCGCTACATTGAAGGCAGCCGGAATTACCAATACCTCTATGTGGATGAACGCAGTGAGCCTATCGAAATCAAGATGACCATGGAACGGCTGGAAGCAATGTCTGAACCCTTCGGCTTCATCCGCATCCACAAGGGCTATCTTGTGAATTTCCAGTACATCCAGCACATTTCATCTTCCTCCGCCACCTTGCAGGATGGTACCGAACTTCCCATTGGACGAAGTAAAATTGGTGAAGTGAAGATGAAATATCTGTCCCTCATTGGAAAATAAAATACGCTGAACGCAAAGCAGCCTCATGCAAAATGGGGTTGCTTTTTTGTTTCTTCCCCTCCGAATACGTTGGCATACTGCATTTCGTCATGGACGAACGGCAGACATCCTGTACAGCATAAATTCAAACTGCGAAAAAATATTGTTTGGCTAGCAATCTTGTGTGATAGTCCACGACTCCTTGAAAGCAGGCGCTTACTTGAATAGGATAGCATCAGGGAGCGCCGAGCAGTCTGTCAGTGCCGGTGTCATGCTCAGAGCTTCTTAAATTTGCAAAAAGGAGAAAAAACGATGTTCAAGAAAGCAACCGCAATTGCCCTGGTTCTGACGATGCTAGGCTCTACTGTAGCCGCATCCGCAGAAAGCACCTCCAAATGGAGCGAAAAGCGCACCGCAAATGGCTGGATGCAGGTGGTTAACGAAGGAGGTGCCACGCTGGGTTACAGCAAATCCTCCGGCGTTTCCATCATTGAGGATGATGGTTTTGCCTTTAAGGATTTGAACCGCAACGGTAAGCTGGATCCTTCCGAGGACTGGCGTTTGGATGACGAAACCCGCGCCCGTGCCCTTGCAGACAGTTTGAGCGTGGAGGAAATGACTCCGCTGTTCACCCATGGAGGATGGTCCTCCTTCGGTTCTGCCATAGAAGGAACCGATCTTGACTACGTTCTGGCCGGAGGCCGGGGCGGTGTTACCCGTTCCGCTTCCGTCAGCGGCAACACAACCATGGCCGTTGAGTGGGTCAATGCGCTCCAGGCACTGTGTGAAGAAACCGGCAGCTGGGGCATTCCCGCCACGATTTCCGTAGACCCTGCAAACATCTCCGGCACCATCGACCAGACTGCTCTCGCTTCCACCATGGATGTGGAGCAGGCTTTCCAGCTGGGTGTCATGCACGGCAAGATGTATCGTGCAGTCGGCATCACAATGCTGCTCGGACCAATGGTTTCCATCGGCACTCAACCCACCATGTCCCGGGCAACCCAGGCTTATTCTGAAGACCCCGCGCTGAACCGGGACTTGGCAGATGCCTACATCTCCGGCCTGCAATCCACTTGGGCAGAGGATGGCACCGACCTCGGCTGGGGCGCAGATTCTGTCTACGCCATTGCAAAGCACTATGTCGGTGACGGTGCCGCTGAGGGTGGCCGAAATGACCATTTTGACGGTGGTCGAAGCGATGTATTCCCCGGCAACAATTTTGCAGCACACCTGATTCCTTTCTTTGACGGTGCTTTTAACCTGAGCAAGAGCATCACCGGCTCCTCCGGTGTCATGCCCAACTACGCCATGTCCTACAGCGAGGACGGCTCCCTTGGAGAGCTCCTGGGCGGCGCATATTCCTCCTATAAAATCGGCCTGCTTCGGGAGAATGACTTCCAGGGCTTTATCCTGACCGACTGGGAAATCACCAAGGATGGCGGTGCGGGCAGCTATACCGTCACGGAGTACACCCCTGCGGAACGCTTTGCCATGCTGTATAAAAATGGCATCCATCAGGTTGGCGGTGTGACGGACACCGAAAACGCAGCCGCCGGTTACCAGCTGGTCGTGGATGAACTGGGCGAAGAGAATGCCCTTGCCCTGCTGCGCAATGCAGCCTATCACTTCATTCTGACTCAGATGCAGGTTGGTTTGTATGAAAATCCCTACATCGATCTGGATGCCGCACTGGAAACCGTGTGGAACAACACCACCGATGTCATTGCCCGGCAGCAGCAGGAGAAGACAGTAATCCTGCTGAAGAACTCCGATGGTCTCATTTCCCATAGCACCGGAGAGAAGAAGACCGTCTACATTCCCATGATTTACACCGCCGCTTCCGAGGCCACCTCCAGTTCGGATGCCACTCCTGCTTCCTGGTCCGCTTCCACAGATCTGAAGGCTGCTGAAAAATACTTCAATGTGGTGACTGATACTGTCGCCGCTCCCTCTGGCCCCGACGGAGCACTGACCGAGAATGACATCATCCGCGCTTCCGCTGAGGAAATTGCCGCCTGCGATATAATCCTCGTGAGCATGACCGCACCCAACACCGACTCCTCCCAGGATGCCGAGGGCAACTGGACTCCTGCCTCCATCCAGTATGAGGCATATACCGCCACCAAGGCCCGTACCGAATCCATCGGCAAGGACACCGGAAACCGCTCCTACAACGGCAATACCGCCGCTCGCAGCAGCAGCTACAGCAGTCTGGAGCTATTGCAGTATTGTGCCGGTGTGAAGGGCGATTCTAAAATCGTGGTTATCATGAGCAACTCCTCCGGCGCCGCCGCCATGATCTGGTCTGAGGTGGAGCCCCTGGCCGACGCGATTTTGTACTACTACGGCTCTTCCAGCTGGTTCAACCCCGAGGTGCTGATGGAAATCGCATCCGGCCAGGTGGAGCCCTCTGCCCTGCTGCCCTATCAGCAGCCCATCTCCATGGATGCTGTTGAAATTCAGCTGGATGATGTTCCCAGAGACGTTGAATGTTATGTGGATGCCAACGGCAATACCTATGACTTTGCTTTCGGTCTGAACTGGTCCGGCACCATCCGCGATGAGCGTGTTGCCACTTATACCGCAGAGCCCCTGACCACCCCCGAGAGCATTGCGTTCCACTACGCCAAGTAAGTAATCCTTCACCCTCCCAAGCACATTTCTGACCTCCCGAAAAACGGCTGCACCCACTGTGTGCAGTCGTTTTTTCGTGGAAATCCAGACAATCCGCCACGAAAGAGCAGCCTTCGGTTTGCATTGGACAAGCGGCAGTTTGTCAACAAATCGGTGCCGTTCGTCAATGCCGGAATGCTGTTGCTCCCCCAGCAGAACCGATGCGCAAGGGTATCTTGCAAAGAAAAAGAGATTGCATTATGCTGTCGCCAGAAGACGGGCAAGCAGACATCCGCCCGAACGAAAGGAGAAAACAAAATGAAAAAGTTCAAACGTATCGTTGCGCTTGGTCTGACGCTGGCAATGTCTTTGTCCGCGGCAAGCATGAGCGCAAGTGCGGAAGGCTCCAAGTGGTCCGAGAAGCGGACCGCCGACGGCTGGATCCGCGTCACCAACGAGGGAGGCAAAACCCTGGGCTATTCCCCCGACTCCGGTGTTAAACTCATCGAGGTGGACGGCTTTGCTTTCAAGGATCTGAACCGGAACGGCGAGCTGGATGTTTACGAGGACTGGCGGGAATCCAACGAGACCCGCGCTCGTGACCTGGCTGAAAAGCTGGAAATCGAGGAAATGACCTCCCTGTTCACCCACGGCGGCTGGCGCTCCTTCGGCTCCACCATTGAGGGCGATGACCTGACCTACGTGGAAGAAGGTGGCCGTGGCGGCGTTACCCGCTCCGCCATCAACGAGGGCAACACCTCCATGGCAGTGGAATGGACCAACGCCCTGCAGGCTCTGTGCGAAGCCACCGGAAACTGGGGCATCCCCGCTACCATCTCCGTTGACCCCAACCACATCTCCCACACCATCGACCAGAACTCTCTGGCTGCCACCTTCAGCGCGGAGGAAGCCTTTAACCTGGGCGTTGCGCACGGCAAGATGTATCGCGCCGTGGGCGTGACCATGCTGCTGGGACCCCAAATGGGCATCGGCACCGAGCCTCTGATGACCCGCGCCACCGGCACCTACACCGAGGATCCCGCACTGGCTCGTGACCTGACCGATGCCTACATCTCCGGCTTGCAGTCCACCTGGGCAGAGGACGGCACCGATCTGGGCTGGGGCGAAGATTCCGTCTACGCCATTGCCAAGCACTACGTCGGCGACGGCGCTCCCGAAGGTGGCCGTAACGACCACATGGATGCCGGTAAGTTCGACGTTTTCCCCGGCGGTAATTTTGAAGCACACCTGATTCCCTTCTTTGATGCCGCCTTCAATCTGAAGGGCAGCATCACTGGCGAAGCCGGTGTTATGCCCAACTACGCCATCTCCTACAGCCGTGACGGCTCCCTGGGCGATCTGGTGGGCGGTGCCTACTCCAGCTACAAAATGGGCCTGCTGTACGAAAACGACTACCAGGGCTTCATCCTCACCGACTGGCAGATCACCAACGACGGCCAGCAGTGCTTCGGTGTAGAGGAATACACCACCGCTGAGCGTTACGCTCTGCTGTATGCTTCCGGTGTACATCAGGTCGGCGGTTCCGCAGATAACGAGGCTGCTCTGGAAGGTTATGAAATTTACGCCGAAGACATCGCCGAAAGCGAAGAAGAGGCCGAGGCTACCCTGCGCAACGCCGCTTACCACTTTGTGCTGACCCAGTTCCAGTGCGGTCTGTATGACAATCCCTACGTTGACCTGGACAACGCCATTGAAACCGTGTGGAACAACCACACCGATCGCGATGCCAAGGAGAGCCAGCAGAAGACCGTTATCATGCTGAAGAACTCCGATGGCACCATCGCCCAGAATAACGGCGAAAAGAAGACCGTCTACCTGCCCCTGTCCTTCAGCCCTGCTTCCGAGGGCAACTCCAGCTCTGAAGGCAGCCCCGCCAAGTGGGCCGCTGCCGTGGATGTGAAGGCTGTGGAGAAAATTTTCAATGTGGTCACCGATACCGTGGGTGACCCCACCGGCGATCCTGATGCCGATGGCAATCCCACCTATACCGAAAACGATGTCATCCGTGCCTCTGCCGAGGAAATCGCCGCTTGCGACCTGATTCTGGTGTTCATGGACGCTCCCTCTCAGGACTCTGCCCAGGATGACGAGGGCAATTGGCTTCCCAGCAACCTGCAGTATGGTGAGTACACTGCCGTCAACGCCCGCCGGGAGTCCATTGCTGCCGATGTACAGACCGAGGTCATCAACGACGGCTACTACGGCACCAAGACCCAGACCGTCAAGCTGAACCGCTCCTATGCCAACAACACCGTGGGAGCTGACAAGAACTACAGCCAACTGGAGCAGCTGGAATATGTGAACACCGTCAAGGGTGATGCCAAGGTGGTCGTGCTCATGAGCAAGGCCTCCGGCCCCTCTGTTATGGTGTTCAGTGAAGTGGAGCCTCTGGCCGATGCCATCCTGTACTACTATGGTTCCACCAGCTGGGTGTTTACCGATGCCCTGCTGGAGATTGTGAACGGCGATGTGGAGCCCAGCGCTCTGCTGCCCTTCCAGATGCCCGCTTCCATGGATGCCGTGGAGGCCGAGAAAGAAGACGTTCCCCGGGATATGGAGTGCTACGTGGATGCTGACGGCAACGTCTATGACTTTGCTTACGGCCTGAACTGGTCTGGCAAGATCGAAGATGAGCGGGTCACCACCTACAGCGTAGAGCCTCTGACCACCGTGGAGAGCATCAGCTTCCACTACGCTGACGAATAATCTATTCCTGTTCTGCGCAGAGCGGAGGCAACTCTGCTCTGCGCAACTTTCTGAAATCAACTGAACGGAGGAACAAACGTGGTTCAACTTCTGATAAATGCACTAACCCCCTTGTTTGTTTCCATGGGTGCCAGTGCTGCGGATGTGGCCAACTATCTGACCAAACTCAGCAGCTATATCTATGGTATTATGGGAGCCCTGCTCCTATTGATGATTGTCCTGGTTGCCGCCCACTGGGCAAAGAAAGGCAACCGCTTGGTCATTCGCTGGACCAGCGTGATCGCTTTTTTGTGCGTCATCGTCCTGATTGCGAACATGATTTGCTACGGGCCCATGAATTCCATCGTTTCGGGCTTCTTGAATGCTTCCAAGGCGGAGATTTCCGATGATGTGGTGGGCAACTCTCTGCAGGTCATCCAGGAGGTAGCCGAGGAAGGCATGGTGCTTGTGAAGAATGAGGGGCTTCTCCCCCTTTCCTCTGAAACCAAGAGCCTGAACGTCTTCGGCTGGGCATCCGCCCATCCTGTTTTCTCCGGCACCGGCTCTGCTGCCAGCGGTGATTTGGCTCAGTCCACCGTGGACATCATCACCTCTCTGAACAATGCAGGCTTCGAGACGAACGCCACCCTGACCAAAATGTACGAGGAGTATGGCAGCCAGGTCTGGGGCGGCAACCGTCCCGTCATCAACATGACCGAGCAGGATTGGTCCCTGCCAGAGCCCACCATGGACTACTACACCGACGCAGTGATGGACGAGGCTAAGGCCTTCTCCGATACCGCCGTGATCGTCCTCGCCCGCAGCGGCGGAGAGAATGCCGACCTGCCTGCGGATATGAGCGCCGTCATCAAGGGCACCTACAACGTTGCCCAGACCGATGCAGTTTTGGAATCTGTGGCTCATAACTACAACTATACCAACGCCAAGTTCTACAACAACACCTACGGTCAGAAGAACGGCTACGACGAATTTGAGCCCGGCGACCACTACCTGCAGCTGTCCCAGACGGAAAAGCGCCTGGTGGAACTGGTCTCCTCCAATTTTGAAAAGGTTATCATCGTCATCAACGCCAACAACACCATGGAACTGGGATGGGTCAATGAATACAACAGCATCCAGTCCGTGATTCTGGCTCCCGGCACCGGCACTTCTGGCATGACCGCTTTGGGTGAGATCATCAATGGTTCCGTCAACCCCTCCGGCCACACCGCTGACACCTATCTGTACGATTTGACCGTGGCTCCCACCTGGAACCACTCCGGCAACTCCGGCAACCACCTGTACGCCGCCAAAGATCTTGTGAAGACTCTGGGGCGGGAGGACTCCACCTTCAACGGTGTCATCTCCTTTGTGGACTATGTGGAGGGCATCTACATGGGCTACAAGTTCTATGAAACCGCCGCAGAGGAAGGGCTTCTTGACTACGACACCACCGTGCAGTATCCCTTCGGCTTCGGCCTGAGCTACACCACCTTCTCTCAGGAAATTACCAATCTGAAGCAGGATGATACCTCCGTCACCGTCACCGTGAAGGTGACCAACACCGGAAGCCGGGCGGGCAAGGATGTCGTTCAGCTCTACTACACCCCTCCTTATGAAAACGGCGGCATTGAAAAAGCATCCGTGAACCTCATTGACTTTGAGAAAACAAGTCTGCTGGAGCCCGGCAAGTCCGAAACCGTGACCCTGACTGTTGCCCTGGAGGACATGGCATCCTACGACTCCTCCTGCATCAAAACCGCAAACGGCGGCTACATTCTGGAGGCCGGAGAATACACGATGTCTATCCGCTCCGACTCCCACCATGTGCTGGACAGCAAGAGCTTTATCCTGGCTTCCAACATTGATTACAGTGCGGATGGCCGCCCCTCCGACGACACTGCTGCCGTCAACCTCTTTGGAAACATTGCCAGCGACCACGCTGTCCTGTCCCGCACGGATCACTTTGCAAACTACGCGGATGCCACCGCCGCTCCTGCCGACAGCGAGTATGAGTTGAGCAAAAGCGACCAGAAGTATATCAAGAGTATTACCGCCAAGTACAAACCCGCTGATTACGACAACCCTGACGACGTGATGCCCACCACCGGTGCGAACAACGGCCTGACGCTGGCTGACATGACCGGTCTTGGCTACGACGACGAGAAGTGGGAGCTGCTGCTGGACGAGATGAGCCTCAAGGACATGGAAACCCTGGTAAACAATGGTGGCTGGAAGACTGCGGAAATCAAGTCCATCAGCAAGGTCGCCACCTCCGACTGCGATGGTCCCTCCGGTCTTTCCAACTACGTTACCGGCTCCAACGGCACCCAGTACCCCACTGAGGTACTGATGGCTCAAACCTGGAGCAAAGAGATGGCCACCAAGATCGGATCCGCCATGGGTCAGGAATTCGCCGCCGCCAACAACTACGGTTGGTATGGCCCTGCCATGAATATGCACCGCTCCGCCTTCTCCGGCCGTAACTTCGAGTATTACTCCGAGGATGCAGTATTGTCCGGCCTGTTCGCCTCCTGCGAGGTAAACGGAGCCGCCCAGTGGGGCGTGTATCCCTACATCAAGCACTTCGCTGCCAACGACCAGGAGACCAACCGTACCGCCTTCCTCACCACCTGGATGACGGAGCAGACCCTCCGGGAAAACTGCCTGAAGCCCTTTGAAATCGTTGTGAAGCATTTCGACTTTGAAAACCACGCCATGGGCATCATGACCGCCTACAACTGGCTGGGCTATACCCCTGTCATCAGTGACAGCCGCCTTCTGAACAATGTCCTGCGTGACGAATGGGGCTTCAGGGGCGTGGTCATCTCCGACTACAATGGCTCCTATGGCTACCAGAATACGGACGCTGCCATACGAAATGGCAATGATCTGATGCTGGGCTACGGCATGGCCGAATCCAACAAGCTGGACACCAGCTCTGCAACGCTGGTGAATGCGCTTCGTCAGGCCTGTAAGAACATCCTGTATACCGTTGCCAACTCCGGCTACTACAAGGATGCTACCGCCATGGAAATCAGCAGTGTGGACAACATGGGCAACTTATTCAAGATGCTGAACACCGGTACGGTGATTGGCGCGATTGTCCTGGAAGCTCTTGTACTGATCCCCTGGATTCTGAAGAAGCGGAAAGCTTCCTCGGCTCAGAAGTAAACCCGATACGTTTCATTCTCCCCCCAATTCCCCCTCGGTTCTCATAACAGAGGGGGAATTGTATTCAAGAAAGGAAAGGACAGTCATGAAAAAAATTCTCATTGCCATTCTGGGAATTCTGCTGCTGTTTTCCGCCTGCGGCACAGGAAGTCCGGCTGCCACCTCTTTGAAGGTGGCTGTGGAGGAATCCGCCTGGGTGGAGGTGGAAAATAATGGTCTCTCCGTTCTTCCTGGGGAGGATGTAACCTTCCGCATCCGTCTCGCGGAGGACTTTTCCCTCACTGATACAGATTACCGCGGAGATATTCTCCTCTCTCAGGAGGAAGGAACCGTGCTTCTGACCCTAAAGAATGTGCTTTACCCTACCCGGGTAAAGCTGACCCTTTCCAGCGAGAATTTTGTGCTGCATTATGACCCCAACGGAGGCCGGGGAGAGGCCTTTACGGAAATCCAGGAAAAGAAAAAACGCCTTCGCCCCAACACCGCCAACGCTTTGGTTCCCTTTTCCAAGGAAGGCTGCACCCTGCTCTGCTGGAACACCCAGCCGGACGGTTCCGGCAAAGCGGTGGGGCTGGGCAGCCGAATCACCCTGGGGGATGCTCCCGTCACCCTATATGCTCAGTGGGTAAACTGGACGGAGGAACGGTTCTTTTCCTGGCAGGAGCAGGATGGCACTGCCACCATCACGGATTGCAGCTTTGATGGAAAGACACTGGTCATTCCCGGGGAGCTGGGCGGCCTGCCGGTGACGCGGCTCGCCCCGGGGGCATTCAGCAATACCAAGGCGGAAACGGTGGTGTTCCCGGACAAGCTGGAAACCGCAGAGCCGGGCTGCTTCCGTGATACCGGCGTAAGGGAGCTGTACCTGTTCGATAATATTCAAGTGCTTTCCGATGATTGTTTCCCCGAGGGGACGCTGGAAACGCTGCACATCAACGCCGCCACTGCCCCCGCCGGTGCTGCCAAATACAAGGAAAGCTGCTATGCAGACAAGCTGGATTTGCTGATTCTCTCTCAGGATCAGAATCGGCTGGTGTTCTATGGCGGCTGCTCCATGTGGTACAACCTGGACATTCCCGCTGTGCTGCGCACCTTGAACGACCGGCTTTATCCTGTAAACCTTGCGCTGAACGGCGCTGTCAATTCCGAGCTGCAATTGCGGATAATGCTGCCATATCTGCATGAGGGGGATGTGTTTTTCCACACCCCGGAGCCCTCCAGCGACTCGCAAATGCTGCGCACCACGGATATGGGCAGCAACGAGGCAAAGCTCTGGTCTGGAATCGAATACAACTACGACCTGCTGACCTGTGCCGACCTGCGGGGGATCGAAGGCGTGCTGGACAGTCTGGTGAAATACCTGAATGGGAAACAGGAGAAAACCTCCTATTCGGACATCTACCGGGATTCCAGAGGCCGGGTCTACTGCGGCAGCTTCGGTGAGCTTCCCTTCCCCCGCTTCGAGCCGGAGGCCGGAGAACTGGGAGACACCGTGACATTAAACCGGGAGCTGATCACCGAGGAAAGCACCCAAAGACTGGGACAGTGGTATTCCCGTCTCCAGGACAAGGGCATTTCCGTTTTCGTCTCCTTTGCCTGCCTGAATCTGGATGCCCTGCCGGAGGAGGAGCGGAACAATGTCCATGAGGTGAATGATGCCATCCGGGAGGCGGTGGAAACCATGCCCGGGGTGGTGCTGCTGTCGGATTTGATGCACTTTGTCTATCACAACGGCCATTTCTTCGATACCAACTACCACCTGCTGTCTGAGTACGCCAGCACCTGCACCAATACCTGGATGAAGAATCTGAAGCCCTATCTGCGATAACCGAAAAAAGTGCTGTTTGACCTTGGACGAACAGCACTTTTTCTTGCTTTTTCAGCTTTATGTCATACCACCAGGGCATATGTCCACCTTCGTTGAAATGACTCCTTCCTCTGTGTTATCATGAATTTGCTAAAGGCAAAATAAGAAAAAGGAGAAGGTAAACATGAGAAAAATCAAAAAAAGTTTGGCAAAGCTGCTGGCTCTGACAATGGTTCTCTCCATTGCAAGCTTTGCCAGCGCGGACGGCGGCTCCAAGTGGACGGAGAAAAGGACTCCGGACGGCTGGAACAAGGTCGTCAATGAGGGTGGCGCTACCCTGGGCTATTCCAAGGATTCCGGCGTGACCATCATTGAAGCTGACGGCTATGCATTCAAAGACATGAACCGCAACGGCAAGCTGGATACCTACGAGGACTGGCGACTGGACGCAGAGACTCGTGCCGCCGACCTGGCCTCCCAACTCAGCGGCGAGGAGATCGGCCCCATGCTGACCCATGGCGGCTGGATGAGCTTCGGTGAGACCATCGAGGGCACCGACCTGGATTACATTCTCGCCGGAGGCCGAGCCGGTGTTACCCGCTCCTCCACCAAGGCTGGCAACGCAACCATGGCCGTGTCCTGGACCAATGCCCTGCAGGCGCTGTGCGAGGCACAGCCCTATGCCATTCCCGCCACCATTTCCGCTGACCCCAACCACATCGCCCATATCATTGACCAGCTTTCCATGTCCACCACCTTTGATGCTGACATGGCCTTCAAGGCAGGTCAGATGACCGGTAAGGCCATGCGCGCCGTGGGCGTAACCATGCTCCTGGGGCCCCAGATTGATTTGATCGGCACCCCTGAGTTTGCCCGTTCTTCCGGCACCTACTCCGATGACCCCGCCCTGACCCGTGATATGACCGACGCTTTCATCTCCGGTCTGCAATCCACCTTCGATGAAGAGGGCAACGACCTGGGCTGGGGCAGCGACTCCGTGATTGCCATCGTGAAGCACTATGCTGGTGCCGGTGCTGGCGAGGGTGGCCGTAATGACCACAATTCCGATGCGAAATATGATGTGTTCCCCAATGACAACCTGGAGCAGCACCTGATCGCCTACTTTGACGGTGCCTTCCACCTCACTCGTTCCTCCACCGGCGCAGCCGCTGGCCTGATGACCAACTATGGCGTGACTTACTCCGAGGACGGACGCTTCGGTGACAACGTTGCCGGTATTTACTCCGCCTACAAGCTAGCTCTTCTGGAAGAGGCTGGCTGGAACGGCTTCATCGTCTCCGACTGGGGCGTGATCGAGGACGGTGGCCGTATCTGGGGCATGGAAGACCACGATGTGGTTGACCGCCACGCAACTGTTTACCAGTTGGGGATCACCCAGACCGGCGGCTCCTCCGATATCGAGTCTCCCGTTGCCGCTTTCGCACTGCTGACCGAGCAGCTGGGCGAGGAAGCTGCCACCGAGATCTACCGCGGTCTGGCTTCCGACTTCTTCATCACCCAGATCAACTGCGGCCTGTTTGAGAACCCCTATATCGACTATGATACTGCCCAGGCTTATGGCTACAACAGTATCGAATTTACTGCTGAAGCAGAGGCCGAACATGCTAAGACCATTATCATGCTAAAGAATGAGGGCAACGTGATTGCTCCCAAGGCGGAGGGTGCTGAAAAGCAGACCGTTTACATTCCCTACATCTTCTCCCCTGCCACCGAGGGCAACTCCTCCATGCCCGGCACTCCTGCCTCCTGGGGGCCCAGTGCTGATATTGCGGCTGCATCCAAATACTACAATGTTGTGACCGATTCCGTCGGTGATCCCACCGGTCCCGATGGCACCTATACTGAAAACGACGTGGTCCGTGCTTCCGCGGAAGAGCTGGCCACCTGTGATCTGGCGGTTGTTTCCATGAGAGCCGCCAAGCAGGATGGCGGTAAGAACGAAGAGGGCAGCATGATCGGCGGCAACCTCCAGTACCACGGCTACACCCCCACCAAGGCTCGTGCGGTCTCCATCGCCTCTGACAATGGTGAAAATTGGTCCTGGAACGGCAATCCCATCGGCGACGACAGCAACATCGGTGATCTGTACATGCTGGAGTATGTGGCTTCTGTGGTTGACTGCCCCATCATCGCGGTCATCGCAGCCGGTGCTCCCATGGTCATGAGCGAGGTTGAGCCTCTGGCAGATGTGATTCTGTACCACTTCGGTCAGGACGGCGGCGAGATCGGCGGTGGTGTCTGGTTCAATCCCAATGCCGTCTGGCAGATCATCAGCGGCGAGGTAGAACCCTATGCCCTGCTGCCCTTCCAGATGCCTGCTTCCATGGATGCTGTTGACGCTCAGGACGAGGACACCATCCGGGATGTGGAGTGCTACGTTGATGCAGCCGGTAACACCTACGATTTCGCTTACGGTCTGAACTGGTCCGGTCTTATTGAAGATACCCGTACTGAAACCTACCGTGTAGCACCCGTTACCGAGTGCCAGTATCTGGACTTCCACTTTGCAAACGAAGACTAATCGCAATCAAGCAGCCGTTCTGCACGGTATGTCCATTATAATACCATACACCTGCTAGCAATCCGACAGAACCTTCCCACCCGGGAGGGTTCTGTTTTCTCCTTCCACATCAATTGCGCGCGTAAACAATTTTTTGTAAATGATGATCGGGTGGCGCACATGCCCACGCCTGGTAGGGGAGGCTCTTAGCCTCCCGAAACCCACGCAACCGAGCGGTCGATAAATTGTAGAATGTGCGTAGGGGTCGCCTACCAGGCGACCCCGTCACCAATTCTTCTGACAATGTGTTCACATATTTGTAACGCGTGCAATCGTCGTGGGTTCTCCCTCCGGTTCCCTTGCATACTGTCCTTCTTTGTGATATAATTTGGAAAAAGGGAAAAGAGAGATATATCAACCGGGAGGCAGACAATGGGCTTTATCCACTTCATTGCATCACAGCTAACGGCTTTATGGGTGATCCAGCTGCTGGAGGAGGCATACTCCATCACCTTTTTGTGTCGAGGCTTTCCGAAAAACAGGATGAAGGCTCTTCGGTTTTTCAGGGAATTCGGAATTATTTTTGCTGTCCTGTTCTTGTCCTGTTTCCTCTGCCTATATTTTACCCCCAGCTATTTTATTATTTTCCGTTATCCGTCCTTCCTCCTGCTCACCTCGGTTTATCTGATGATGTGTGCGCAGAGCAGCAAAAACGCCAAACTGATGCTGAGCTTTTCCATGACCTCCGGAGCTATGTGCATCTCCTCTCTTTCCAGCCAGGCGGGAAATCTTTGCAGTGCACTGCATCCTGGGCTTCTGCCCACCGGAGTGACAGAGACGCTGATGTTCGCCCTGATCATTCCTTACGCGATCTATCTGCGCAGATTCAGCCTGAAAGACTATGAAAACGCCATTCCCAACAGCGGTGTGTTGCTGATGCTCGCTGGTTCTGTTTCGATTTTCGGGCTACTGGTGTTTGAAGAATATCAGATGAGCACCTTTAATGTTTCGATGCTGGGGCTGATCGTGCTTGCCTTTTCCATGCTCCTGGCCATTACCATGATTGGGGTTTACGTAATATATGATATGTGCCAGAGTCGGCAGGAGATGCTACAGCTTCAGAATGAAACGGAACGGCTTCGGAATGAAAAGGAGATGTCCTCTATGACGGCCGCAACGTTGGAGGATTTGCGTTGCCTTCGGCATGAACTGAAACATCAATATTCCTACATCAAGCTTCTTCTGTCCCAGAAGAACTACCAGGAGCTGGAGCGCTACTGTGACCGCATCTCCGGTACCATCCCCACCCAGCTGCAAACGGTGGACTGTGGCAATGTCACCCTCAATGTGCTGCTGAATATGTGGATCGGCAAAGCCCGTCACAACGGAATTGAGGTGCAAACCCAGCTCATCGTTCCGCCGTCGTTGCCTTTTTCCGAGGATGATCTGTGTGCGCTGATCTCCAACCTGATGGATAATGCAGTGGAAGCGTGCCAGGAAAACGGCGACAACACCATCCGGCTCAGCATCATGCCCTGGCGGGACTATCTATCCATTGTGTGCAGCAACCCCACGAAGCTGACATCCATCCGGTATGCAGGGGGTGGAATTCTGACCACCAAGGCAGACCTGAGGCTTCATGGCTACGGAACGCGGATCATCTCCCGCATTGCGGAACGGAACAACGGCATGGTGGACTATTCCATCACAGAAGGCTGGTTTGTGGCAAAGGTTCTGCTGGATATGAATATGGAAGGGGGGGATGTCCAATGAAACCCATTCAAATTGCTGCCTGTGACGATGAGCAGGAAATTCTCGGGGTTATCGGAGGTGCGGCAAAATCGGCGCTGCGCCAGCGAGGCTTTTCTGCCCAGGTGCAGGTTTTTTCCGATGGGCAGTCACTGGTAGATGCAATTCGCAGCAAGAAGAACATTCAGCTGGTGCTGCTGGACATCGATATGCCAAAAATGGACGGTATCGCCGTGGGAAAGAAGATTCGGCAGATCGCGCCGGAGCTGCCAATTGTCTATGTTTCGGAATGTGAAGGACGGGTATTTGATGCCTTCCAGACCGGGCCTCTGTGCTTTGTACGGAAAAGCCATTTCTTGACAGATATTTCTACAGCCATGGATTTGTTCCTGAAATCCTATCAGCTTTTGGAGCAGAACTATGTGGAGCTGACTGCCAGAAACGGGCTGATCCGGGTCAACTGCCAGGAGATTGTATACATCGAAGGGCAGCGGAATTATCAACAGCTCCACCTGGCGGGGCAGGAGGAGGCTGAGGAGCTGAAAATGACCATGGATCGGCTGGAAGCGCTGTTGGCCGACCAGGGCTTCATCCGAGTACACAAAGGCTATCTGGTAAACCACAGCTTCATCCAGCGCATCAATGGTTCCCAGCTGCAACTGCGCAATGGTCAGCTTCTGCCCATTGGCAGAAGCAAGCTGGAGGAAGTGAAGCGAAAATATATTCAGATGATGTAATCCACTCGGGGGCTGTTTGTCCTTGACAAACAGCCCCTTTTGTTGGATTACAGTACGTTTATCCCCGGAGGGATATGTTTCTTCCGGGTATTCTGCGGGTTATCCCCAGGCAATTGATTTCCCAGATTGGTTCTCTATAATGAATACAGCATTGGAAAAATGCAAAGATCAAAAAGGAGGAACGATTCATGGGTATGAAAAAAATGCTGTCAGGTGTCCTGGCAGCCGCCATGGTTCTGGGAAATCTGACCATGGCCATGGGTGAAGCGGCTCCCGCTTACTCCGAGGAGAAGGTGGACAACTGGGTGCGGGTCATCGCCGCAGGTGTCCCGGAGCTGGGCTACAATCCGGACAGCGGCGTAAAGCTGCTGGAGGCAGATGGCCTGGTCTTCAAGGATCTGGATCAGGACGGTGAGCTGGATGTTTACGAGGACTGGAGAGAGAATGCCAACACCCGGGCGGCGAATCTGGTTTCCAAGATGACCCTGGACGAAATCGCCGGACTGATGGTATTCAGCGGCGGCTATACCGACAACCTTTCTTCCAAGCTGGATGACAAGCAGAAGGCCGGAATTGACGATGCTGTTCGGGGCATGGGCGCTCCCTCCATCAGTGCGAATGTGAAAGACCAGGTAAAGCTCTCCAACGCCCTTCAGGCCTATGCCGAGGGCAGCGACCACGGTATTCCCATTCTGTTCTGTTCCGATCCTCGCAACAGCGGCTGGGGCAAGGGCGTGTCCGATTATCCCGACAACCTGGCGCTGTCTGCCACCTTCGACCCGGAGAACGCCACCATCGCCTACACCCAGATTGCCAAGGAATTTCGGGCTCTGGGTATTGCCCAGCTCCTTGGGCCCCAGGTTGACCTGGACTCCGAGCCCCGCTGGGGCAGAAACAGCGCTTCCTTCGGTGAAAACCCCGCGCTGTCCCGGGATATGGCCAATGCCGCTGCCAGCGCTTTGCAGTCCACCTTTGACGAGGAAGGCAACGATCTGGGCTGGGGCAAGGACAGCGTTTTGGGCATGATGAAGCACTTCCCCGGTGACGGTGCCGCCCAGGACGGCCGGGAAGCCCACGACCCCCAGGGAGCCTTCAATATCTATCCCGGTGAAAACTTTGAGATGCACCTGATTCCCTTCATCGATGCCGGATTGAATCTGGATTCTATCACGGAAGAGATTGCTGCCTACATGACCTCCTATTCCATCGCCTACACCGATGACGAGTCTCTGGGCGAGCTGGTTGCTACCTCCTACAGCGACTACAAGATTGGCCTGCTCCGTTCCTACGGCTATGATGGCGTGGTCTGCACTGACTGGCAGGTACTGGATGGAAAAAACTATGGCGTGGAAGAGCTGGAGCCCGCAGAGCGGGTACTGAAAGCCCTGAGCGCCGGTGTGGATCAGTTCGGCGGCGAGAGCAACCTGGCGCTGATCCGGGAAGGCATCGCCCTGTTCATCGAGGAAGAGGGGGAAGAGGCCGAAGCCTCCGTCCGGAATTCCGGCAGACGGATTCTGCGGAATATGTTCAAAGCGGGCCTCTTCGAGAATCCCTACCTGGAGCTGAAGGTCAGCGTCGCTACTGTTTTCTCCAAGAACGAGGAAGCGCTGAAGATGCAGGAAAAGACCATCGTCATGCTTAAAAACGACGATGCCATTTCCGAAAACACTTCTAATGAGAAGCCCACCGTGTATGTTCCCCTGGTGTTCACCCCCGCTACCGAGGGCTTTGTGGGTCAGAACTTCTCTTCTGCCGATCTACCCGTTGACATTGACTATCTGAGCCAGTATTTCAACGTGGTTACCGATGCCGTCAGCGAAACCCTCACCGGGCCTGCGGACCAGGACGGCAACCCCACCCTGTGCTACGACGACATCATCCGCGCCTCTGCCGAGGAGCTGGCCGCCTGCGATATGGCGCTGGTCTTCGCAAGAACCCCCAAGAACACCACCCAGTGGCACATCACCGGCGGCTACAATATGTACACCGGAGAATACATTCCCCTGTCCTTGCAGTATGGGGAATATGTGGCTGACGGGGAATATGTGGACAAGGTTTCCGTAGCCGGTCAGACTCTTTACTCCCAGGTTCAAACTCCCTACGGAACGCAGACCGTCTCCGAGCAGGAGAATCAGTCCTACTACGGCAAAACCGCTTCCATTGACAACGTCACCGATCTGACCATGATTCAGTATGCCGTTGACAATATGCCCGAGAGCGCCAAGATTGTGGTTGCCATGAATACCGAGGGCAAGTCCCCGGTGGCCCACATGGTCATGAGCGAGTTTGAGGCGGATGTGGATGCCATCCTGTACGGCTTCAATGTGAACAACCAGGCCTTTGTGGCCATTGCCGCCGGTGAAACGGAGCCCACCGCCCTGCTGCCCATCCAGCTGCCCGCCAGCATGGAGGCCGTTGAGAAGCAGCTGGAGGATGTCCCCAGAGATATGGAGTGCTATGTGGATTCCATGGGCAATACCTATGACTTTGCCTTCGGCCTGAACTGGTCCGGCAAGATTGAAGACGAGCGTGTGGAGAAGTATTACAACAATATGCCCACCGCTCCCCAAACCAAGCCGGTTCAGTAAAACGCTTTTCGACGCTCATCTTAATTGCAAGCCTGCTGCGTAACGAAAGTTCGCAGCAGGCACTTTCTCGTTGATGCCGGACGATTCTTTCTTGATAGAAAAAGGCGTAGATATATGGGCGGCACAAATCGTGCTGAGATTACCTTCGTGTTCTACAACAGCACGGAGGTCAAGGTCGGAGAATAAGATACAAGGTCGTTCGCATTTTTGGGGGAACGGGTTTTGCGGTCTTTCTTTTGCGCTCTTGAGGAATAATTAAAATGTGTACACCCTTTTTGCCGAAAATGCACACCCCCTCGACCCTTCGTTAAGTTGTGGGAGAAAATGCAAGAGGCTCTACGGTGACCATTTTACGGTTACCGCAGAGCCTGCTTTCGTTAAAAGGGATGGAAAAGCCCTTGCAAACAGGGGCTTCTGCAAAAAGAAGCCGGACACCCGCTTTGATACGCATTGTATCAAAACGGGTGTCCGGTTATGGTGCGGGCAACAGGACTCGAACCTGCACGCTTTTGGCAGTGGAACCTAAATCCACCGAGTCTACCAATTCCACCATGCCCGCATTTTTGTTACCCGGGTATTCTATCATTTTCAAAAATTTTTGTCAACTAGCGTCCCGCTTGTTTGTCAAATATGATGAAAAAGTCCTTGACAATGTGCCCCGTTGCAAGTAAAATAACCGTGGTATGGTGTATGTCCCCGGGACTGCCAATTTCGGACAGGACATATTTCATTTTGCATTACCGGCATTTTGGCCGGGCATCTGCGTTTATCGCCGCATGGCGTTTTTGTTATGATTTCTCCCAATTTTGGGCTTTTCTCAACAATTTCACATGGGGACAAACGCACACCCCCGGTCGCAATTTTTAGGAAGGAGGTGTGCTGCAAGAATTATGGGTTGGATTATTGGTATCATTACAACCATCCTGGGCATTGCTGCGGGCTTTGGCGGCGGTGTGCTGTACCGCAAGCGGGTTGCCGAGCGTGCCATCGGCTCCGCTGAGGAGGAGGCAACACGGCTTGTCAACGAAGCCATCCGCACCGGCGAAAACCGGAAGAAGGAAATGCTGCTGGAAGCCAAGGATGAAATTCATAAATCTCGAGCAGAACACGACAAGGAAGTCAAAGAGCGCCGGGCGGAGCTGACCAAGCAGGAGCGCCGTCTGGAACAGAAGGAATCTACCCTGGACAAGAAGACCGAAGCCTTTGAACGCAAAGAGGACGAGCTGAACCGCCGTCTGGCAAACGTTCAGCAGACCCAGGCACAGGCCGACGAAATCCGCGACCAACAGATGGAAACCCTGGAGAAAATCTCCGGCCTGACCCAAGAGCAGGCGAAGCAGTTTTTGCTGGACTCCATCGAGCAGGACGTGCGCCATGACGCTGCCCAGAAGATTAAGGAAATTGAGCAGCAGCTCAAGGACGAGGCCGAGGAAAAAGGCCGGGAAATCATCGCAACCGCCATCCAGCGCTGCGCCGCCGACCACGCCGCCGAGACCACCGTTTCTGTGGTCACGCTGCCCAACGATGAGATGAAGGGCAGAATCATCGGTCGGGAAGGCCGCAACATCCGCACCCTAGAAACCATCACCGGTGTTGACCTTATCATCGACGATACCCCCGAAGCCATTACCGTCAGCTCCTTTGACCCGGTGCGCCGGGAGGTTGCCCGGTTGGCTCTGGAAAAGCTGATTGTGGACGGTCGTATTCATCCCACCCGCATTGAGGACATGGTGGAAAAGGCTCGCAAAGAGGTTGACCGCACCATCCGCGAGGAGGGCGAGCGCGCCTGCTACGAGACCGGCGTTCATAACCTGAATCCTGAACTCATCAAGATTCTGGGTCGCCAGAAGTACCGTACCTCCTATGGTCAGAATGTGCTGAACCACTCCATTGAGGTTGCCCACATTGCCGGCCTGATGGCCGCAGAGCTGGGCGTAGATGTGGCAATGGCAAAGCGGGCAGGTCTGCTGCATGACCTGGGCAAGTCCATCGACCATGAGGTTGAGGGCAGCCATGTGCAGCTGGGTGCTGACCTGGCACGGAAGTTCAAGGAGAACCCGGTGATTGTCAACGCCATCGAGGCGCACCACGGCGACGTGGAGCCTAAGACCGTGATTGCCGTGCTGGTGCAGGCCGCCGATGCCATCTCTGCCGCTCGTCCCGGCGCACGCCGCGAGAACGTGGAGAATTACATCCGCCGCTTGCAGAAGCTGGAGGAGCTGACCGGCTCCTATCCCGGCGTGGAGAAGGCTTATGCCATCCAGGCCGGCCGTGAGGTGCGGATTATGGTCAAGCCCGAGGAGGTCAGCGAGGACAACATGATTCTGCTGGCACGGGATGTGGCAAAGAAGATCGAAGCCGAACTGGAATACCCCGGTCAGATTAAGGTCAATGTGATTCGGGAAACCAAGGCTGTGGAATACGCGAAGTAAGGAAGATGCCCGTGGCGCAAGCCACGGGCGTTTTTTATGGTGCTGCGTGCCCGGTTTATTGGAAGGAAATCGGTTTGCCGGCAAGCTGTAGCTGCTGCGCCAGGGCAGCAGCATCCAGCTCTACCATGCGGCTGCGCTTACAGCCCAGTGCCACAATGCGGTGAACCTTGTCCTGCCGCAGCGGAATCACACGCAGGTCGGGGGTGTTCAGCGCCGGGGTCTGCGCCACAATGCAGATGCCGATGTTGTTTCGCACCAGCGACAGCAGCGCCCCATCCTCATCCGCCTCGGCTGCGATTTTTAAGGGGCAGTTAAAGTCATGAAAAATGGAGGCGTATAGCCGATAAAAATAGCCGTTGCGGGTGTGGATGACAAAGTTTTGTTGCAGCAAATCCTCTGGATACAGCACTGTCCGTCCGGCCAGCGGGTGGGACGGGTGCATACACACCACCAGGGGCTGCTCGAACAGCGGGAAATAGGAGATGTCGGAATACCGCGGCGAGGGGGAGCAGAGAATCAAATCCAGCTGGTCATTTTCCAGCCAGTCCTGCAAGTCGTTGGAGACGGCACGGCGAATCTGCACCAGACTTCCGGGATTCCGCTGCTGATACAGCCGCACAAACTCCGGCAGCAGGTCGCTTTCAACGGCAGCCATGCACCCCAGATGCAGCGCCTCCCGCTGCATGGCAGCCCGGATGCCCTGCTCCAAGTGATGCAGCCCCTCCTGGGCATAGGGAATAAACAGCTTTCCCTGTGCGGTTAAACAGATGCTGCGTCCGCTTTTTGCAAACAACGGAAACCCCAGGTCACTTTCCAGATGCCCAATGGCCTTGGAAAGCGTGGGCTGCGTGATTCCCAGCCGCTCTGAGGCACGGCGGTAATTGAGCACCTGGGACAGCTCCAAAAAATATTCCAGCTGTTTCGTGTTCATGCAAATTCCCTCCCGGATACATTGATAGCCAATGGCTATGGTTCTATGCGCAGTATAATCTTGAAAGATGGAAAAATCAAGTATATTATGAAGTTATCATCAAGAAAAGGAGAATAAATCATGAAGAAATGTCTATCCCTGATTCTCGTGCTTGCCATGGTTCTGTGCATGGCTGCCTATGGTGCAGCACCGGTACAGGCCGAGAATGCAAACCTGTTCACCCCCGGCACCTACACCGGCGTTGGGGCGGGCAAGAATGGTGACATCACGGTGGAGGTCACCTTCTCCGCAGACAAAATTGAGCGCATTACCGTTGTCTCTCATTCCGAAACCCCCAGCTTGAGTGACGCGGCCATTGCCAACATCCCCACGCAGATCGTGGAATCCCAGAGCCTGGGTGTGGATGCCGTTTCCGGCGCAACCTACACCAGCAACGGTATTGTGGAAGCGGTAGCCGATGCCGTCAAGCAGGCAGGCGGCGACGTGGAAGCCCTGAAAAACGTGCAGATTGCAGCCGGTGAACACGTTGAGGAAGAACTGACCACCGATGTGGTGGTGGTGGGCGGCGGCGGTGCCGGTATGAGCGCCGCAGTCCGTCTGGCAGAGCTGGGGCAGCAGGTCATTCTGTTTGAGAAGGCCTCCTTCCTGGGCGGTGCCATCTCCGTTTCCGGCGGCAACCAGGTGATTATGGGTTCCCAGCTCCAGGCGGACAATGGCGTGGAGGACGACAGCGTCGAGTCCATGGTCGCTGATTTCGAGGCCAACGGTGCAAACAAGAACAACGAAGAAATCCTGACCCTGTTTGCCGAAAATGTGGGTGCCGCCACCGACTGGCTGGTTGCCTCCTGCGGCATCGAGTTTGATGCCGGTCTGCATCAGCTGGGCGAGTACAGCCACAACCGTGAGCTGGCCTACACCGGCGGCGGCGCAGGCTTTGCCGAGAGAATGCGCAAGGCGGTGGAGCGCAGCGGCGCAACCGTGTACCTGAGCACCAAGGTGGAGTCCCTGCTGGTGGAGGACGGCGCTGTGGTGGGCGTGAAAGCAGTTTCCACCGATGGCACCAAGGAATACACCGTCCATGCTGCCAATGTGGTACTGGCCACCGGCGGCTACGGCAATAACAAGGAGATGCTCACCGATGAAATGAAGTCCGCACTCTACTACGGCCCCTCCACCTCCACCGGTGACGGCATCCGCATGGCCGAGGCCGTGAATGCCCAGACCGCCAACATGGAGTATGGCAAGCGCTATCCCAACGGCATCGAGGTGGATACCGGCATTGCCAAATCCACCATCGCCGGTAACATCGTGGGCTGGACCATGAGCGCCATTCTGGTCAACACCGATGGCAACCGGGTGGTCAACGAGAAGGCCAGCAACCGCACCATCCTGGAAGAAGAATTGCAGCAGCCCGGCGGTATGCTGTACCTGCTGCTGGACTCCGAGACCTTTGAAGTCTGGAAGACCAAGCTGGCTCCCGCCGGAATCTCCGAAGGCGACATTGAAAAGTATCTGGCTGCCAACGGCACCACCACCCCCGTCTTTGCCCACGGCGAGACGTTGGAGGAGGCCGCTGCCGCCGCCGGGGTGAATGCCGAGAATCTGGCTGCCACCGTGGAGAAGTACAATTCCTTTGTGGAAAAGGGCGAGGATGCAGACTTTGGCAGAAATGCCAGCTACCTGACCATGAAAATTGGCGCAGGCCCCTACTATCTGATTGAGCAGAAGCCCCGCTTCGCCACCACCATGGGCGGCCTGGTGGTCAACACCAATATGCAGGTGCTGAACCAGGACGGAAGCGCCATTTCCGGCCTGTACGCCGCCGGTGAGACCTGCGGTCAGGTCATGGGCGACGACTCCCCCTCCGGTGCCAACAACGCCTGGGCCATCACCTCCGGCAAGCTGGCAGCCGATGCCATTGCTGCCAAGTAAGGCACGCGCCTTGCATCATTCCTCATAAACTGGCATATCCCCCGGCAGAACTTCTGCCGGGGGATTGTTGTTCACAAAAGTTTTACAGCTCCGGGGGTGCAAAAGTGTGTCAATGTGTCAAAAATATATTGACACATAAAAGTCGCTGTGCTATAGTAGTTTTACCAACCAGAAAGGAGCATGGATTATGAATTATGTCTATCAGGGCAGTCCCAACGAAAGCAGCGAGGTGCAGCGGAGCGGGCTGCATCAGCTCCTTGGGGAACTGCAAGCCGGGGATTGCCTGGCGGTTACGTCCCTCTCCGGTGTGGCCGACAGTTCGGCAGCACTGCTGGAACTGCTGGACGATTTGAAGCAGCGGGGCATCCGCTTCCGCAGCGTGGAGGAGGGGCTGGATACCGGTACCCCCGAAGGGCAGACCGCCGTGGCGCTGCTGCGGGCGGCGCTGGCGCTGGACGGGGAAACCCACGCAGCTCCCGAGGAGGCAGCCCCAAAGGGACGCAAGCCCATTGAAATTGACGAGGAGCTGTTCGACGAAATCCTGGAACGCTGGAAAAACGGCGAAATCACCGCCCGTCAGGCCATGGCAGAGCTGAACCTAAAACCCAACACCTTCTATCGCCGGGTGAAGGAGCGGGAGAGCAAATCCCCCGACTCTCCCCTGCTGGATGCCGCCAAAAAATTCGGCAAGGAAATTGTGAACACCGTCACCGAGGGCAGCGAGGAATTGCAGCAGGCCGCCGGGAAGTTCGCCGCCGATTATGACCTGGCCTCCATCACCGACACGGTGAAGAAGAATATCACCGCCGCCGGGAAGGTATTCAGCAGCCGCATGGACAGCCTGAGCAAGGATTTTCAGGACGCCATGCAGCGCAGCGACAAGAAGCCGGAACCGCCTCAGGCGGAATCCCAGCCAGAGTCCCATCAAGAGGCGCAGCAGGAGCCGCCCCAGACGGAAGCGCCGAAGGCAGCCGGACCCGATGATGCGCAAAACCCGGAATATCTGTGAGAACTCATTTTGTATTTAATAGGGAGGAACTATTATGGAAAAACGTCTGACCCGTGTGGAGGAAGGCAAGATGCTCTGCGGCGTGTGCGCCGGCATCGGCAAATACTTTAACATCGACCCCACCCTGGTGCGCCTGGGCTTTGTCATCTTAAGCTGCTTCGGCGGCAGCGGAATGCTTGCCTACTTTGCCGCTGCGGTGATTATCCCCAAGGAGTAATAAAAAGCCGCCAGCTGAAATAGATACGACGATTGCATCAGCAAACAAATTGCAAACAACGACTAAAAGCCTTTTCATAGCCCTCTTTTTCTGCTATACGCAAAGAAAAAGAGGGCTAAAATAAACGAAAGAACTGCCGAAACGGCAATCGCCGGACGTTTATGGTTGTCAGCGCCGGAAATTGGAGATGTGCTGCATACGGGAGGAATACGCCTTGAATTTTCTTGAAATTCTTGCTGAACTAAAAAGTAGTTATGGTGAGCATTTAACGTATACAGATAACGGTGTCTGCTTGCTCGGTCCGTGCCAACCTCCAAAAATTGCAGACCATTTTATATTTGCGCCTATGACGGATGAACTGGTGCAATGTCTCGTACAATCGTATAGATATAAAGTTCCCGACGATTTGCTGACACTGTATACAGCTGCAAATGGAATGGAGCTATTTAGAACGATGTGTTCGATTCCCGGAGGATTCAAGCTTCCAACAAGTAAGCTATCCATTTTTGGGGTTCCGCCGCTTGCGGACAGGCAGCATCTTGAGCCATACAATATTTCCATAGAGGATTTAAGCCGTTTGCCTGGCACCCCAGAGAAATGGCTTAAATTTGGAAATCGGTGCACAATGGATGGCGAAATTGTGATACAAGAATACGACCTCTATGTGGATACTGATTCCGGTATGGCATATCAATCAGAGCGCAGCAGCGCTCGTTTGCAGATTGTGGCTGAATGGCAATCTGTTGATGAATGCCTGTGCTCGGTGTTTTGTGAAGAAATTTAGTGCAAACCGGCAAAACTGGGGGATTGTATCAGTACAAAGGGTGCCTGCCAAGGTGCTGACAAGCACCGCAGAATATAACATAAACACCGGGGCATACCACGCATCGTGGTGTGCCCCGGTTGAATTTTATGTAAATAGAAGAAAATACGGTTCTTAGGATTCAAAAAATTCCCGATGGATGGCACGAACCGCATCCTCATACCGCTCCTCGTCCACGCCGATAACCACATTCATTTCCGTTGCGCCCTGGTCGATGACCCGGGCGCTGATGTTTGCGCTGCGCAGGGCATCAAATACCCTGGCACGCACATCCGGGCGGCCAACCATCCCCCGGCCAACCACCGCAATCATGGCAAGGCCATCGGAAATCACCAGGCTGTCCGGGTGGATGGCGTGGAAGATGGCTTCCTGCAGCTGCGCCCGGTGCGCCTCCAGCGCCTGAGTGGGAACCACCACACACACGCTGCCAAGACCCGTTGCCAGATGCTCAAAAGGAATGCCCAGCTGCTCCAGGCAGGACAGAATCCGGCGGACATAGCCAACCATGCTGTTGGTGTTCTCCCGCTCAATCTGGATGGTGGAATAGTTCCGGCGGCCTGCGATGCCGGTGATGGGGGCAGGCGTTTCTTTGGCCTCCTTCACAATCCAGCTGCCGGGAGCCTGAGGGCGGAAGGTATTGCAGATATGAATCGGGATGCCGCTGCGGCGCACAGGAACCACGCTGTCCTCATGGAGCACGGATGCACCCCGGTAGGCCAGCTCCCGCAGCTCCCGGTAGGTGATGGCGTGCAGCGGGGCAGCCTGGGGCACAATTCTGGGATCAGTCACCAGCATTCCGTCCACATCCGTCCAGTTTTCGTATATCTGGGCATCCATGGCTCCGGCAACCAGTGCGCCGGTGATGTCGCTGCCGCCCCGGGCAAAGGTGTGGATTTCCCCATCGGGCATCACGCCATAGAACCCCGGAATCACCGCATGAGGAAGCTTGCGCAGCGCTTCAAACAGGGCATGTTGGGTTTTAATCAAGTCCACCTGACCGTATTCATTAAAGAAAACGCACTCCGCCGCGTCCACAAAGGGCCAGCCCAGAAAGGCCGCCATCAGCTTGGCGGAGAAATATTCTCCCCGGGAGGCTAAGTATTCCCTTCTGTGGGAGGCATGGCGAATTTCGTCAAATTCCTTGGAGATGTCCAAACCGATTTCCAGCTCCTCCGCAATTTCCCGGAAGCGGGCTTCCACACATCCGATGTCCGCGTCGTCTCCGGTTTCGCTGTAGCGCAGCAGCTGGTCGGTGATTTTAATATCGGAATCATCCCGCTTTCCCGGCGCGGAAACCACAACATACCGCCGGTTGGGGTCTTGCCGTATCAGGTTGGCCGCATGGCAGAATCGCTCTGCCGAAGCCAGGGACGTGCCGCCGAATTTCGCAACAATCATGTTTTTCGTCTCCCTGCTGTTTTTTGTTCCATGATACCCCAATCACGCCCATTTTTCAAGTTTTTTTAGTGACGCGGCGGCTGCGCCGTCAGGCAATGACGCGGCGAGGGTTTGGGGAAGGCACTCCCCAACAAGATTCCCGCAAGGACAAAATGAGCAAACAGCGAAATTTGGTACTGCGGTAGAATCTTGCTCTAAGAAAAGCACGCTCCGGCTCGGCGTACTTTTTACTCAATTTCTCCTGTTATGTTCTACTACGGACAACTTGCGATTTTGCCAAACGGAACGGCAAACTTTTTTCAAATGCTGCACACTTTAGGAGAAATGGGCGCAAAAAAAGCAGCAAACCTTTTTCAGATTTACTGCTTCTGTGTGCCGCTGTAATGGGCGGCGGTTATTCAGTTGTATTTGCTTATTTCAGTTCGGTAAACTGGGAGT
>ERZ1034952.221-NODE-221-length-52996-cov-19.707750_pt1 | contig 52996 bp, 45 predicted proteins | sample MGYA00520625_ERZ1034952 | MGnify/ENA primary metagenome ERZ1034952 (study PRJEB33766, sample SAMN09781773) | gut metagenome | biome: gut microbiome | host: Homo sapiens | place: Madagascar | study: EMG produced TPA metagenomics assembly of the PRJNA485056 data...
CCGACGCGGGGACGCGTCGCCCCCAGGTGAGGGTTCGATCCCCCAACTTGGCAATAAGAAAATGTATTGTATTTGCTTGTCAAGGCATCGAGCCTTGTCAAGCAAATGCCGACGCGGGGACGCGTCGCCCCCAGGTGAGGACGTGATGCCCCCAGGTGAGGACGCGATTTCCCTAGGTGAGGAAGAGATTCCCCCAGGTGAGGACGCGATGCTCCAACTTGGCAATAAGAGAAGGATTAGCATCTATTCATGTTACTTACGTAGCCAGTGAATGAGGCGATATAGCCAGCCTGTATGACGGGTTGTACCAAGGATGTAGTAGGGGAGAGCAAAGAGGCGTTCATAGGTGTTGAGTTGAGCAAAGATGCGTCTTTTGTACCCTCGGAAGTTAATGTGTTGTTCAAATTCTTTGAAGATTGTTAGAGCTGTCTTTCGTTCGGCAACGCTCATTTCATCGTGGTGCATATAAAGCAACATCGTGGTGTCTAAATAAAAGTGCATGAGCTGGGTCATCAATTTTAGTCGGTGCTGCTTGTCTGGAAAAACACTACAGAAGGTGTCGTGTAACATCAAGCCCGTTTGCAGGCGTTGAAAGCGTCGCATGGAGAATTGGTGCGTAATCGCATTGGGGTTGCCTTGGTAGTAGTAGAATGTGCCAGGAGCAAAGGCCACTTTGTTGGCGTGCAAGAATTGCATGCGTGTGTTGTACTCATCGCTATCGTAAAAGCGCGTGTCGCTCCGTTTGTCGGCCATCAAGGGCATACGCATGAGGCCGAAGCCGTTGATAGAAAAGTCGGTGGCAAGGTAGAAGGCTTCCTGAGGAGAGAGTATTAATTGGTAGTCTTTATTAGGCGGATAGGAGCACGGCCATGTTCCAAGACTATTGTCCGCATATCGCAGTAGCATATCTGGCAGTACGATGTCTGCATTAATCTCTGTGGCACGTTGATAGAGTCTTTCCAGACAGTTGGGCGACAGGGTGTCGTCTTGCGACATATAAAAGGCATATTCGCCTTTTGTCCATTGACACATGAGAGCAATGTTGCGTGCCACGTTGCCCGTGGGGTCGTTCTCCTTATGATATATACGTATGCGTGGTTCTTTTTGAGCCAATTGTTTTAATATCTCGTAGCTGTTGTCGTTCGAACCGTCGTCTAAGGCGATGAGTTCCCAGTTGGTGAAGGTTTGCGCAATTATCGAACCGATGCTTTCGGGCAAATACTTTGAACCATTATATATGGGCATTAGTATCGAAATGTTTGCTTCTGAATTGGTAGAGGGCATATAGCGTGTTTATGTTGTTTACTTTACAAAGGTACGTTTAACAATCGTAATATTCACAAGTGTCAGTAGATAGATGTTGTATTCTGCCCTTTTTGGCAGAAGTGGGTCGGTGTGTACTGCACAAGTTGTCATTATTTTTAAATATATGTTATAGCCGTCGTGTGGCGAATGTTTTGGCAATGTGTTTGCAATCAAGAGGGCAAATAGTAAACCTTGATAATAATAAAACAATAAATATATGAATTTCGACAACTTTACAATCAAAGCACAACAGGCTGTTCAACAAGCCGTGGATAGTGCGCAACAAAATGGGCAGCAGGCCATTACCCCTGTTCATTTGTTGGCTGGTGTGCTGGCTGTGGGCGAAAACGTTACGAAGTTTATCTTTGGTAAACTTGGCGTAAACGAGCGTTCATTGCAAGCTGCCGTTCATCAAGAATTGAGTCGCCAACCTCGTGTGAGTGGTGGTAGTGCGAGTCCATACCTTGACCAAGAGGCCAATGCTGTGGCACTAAAGGCGCAAGACTTGGCTCGCAAGGGAGGTGACACTTATGTAGGACTCGAACCGATGTTGCAAGCTCTGCTCGAGGTGAAGAGTGTAGCAGCCCAAATGTTGAAGGACGCTGGCGTAACGGCCGATGGCTTGAAGAAAGCCATTGAGGAATTGCGCGGTGGCCAGAAAGCTACATCGCAAAGTAGTGAGGATACTTATCAGGCATTGGAGAAGTATGCGCGCAACTTGGTAGAAGAGGCGCGCAATGGTAAACTCGATCCTGTAATTGGTCGTGATGAGGAAATCCGTCGTGTACTGCAGATCCTTTCGCGTCGTACCAAGAACAATCCGATATTAATAGGTGAGCCGGGTACGGGTAAAACGGCCATTGTAGAAGGGCTAGCTGAGCGTATCGTAAGAGGCGACGTGCCAGAGAACTTGAAGAATAAGAAACTTTATTCGCTTGATATGGGGGCACTCGTAGCGGGTGCCAAGTACAAGGGCGAGTTTGAGGAACGTTTGAAGAGCGTCATTAACGAAGTGACTCAGGCTCAAGGCGACATTATCTTGTTTATAGATGAGATTCACACCTTGGTGGGCGCTGGTAAAGGCGAAGGCGCTATGGACGCTGCCAACATCTTAAAGCCAGCTTTGGCTCGTGGTGAATTGCGTAGCATTGGTGCGACAACGTTGGAGGAGTATCAAAAGTACTTTGAAAAGGATAAAGCCTTGGAACGCCGTTTCCAAACAGTAATGGTAGACGAACCAACGCCTGAAGATGCAATTAGCATCTTGCGTGGATTGAAAGAACGCTACGAAAATCACCACAAGGTGCGTATTCAAGACGATGCCATTATCGCAGCCGTACAACTTTCACATCGTTATATCTCGGATCGTTTCTTGCCCGACAAGGCTATTGACTTGATGGATGAGGCGGCAGCTAAGTTGCGTATGGAACGTGATTCTCAACCTGAGGAGTTGGACGAGATAACACGTCGCTTGCGTCAACTTGAGATTGAGCGCGAAGCAATCAAGCGTGAGAATGATACGCAAAAGTTGGAGCAACTGAATAAAGAAATCTCAGAACTGAGTGAGAAGGAGAAAGACCTTCGTGCTAAGTGGGAGGGCGAAAAGGAAGTGCTCTCACGCATTCAGCAGGATAAGCAACAGATAGAGCAACTTAAGTTTGAGGCCGAGCGTGCTGAGCGTGAGGGTGACTATGGTCGCGTAGCTGAAATTCGTTATGGCAAACTCAAACAGTTGGCTGATGACATAACGGCTCAACAAGAGCAGTTGCGTAATCGCCAAGGTGCGGAGGCTATGGTGAAGGAAGAGGTTACGGCTGACGACATCGCTGATGTCGTAGCTCGTTGGACGGGCATACCTGTAACGCGAATGCTACAGAGTGAACGTGAGAAGTTGCTCCATTTGGAGGAGGAACTGCACAAACGTGTAGTAGGTCAGGACGAGGCTATTGAAGCTGTGGCTGATGCGGTACGTCGTTCACGTGCAGGACTGCAAGATCCAAAGCGTCCTATCGGTTCGTTCATATTCCTCGGTACAACAGGTGTCGGTAAGACGGAGCTGGCAAAGGCTTTGGCTGACTACTTATTCAACGATGAGAATATGATGACGCGTATCGATATGAGTGAGTATCAAGAGAAGTTCAGCGTGAGTCGACTCGTTGGTGCACCTCCGGGATATGTTGGTTACGAGGAGGGTGGACAATTGACTGAGGCTGTGCGTCGCAAGCCTTACAGTGTTGTGCTCTTTGATGAAATAGAGAAGGCACACCCTGATGTGTTTAACATCTTGCTGCAAGTGTTGGATGATGGTCGACTGACTGATAACAAGGGACGTACTGTCAACTTTAAGAACACCATTATCATTATGACTTCAAACATGGGTTCGCAAATGATTCAGCAAAAGTTGGAGGCGATAGCTAACAAGAATGCTGAAGAGCGTGCGCGCATCATTGACGAAACGAAGTCACAGGTGTTGGATATGTTGAAGAAGACGATTCGTCCTGAGTTCTTGAACCGTATTGACGACATCATTATGTTCCAGCCATTGACGCAACCTCAAATTGAGCAGATTGTCCGCATTCAAATCGGTGGTATACAACGTTTGTTGAAAGAACGAGATGTTGTGCTTGACGTGAGTGATGCAGCAGTTAAGTTGGTTGCTCAGGCAGGTTTCGATCCCGAATTTGGTGCTCGTCCTGTAAAGCGTGCTTTGCAGCGTATGTTGCTCAACGACTTGAGTAAGGCACTATTGGCGGGTATGGTAGACAAGATGAAGCCTATTCATGTTGATGCCGCAGGCGATCGTTTAACCTTCCACAATTAATGGAATATTAAGTAATAAGTAAAATTGGCCGTGAATTTGTAACAACAACAAATGCACGGCCAATTTTGTTGGTAGTGAAGTCGTCTAAACTTTTCTGACGAAGATTATATTTAAACTTTTATCTCTTCTAAATTCAAGATTTGCCTTTATTTTTGAACTTCATAAAAGTTTAGACGACTTCAATTTGTGGCTTTAGTACTCTTTGGGGTTCACACCAAAATATTCTTTAAAGCACTTGGTAAAGTAGCTGGGAGACGAGAACCCCGTTTCGTATGTAACTTGTGATACACTCATGTCGGTGCGGTGGAGCAAGTCGGCCGCCTTCTTAAGGCGCGCTACACGCAAAATCTCGATGGGCGAAAGGCCCGTGAGTGATTTGATCTTTCGATATAACTGCGTGCGGCCGATGCCCATTTGGGTGGCCATATCTTCAACGGAGAAGTTGGTATGTTTAAGGTTTTGCTCAATAAGCGATCGGAAGCGTTCGGCAAAAGACTTGTCGAGGTCGCTCACGTCAGACTTGCGTATGTTCGTGTCGTCACCAAAGGCCAGCTTGAGGCGTCGGCGGTTGGCTATGAGATTGCGCAAGCGTGCACGGAACATGTCGGGGCTAAAGGGCTTGGCAATGTAAGCATCGGCACCGCAGTCGAAGCTGACTACACGTTGGTCGTCGAGCGTGCAGGCTGTGAGCATCATTACTGGCACGTGAGAGGTCTGCCATTCGTCCTTCAGTCGGCGGCAACACTCCCAACCATTCATGACGGGCATCATTACGTCGCACACGACGGCATCGGGTATGATTTGGCGTGCACGGGTTAGGCCCTCTTGTCCGTCGGCTGCTTCGATTACCTTGTAGTCGCTTCCCAAGAGCAGTTTGATGTAAGAGCGAATGTCCTCATTGTCGTCAATAACCAATACCGTGGGTGGTTCGTCAGCCTCGTTCTCTTTATTATCAGAAGGCATAGGCAGCGGTTCGGGGCGTTGCAACTCGTTTTGCATCTTGCTGATAGCTTCAGCCGATCCAATAGCGGGTTGGCTTTCAAGCGGTTGTTCGATGTGGTCAATTACGTTATGTTCGTTGCAAGGTATGTTAACGATAAAGCGTGTACCTGTGCCCAAAGTGCTTTCTGCACGCACTGTTCCACCGTGTAGCTCGACGCATACCTTGACAGTGGCCAAACCAATGCCAGAACCATCGTGGCTCACGTCGGCTTGATAAAAGCGGTCGAAGATGTAAGGCAGCTTGTCGCGCTCAATGCCTTGACCTGTATCTTCGACAATGAGTGTGAGCTGTCGGCCTTGTTCGACGTTGTCGGTGAGTTGAGCCGAAACGTTGATCTTGCCCCCCTCGGGAGTATACTTAAATGCGTTTGATAGTAGGTTGTAAAGTACGCTCTCCATCTTCACTCCGTCAACGTAGCCTTGCCACCCATTGGGGGCAGTGGTGGGCAGACATTTGATGTTGTAACGAATAAGTTTCTTGTGTGCCAAGGTATTAAACGGCTCACACCACTTTCTTATAGCTTCGTCGAGTGCCATAGAGGTAGGGTGGAGTTGTAGCTTGCCGTCCTCGTACTTACGGAAGTCGAGCATCTGTCCCACCATGCGCAGCAAAATGTTGGCATTGGTGCTGACCATGTTGAGTAGGCGCTGCTGCTCGGCATTGAGATTGGTGCTCAATATGAGTTGTTCGACGGGAGCCGTGATGAGTGTGAGCGGTGTGCGTAGGTCATGCGATACTTCGGTGAAGAAGGTGAGTTTGCTCTGAGTGCTTTCTTCTACTTCCTTGGCCATTTTGACCAGTTGATCACGTTGCTCCTCAAGTTTGTGCTTCTGCTGTGCTAACTCTTCGTTGCGGCGAATGGTGATGTAGTACATACGAATGCCAAAACTCAACAATAAGCCAATCAATATGATGATGACGATGCAGGCCAAGAGCAGCATGTTTTGCATAGAGTAGCGCGAAAGGAATTTGTCCATTTGCAGTCCGAGCTGGTCAATGCGCTCTTCGCTCACTTTGATCTGGTCGCTCTGAATGCGGAAGATGCGTGACGTAGCACTGTTGATAATGGCTGAACGCAGTTCCGTATCGCGCTGATAAGGCTCGTGGTTGAGAATTTGTAGCGCCGTTTCAATGATCTTATAGCCGCCTGTAGGGTAGACAAAAGTGGCTAAGAGTTTGCCTTGCTCCACATTCTCAAGTCCCCCACCGCGGCCTGATAGGCCGTCAACACCGATTACTTTTATCTCGGGGTGTCCTAAGGTCTGTAATGCTTGATGAATGCGTACACCTGTGCGGTCGTTGGGGGCGAGAATGAGTTGAGGAACTGTCCCGGCCTTAAACATAGAGTCGAGTTGCTGTTGTATGCGTGGTCCTTCCCAACCTACTTCAAACTGAGCTACAACGTGAATGCCCGGAGCCTTACGTAAGGCTTCGTGTAATCCTTCGTGGCGCTCGCTGGCGGCTGTGCCAGCAAGATGGCCCGTGAGTTCGGCTATGGTGCCATTGCCTTGTAGTGTATGAATGACAAAGGCTCCTATATCTTTACCTATTGCACGATTGTTGGCACCAATATAGGCTGTATAGTGCTGGGTAGAGGTCTTGCGGTCGGCCACGATTACGGGAATGCCCTTTGCCATGGCCTTTTCGACAGCGGGACTGAGGGCACGTCCTTCGTTTGGGCAGACGACAAGTAGGTCGATGCCTTCGTTGAGGAGGCTATCGATTTGACGAGTTTGCAATTCGTTACTATCGTGTGCTGAGCGTATGTCGAGTTGCACGTTTTTATAAAATGTGGCTTCGCGTTTCATCTCTTTGTTCATCTGTTGGCGCCAAGGATCTTGGCTGCATTGCGAAATGCCGATGCGATAGGTGGGCTCGCTCTTCTGACAGGAAACGATGAGAGTAGAAACGAGTAATAATACTAAGTGTGGTTTCATGGGGTACACGAATGGTTGTTAAGGAAGGGAACGTTAATGATGTTTTTCGCGCTTCGTGCGGTTTTTGAACATTAATCTCCATTAATCTTATTCATTAATCTGTTCATTAATCTGCACGTTTAATTTTAGGGGATTTAGAGCAAAAGAAAGATTAATGATAGATTAATGGAGATTAATGTTCAAAAACTGCGCGAAGTGTGAAAAGTAATATTAACGTTAATGGTAGATTAAAGTTTCTATCCGAAGTAGGTTCTGGCGATAGATAGAAATTTCATGCGGTTGGGAATAGTCTCCATGGTGTCTTCGTCTACTTGGCAGAGGTCGCGAATGGCATAGATACCCAATTCTTCGTCGGTGGACTGACGACCCACGTTGCGAAATAGGTGGTTGCGCGCATCAATGATTTCGATGGCCTCGTTGTTATAGTCGGCAGGCTCCATGCTTAGGCGCAATTCAGCCTTGACGAAGCTCTCAAGTGCGTTGACAAAGTCGGTTGTTTGGTCAATCATAGGGGTAAAATATTGTGTGTTGTTACCACCCTGTGGTATTCATGCCACAAGCTGTGTACCACTCAGTTTGTTGGAACGTTTGGTTGAGATCGCCAAAAATACATTTATTGGCATTGTCGGTATAGATAGTCTGTGGAATGAATAGACTTACTGCACGATAGTGATCGGTGGCGGTGGGTATATTTTGGTAGCGGTTATAAGGCCCAACGTAGATGCGGGGGGTGCTGTAGTGCGACGTTACGCAGCGTTCGAGAGCTTGGAGAACGTTGGAGAGATAAGGTTCGGGCAATAGACGTTCGAAGGCTTGTAAGGCATCGTAGTTGTGAGGGCGATAATAGAAAATCCTCGCGTAAGTTTGATAATTAAGCACAGATGACATATCGGGCGACTGGCGATTGGCCAAGGCAGAGTAGGGGAGTGCCTCCTTTAGGGTAGTGGCAAGTGCAGGGAGTTGATCGGTACGCACGGCAGAGATGGTGATTCCGATATCATCATAAACGGTGTAGTATTCGTTGACAACATCGTTGTAGTACGTGCGTGTAATGCTATCGGGCGAGGCTGCAAAAAGTCCACATCGTAACTGGTTGGTGTAGTTAGCACCTGCCGTAGGAATGGCCATGGGAGAAGCTACGACGTAGTCCGTAACGTTGCGTAAGGCATAGTCCACTTCAAGGTTTTGCATGAGGCAAGCATCGAAGAGAATGTAGTTGAAATGAAGTCCTGTGCGCTGAATGACTTGCGCAAGATCGGTAATGTTCATTTGGGTGCCGTCATTGCTATTGTATTTATTATAGTTCGTGTCAATGCCAAAAGAGAAGGGACGGGCTGGCGCTGCGGCGGTAGTGGGGTAGCGGTTGTCGTAGTCGGTGTTGGTGGCGGGCAACCACCCGTCAGCATGCGACCATAGGGTGAGTCCGTACTCTTGTGCGGGGAACTTGTCCTTTATCGTTTGTAGTACCGTTTGTAGTGTGTGGGGCGATGTCGAACACGCATCGTTGTCGAAGGTGGTGACAAGGTGAGGCTTGTTCCATTGACGCGCGATGCGGTAGAGGCGTGGGGCGCGAAGACTATCATCGTCGATAAAGAGGAGCAGACGGTCGTTGTCGGCTAAGTATTGTCGGCCGTTCATGATTTCGGTAGAGTCGGCTGCAGCTTTCTTCTTGAGCGAATTTTGGGCAGCCATATATATAAGTACTGTGCGGCGGGCTACGGTAGAGCCAGGTTGCACAGGAACGTCATCGTGGCAACTGCAAAGCAGTAGGCTGAAAAGGAGAATGAGTGGGTATAACCGTTGCATTATTTAAACTGAATAGTGACTGTTTTAAAACCAAATGATTTAAAGATGCGCGTAAATTCGTTGCGTGCGTTGCGTTCAGTCGTTTGAAGGTTTTGAGGAGTGAGACAACGCTGCATCATCTTCTTACGAGCTTGAGCGTAGAGTTGGTCGCGTGCTTCGGGCGGGATAGAGCCCTTTTCGTAAAACGAACGGCTGCGTGCCTCGTCAATAAAATTGTTGTCGAGCAAGGCAGCGTGTGGCAAGATAAGTTGCGCGGTAGAGTCGGGTAGCGAGGTGAACCAATCGTCGGAGGCTTTGCTCATGTCGATGCCAAGGCGTAGCGTGCCTTGGTAGATGCGCGTAAGGCGGTCGGTGGTGAGCGTGCGAGAACGCTGCCACTCAACAAGTTCCTCGGTATTGATAGTAAGAAACTCCCATTGCCCTATATCGCGCACTGATAGAATTTGTTCGGGAGTAAGGTCTATGCGTGTGTTGCGTTCCACCTCAAGGTGTATAGGGGAATTTTCTTTAATACCGATATATATATAAGTAATGGCAATGACGATGGCGGCTACGGCAAAAATCCACCACCAGCGCAGCAAGCGTTGTAGGCTTTTCATTTTTAGTTCGTTTGAAGCTTTGTCCAATCGTGATCAGAATAGTTGCGGCCAAAGCGTAAGGTGATTTGACTCTCGGTATATCCTAAGTTAGAAAAAAGCGGAATGAGTTGGCGAGCAGCACTCTGCTTGGCGCGCTCTTCTAAGCTGAAACGTGAAAGGTGGGCTGTAATGCTATCGGCCCCTTGTTGTGCAAAGTTGGCAATCTCGGCATCGGTGTAGCGTGAACGCAAGGCATCAACGTATTGACGTGTGCCTTGATTGTCAACACGCGTAGAAGTGATGATGACGTGCGGATCGGGCAGGGTGATGACGAGTGTGCTGTCAGTGCGTTGTAGGTTGTCGGCTGTAAAGTTGGCAAAGTCAATGTAGGCTTTAAGCGTAACGTCGATAGGGATAGCAATGCGGCGGTCGCCCATGCGAGCAGGAAAATCGACTTGCAGACCTAATACCTTGCCTTTGATGCGAGGCTCGTCGGTATGAGTGATGAGTTTGTGAATTTTCATCTCAGCTGTATAAAGCCGAGCACACGACTGAACGCGCATAACCATTAGTGCCGTGGTGTCGACGGCAGATTGTGTTGTGCGCTTTGCTTCGCTATCCTTGTTTTGCCTATGGCACGATGTGGCGCAAAACGCCAAAGAATGGAGCAAAGCAATGTATATAATATATATAAGCCAATGTTTTACTTTCATAATACAAAATTATAGAAAATAATGTAGGGTAAAAAACTCTTATAGTGTTTTCTTGTTTTTATGCTTAAAGTTTTGTTACTTTGCCATTCCATTAAATGTAACAAACAGAGTATATGAAGAAGATAGTATTGGCATCAACTTGCTTACTGTTGGGGCTTTCGTTGGCTTCGTGCAGTAACAAAAAAAGTGATGCTGAGGCACAAAACGTTGATAGTACACAGACTGTAAATAATAACAATGCTCCGTATGCCGAACCAACACAAAGTAATGCTTATACAACAAAGTTGGCAGGTAAGCAGTTTGAGATTACGATATCGCGTGTAGCTGATAAGACATTGCCTATCGTTAAGGACGATTTGGGCAAGGAGTTTTATGACAATCGCGTTGACGTAGTGATAAAGTGCAACGGACAGGAGTTTTATAAAAATTCGTTTACGAAAGATGCTTTCTCAGAATTCTTGACCACGGCAGCCGACCGTCAAGGCACAGTGTTGCTCGGCATGGCTTATGATAGTGCCAAGAGTGATGGACACGCCATTCGCCTTGGTGCACAAATCGGTCAGGTAGGCATCGAAGAAGGTCCAGCTTTTAGTATCGAAATCCCCCTTGATGGCGGCGCTGCAAGTATTGTGCGCGATAATAATCAAGATACTACGGGTGACGATATGACGGATTGAAAACTTGGGTTATGAGGTTATTGGGTTATGAGGTTAAAAAAGTTAGTGTGTCTAACTGTTGTTTAATTCGTTAATTCATTAAACTCATAATTTTGAACACCTACTTAAAACTTATAAACTTACAATAATGGCAAAAGAAGAAATGGACGCTGCAACTCCCAATGCTGAGAAGTTAAAAGCATTGCAGGCTGCAATGGCAAAGATAGAAAAGGACTTTGGTCGTGGTTCGGTAATGCGCATGGGCGACGAACAAGTAGAAGACGTAGAGGTGATACCTACAGGAAGTTTAGCACTTGACGCTGCTTTAGGCGTGGGTGGCTATCCTAAAGGACGTATTATAGAAATCTATGGTCCAGAATCGTCAGGTAAAACGACATTGGCTATTCATGCCATAGCACAGGCTCAGAAGGAGGGCGGTATCGCAGCCTTTATCGATGCAGAGCATGCTTTTGACCGCTTCTATGCAAAGAAGTTGGGCGTAGACGTTGACGAACTCTTAATCGCTCAGCCCGACAATGGTGAACAGGCACTCGAGATAGCTGACCAATTGATTCGTTCATCAGCTATTGATATTATCGTGATTGACTCAGTGGCAGCTCTTACGCCAAAGGCTGAGATTGAGGGCGATATGGGTGACAATAAGGTGGGCTTGCAAGCTCGACTGATGAGTCAAGCCTTGCGTAAGTTGACATCGACGATTAGCAAGACCAACACAACGTGTATCTTTATTAACCAATTGCGCGAAAAGATTGGTGTGATGTTTGGCAACCCAGAGACGACAACTGGTGGTAACGCCTTGAAGTTCTATGCTTCGGTTCGTTTAGACATTCGCCGTGTAACTACGCTGAAGGATGGCGATACACCTATTGGTAACCAAGTACGCGTAAAGATCGTAAAGAATAAGGTGGCTCCTCCTTTCCGCAAGGCAGAATTTGAAATTACGTTTGGTGAGGGTATCTCACACGTAGGTGAAATTGTTGACTTAGGTGTAGAACTTGGTATTATTAAGAAGAGCGGTTCGTGGTTTAGCTACGGTGAAACTCGTTTAGGCCAAGGTCGCGATGCGGTAAAGCGCGTTATTAAAGACAATCCAGAATTGACCGCTGAATTGGAAGAGAAAATAGCTGCTGCGCTGAAAGAACGCAATGCTGAAGAGTAAAGTTTGGCGGGCTTATAGGGTTAGAAGATAATGGGATTAAAAAGTTACTTTTAGTTCTTGCAATCATCTTATTAAACCCATAAACTCATAAAACTCTCCCTAAAGATGGAATATAAGAAGCATTACACTGATGAAGAACTGAACGAAGTCGTCGGGTGGTTTAAGTCACATTTTGATGAATTGCCAGCCTCTCTTTATATAGACAAAGCTACTTATGTGAAGGATTTAAAGCATACAGTTACGCTATATTACGACATCGTAAATAAGTTGAAAGACAATCCAACCTATGCTGCACAGATTCGCCACTTATTCTTGATGCGCGATGCCGTGTTGAAGCAATGGAAGGAGGAAGGTAAGGCTTAGAAACAAATATGAATAAAGAGGAAACAATGGTCTGTGTGAAATATATAGATGCGTTTGTTTCCTCTTTTTAGCTTTATACAAAATTATGACACGTAGAAGTATTAGAAAATATAGTTCGCGCCCCGTAGATGACGTTATGCTCAACGAACTGTTAGAACAAGCAGAACGCACCCAAACGATGGGTAACTTACAACTTTATTCGGTAGTAGTGACGCGTAGTGATGAGATGAAGCAAAAGCTTGCTCCTTGTCACTTTAATCAGCCTATGGTGACGCAGGCACCAGTGGTGCTAACCTTTTGTGCAGATTATAATCGCGTAACAACATGGGCAGAGCAGCGCAAGGGACACCCAGGATATGACAACTTTCTATCCTATCAGAATGCGGCAACAGATGCTTTGTTGTTTTGCCAACGTTTTTGCGACTTAGCTGAGGCTGCAGGGTTGGGACTTTGCTTTTTGGGCACAACGATTTATCAACCGAAGCAAATTATTGACTTATTACACCTACCTCGATTGGTAATGCCTGTGGCCACGATTACATTAGGTTGGCCTGACGAGCAACCCGCGTTAACAATGCGTCTTCCATTGTCGGCTATCCGTCATGACGAAACGTATCAACCTCATACGCCAGCATCGATTGACCGTGATTATGCTACCACCGAAGCTGCCCCCGAAAATCAAGAGTTTGTGCACATTAACAATGTCGAGACATTAGCACAGATTTTTACCGACATACGCTATACTGCTAAAGACTGCCGTACGATGTCAGAAGGATTAATCGAGGCGTTGAAGATGCAAGGGTTTATGTAATAGCGGTGGAGCTTTAGTGGTTTCAAATCTTTCTTCGTCAAAGTCTCAATCTCGTCATAATGGTTGCCGCCTTTGATGACAACATATTTGAGCGTTTTGATCTTAGTCACGTATATTCATTTCAATGTAATCAACATTAATTTGCAGAGCGACATACATCTTCAAAGAACTGCGGCCCCATTCTTTAAGCAAGAATGAGGCCGCAATAGTATCTTATAGTAGAGTAGGGAAACTTCTACTTATTATGCTAATTGCTCTTTGATGAAGGCTTCCATTTCGGGAATATTCTCTTCTGCGCGCTGGAGCAAGGTGAGTTGGTTCTTTGAACGAACGAGGTTGTGGTCGGCATACTGTATCTTGTAGTAGTTGTCACCATCAAGGTAGTCGGCAAAGAAGCGTACTAACTGCATGTAGGGGAAGAGCGTTGCAGCGTAGGGAAGGTTCTCAATCTCAATAGGAGTGAGGAATACGCGTGCAGTCTTTAAGTAGCCTTCAGTGAATGCTTTGAAGATGTCCATACGGAATTCAATCTTGTCGTACTCGGGGCTATCTTCGGGTTGTGTGTTGGCAGCAGAGCGAAGGAAGTCACCGTAGTCAGAGAAGATGAAGTTAGGCATTACGGTGTCGAGGTCAATAACGCAGAGTACGTTGTCGTCTTTATCGAAGAGAATGTTGTCAATCTTCGTATCGCAGTGGCAAATACGCTTGGGGAGTTTGCCTTCGCGGAAGAGACGTTCGCTGCGGCACATATCCTCAGCACGCTTTTCAATCTCGTCGATGATGTCTTTAACACTGGCAACGCGACCTACCTTGTCAGCCTTAACGGCATCGTGGAATTGTTGCAAGCGGAACTCAATGTTGTGGAAGTCTTTGATAGTCTCGCCCAACTGTTCGGGAATGTCGGCCAACATGGCTTGGAAATCGCCAAACGTCTCGCCTACAATCTTAGAGCCTTCGGGGGTTACACCGCTCTTTGATACTGCATCGGGAATGAGTACCATGACGCGCCAATACTTGTTGTCGAAGACGTAGTAGTACTTGCCGTCTTTGCAGGGAACGAACTTGAGTACTTTGCGGTCGATGTCATCAGTATGCTTAGCTTCAAGCTTTTTGCGAATGTGGGTGGTAACAGCAACGATGTTGTTCATCAACATGTCAACGTCGGGGAAGATCGCGTTGTTGATGTGTTGCAGAACGTAGTCCGGGGCATCAGCCTCGGCTGTTGTTACCTTATAGGTAGTGTTGATAAGACCATTGCCTAAGGGCTTCACTTCGGCAACGGTTCCTGTGATTTCGAATTGATTGGCAATGTGTTGCAAATCTTTTTGTTCCATGATATGTGATTATAACTGTTTGGATGAATAATTTATGCTAATTATGGTAGGACTGAGCCTACTTAACTATGCAAATGTAGTTAAATAAAATTGAATGGTGGCAGGACCTTGTTTAAAAATTACGAAAGTGTTAAGTCGTGACGGAAAAAGCCTTTGATTTGGAACCTAAGTAGGGTGTCAAATCAAAGGCTTAGTATTTTATGAAAACTTAATTAGTATCTTAAGATTTGTCCTGTGCGCAGTTTAGTGCTGTTGGTCATGCGATTGGTCTTAGCCAATTTGTCTTCAGCAATGCCTAACTTGTCGGCAATGGTAGAGAGTGTCTCGCCACGTTTTACTTTGTAGAAGTGAGTGGCTGTCATGGCTATTTTGTCTTCGGCTGATACGTTGCGTGACGCAAGGAGAGTAGAGGCATTGCCCGCATCGTTCTTGTGGAAGGTGTAAAAGTCGCCAGTGACATCTTGTGCGGGGAAGTTGAATAATAATTCGGGGTTGATGGCCTCGCCTGCTAAGCGCGTTTCGAAGTGGAGGTGTGAACCAAATGAACGGCCCGTGTTGCCACCAAGTCCAATGGGATCGCCAGCCTTTACCATTTCGTTGCCCGCAACAAGTTGCTTTGAAAGGTGGCCATAGATAGTCTCAAGGCCGTTGTTGTGGCGAATGACTATGTAGTTGCCATATCCTCCAGCGTCGTAACGTACAACGCGCACTTTACCATCGAAGGCGGCAACAATGGTGTCGCCAGTGCAAACTTTAATGTCAAGACCTTTGTGGACGCGCTTAAAGGCAGCGCGATAGCCAAAGCGTGAGGTGACGTTGCGTGAAGGGGTAGGCATGTGGAAACCTCGGAGGTCGATGCGATAGCTTTCAGGTACGTCTTCTTGCTTGTAGGGGTGAGCGCGGTTAGTTACCCATGTGTTGTAAACGTCGCTACTAAGATCGAGTTCGAGGTCGCGATCGACAGCACGCTGAATGGCTACGGAGTCGACAGCGCGTAGGCGACGGTCGACGGGGGCTTGACGCGCAATTAAGTCTTGACAATAAGCGGTGGCGCCAATGCCTGCCATTACAAGTGTAAGTGCTGCACGACGCAAAGTGGTTATATTCATTGGTTTCGTTTTTTTATCGTGTTTCCTGTTCTTGTATGCCATACGAAATACGTCTTTTCAATAGTACTTTTCATACAATATAATTACGGCATGTTAAGGAAACGCGGCAAAATTACGACTTTTTATTGACAATTCTACGTTCAATAGTGTTAAATATCACGTATTTAGCGTTAAAGTGCTACTTGTGAGTGGCAGATGCTGACGAAGTGAATGTTCTGGCTCTGTAACGAATAGTGTGGGTAAAAATGTTCTTATGACAAAAATAAACTGCAATTTGTCTGCCTAATTGGGGGGCAGGCTAATTGGGGGGCGGGTTTTTAACCCGCGGCAGCAGCAGGCTTGAACATCTACTTATAGTTGCTAAGCGACTATAAGCTACATGTTGCTGCCGCGGGTTACAAACCCGCCCCCCAATTAGGCAGATAAATTGCAGTTTATAAAACCGAGTTTACCCACACGAAGCGTTACAGAGCCTTAATGTTTTAGTAACGATTTGGTTCGTGATATTTGGATATAATGGTGGGGTTTCCAGTTTTGTGTTTTCAAAACAGACAGAAAAACCCCCATTATTGTTGTTAATATATAGTTCTGATAATTTATGTATTCCTCCCTCTCGGCATCCAAGCCGAGGGAATCTCCTTGTCACCTTTCGCTCCTCCCATACCCATATTTCTCAGTTTCATCATCCACTGGTTGCCCTTTCTGTATTCTCCCTCCACACGAAACACGGTATCTGTCTGTCCTTTCAGTATCACATACCGCTCCATGAACAGAAACACATGGTCGTTGGCTACACAACTCCAGTCTTGTATGGGTATTCCAGCCAACTGGCGGTTCTTGTAAAAATAGTAGTTGAAGTCAACACGCAGCATCTCCATAAAACCTACACGCTCCACTGTGGGACGCTTGCCAAACTCCTGCATGGTGTACAGGTTCACCCATATAGTTTCGTCCTCACCGAGAAAGATTACCTTGGCGACGTTGTCGTCCGACAGTTGCACTTGTTTCAGTCCGTGGAGGATGATGTGGTGGTTGTTATTGCAGATGGCATACTCACCTTGACTGAGAAGTTCGCATACATAGGCATCCTTACCATTAAACTCTTCGCCCTTGTTTCTGCCCACGCCGTAGTACATATAAGTCACTACGTGTTCCTCGCCCCAGCGGTCTTTGCGTATGAGTCCCTGCTCATGCACCTTGCGCTTACCACCTGTGATATATTCTGGTTCATTGGCATATATCTCTTTCAATCCGTTATAGGCGTATTCGTTGGCATAGCAGTACATCTCCGTCACGCCGTCTGTTTGTCTGTCCCAGGGATATTTCCTGCCCACATACACCATGCGCTCATTGTTGGTGTGCAGTAGCCAATATCGTGCGGCCTCATTTTCTCCTTCACTGACTAACTGCCACCCCATGCGCACTTTATTGGTAGAATTATACAGTCCCTTCGGCTCTTCGGTACGGATATAGCGTCCGCCCCCCATATAGCCGCTCCGCATCTTCTCCATGTGTGGCGTAGTGCGGAACACATATAGCAGTTCTCTCAGACGTTGTGATACATCAGGCTCATCATGGCGCGCTATCACCACCATTTCGGTATGGCGGTCATTGGTTATGTCATCTGACTTGTACTTGCTGCTGAATGTCCCCAATATGCGTATGGACATATCTCGCTCCCTAACGATATCGCCTTTTCCTGCTTGTCGTCCCAAGAACATAGCACTCCAATCCCAGTCAGTAGTGGGCAACCCGAACAGGCGGTAAAGCCCCACGTTGTCCAACAGCGTGCAGCACTCCTTGCCCTTTGCTACACGCAGTCCGCGCCCCACCATTTGCAGATACTTCGCCAACGACAGCGTTGGACGTGCCAACTGGATAAATTCCACATCGGGACAGTCAAAGCCTTCACCGAATAAGTCCACATTCACCAATATTTGAATTTCTTTCGGTGTTTCGTCTTGTCCAACAGTCGTAATAAGGCTTGGTGAGGTACAGTAAGGCTTATTCCCTGCGCTTCCCTCCTTGAACAGTTCTATCATCCTCCTTCGTTCCTCCTTCGGTGTCTTCGAACTTATCGCCACGGCTGCCAATCCTTGCTCTCTGTAGTATTCGGCTATATGCTCTGCGTGTTCTATATTGATGGCATACACGATGCCTTTCTTACCTGCTGCAAAATCCTTTATGGTCTGATACAACCGCCCAATGGATGGCTTGCAGTCCAGCACCTCCTGCATCTCTGCAATGTTATAGTCACCGTCTGCAGCACGCTTCTCTAATCCGTCTATCTTCTTTTGGTCTTCACTATTAGGATTGAGCGATATATAGTCAAAGTCGGACAGGTAGCCTTCCTTGATAAATTTAGGTATCGAGTGGGAACACAGCAGTACTTCAAACAAATCGGTAAATCCTCGTTTGGTCAGTCGGCATGGAGTCGCGGTCACGCCCAACTTCTTGGCATTGGGATAGGCGTTCATCACCTCTTCGTAGGTCTTAGCCACGGCATGATGTGCCTCGTCTATCACGATGAGTGATGGTCTTTCCTCCAACTCTTGATAGTGTCTTGACAACCACTGTATAGAGAAAACTTCTATAACGCTTGATTTCTCTCTCTCAGCATCAAGAGAAGTACCTAATCGTCTTTCAAGCGTTTCCTTTATCTGCTCTACTAATTCACGCCTATGTACCACAATCCACACACATGGATTCTTCACTCTTCGTTCTTCTCTCTTCACTACTTCCGAAATCAGAACGGTCTTTCCTGTTCCAGTAGGCATCTGCACCATCACAGATTGGTGCGTCACAAACGCATCTTCTATCTGCCGTAACATATCCTTCTGGTATTCGTACAACTGTATTTCTTTTCTCATTTGTGTCTTTCCCACAAATTATCATCTACGCATCAAATCCATTTCATGCGCTTTATCTCTTCCATTTACAGGAAAATCTTTCATCTAATTATTCTGCTTCATTTTAGTATATAGTTATTAGCTTCCCATTAAAAATGGGGCACAAATGAATTTAGAAGATTACATGTTCATCTCTTTCATCACTCGTTCAACCTCTTTCAAAGGCACATTCAGCATCCGCGACACATAAAGCGGAGTTATCTCTTCCATTCTACCAGATTGTCGTTCCATGCCAATCAAATACTCGATATTCTTTTTAAGGTCGCCAAAACAGTTGGAGAATGTAGGAGCTGTTTTGTCTTCCGCTACCTTTGCTTTGAAAGCATCAAATGTCTCACTTCCATCTTCTCCATACTTTCCATCCTTTGCCTCATAAATTACAGACGGTTCTAAGACTTCCACTGTATGCCATGCACCAGGAGGTATCACACAGCCATAATTCCCAATGGTAGGGTCAAGATGGATGCGTTCTTTCTCCTTGCCATTTTCGTCATAGATTACCTCTACAAGTTTACCACACAACAACAATACATTCTCATTGCTATTTGGATGTCTATGAATGGGAACAACGGTTCCCGGCAGCAATGCGTTCAGAATACGTTGCGAGTTATCATCTGACGATGTACGTAAGTCGTAGCTCTGACGCAAGCGCGGATTCTCTACAGCCTGTTCAAAGAGCTTGCCTAAAAATTCTTTGTTTATTTCCATTATCGTTAGTCATTAGGTAATCTGTTTGCTTTACGAGGTACAAAAAGGAAAGAACAGAATTGCCAAAGCAGTGAGAGCAAACCAAAATTGTTTGAGTTCTTCCGAGTCGTGATGGCATTCGGTGAAATCAATTTCCAAATTGCTACTGTAAAGTTTCTCATTATGCGTATAGTTATCATACGAATGAGCGATTAACAGACATCTATGCAACTAGCACATCACGTCCATTAATCGCTCATCAACCAAATGCTTATCTTACGATTGCTTCCCTGATGCTCTCAACGATATATTTCACATCATCGTCTGTCACATAAGGACCAGCTGGCAGACAGAAGCCTACTTTGAAGAGATCTTCTTCAATACCATTGGTATATACAGGAGCACCCTCATACACGGGTTGTTTGTGCATCGGCTTCCATACCGGACGACATTCTATCTTCTTACCAAGCATGAACACACGCAATGCCTCTACATTTTCGTTAGGCTGACAGTCGGTTGTTGCTGAATCAACAGCGTGGATTACACCTGCTGCACCACCTACGGCAGTCTTGATAACTTCCTTGTAAGCGTTCTCTTGTCCTTGAATTTTCACTTCCTTGTCCAGGGTTGCAGCGCAAAGCCAGAAGTTGGCATCATAACGCTTGTCGGCAGGTTGCTTATGGATATGTACACCAGGTACGTCCTTCAAAAGTTCTTCATAGAGCGACTGCACATGCTTATGATGGGCAATATGGTCATTGAGGACTGTCATCTGACCGCGACCAATACCTGCGCACACGTTCGACATACGATAATTGTAACCGATAGCCGTATGCTGATAGTAAGGATAAGCGTCGCGAGCCTGTGTGGCATACCACATAATGTTGTTAGCATCCTCAGCATTACGACAAATCAATGCGCCACCACCTGAGGTTGTAATCATCTTGTTGCCATTGAACGACAATACACCATATTTACCGAATGTACCCAACACTTGTCCATCAAAGCGTGAGCCCATACCCTCGGCAGCGTCCTCCACTACGGGGATCCCATACTTGTCCGCAATCGCCATAATCTCATCAATTCGGTAAGGCATACCATAAAGCGCTACTGGCACAATAGCCTTCGGCAACTTACCAGTCTTCTCCTTACGGTCAAGTATAGCCTTCTCCAACAAAACAGGATCCATGTTCCATGTTTCACTCTCAGAACCTACGAACACTGGCTTGGCACCAAGATATGTAATAGGATGACTCGAAGCACAGAATGTGAAACTCTGCACCAATACTTCATCACCAGCCTTCACGCCACAGCCAATCAAAGCCAAATGAACGGCAGCAGTACCAGCCGACAAACAAACCACCTTACGGTCAAGCGGCTCCGAGCCATCGCTCTTGCTATTAGCAAAAGCCTCCAAATCCTTTTCAAAGGCATTAACATTCGGTCCCATCGGTACCACCCAATTAGTGTCGAATGCCTCCTTCACATATTTCTGTTCCAAACCAGCCTCACTCATGTGGGCAAGACACAAGTAAATTGTTTTTCTTTCTTCTGACATAGTTTATTATATTTATTCAAATTAAAATTCATTTACTAAAGTTCAATCCTGCCATTACAAATGCTTCAACCAAAAGCAAGATGACAAATATCGTATAACTCTTTGATAAGAAATTGAAAGCATGAGATTCATGCATCATCCAACCACGGGTTGTTATCAAGGCGGCAACGATGGCATACCATCCTTTTCCAGCATTTCTTATCATGACATTCCACCAAGAATCATTGCTGATATCTACCCGCAAATGCATAGCAATTAGGAATAAGGCAAATACTATTGCGGTTATTGATATCCAATAGATAGAGATATACCACCATTTCAGGCCAACAGGAACTTTAACATCTATATCAAATCTTACTATTTGTCTTTCTTTAGAGCCTTTTATCACCATTGATTGCACTTCAAAGTCTTGACTTGATTGTCTCTCTATATTGGCTCTTTTACTATCATCTACAATAGAGATATTAAAATCTTTCGGAGATCTTACGTAAAACCAACAGTTGGATATCGGTGCCAATGGTCTGTACATATACGTTATACTTTTCTCCAATATTGGTTGAAGGTATTTACATCCTTTATTTGTTGCCTTGTTTTTGTCGCTTAACACAGAATCATAGTAGCTAAGTCTTATAGATTTTACATTACTATTACATGAGATGAAACATGGTTTTCCATCAGACTTTTCATAAAGATATTCAACCAAATCTTCTTGCGACTTCTTTATTTGTGATGCTAATCTTCCAAGTTCAGTTTTCAGACAATTCCGTAATAATTCCATTACTCGTTTGCGAGAAACAACGGCAACTTGTTTGTCATCAGTGAATATTGTCAGCCAACTTAAACGATCACGTGTATTAAACAGATAATACTCCCCATTTTTAAGTGCTTCAGTATTTTCCAACTCATATTCGTTGGTTAATCGAACCCTGTTGGGTGTTTCAAATTCCATCCGTCTCTTCTCACGCGCAACCTTAGCAATCATTTCACCGAAATACTGTTCATAGAAAGCTGTAGTTTCCGTTAGCAGTTTGTATATTTGGGGATAAGTGGATGAAAATGTTTTCTCATACAGCTTAAATGTATCAGCATCCATACCATTTGCCGAAGGGAATGCTACAGACTCTCGTTCCCTTGAATCATTGAAATCCCCAAATCGTCCTATTTCAATCATAGTATTCTTAATGGACAAACAGACATACATCTATTGCAATGTTCGTCTGATATCATACATGAGTGTTTCATTTCTTTTTGCTTGTCTATTCGTTGCTCTAAAGCAATAGCACCGCTATTATGTTGGGCCAAGAGAATGGTCTGTTTTACAACCTTCATTGTTTTTATCGCCTCAATCATCACGTCTTTGTCGATAGTTGCTGTCAAATGCTCATTTCTTGTCACGCAATTCAATATATTAGCTACACCCCAATATGCCATAAAAGAGGATCCTATAGCAGAACTTATATGATCTTGACCTATAGAGGTGTCTGTTGGTATAGGTCCTAAAGGCATTATTGGGGCATCAAACTTTCTTAATAGTTTGGCATGTTGCTCCAGCTTGTCTATAGGTATGTGTCCAATATTTTCAACGATAATTTTGACACCCTTGCCTTTCAAATACTTGGAAATAGCTAACTGTTGCTTTGTTTCTGCTATATGAACTTCATCACAAGCATCGAATATGTTTCCAGGACGAAATGTTATTCCCAAGCTGATAGTTATATCATATTGTAATGCAATATCAACTATCTCGTCAATATGCTCTAAAAACAGATTCTTCTTACGCCTATTAAGTTGCATGTCATAAAGACATATACCACCCCCTCTGCTTGTCATCGGCATATTTCTGTTTTGGGCTAATTCAAGTAAACCAAGATTTGCAGTAAAATGAATTGTTACAAAAGAAACGCCATCTTTACCCAACTGAATTAGATATTCCTTACACATTTGCCATTGCAGACCGTCTTGTTTAGTGAATGGAATATATGATAGTACAGTACCTACATGGATATTTAATGTATCTTGCACAATCCTATACAAAGGAACATTCTGTTTGACAAGACTCAAATCCATCATCATATCTAGAATATCGCCAGAATCTTTAATTGCTTTTATCTTTTCTATTTCCCCTTGATAATCTGTAATTGTATTGGCTCCGACATTACAATTTATATATATGTTGTTCTTTAATATATCCATGAATTTGTATTCTTTATAAATTTTTCAATATAACTTCAGATACATCTGTACCAAAAAAGACATTCAAAGCCTTATATGGATTTTCATTATTATCCTCAGCTTTCTTCATTACCTCATATGCTTTAAATGCAAGTATCATAGTAGAATCCTAACATCCATAACATTGCATAGCAACATACTCAGCAACCTTTTTAAGGTGTTCTTGTTCCATTTTTCTTGTATAGTGCTAATAATTTTATAACGAAAATCTACAATTTGATTGTAGCAGGTTGTGGTTTCGCTCCACAGGCATATGCCTATTCAATCATACCTGCTTTACCTTATATTCTATACATAAAAAAGAAGAGGACTCCCAATAAAACTATCAGAAAGGTCACAAAGAGAGTCCTTTTCGGCGGCGACTAGAGTTCAAACTTATGCTTTGGATCATCAAATATCTCCTCACTATCCAAGATGATAGGCTCTACGTCCACATCACGCAGGAATACATAAGGCTTGTCGTAGTGGTAATAAGGAGCACGCTCCACACGGTCGCAATTGCCATCCTCCATAATCTTGATAGTATCCTCAATCAGATCGAAACCAACGTGTGCCATCACACCAGCATAAGCCATGTGGCGGATATTCACCTCTGTCACCTTCATGTTGCCCTCGCAATCCTCCTTCAAGTCGAATGAAAGGATGCCATGAGCAGTTATGTTAAGCTTCTTCTCCAGATACTTGATGCAGCGGTCACAGAACTCGTTGATACGGTCTTCGTTTAGGAAACGACCAAAGTGAGTATTGCCCGTTACGTGAGAAGGTGCTGTGCTTGCCATAACATACTCTGCACATTCCAATGCTGCACCCTTCACATACTCGCCATTATAATAGAGCATCTCATTAGCCAAGTGTCTGCCAGTAAGGAACTCACTTACTGTGAACTCTGGGATAAAGCTATTGATAAAGAGCCAGCTCTTATAGCTGCTCAAGTCATTAAGCTTCAGCGAGCCGAGTCCACCAGTACCATTAGTGGCACGAATCCAGCAAGGGAAGCCTATTTCCTTCTCCACCTCTTCAAACTTAGGATTATCCTGAGTCACCTTGATAGTCTTAGGAATAAACTCTGTACCCTCCAAAGCCTCAGCCATGATAGCTTTGTCCTTAAGCGACAAACTAAGAAGTTTGCAACCCATGAAAGTAGGACAAGGGAATTTTCCGTGCTTGTCATAATAATCGCCCCATTCTACAATCTCGCTTTCAGGTTGAACGAAAGCATAGTCGATGTTCTTCTCCTTCACCAACTTCTCAATCCATGGGAAGTACTCTGGGGTGTTGCAACGAGGGCAGATGTAATACTCGTCCACCAACCCCTTCATGAAGAAGCCCATAGCTTTCTTCTCAATGTCACAACCGATAATCTTGTAATCGGGGTGTTTTTCACGAATAATAGTGGTGATAGAGCGCGGAGTCAATCCACCAATACCTGTTACCAGAATTGTTTTCATTGTATAAAAATATGTTTATTCAAAATGTTTCATTATGATATTATAGCCGTTTTCTACAGACCAATTATTTTTAAGGAAATTCCAGCCATTTTTACCCATAGATTCTCTATCAGCATTGATAAAATCGTCAACAGCCTTGGCAAATCCTTTCACATCATTACTTTCGCAGCAGAAGCCAAAACCATTGTCACGTGCAATAGTGCCGATATCTGTATTTGCATCTGTTGCTGCCAATACGGGGTTTCCAGATGCTAAATAATTAAGAATACGTGATGGAAAATTAGGAATAGTAAAACGATGATCCAAAAACATCATACCCACATCACATTGGTCGGAAATCAACTGATATTCATCCTTAGGCATATAATTTAGCAACTTAACATTTGCAGGCTTCTCACTATCAACAAATGCCTTAAGCTTGCCAAATTCTGAACCTGAACCTATAATGATGAAATAGGCCTTCTTGTTTTCTTTCTCATGTCTTAAACATTCAATTAAAAAGTCTATTCCTTGGGGCTTTCCTAAATTTCCTCCATAAAGAAAGATTACTGCCTCTTCTGGAATATCATATTTTTTCTTAAGTTCTATTCCTTCACGTTTAAATACTGGTTGTTTAGTCGGAACAGATATACAATTAGGACAAACCTCAACTCTGCTTGTTTTTATTTCAGGATTGTGAGACAACACGTATTGCACGTTTGCAGGACTCATACAACCAATATAATCGGAAATACCATAGAAAAATTTTTCTTTTCGTCTAAAGTACTTGTATATAAGTCCTTTCAGACCTGTGTTTCTCATCATTCCAAGATCGACTGCATTTTGAGGAAATATATCCTTCAACATCAAATATGTTTTCGCTCCATAGTATTTTTTAGCCCATGCAATAGTATTTGCAAGAGTTATAGGAGGTGTAGGATATAGAATTAAGTCAAACTTTTCGTTCTTAAAATATTTCTTTATAGCTTTTTTGAAATGATAATCTATAGATAATGTTGCAAGCCCCTTCTTGATGACATTGGTTGTACCAGTAATATCACCTGTTTTTACACGGAGGACCGTCATGTTATTCCACTTCTGAACTCCATTTGGTTCATTACTCCGACTGTCATTTGAGCATGCAACAAAAACTTTATGACCATTTTTTACAAATACATCAAGTTGTTCTTCATACATACTTATATGTTTTGTATTGGAAAAAGTCAAGGAAACTAACAAAATATTCATCTTTTTATAATTTTTAGAATAGTTTTTATTATTCGTACTCTAAGTATTGCCATAGTTTCTTTTAACTTATACTTATATCCGATATAATTGTCGAAAACAGGCACAAAGAATGATTTACTCCTACGTTTCTTAAAAAATGAAACATACGAACGTTCATCCATCTTTACGAATGGAGACAAATCATTTACCCTAAGACCATTTAAACTTTCTATACAACTTTGTTTGATAGGTGTATTCCCTTTATCTGTATCAAACCAAATTAATTCACTTATGTCTCCGTTTATACGCAACGCATAAGTCTCTTTCGAAAAGTCCGGATATGTAAGTTTTCCTTCAAAATATACTCCTGATGGCAAATAGAAATTACCAAGACCATACACAATAGGTTTACCCTTATAGAGTTCTGCTCCTTGTGGACGATGCGAATGACTGCCCACAACAGCTTCTACACCAGCATCAATCAAGTCATGTGCTATTTTTATATGCATGGGCATAACCAACTTTTCGCCGTCATAATTCCAATGCATAAAACAATAAACCTTGGTTCCTGGATGTTTATTTATATAATTTTTTACATCACGTACAAAATCATCATAAAATGAATCATTTACACGTATATGGTTTTCGTTGTTATTATTCGTATGTGTGTACAATCTCCAACAATGACCAAAGAAAGCCATTTTACCCCCCCCTATTTCAAGAGGATCATTTTGTTTACCGTTGCTCACACCAAAGCATTTAATATTTCTCGATTCTAAAATATCAATTGTACGTTGTATTTTGTCGGGATAATCATACGTGTGATTATTAGCAAGTGAAACCACTATATCTTTTGATTTACTGAAAGCATCTAATACCGTTGATGCATTGTAAAGCGTCAACGGTTTCTGCTTTTCTCCATCTTTTAATATATTTGCTTCCAAGTTCAGAACAATAAGTTCATCTTTGAAAGCATCAATCTTTGATACGGCATCTATAAAATCTCTTACCTTTTCATAAGGGCAAGCTATATCTCCCAAGAATATCATAACTATTTTCTTAAAAGCATTTCATTAACAATATATCTTCTCTTTCCAGATGCCAAGACTGGAATTTCGTTACAATATTCAATTTTAATGATAGCATCCGAACCTAACTTTTCTTTGAAGAGTTCTATCAATTTCTCCTCATCCTTGAAAGTTATGCTTGTTATATTCAACTTTATCAAATAAGTTGCTTTGTCTTTTTGTACAAATTGATATTGCTCTATACCTTGAAAATTCCACATATTATTGGTAATGGTATGTGGTGATATTTGATTGCCTTTTGTATCAAATACCATATCAACAACACGACCGCCAAATTTTCCTATTGCTTTTACCTTTTTACCAAAATGCGTTGTCTCTACCCAAGCTCCTACATCACCAGTATCATATCGAATAAAAGGCATTGCATAATTGTATAAATCAGTTACCACTATTCTGCCAACTTCGCCTTCACTTGCAGGTTCATCGGAAAACAATTTCAAAATCTCTATATAATAGTTTGCCCTGTTTGGTATAAAAACATTAGCATCTATATCATCTTGTCCTAAGAAACCATTTTCTTCATTAGCATAACGCGAAACCACTTTACAACCAAATGCTTTTTCAAGTGTGTTACGTGTAATATCTTGAAGTAATTTCGAACCTGAAACGACACCATAGACTTTACAAGTCTTAGCTCCTTCTATTCCATGTTTCTGGAAATATTTTCTAAACGCATCTAATGTTGAAGCATAGCTTAACACCATTCCTCCACCATTTGCAGAACATATAGCAATCTCATTTAACTTTTTTGTTATTCCTTCATCACTAAGATTATGACAATCTATCAAACGTATATTCTGCAAGAACTGTACTAATGGTGATTTGGCAACCTCTCCTACTATTGATCTAAAGTAAATAATACGCTTGCCAATCTTGAAATTAACTAAACCATTATAATATAGAACTTCGGCATTTACATGACGCTTCTTATTTACATCTTGATAACAACGAAATGGTGTGCCTGTAGATCCGCTTGTGGACATCACAAACAACTTTTCTTTTGAAAAATTACTTGACATATGATTATCCAAACCTTCTTTTAAGTCGGTTTTTCTTACTACTGGCCAATCACACAAGTTTAATGTTGCTTGTCCTTTGTATGCATTTATAGTTTTTCGTGCATGCTGAAGCAAATTGGCAATCGCATTCTCTTGATATGATGCAATCTCTTCATCATTTAATCTCCCCGAATCTATATCCTTCAAAAGATTATATGCCTTTCTGACCTTACCACCTCTTGCAGCATCAATAGACCAAAATGCTATGTAACGGCATGATTCAAGTAAATTCATAGAGCATACATTTATTTGATAGTAATATAATACCCAGCTCTATCAGCACTTTTCAAAACAGGCTTGTTGCTGATAGGCTTTATTTCACTAACACGCCAAATGGTATCAGGTTCTTCTCGTTTTACACGCTCAAACTCATCAAGATCAGCCTGTGTCATTATATAATGGTTCTCAGCCAACTTTGGCTCGCGGATTTTGGTAAAATCGGGAGCCTTACCTTGACAGATGTTGATAACCATACCCATAAAGTCATAACCACTGGAAAGTGGAGTAAGGTCTGTACCTATGCAATCACCACCCATGCGGGTTGCTATCTCCATAAAATAGATTTTACCGTCTTTCGTGATGCGAAATTCTGGATGGATAGCACCATACTCAATTTTCATGGCTGCAAATGCTTTGTAGAGAGTCTGTTCTATCTTCTCAAACATTCCTGGAGCTAAAGGAGCAGGCTGGCGGTGTCCTGTTTCAACAAAATGAGGAGCACCTGTTGTGTGCTTTTCAGTTACAGCCAACAGCTTATACTTTCCCTCATAAGCAATGCTCTCACCACTATACTCTGGACCTTCGATAAATTCCTCAAGGATAACCTCCTTCTTCTTCGACCATTCCAAAGCGTAATCCAAAGCCTCTTTCAAGCCCTCTTGATTCTCAATCTTGAATACACCACGGCTTGAACTCAAATCCACAGGCTTACAGATTAATGGATAAGTAAATTCTGTCGTAGCGGCATAAATTTCCTCAATGCTCATTTTATCGGTCACAAGCATAAAGTTAGGGCTATCCACTCCACCATCCTTCATAGCCTTGCGCATCAGATACTTATCTGTAGAGATTTTCTCTGTCCACTCACTATTGCAAGGGATGCCTCTGCGACGAAGTAAGTAGTTCATTGTATGCAGTACAAGTTCAGAACAAATACTAACGATTCCACAAGGGTTCAGTTTCTCTACCTCTTCCCACATCTTCTCATAGTCGCATACATCTATGGCATGGAAGTAGTCGGCAGTTTTCTCGCCAATCTCTCCACGTTGAAGCCCATACACATGAGTTTCGTAGCCAAGTTCTTTAGCTCGCAATATTACAGGATTCTGATACTCATTAGTACCAAGAATCATAAGTCTCTTATTTTCCATTGTTTTTATTTTTTGTTAAAATGTGGTACATTCTTCATTCCATATTTTTTTGCAATATCTTCAACATACTTTACCTTTTCAGGCTGTTGAAGTTCTCTTACGATATGCAGTCCTCCTTCTTCCGTTACCGAAGGAATACCTATATCATCCTGTCCTGCTACTTTGAAAAAGGTACGCCACAATATCTTAATATCATTAACAAACGATATTTCCTTCACATACTTCACGTCGTATGCGAAGCGGTCATTCCATCGGCATAGTGCTCTTCCGTTTATCTGTGCCAGTCCTGTTATTCCGCCTCTTACAGTGTGACGCAGGTTTTCTTCCTTATAATAATAAGGTAGATAGAACGGATAAAGCGGACGTGGTCCTACAAGGCTCATATCTCCTTTTATTACATTGATAAGTTCTGGCAATTCATCCAAACTTGCATTACGCATAAAGTTACCGAAACTGGTAAATCTTTCATTGTCGGGAAGCAGATTGCCTTCCTTGTCTCGTGCATCTGTCATTGTGCGAAACTTAAGCATTTTAAACGGCTTCTCATCCTTACCTATTCTTATTTGTGGGAAGAATATAGGAGAGCCCAATTTGCATCTTACCAAGATGCACAGTACCAGAAAAATTGGAGAAATAAGGATAAATCCAACAAGAGTAATTGTAAAATCAATCACTCTCTTAAAAAAATGTTTGTACATTGTTGTTATACTTTTAATTTAGTCTTTAATCGTTTTGATTCTCTTCAGATGGCTCAATGCCAACGTTGCAAAAATTGATGGCAAATTGTCATTATATACTAATTGATGCTTCCATTTGTTTGCCCACCAACGTCTAAGTTTAAACCATACTATGGTAAACAAACTACCATTAGGCTTTTTCTCGTCAAACTCTGGACTAAGTATGTCCATCAATATGCGCTCTTCCAACTCTTGATTTCTTCTGATAGTAGGAAAGTCTTTTTCTGAAAATCCCAAGTAATCCACACATATAGCATTAATTTGATTGAAGAATGTATAAATCCCCATATCTTTCAAGAAACCAATAATGTCATTCCAATCTATCTCTTCGTGATGTGCCTGGATAAAGAACCCCCAGTCAAGTATCTGACGTAAGTTGAGGTGTTCTCCTGCAAAGTGCTGTCCCATGTGGCGCATCAAGAATATGGCATTAAAATTGGCTGAAGGCAGATATATCTTTATTCCTTCTATCTCTATTTCCCTACAATTCTTTTCTGCAAGCGACTTTAGGTGAGCCTCAATCTTCGGAGCATCACGATGAGCCTTTGTATTGATGAAATCGTAATGATTCTCTACTGCTACGCCATTAAAGTTAAAGACAGTATGATGCTCATGTCCGTCATCTATCTTGATGCCCAACTGCTCTGCTATAAAGGTGTCTGCTTCTTTCCACTTACCAAAATTGTAAATGTCCAAATCACCTACTGCACGATGATTCGGTACGGGCCAATCCAATGACAATCCATAACCTTTCAGCACCATCATCCCTATACCTTTTCTTGCATATTGTCGAGCCAAGTCAGTCATGGCCTTTTCATGCTTGGCATACATCCTCTCAAAAGTCATCACCTGTCCTATCCACTGCATTCTCTTCTGTGGTTTGTTCGATATTCCAAGTGACGTGAAAGGCATAAAGTCAGAGTGAATAGAGTGGTAATATTGCAAGCCATCAAGAACAACTACAGGCACCACTTGCGTTGTGGCTATATTTATCAGCTTTTCCCAATCAACTTCTGTCGGAATGCTTTCATCAGCCTGATCAGCCTGATTCTTTACAACCATGCGCAAAATAGCCAGCAATAGTCTGCTTTCCTTTTCCATAGAAATATGTTTGTTATACAGATTATTGTTGTTTGCACATTCTTATGCCCTCTTCGTATCCGTTACGAACATCCCTGAATTGCTCTGAGTCTTCATAGAACTCTTTCCATACTATAGCTCCGGAGGTAATATGTTCCAACTTTTGAGATAGCACACCAGCCATAACGCAAGCATTATGAGCAATATCAGCTTTATATTCCTCAGACATCTCATACGTTTCATATTCTTTTCTGATAGTGTGGAGCGCATCGTTAAAGAGATTGAGATTTTCCTTATCCACATAATCATTTGCTATCATTTGTGCCATAAAATACAAGTCTTCTCTTAACGCTTTGCTATGTGAATATTTTAGGAAATACGCATACTGTTGCAAATATCTTAATCTTGTCTGTGCGTCAAATACATCTGGGTTATTCTTGAATAAATAATACATACTCCTGCGTGCATCATACCGAACATTGACATCTGAGTCATGCAAGCGATTAGAGGCAGAAGAAGCAAGAAATTTCTTATCATCTTCCTGGTTTATTATAGAAAGCAACAAAAGACAAGGATACTTTTTTTCAATATAGCCTAATAAAACAGACCCTATTTTTTTATTTATAGTAGCATCTACTCTCTTGAAGTCAATCTGACGGAAGAGACGGTCTAAAACATCAAGTAAATGGTTAATGAAAAATCTGAGTCCACCGAAAATATCCGCATCATCATCTTGTTTCAAGTGTGGCAAATAGGATTCAAGCGTCTGACTGATTTTGATAACAACATCATTAATCTGTTCGTCATTCAAATTATGTATAGCAGGAACTATATTGTCTGCAAAATGTGAAAAGTCAGATATGGCTTCCGAACTGTTGGTGAAAGTATAGTCGCGATTCATAAACACGTCTAACGTGTCTTTTACCCACTGGTTTTCTATTGCTCTGTCAGCCTTGTCTGTGGCAGGTACCACATGGTATGAAAAGAATGCATTTACATCTTTTTTTTCATGCTGGCGCCATTGTACTATTGCAGCCTCAAGTTTTCCTTTTATCTCATTATTGTCTGTGCATTGCAGCAATGCCAATATTCGTAAATAAGAATGTTTACGAAGATGCTTGTCTGTAATATACTTTAGGGCATTATCGCACATTGCATCAGTCACATCTACGTTCGTCTCTATTTCTGGCCATAGCAAATCTTCTTCCATTTCATTACCTACTATGGGTTCACCCATGATGCGGACAAACATTATTGCTTTCTGTTCTTCTGTTGCACAGTTATACAAAGTCTGTAGAATCTCGTTGCGTTTGATATTCCTGTCATGAGAATGTGCGATAACAAAATCAAACAAATCCATTACAGATTCATCATCCACTTTGGTCACGAGTCTTTGCAGTAAAGGTATCAAAATACCGTATGCCGTATTAAGTTTTCTTTTATCGCGTCCATCGTTAATCACTTCCTTAAGCAAGTTCATAAAATCGGTGAAGATGATATGAGCGTCCCCTTCCTTTAACTGTGAAACGGAACCTCTATGCACTACTTTTTCTACAAGTTCCTTACGTCCAGACCTTACAAGTCTTGCTACTGCCTCATAAAAAGAATAATCGGCAAGGCATGAGAGCACATCACCGTATCTTCCAATTTCACAACCATTTTCTTTGTAATAAGTACTTCCATGAAGATAACACAAGCGGATATATTTCTCGGGATACAACACTCTATTTACAAACCCTCCTTGCGTTAAATGAGAAGTGTTTGTAACCTGATTCAAATTAAATCCATGCGACTGTGTCTTAACAGGCTGCTCCTTTATTGCCTTATCTAACAGACTCCTTTTAAAATCATCTATGCTCTTGTCTAACGAGAATTCCATATCTTCTCGGTTGCGTCTGATGGTCCTTGGAATAACGTAAGAATACAGTTGCTTACAAGATGTTAAATAAGCAGAATCTCCATCTAACAGAAGCTTGGTTGTAAGACGACTATAGTAGGCAGTCAGCATATCTTCTGCCATTTGTCTATCTCCCAATTCTGCATATATGGACGATTGCCATAAGGCACCCAAATAGTCGTTCTCCATCAACTTCCATTTCAGAAGAATGGCAAAAACACTTTTATAATCTAAGATGGCAAGATACCATTGGCATTGCTCATAATAAAAAATGGATCTTTGTTTGGTCGTGAGAGCTTCGAGGCAGTTGTTGTTTATAAAATCTAATGTGGTCAGATATGGGGCAATATCCCTTTTTTCTCGATAAATAGACAATAGAGATACAATCAATTGTGTGGCTTTCTCCCTCGCTGTGCCATTGTATGTAGAATAATTACCTTTTACATCTTCAAGGGCATTAAGATACCAATCTACGGCTTTAGGATATAGGCAGATATCTAACAGCCAATCAAGTTCATAAAGGTAATCCAACTTCAATCTGTCGGGCAATTTATTATAGAAAGTTCCCTTGAAAGGGAAACGATTTATGTAGGAAATCTCTCTGTTATAAAACACCCAACCAGGATAAGACTTTCTGGCTTTTTCCATATTCTTGATATCTTCCTCCAATTCCTTTTCAGATTTCTCAGGTTTCTGTGGATTGGGAAAATCATCTTCTGGATAAGACCATTTAGCAGCATGTTCTTTTGTGCCCAAATAAGTTAGGAAAAAATCCAAAGCCTCTTTATAGTCGTGCAATTCTTTTATTTCAGCCAAGTTCAAGATATCTATCTTGCGGTTTGCAAACAACTGTTTCTCTGAGATATGATACCCCTTTGGTCTATAATCAACAAGTATGGCATTTGTCATCTGCTCGCCCATCACATCCCTTATCCAGCCTAACCATGACAAGAAATTTGGATCATTACCACTAAAACCTATCAAGCAGAAAAGGTTTTCAATTAATGACTGACGAACCGTATTTACAAATTCAGGATATTTCTGAGGATAAGTTCTGAAGGCTTCCTCCGACATAATGAATGGTCGTATGTTCGGGAAACTTCCATGCAACTTTATTATTCTTGGAGATTTGCTATAAAGAAGTGTTTCTTTTGTTGTCACCAAGGTGTATGCCGACCCACTCTCATCACAACTCCTTTCCAATAAGGTATCATAATTGGTGGTAAAAACATCACGCCAATGCAGTTTCATCAATTTCTTATGGAGCACACCCGGATAAACGTTCTTGTCTGGAAGTGCGTTCATTATAATTTCATCCAGTTCCTTGCTCCCCAATGTATTCTCTACTTGTGCAGCAAGTCTTACAGGATTAAGTCTATCTAACTCTGAAGTAGACGGATTGCGACCATAAAGCGATTTGAATAGATCCACATTGAGTGCATTCCATTCCCTCATCTGTCCCATACCGTCACTCTCAGCGTTCAAGCTGAATCCGCAACCCACCATTACAGATGCCTTCCCTACAGAAAGGTAGCGTTTGAGTTTGTCAAGCAAGACTATAACAGAAGCATCCAAGTCTTTTATGATGTCACTGTAATTTGGTTTCATAACAATATAGTGAATATATTACCATAGTTATTACTTTAAGGTGCTATATATATTAAGGATCAAGGATATTGAACGAAATCAGGCTTTGGTCTATCATTTACAATCCACTCATATACTTTTTTATTCTTTTCTGCCACCATCGTATATTGGTAAGTATCATGTATATGTTTGCTGCATCGCTGTCCCATTTCAAAAAGATTATCTAAACCTGAGTCTATAGCCTCACAAAGAGTTTTCACAAGATTATCAAGACTCAAATCTATACACCAACCAAGTTTTCCATTGTTGAGTTCTTGCCAAGGCGTACCATTGGTCGTAATGACAGGTACACCACACGACATAGCCTCAGCTATCACCATTCCAAAATTCTCACTATAAGTCGGCAATACAAACAAGGAAGATTCACAATATAAATCATGCTTAGCCTCACCGAATACGGGAGGTATGATTTTTACACATGATTCCAATCCTTTGTTGGCTATCATTTCTTTTAAATGGTTGATATATGCATCCTCTCCGTTACCAGCTATAACCACATTCCATTCAGGATATTTATGGTTCAATTGTTGCCATGCCTCTATCAGATATTCTATACCTTTTTTCTCATGAATACGAGAAAGGAAAACTATTTGTTTTTTTATTTTTTCCTTTGATTCTATAGAACGGCATTCATATTCCGACACATCAATACCATTAGGTATTATTGCTATAGGAGTATTTATACCCAAATTCCGTATATTATCGGCTTCCATTTGAGCTGTTGCAAGAATACAGGCGGCATTTTGCAAGTCTTTCTTTTGATACAGATGGAAAGCTAATAATTTCTTGAGTCGTTTCTGTTTCATGCACCAAGGTTCAAGACATCCACGTGGAGTCATCATATATGGAATGCCATGTTTTCTGGCTATTCTTGCCATTTTGTTATAAAATGGCATCCAAAGATTCTGTCCATGAATAAGGTCAAAATGTCCTTTAAGTATCACACTTTCCAATTCTTGCGTAGATATGTTTTTAGGCACTTCTTTTATTTTGACAGAAGTGCCATCAACAAGATGAGTATTCATCTCTGCTGAATGTCCTGTCAACAAAGTTGTTTCTACACCTACTTGCGAGAGACCTTTTGCTAAAATAGGAACACTGCGAGCAGGACCGCCACCTTTTTTATCTATTGATGTGGTAAATATACAAATATTCATTATTTTGTTAATTCTTAATTTTTAAATCATGAGTTCTACAAAGGCTGAAGTAACCTAACCATAGTGTTATATAAATAATAGAGTATGATATGGAAATCAGCCACATGAATGATATAATAGGCAAGTCAATTTTTCTGCTAATCACATATACTACGCTTGCTGCAACTATCAGAAATATATTCAAGCCTAACTCTATCTGCTGTTTACCGAAAATTGTGAATAAGCCGGTAAATGATGTTGCAACCATTCTTACAAGATACATCAAACATAAACATTTGATGTATTCACCAGCCACTTCATATCCCTTTCCGAAAACAATACGTGAGAATTGAGGAGCGATGAAATAGAGTGTTCCAAAAGCTAAAGTAGAAATCAGCAGAAGTGCAAATGATATTTTTACGAATTTTGGCAAGACTGTATTATGTAAATTGACGTCCTCGCTTATCTGCTTGTAAAATACCTTACTTACGTTAGCTGTGATAAAAATCATAGGCACCTCCAATAACCTTACACCCGCCGAATAGTAGCCCAATTGTTCTGTTGAATAGAGCATTGAAATAAATAGAATAACAAGCGAAGAAGAAAAAGAATTCAAAAATTGCGCAGGAACCAAATATAAAATTTGCTTTTTCCCCTTGATTATTATATCCTTAAATGTAACATAATCCAGCGACTGTCGATTCTTAAACTTCAGCACATATTCTTTTGTTTGTTTTTTTAGTCCAGATATTGGTGCCAACGCATATCCTGCCACCTGACCTAAAGCTCCCAATGTTAGTAATCCAGATAAAATCTGAATGCATCCTCTGGTCAATTCTCGAAAAATTCCAATAAGACCTATTATCTTATATTGACGGTATCTGTTATTATAACTGATAAATAGGAATCTCACTCCATTTGTAAGCACCATCAAAGGAACTGTAAATATTATTGGGCCATACTGACAGAAAATATTAGCTCCCATCAAATATCCTCCACTTATAATAAACAGGAATATCAAAGAAATAATAGTCGTAACAACAATACAAACATCAGTTATGTATTGTGCACGATTATCATCTGCCTCGGAGGTTATTAACAGGTCTAATTTTAATGATGCTACTGGAATTGCAATGTTTGCCATACTCACTAAAAACGTAAAGACACCAAGTGTCTCTGCAGGAACAATTCTTGTGAGTATAGGTTGAATAACAACATTTATCATTTGAGCCGCTACAGTAGCGGAACTCATTAATGCTATATTTCGGAATAATTTATTATTTAATATTTTAAGCATTTTGGCATTATATTAGCCATTTATGTTTTTAATAAGTTTGGCTGGGTTACCAGCAATTACACAATGGCCATCTGGAAATGATTTTGTTACTACGCTTCCGCCACACCAACAACTGTGTTAGGGCCTAAGACAACTCCAGGGAGAATTAAACTGTTCATACCTATCCACGTCTTATCCCCTATTATAACTTTCTTTCCATTCAAATGTTTTTCTGGATTTGTAAGATCATGATTTGCAGTAATAATTCCCGTATTTTGACCTATCCATACATCTGAACCTATATATATTTCTTCAAAAGCTTGAAAATAACACCCTGGTTGCTGAAATACATTAATTGATGAAGGATCAAATTTTATTTTACCCCCACCAAGCACGGTTGTATTTTTTCCTATAGGCCACCTTACCCCAAGCCTTCTCAAATAAAACGACCTTGGAATAGAACGTATACCCCACCAAAACCCCATGCGATATTGGTCGAAAAATTTGCCTCCTATATACTTCTTGTCATAAAAACAAGAAAGCACACTCTTTAAAATTATAGACACAAAACGTGAATAAAGAACTTTTCTAAACATATTTTCTTTTAATTACAAGTTGAACAAATGACAAAATAATAAATGCTAGTAAAGCTTGTACAATTCTGAGTGTTGATATCTCAAAAGTAAACAACATTATTATATAGAAAATTACGTACTTGAATTGATAATCACTATATACCATTTTTTTGAAAGTGTATGAGATGATGTATCCTAATAACAACATACCAACAATAACGCCAATGAAACCAAAATTAGCATACATGGAGCCAAAAGTCTCTAATGGCCACGAGGTTCCATCTAAATCTCTTGTTGGCATTGGAGGATTAACACTATTTCCATGAGCTATAGAATATAAATACATACCATCGTCTACAGGCGGTTTTTCTGGATAAAAAGAAGATGGAATAAAAGCTGACATTAAACCAAGAAAAGATGCGCCTTTCCATTTATTATTACTATCAAAATAATCAACTATTGAAACATAAAAAGGAACATATGATTCTCCAACCAAACTCTTTGTTAATCCACCATCATTTTTTTCAAAATAAAATTCAATAGGGTCATTTACAAATTCTTCAAATGCACCTGGAGTACGTAATTTTGAATATGTTGTGAAAAATAAAAAGATAAAGCAACATATAGTTATCACTTTGAAATTTATAAATTGCTTGATTTTAATAGGCTTGACTACGTAGTGATATACAGCTGCGCATTCTATTACGAGCATTATCAATGCCTTTCTACCTCCTAAACCAACCATTATTCCAGCTAAAATAACAAGAACGATATCTAATAATTTTATTCTCTCTTTAGTCCACTTCTTTGAATAAATGAGAACTAGTGGTGCGTAATTCAAAAGTGACAATAAGTACGTTTCAAAATCAAGATCCCTAACCAAATATGTTCTTTGTCCCAAATTACTAAAGAAGAAGATTATACCGCCAACTTTCGACATAACCATAAAGAAACCAATGACCCCTAAGAAATAGAAACAATATCCCCAAAATTTATAACGGCGACCATCGCAATTTCTTTCTATTTTATCAATAAGATTTTTATTGGAATTTTTAAATTTATGCATGTTTATACCAATTAGGACCATACAATATCCTAATGATTGTATTAGTGAATATTTTATATAAACATCGTCATTATATAAAGACCTTTCCAAAAAGAAATCATCTACTATTGAGATATTCTCAGGAAAACTATAAATAATAGTAGGTATAACTATTTTTAATATATATAAGAGAGAAAAAGCTGTAGAAGGATTCATGAAATCCTTCTTTCTATTGCATATAAAATACAATATTACAGGTAATGTTATTACTATTAAAGAAATAAGCCTCATGTTTTTATATTTATCTGGTGTTTACCATTAGTGCTCAAACTAAAGCATTCTCTTGAAAACTCTTTTATAAGTGCCGTATATTGAACTGTTAAATCAATGCCTTGTGAAATACGTATATTTATTTCGCATAACTTGTACGAAATTCTATCCTGACACCCTATATATCGATTATATTTCTTTTGCGTGGATACTCCAATGAGGTGCGACTTCTTGAATAACAAGCGACAGAATCGCGATTGTCTTTTGTTTCTATATATTTGAAGTTGTCAATAAATTCCTTACGGCTCCCCTTGAAATATATTGAGATTTTTGGTTTGAAGGCAGGATGGTATGATCTCATGAATGCCTGTATTACAGACTCTGATATGTAGCAGTAATCATAATAACCACTCCGTCGGTGTCACGAGAAGTCTTGCACTGGTGATATGACTTCTCGCGACTGCTGAAAGGACGTGACTGGTAATATAGAATATTCTACCAGTTTAATCTCTTCTAAAAATATCACGTGTATATACCTTTTCTTCTACATCCTTCAAGCAGTCATCAAAGCGATTAGCAATGATGGCTTTGCTCTGTGCTTTAAACTCATCAAGATTGTTTACAACCTTGCTGCCAAAGAATGTAGTACTATCTTCAAGTGTTGGCTCATAAATGATTACCTCTGCGCCTTTTGCCTTGATGCGCTTCATAATGCCTTGGATGGCTGACTGACGGAAGTTATCTGAATTTGACTTCATTGTTAAGCGATATACACCAATCACACAATTGTTGGGCTCTATTCCGAATTGGTTGTTACTTGAATAATCATACCAACCAGCTTTACGAAGCACAGCATCTGCAATGTAATCCTTACGGGTGCGGTTTGACTCAACAATAGCAGACATCATATTCTGAGGAACATCCTGGTAATTCGCGAGGAGTTGCTTAGTGTCTTTCGGTAGGCAGTAGCCACCATAACCGAATGAAGGGTTATTGTAATGCGTACCGATACGTGGGTCAAGCCCTACACCTTCAATGATGGCTTTTGAGTCAAGACCTTTCACTTCGGCATAAGTGTCAAGCTCATTAAAATAGCTTACACGAAGAGCAAGGTAGGTATTAGCGAAGAGTTTAACGGCTTCTGCTTCCTTCATACCCATAAAGAGTGTATCGATATTGTCTTTGATAGCACCTTCTTGCAAAAGTGCTGCGAAAGTTTTAGCTGCTTCGACCAACATCGTTACATTTGTTACTGATTCGATAGCCTTGTTCTCTGCCTCAAACTCTGGCTTGTTTATAATCTTTGGATAACCAACGATGATACGGCTTGGGTAGAGATTATCGTAGAGGGCTTTGCTCTCACGAAGGAACTCAGGAGAGAAGAGGAGGTTGAACTTCTTAACACCTTTCTGCGCATATTTCAAATAGAGGTTACGAGTGTAACCAACTGGGATGGTTGATTTGATGACCATGATAGCATCAGGATTAGCCTCCAACACCAAGTCAATTACTTCCTCCACGTGAGTGGTGTCGAAGTAGTTCTTTACTGGGTCGTAATTGGTTGGGGCAGCAATAACCACAAAATCAGCATCCGCATAAGCAGATTTGCCGTCAAGTGTGGCTACAAGGTTCAATGGCTTTTCAGCCAAATACTTTTCGATATAATCATCTTGGATAGGTGAAATCTTATTGTTTAGTTTCTCCACCTTTTCAGGAATTACATCTACTGCTGTTACATGATGATGTTGAGATAGCAATGTAGCTATGCTCAGTCCAACGTAGCCAGTACCAGCTATTGCGACTTTGATGTCTTTAAAATCACGCATATATTTTGGATTTTTGAATTTTCGTTAGTACTCAATTTAGGGCATAGCCCTTTGTATAGGCACTTTTACAAGTGCCTATATATTGAGATGTTAAAAATTTCACTTGTTTGTTAAGTATCTCATACATTTACTTCGCTCGACAATTTAAAAGCAAGCTTTCATTGTTCTCACTTATCGAAAAAGGTTCATACTTTTTCTCGCCATGGCAAAGTTCAAGCAAACTTGCTTTGCTCATGACTTATCGAAAAAAGTACTAATCTTCACTGCTGTACATGTTTTTATGTTTTTTGTTCAGCGCAAAGATGTAAACCTCAGAGGTAAACCCTAATTTGACTGCTTACTCTAAAACTCCGCATTCCACCACTTCTCTGGATTGCTGTCCACAATTTTGCGATTATACCCTTGCACAAATAAATTAAGCAATAAATTAACCGATTTGCGTTCTTCACTTAAAGACGCGATGCGCTTCAAGTTATGATAGAATATACCTTTCTTAATCAACGTACAACAGGTTGATGTTTGTTTGATTCCTGCACTCAAAATGGCCTGATCCACATCTGACATATCGCATTTTGCCTGTTGTATGAGATCTAATAGCTGTTCCCAAAAGTACAATTGCTCATTATGAGACAAATGGATGTAAGCATCATACACATTTGCAGAAGAACACAATCCTCTGGCATAGGATATAATTAGCTTGAAATTCTGATTATGGCACATTGCCTAACAATTTGTTCAACAATAATGAAGGAGATACAATAATATAAGGCCTTGATTTATCCAAAGGTGTGTGTACTATATCAATATCTCTAATGGGTCTATCAAAATCCTTTGCACCAGGTATGGAATTTTTTATTTTCTTCCACTTTCTGTTGTTCAAGCCCTCTATTATATAATCCCAATCTGAAGTAAATTGAGCAGTTCCATTTGCACGACTGCCAACCACTATAATGTCACACTTTATGCGATTGGCAGCATTATAAATGCGCTTCATCTCATTATGGCTAACGCCGAACCGCAAATCTACGCTAAATGAATCTGAGTAATTATAACAGACGGCTTTAGCGTTACATTCATCGAACGTGCTTTCTATTCGACTATAAGACACTGACGCATTTTGGGCAACGTAGAATGAAGCTTCCGTTTGGATCGAGCTGAAAGCATTATGCACACCAGTATTATTAAATGCGTCGAACTTCATTGGGGTATTTGCCTAATCCTTAACGCATTTTTCTATCACCTTCTCAGCCCACTTCAAGTTCACCGCATTCTCTTCGCCGATTTCAATGCGCTTATATATCCACACCACCTCAGCACCAGTCTCTTGGGCGTAAGCCTTGATTACGTCATGCGTGCCGCCACGCGAACGGGCGGCGGTGATGGCGATGTCACAAGGGTGGGATTTGAAATAGGATACGTTGGCACGCAACTCGGCGGCATTGTCACCTTTGGTGGCAATGGCTATGGTTTGGTCATTGTAGTGGCAAATGGTCTTCGTGTCTCTAGTGGCGTATGATATGGACTCGCCATTGAGTTTGTCAATGACCATGCGCAGGGTACGCGTTTTGCCAAGATTGCCACGACCACAAAGCACGATGATTCTGTGAAGTCTCATAAGATGGAGTGTAAGCAGTCAATTTAGGTTCCCCCAAAAGAGCGAGCTCTTTTCAGTGTCTACCTCTATTGACTTTGTTAAGAATTCGATTGAATTTGGATATTTTGGACTTCTCAAGTCCTATGCAAGAGGGTAAGAGTGAAGGATAATCCCTGCACCCCTCAAATATTTTGTGAAAAATTTACCAAGGTTGTTCCAAACTGAACTGCCGTGAAGCTTCACCGTGCTAATGATACTATAGCTGCCATTTGAGCACCTAAATCACTTCCAAAATGAAAAGAGTTGTTGCGTGCTGTGGGTAAGCACTTTATTGTTCAGACAAAATGACTGAAGGGATTGACCATGAGGTAAAGCCGCTGTTTGGTACTTGAAATAAAAGCGTTCTAAATCTTCGTTGCTGTACATATTTTTAAAGTTTTTGTTCAGCGCAAAGATCTGAACTTCAGAGGTAAGCCATAATTTGAATGCTTATTATGTTTATGTTGTTATTCCATGTATTTTGAACATGTTGTCAAAATTCTAAAAATATAAGTTTTACGACACAAAGTATTGGTGGTTAATGGAAATACCTTGTCTTTTGCGGCACTATCCTTTTTTGTCCCACGCTGCTATGTTGATGTAAAAATCATTATAGTCTTCATCGGTTGAATCCTCAATACAAAATGTATATATTTGGCCAACCTTTCTCGCCAAATTATCTGTAATGCTATTAGCAGAAATGCTTTGGTGGATTTCAGAACTCTGAGGAATGTCAATGTCCAAGAACAACTTAGTTCCTTTAAAGTCAAAATTGCCATTACCCACTACGGTGTAATTTGTTGATGTTGTTCGTTTTGATACATCAACATAGACTTTCCCCGATTCGTCAGACAGTTTGATGCAACCTGTGTAATACGCTTGTGAAGCGATAAACCAACTGATATTGTTACCTTTTTTCACTTCGGTAAGATCAAATCTCCTTTTTGCCATAATGTGATAAGTTTAAAATTGTTGCTGATGTGAATACTTTTAACTCAAATTCCATAGCCGTACGGAAAATTTCTTTAGCTTTGTTCTCATCAATTTCTGCACGATACAACTCTAACATGCTTTCCATTTGTCGAGCACCTGTTGGACTTCCTGTATTTTCTTCTATCCAAAAATAGTATAATCCATCTTTAGATGCTTTAGGTTCTAACTGGTTTGCTACCCAATTCCATAGAAATTCGCATGGAAGCATCACAGCAAATAGATATGGTGAATCTAATTGACTTGCCACATAAGCCTCGTAATCTGCATACTCTTTTATTTTAGGTCCAGGAATGACACCATAATCTTCACGTATATGCCAAATTTCATGGTAAGTCGCGTTGTAATCTCTATAAGACTGTTCTTTTCCTTTAAGAAACTCAGAACAATCAGAATCGTAGGCATGTGTTCGAGCAATTGTATAACAGTTTTGAGCCTTAAAGCAATAATATGCATCTTGAACCATTAAGCTACCATAAGCATTGGGATTTAAATTATTATTTAGAATATCCTTGAAGTATTTCGTTTCCAAAACAGCTTTAGCAATGTCTTCACACTCATCCCACATTTCTTGAAACAAAGTCTTGGCTGATGCGTCTTTTTGCTGTAATTTTCCAAGTTTCTTTTGAAATGAAAGTGGAACTTTAATAGAGAAGTCTCTTTTCTGATACCATTTCGTCATAAAGTCCATTTTTTACGTGAATAAATAAAACTGAGTATCTTTATACTCTTACCCAGCATAGGAATTTATGTTTTCCTATTCCAATACTCCTTTCTTTAGAGATAGTTTCTAAGTTATTAACTGAGCCAACTTGAAAAAGTGTCTCAATGATAAATTAATTTTTAAAATTAGAATTTACGCCACACCATTTTATTCACAATACCTACGTAGCTCTGCACAATCTTCACCACTTTGGTGCTGACATTCTCATCCACATAATCAGGTACAGGCATGCCATGTTGTCCATCACGACAGAGTTCTACGGCAGTATCTACAGCTTGAAGCAATGATTTTTCGTCGATACCTGCAATGATGAAGTCGCCTTTGTCGATAGCTTCAGGACGCTCAGTAGAGGTACGAATGCAGATGGCAGGGAAAGGGTGACCTACACTGGTAAAGAAACTACTTTCTTCAGGAAGGGTGCCTGAGTCACTTACTACAGCAAAGGCATTCATCTGCAAACAGTTGTAGTCGTGGAAACCAAGTGGTTCATGTTGGATGACACGTTTGTCGAGTTTGAAACCTGAGGCTGCCAAACGATTGCGTGAACGGGGATGACAACTGTAAAGTATGGGCATATCGTATTTCTCTGCCATTTGGTTAATGGCATTGAATAGTGACATGAAGTTCTTTTCGGTGTCGATGTTTTCTTCGCGGTGGGCTGAAAGGAGTATGTATTTGCCCTTCTCTAAGCCGAGGCGCTGATGAACATCGCTGGCTTCTATCTCGGCGAGGTTGTTATGAAGCACCTCGGCCATGGGCGAGCCTGTAACATAGGTGCGCTCTTTGGGAAGTCCACAGTCGGCAAGGTATCTTCTGGCATGTTCTGAGTATGCCATGTTTACATCACTGATGATGTCTACAATACGACGGTTGGTTTCTTCGGGCAGACACTCGTCCTTACAACGGTTTCCTGCTTCCATATGGAAGATAGGAATATGCAGACGCTTGGCACCTATTACGCTGAGGCATGAGTTGGTATCACCAAGTACTAAGACGCCATCGGGCTTTGTTTGGGCAAAGAGTTTGTAGGAGCAGTTGATGATGTTACCGCATGTGGCTCCGAGATCATCGCCTACGGCATCCATGTATACTTCGGGTTCGGCTAACTTCAGATCTTTAAAGAAGATGCCATTGAGGTTGTAATCGTAATTCTGGCCTGTATGGGCGAGAATAACATCAAAATATTGACGACATTTGTTGATAACGGCGGCGAGACGGATAATCTCGGGGCGTGTGCCGACAACGATGATCAACTTTAATTTGCCGTTGTCTTTGAATTTTATGTCGGAATAATCAAATTTGGGTTGCTTGTTCATATAACACTAATTTTTTTCGAACACAGATAACACAGATTATACAGATTTATACTACTTATATCCACAAAAACTATTATAATGTCCGTTTTTTCGAACACAGATAGAACAGATTTTACAGATTCTACTCACGCTTGATTTGAAATGCTTTTACATTTTATTATATCTGTTTAATCTGTTATATCTGTGTTCGTTTTACATTGAATACTAATTATTTTACTTTACGTTCAATTTCAAGACCATCATAATGTCCGAAATTAAACAGTAGTCCTACTTTGTATCCTGTAGCACATAGATAGTTATAAATCTGACTACGATGCGCATCATCTAATAGTGAAACAGCTTTGAGTTCTACTATAATATTGCCATAACAAACAAAGTCTGCACGATAGGTCTGTTTTAATTTAACCCCATTGTAGTAAATAGTAAGTTCCTTTTCTCTTTCATAAGGAATACCTTGTTTCTTGAATTCTATCTCAAGAGCTTCTTGATAGACAGCTTCCAAAAAACCATGTTTGAGGGTATTGTATACCTTCATTGCAGCACCATTTATTTTGTATGTCTCTTCTTTATAATAAAACATCTGTTAAATCTGTCAGATCTGTGTTCGTTATTTTTCTACTTTATCAAAGTAGGTATCTGGCTTATTGGGGTCAAAAATTTCGTTGCAATACATCACTGTTACTAAGTCTTCTGTGTCGGAGAGGTTGATGATGTTGTGGGTGTAACCTGGAAGCATGATGACGGATTGGATTTTGTCGCCACTTACTTCGTAGTTTAACACTTCATCGGTACCTTCCTTGCGGAGCTGGATAAGTCCGTGACCTGCAACAACAATGAATTGTTCCCATTTGGTGTTATGCCAATGCTCACCTTTTGTAATACCAGGCTTAGAGATATTGATGCTTACCTGACCACAGTTGAGAGTGTGTACCAACTCGGTGAATGAACCACGTGGGTCTACGTTCATCTTTAAATCGAAGATGGCTTTTTCTTTTGGCAAGTAGCTCAAGAAGGTGCTGTAGAGACGTTTGGCAAATGAGTCTGCTGGGATTTCTGGAATCATCAATGTCTTGGGCATGTCAGCAAACTTATGGAGCAAGTCTACGATTTCACCAAGGGTTGCCTTGTGAGTGATAGGGCAATAGCAGTAGCGGCCTACTTTTTCGAACACAGATTTCACAGATTGAACAGATTTATCATTCTCCGTTTTATTCATGCAATCAGTGTTCGTTCCATTCATTGGGATAACCTCTAAGCCCTCAAACTCACAATGATGCTCCTCGCCCTTCAATGCGTGAATCATTTCGTCAACAAGGTCATCGATGTAGAGCAGTTCAAGTTCTACACTTGGGTCGTTGACGGTAATGGGAAGGTCATTGGCGATGTTGTTGCAGAATGTGGCTACGGCACTGTTATAGTTGGGACGACACCATTTGCCATAGAGGTTGGGGAAACGATATACTAATACTTTGGAATTTGTTTCCTTGCCATATTCAAGAAAGAGGTCTTCACCTGCTTTTTTACTGCGTCCGTATTCACTGTTTCCGAAACGTCCTGTCAAGGATGCTTGTTGTGAACTTGAAAGCATAACAGGGCAGTTGTTGCTGTGGGCTTTCAAGGTGTCGAGCAGAGTTGAGGCAAAACCGAAGTTGCCTTTCATAAACTCGTCATTGTCCTTGGGTCGGTTAACTCCTGCAAGGTTGAATACGAAGTCGCATTTCTTGCACCATTGGTCAAGCTGCTCGGGTGTAGAGTCGAGGTCGTACTCGAAGACCTCATCAATTGCGAGGTCTCCGTAGCAGCGGGCCTTGCCGGACTTTATATTGTTGAGTTGAGCGCAAAGGTTTTTGCCTACAAAACCTTTGGCTCCAGTAACTAAAATTTTCATACTATTTTATTTGAACACGAATTAGATTATAAGTCGAGTTTCGAACACAGATTACACAGATAATACAGATGTTATTTGAACACGAATAGCTTTAATAACACGAATATTATCTGTTTAATCTGTTCTATCTGTGTTCGTACTTAATATTACTTATTTATTCGTGTTCGTTTACTGCACGAAGTTACCCTCGCCACTCAACTCCTTCTTGATATATTCCAATGCACCAATTTTGGCTTTGGTTTCTTCAAGGTCCAAACGATAGGTGTTGTCTGAGTTGAATTCTTCGATTTCAGCACGCTTGGTATCTCCTTCCTTGAAGTATTTATCATAGTTCAAGCCACGGTTGTCAGCTGGAACACGATAGAAGTTACCCATATCTTCCGCCTTGGCGCATTCTTCTTTAGTAAGCAATGTTTCGTACATCTTCTCACCATGACGGATACCGATAACCTTGATTTCTTCTTTCTTGCCACCGAAAAGCTCGCATACGGCTTCTGCTTGGGTCTGGATTGTACATGCAGGAGCCTTCTGTACGAGGATGTCACCGTTTTGGCCATGCTCGAAAGCGAAGAGTACGAGGTCTACAGCCTCTTCCAATGACATGATGAAACGAGTCATCTTTGGCTCGGTCAATGTGATAGGGTTGCCATTGCGAATCTGATCTATCCACAAAGGAATTACAGAACCACGTGAGCACATTACATTACCATAGCGTGTGCAGCAAATCTTTGTCTTGCCTGAATAGCGGCTCTTTGCCACAGCTATCTTCTCCTCAATTGCCTTGGTGATACCCATCGCATTGATAGGATAAGCTGCTTTATCTGTAGAAAGACAGATAACAGCACCTACACCAGCCTCAATGGCAGCAGTGAGCACATTATCTGTACCAATAACGTTAGTCTTTACAGCTTCCATTGGGAAGAACTCGCATGAAGGAACCTGCTTCAAGGCAGCTGCGTGGAAGATATAGTCAACACCAGGCATTGCATTGCGACATGATTGCAAGCTACGTACATCTCCAATAAAGAACTTAATCTTGTTAGCCACATCAGGGTATTTCACCTGATATTCATGGCGCATATCATCCTGTTTCTTCTCATCACGTGAGAAAATACGAATCTCACCAATATCTGTACGAAGGAAACGATTCAATACTGCATTACCAAAGGAACCTGTGCCGCCAGTAATCATAAGGGTTTTACCTGCGAAAATGCTCATAGTCTTATATCTTTATTATTTGTTTTTTGTTGTTTTATAATATTTTGCATATCACTCTGCAAAGTGGCGCAATCCTTCTCTCAACGTTGTGTTTGGCTTGAAACCGAAATCTTGCTCCAAGAGGGTAGTGTCAGCGTAAGTTACAGATCACATCTTTCGGCTATCTGCTTCATGGCGTTCACCATGTTTTCACGCCCCTGACGGATGTTGCGATGCGCTATTTCTTCATTGGATGATTTGAGGGTGGGGAATAGATAAACGGTGGTTGACGAATAACGGTTGACGATTTCCTGCATGGCACTATCCCAGCGGCACGGTGCTGGTTGACGGATTCACCACTTGTGTGGTATAGGTGAGTCAGCGTCCTTTCACATCGCTTTTCTTAATATAGGCCATGTCTGTAAAACTGATGCCACGGCCATAAATGCTGAACATAAATAAATCTGTAGAGAGTTCATTGCCACAAAATAGTTCAAAGCTACGGATTGCAACTGTACGGTTATGCGCCATGTCAAAGCGAGCTTCTACAGTGGCTTGCTCTATGGTCTGTCGGAAAAAAAGAAGAAGTCGTTTTTCATCTGTTTAATGATAGTGTAGTGTCAACACTATTCGGCAATCTGGAAGTCCTCGTTGTGTACATCGCAGATGGCGATGGCATTGCCGCCAAAGTCCATCACAAGCTGGCGGTCACGCAGTATGCGTACCACATAGCCTTCTTGTCCAGCTAAGATACCTGTTAGCACACGCAGTTTCACGTGGTCTCTTGCAAATTTTACGAAAGGATCGCGTAGAAATGTCACTCGTTCTGGTTCGTCTCTCATTATTTTCATGAAAGGACGCATTTTGCTGTCTGCAATAACGGCTGGCTTGCCTGTGCAGCAATCGTTTACCAAAAAGTATTGTGGAAAATTATGTATCAAAAAAGACTTTAACTGTTCTGTTCTGCCTTGCAAAAATACGAGACCGCTCACCGAGGGCTTTTCTTCTTTCATAACACCCTTTCCATTCGGTTTTTTCTTATATCGAATGGTGCGGTGGATGAAGCACTTGGGCTTGAAATCGCCTTCAAGTTTTCGTGTTTCCAGTTTCTCCTCAAACTTCTCGGCAGACATGTGCTGTATGAAGATGTATCCCCAAGGAAGTTCCTGTTCTGTGTGGCCGTTTTCTTCTTCGTTTTTGGGCATTCCTCCCACTTTCGAAACCGATTCATCATCAGCTCCGATTATGTGGATGCCCTTTGGTAAACGCTTGTCGTGATACAGATCGTTTACGTCGGCTGTAGAGGAAGAAAGCGAGCTAACCTGCGTCATTTTCTTTATCTACTTTATGTCACTGTTGGCTGCCATCACTTGTGATGGCCATGCCTGTCTTACAATAACATTGTTCATAAGATCACATTTTTGATACCTCCGTTTTCAACAAAGGAGGAAAAATGTTTAAATTGGACTTGAAATTCTTACTCCATTGCTACATTGTAGCCTCATAAATCAGTCAGCCCATGTATTATCTTCTATAGTAAGATAGTCATTTCGGTACAAAAATACGGTTTTTCTTTTATTTATGATCGTCTTTACCCTGATTTCTTGCGGCTTTTTGCAAAAATATGCTGAGAATTTTAACAAATATTTATTGTTAATCGCATTGACACTTGATTTTTAGCCTAAATCTGTCAATGTATAATCTTACTATAGAAGATTATACTTTTTTATCGTAATTTGTTGAACAGACAGGAATGAACATTAAGGCGCGCTTCGCGCTTAGTTTTTTGAACATTAATGTTTTATTAATTGACCATTAATCTTTTTCGTTAATCTTTTTATTAACTCAGGTTTCGGATTTAGCAAGGGCGGGCTGAATCATCGTGCAAGGCGAATGTAATCAAGTTTGCTTGAATTGCTGAGCCGCAGCCTATCTACTAAAAATATCTACAACATTCTGCTGCCGCGGGTTACAAACCCGCCCCCCAATTAGGCAGGCAGCTTTCCAAGCATAATCTGTATACGTATTCAAAACATTTGTTTTATCTTTCATGTTTCATTTTTTGTTATAAAAATACTGAGTATCAATCGTTTCGGAAGATGAAACATAGGACGCTGATGTTTCATTTTAAGTTTCATGTTTCATTGTTCAAAACACTGAGGGAGCGCTTTCTCTCTCCCACAGTGTTTTTGAATCGCTCCCTCAGTGTTTTGTGATCGCTCCCACAGTGTTTTTGTTTTTCTCCCACAGTGTTTTTAGAATGAAACATTGAAACTAAAAATGAAACATAAATATACTATGTTTCATTGTTTGAATGTATTGATTATCAATAGGTTAAAACCTAAAAATGAAACATGAAGGCAAAAAACGTCATCGGTAAAATATACGTAAGTTCAAATGCTTATTTAGGGCATTCTGAAACTTTTTGTAGAGTCCCAATTGCAGTTCGTTAAAAGCTTTTTATCCCCCTCTACACAATTCGTTATAGATCAAAAAAAAGATCAGTTTAACAGAACGCAATTCAGTATGTGTTATGTTAAACTGATCAGATAGGTAATGACTTATTCTAAATAAGTGTAACCATAAAGGCCTGAGCGATAGTTAGAGATAAACTCTTTGCCTTCTTCGTTGGTAATCTTTTCTTCTTTTACGGCTTTGCTTACCCACGCTTCAAGGCGACGCACAAGGCGCTTGGGGTCATACTGCACGTATTCAAGTACATCGGCTACAGTCTCACCGTCAATGGTCTTGTCGATGCTATAGCCCGTCTCATCTACTGTAACGTGGACGGCATTGGTGTCGCCAAAGAGGTTGTGCATATTGCCCAAGATTTCTTGATAAGCACCTACTAAGAATACTCCTATATAATAGTGTTCGCCTTCACGAAAAGCGTGCAGTGGCAAATAGGAGGTCTGTTGGTTGTAGTTGACGTAAGCACTAATCTTACCGTCCGAGTCGCAAGTGATGTCTTGCAAGGTGGCCGAAACGGTGGGCTTCTCGTTCAATCGCTCAATGGGCATAATGGGGAACAATTGGTCGATGCCCCAAGAGTCGGGCAATGATTGGAAGAGCGAGAAATTGCAGAAGTACTTATCAGCCATCATCTTGTCCAACGTGCGCAATTCGTCAGGCACGTGCTTCTGATGATGAGCTAACTCACTTATCTCGCGTGTAATGCTCCAATAAAGGCTTTCGATCTGTGCACGCGTCTTTAAGTCGATAATGCCGTGGCGGAATAGGTCGAGCGCTTCGTCGCGAATGTCCTGTGCGTCGTGCCAATCTTCAAGCATAGAGCGAGGCGAAAGTTTATCCCATATTTCAGTCAAGTCATGCACTAACTGGTGGTCTTGCTCCGTTGGGTGAAAATCCTCGTTCATGTGGGGCATGCTCACACACTCCATCACATCGACAATGAGCACAGAGTGGTGTGCTGTAAGCGAACGGCCGCCTTCGGTGATGAGGTTGGGGTGGGGAATATTGTTCTTGTTCGCTGCATCGACGAAGGTGTAAACGCAGTCGTTGACATACTCTTGTATAGAATAATTGACCGAACTTTCAGAGTTGCTTGAGCGCGTTCCGTCATAGTCAACACCAAGGCCGCCACCACAATCAACGAACTCAATATTAAAGCCCATAGCATGCAGTTGCACGTAGAATTGTGCAGCCTCACGCAAGGCTGTTGATATACGGCGGATTTTGGTGATTTGCGAACCGATGTGAAAGTGGATAAGCTTCAAGCAATCGTGCATGCCCATCTCATCGAGCTTGTGTAAGGCTTCGAGTAGCTCTGAAGAGTTTAAACCAAACTTTGAGGCATCACCGCCACTCTCTTGCCACTTACCCGTGCCACTGGCTGCCAACTTAATGCGAATGCCGAGGTTGGGACGGACGCCTAACTTCTCAGCCGTTCGAGCTATGGTGATGAGTTCGGGCATTTTCTCTACTACTAAGAAAACGCGCTTACCCATCTTTTGTGCCAAGAGAGCCAACTCAATAAAGTTTTGGTCTTTATGGCCATTACAGATAATCAAGCTGTCAGAGTCCATGTTGGTGGCCAACACGGCGTGTAACTCTGGCTTTGAGCCAGCTTCCAATCCGAGGTTATACTTCTTGCCGTGGCTGATGATCTCTTCAACCACTGGACGCATTTGGTTCACCTTAATAGGATAGATAATAAAGTGTTCCGCTTTAAAGTCGTACTCTTTTGCAGCTTGGTTAAAGCAGTCAGACGTCTTTTCGATACGATTGTCGAGTATGTCGGGAAAGCGCAGCAATACGGGTGCTGTGATGTCGCGTGAGTTGAGGTCGTCAATCACCTCTTTAAGGTCTACTTGTACGCCGTCTTTGCGTGGCGATACGTAAGCATGTCCCTTTTCGTTGATGCCGAAGTAGTTAACCCCCCAGCCTTTTATATTGTAAAGTTCTTCAGAGTCTTCAATTCTCCATTTTCGCATGGCAAAACTTGGTTAAGATTAATGTGCAAATGTGCAAATGGGTTAATGTACTAACTGAAATTTCGGATTTGGCAAGGACGGGCTGAAAGCCCAATGTAGCACATAGCCCAGGGCAAGCGAAGCGACACCCTGG
>ERZ1034952.223-NODE-223-length-52881-cov-50.473025_pt1 | contig 52881 bp, 30 predicted proteins | sample MGYA00520625_ERZ1034952 | MGnify/ENA primary metagenome ERZ1034952 (study PRJEB33766, sample SAMN09781773) | gut metagenome | biome: gut microbiome | host: Homo sapiens | place: Madagascar | study: EMG produced TPA metagenomics assembly of the PRJNA485056 data...
TAATTGTCGTATCCAACAAAACAGCTTAATTACAAGCCGTTTTCGGGGTGCAAAGGTACAAACTTTTCTTGAAACTACCTAACATATAAAAACTATTATTTTCCCAAGAAGCCCAATTTATTAAAAAACAGGAAGTTTTAACACTTGTTTACTATAAATGCAACACCTAAAGTCCAGAACTTAGCTGTAATACAGTTAACCCACAACAAACAAAAGGCAGACAAATCTATGCGATCTGCCTGCCTTATAATTATGTATTTGAAATTCTATATTAAGCCTCTGCCGGATGATCAAACGGAGTAGCAGTACGTGGCTGCTGTTGTTCAGGAAGATTAATCTTACCAAACTGCTGCTCATACTTTTGAATATTGTCGTTCAAAGCCATAAGAAGACGCTTAGCGTGCTCAGGAGCCATAACTACGCGGCTACGAACCTGCGGCTGCTGCATGCCAGGAAGCATACATGTAAAGTCGAGGATAAAGTCGCTCGAAGAGTGAGTAATAAGTGCGAGGTTAGCGTAAACGCCTACTCCGATTTCCGGCTTCAGTTCAATCTGAAGTCCTTGGGGCTGTTGGTTGTTGTTTTCTGCCATTTTATTTAATGTTTAGGTTTATATTAAAAAAGGTTGGCATACATTGGTAGACAATGATTTAGACTGCCTTTCCGCCGTTAATGCCTCTTAATTGTGTTACAAAGATAACATATTATGTGGAAATCTGCAAATTATACAAACAAAAATTTGTAATTTTGTCTTCGTAATGTTTCAAAAGATTATGTTATGCAGATATTACGCTTCATAAAAGATTGGACTCTACCCGTTGCTATAGCCACGGGCATAATAATTTATCTGGTATTTGCCCTCATCCCTGTGCTTGACGGATTTGCAACTGCTGCCAACCCTGTATTTCAGCAATTGCTACCGGTATTTATGTTTTTGGTGCTATTTGTCACCTTCTGCAAGGTAGATTTTCATAAGTTACGCCCTGTAGCATGGCATTGGTGGATAGGCCTATTCCAAGTTCTTACCGTTGGAGCAATAATGGCTCTTATAATTTGCTTTAACCTTACTGGCGAAAACCTTATACTTGCCGAAGCCGTGCTCACATGCATTATCTGCCCATGTGCCTCGGCAGCCGCTGTTGTAACACAGAAGCTTGGAGGCAATCTTGAGGAGATGACCACATACACATTTATCTCCAACTTCATCACCGCCCTACTCATCCCTATCTGCTTTCCTATGATAGACAAGGCAGCAGACATTCATTTCTTTGAAGCCTTTGCCCTTATATTATATAAGGTGTTCACCGTGCTTGTTGCGCCGATGATTCTTGCCTACATTGTCAAGCATTACGCCAAGAACATATGCCAACGTATTATTTCCATTAAAGATCTATCTTATTATCTTTGGGGATGCTCACTACTGATTGTATCGGGCACCACAATGAAGAACATATTGCATGCCGATACAAGCATTACATTCCTCCTCATTATAGCCGTAAGTTCATTGGCACTGTGTCTGTTCCAATTTGGATGCGGACGAGCCATAGGCTCACAATTCAACCAAACAGTCAACGCTGGGCAGGCATTAGGCCAAAAGAACACAGCCTTTGCCATATGGATTGCCTCTACCTACCTATCTCCATTATCGTCTGTTGGTCCCGGTTGCTACATTCTATGGCAGAATATCATAAACAGCTGGGAGATATGGGAAGCACAGAAAACAGTTAAATTAGGCAAATAGATTGAAACCAGAAAGCATTTATAGTGGATAATTGAATATTTTTTATTTTGTACATTCAATAATTTACGATTCAAAAGCAATATATCAATAATTGATTACAATATAACACAATATTGGATATTATTGCGCTATATTGTAATCAAATACTTGTCCTACATCAAAAAATAATCAATTTAAGCTATATAACATGTTACTTTTTGAAACATAATTAGTATATTTGCAAGCACTTTGATAGGTATTTTAATAGTTTACTAATTAAACGTAATGCAAGATGGGAAAAACACAAGACCATCAAGCCAGCCATGCGTTGGCAGGCAAGAGATTTTCAGGACTTTACAATGCCGCCTATGAGCACGATGCGTGCGGTGTAGGTATGGTAGTGAATATTCATGGTAATAAGAGCCACGAATTAGTAGACAATGCCCTGCGCGTACTTGAGAACATGCGTCACCGCGGAGCCGAAGGTGCCGACAACAAGACAGGCGATGGTGCAGGTATCATGCTTCAGATACCTCACGAGTTCATATTGTTGCAAGGCATACCTGTACCGGAAAAAGGCAAATACGGCACCGGTCTCGTTTTTCTTCCAAAAGACGAGAAAAAACAGCAGGCCATTCTATCTATTATGATTGAAGAGATAGAGCGCGAGGGTTTATCTCTTATGCACCTTCGTGCCGTGCCAACTAATCCCGACTGCCTTGGCGAGTCGGCATTAGAGACAGAGCCTACTATTAAGCAGGTGTTTATCACTGGCGTTACCGATGACAAAGTATCAACCTTCGAACGTACCTTATATATAATACGCAAGAAGATAGAGAACCGCGTCAATGATAAGGATTTCTATATCTGTTCACTTTCGAGCCGCAACATTGTATATAAGGGTATGCTCTCGTCTATGCAGGTACGTCAGTATTATCCTGACCTTACAAACAACTATTTCACATCGGGTTTGGCTCTCGTCCATTCTCGTTTCTCTACCAACACATTCCCTACATGGAGTCTTGCTCAGCCGTTCCGTCTTCTTGCCCACAACGGCGAGATAAACACTATTCGTGGCAACCGTTCGTGGTTCAAAGCTCGCGAATCGGTGCTCTCAAGCGACGCATTGGGTGACATTCGAAATATATCTCCTATCATTCAGCCCAATATGTCCGACTCGGCAAGTCTTGACAATGTGTTCGAGTTCTTCGTAATGAGTGGGCTTTCATTGCCACATGCCATGGCCGTTATGGTGCCAGAGAGCTTCAACGACAAGAACCCTATACCCGAAGACCTCAAGGCTTTCTACGAGTATCATTCTATCCTTATGGAACCATGGGACGGACCTGCAGCTCTTCTCTTCAGCGATGGACGTTACGCCGGAGGTATGCTCGACCGCAATGGTCTGCGCCCTGCACGATATACTATTACCAAGAACGACACCATGGTCGTGGCATCCGAGGTGGGTGTCATGGACTTTGACCCAACTGAGATTGCCGAAAAGGGACGCCTGCAGCCAGGCAAGATTCTCCTTATCGACACTCAGGAGGGTAAAATCTACTACGACGGAGAAATCAAGGAGCGCCTTGCCAATGCGCATCCTTACCGTCAGTGGCTATCTACAAACCGTATACAGCTCGAGAAATTACACTCGGGTCGTAAAGTGGACAACTCTGTTGACGACCTTACTCGCAAGGAACTTATGTTTGGCTTTGGCGAGGAGGATGTCGACGGCACAATAGTACCAATGGCTACAAATGGTCAAGAACCTACAGCATCAATGGGTAACGACACTCCATTGGCTGTACTCTCTGGCCATGCTCAGGTATTCTTCAACTATTTCCGCCAGCAGTTTGCCCAAGTAACAAACCCTGCCATCGACTCTATCCGCGAATCGTTGGTAATGTCTTTGTCCGAATATATCGGTCGTGTTGGTTCTGGAATCCTTTCGCCCGACGAATCTAACTGCAAGATGGTGCGTTTGCCCCACCCTATCCTTACAAATACGCAGCTTGATATTCTCTGCAACATTCGTTATAAGGGATTCAACACCGTCAAGCTTCCTATGCTCTTCGAGTGCAGCAAAGGTGAAGAAGGACTGCGCGAATCGCTTGAAGCGCTCTGCAAAGAAGCCGAGCGCAGCGTAGACGAAGGCTACAATTACATTATACTCAGCGACCGCGATGTTGACAAGGAACATGCAGCCATTCCTTCATTGCTCGCCGTCAGCGCCGTACACCATTATCTTATATCTGTAGGCAAGCGTGTACAGACAGCCCTTATTGTTGAGAGTGGCGAGATTCGTGAGGTTATGCACGCCGCATTGCTTCTTGGCTACGGTGCATCTGCCCTTTGTCCATATATGACATACGCCATACTCGACGACCTTGTTAAGCGTGGAAAGATTCAAGAAAACTATACCACAGCTGAGGCAAATTATATCAAGGCCGTAAAGAAAGGTTTGCTTAAGATTATGGCTAAGATGGGTATATCTACCATTCGCTCATACCGCGGTGCCAAGATATTCGAGAGCATTGGTCTGTCTGAAGCTCTTTTGAAAGCATATTTCGGAACAGAGGTAAGTACAATTGGCGGTGTAGGTTTGGAAACGATTGCTCGCGATGCCATAGCCATGCACGACAAGGCATTCAACAACAAGAAGAAGCTCGATTTCTTGCCTAACCTCGGACAGTTCCATTGGCGCAAGGATGGTATACGCCACGCTTGGAACCCAGAGACTATCGCGACATTGCAGCTTGCCACACGCACTGGCAACTATGCTAAATATAAGGAATTCACGAAGTTTGTCGACGAAAAGGAAGATCCTATCTTCATTCGCGACTTCTTCGACTTCAAACATAATCCGATACCAGTCGACGAGGTAGAGCCCGTCGAAAACATTGTAAAACACTTCGTGACGGGTGCCATGTCGTTCGGAGCCTTGTCTAAGGAGGCTCACGAGGCAATGGCTCTTGCCATGAACAAGCTCGGCGCACGCTCTAATACTGGTGAGGGTGGCGAACTAAGCGAACGCTTCCATGAAACTGTGGATGGCGTATCGCTTTCGAGCAAAACAAAACAGGTTGCTTCAGGCCGCTTTGGTGTTACAACAGAATATCTTGTCAATGCCGAGGAAATTCAAATTAAGGTAGCCCAGGGTGCAAAACCAGGTGAGGGCGGACAGCTTCCTGGATTCAAGGTTAATGAAGTGATTGCCAAGACTCGTCACTCTATACCTGGCATCTCGCTTATCTCGCCTCCTCCTCATCACGATATCTACTCTATCGAGGATTTGGCTCAGCTCATCTTCGACCTTAAGAACGTCAATCCTAAGGCTGCCATCAGCGTTAAGTTGGTTGCCGAAAGTGGTGTTGGTACCATTGCTGCAGGTGTTGCCAAGGCTAAGGCCGACCTTATTGTAATATCTGGTGCCGAGGGTGGTACTGGTGCATCACCTGCATCAAGTATGCGCTTTGCGGGCATTTCTCCTGAGATTGGACTCTCGGAGACACAGCAGACTCTTGTTAAGAACGGATTACGTGGTCAGGTGCGTCTGCAGGTTGACGGTCAGCTTAAGACTGGTCGCGACGTAGTGCTTATGGCTTTGCTTGGCGCCGAGGAGTTTGGTTTTGGTACAGCAGCACTTATTGTTCTTGGCTGTGTTATGATGCGCAAATGCAATCTAAACACATGTCCTATGGGTGTAGCCACACAGAATCCTGAGCTTCGCAAACTGTTCCGCGGCAAGGCAGAATATTTGGTCAACTACTTCACATTTGTTGCCCAAGAGGTGCGCGAGTATTTGGCACAGATGGGATACCGCAGTCTTAACGACATAGTGGGCCATACCGAGCTTATAATCACTAAGCAGGACGAGAAGAATCCTAAGTCGGCCTTGCTCGACTTCCGTCGTCTTCTGTTCAAGGAGCCTAATGGCTGCTCATTATATCATACAGCACAGCAACGCCATGAGCTTGGCGACGTGCTCGACCAGCATATAATACGTGGCGCGCAAAATTCAATTGAACGCCAGGATGAAGTGTCGCTCGACTTTGCTATAAAGAATACCGACCGTGCCGTTGGCGCTATGCTCAGCGGTATGATTGCACAAAAATATGGCGAGGCAGGTTTGCCCGACAAAACTATCAACGTTAAGTTTAAAGGCTCAGCCGGACAAAGCTTTGGCGCTTTCCTTGTAAAGGGTGTCGATTTCAAGCTTGAGGGCGAGGCAAACGACTATTTTGCCAAGGGCCTCTCAGGTGGTCGCATATCCATACTACCTCCTATCCGAAGCAACTTCTCTGCCGAAGACAATATCATTGCAGGCAATACCGGACTCTATGGAGCCACAAGTGGCGAGCTGTATATCAATGGTAAGGTTGGCGAACGTTTTGGTGTGCGCAACTCTGGAGCCACAGCTGTAATCGAGGGCGCAGGCGATCATTGCTGCGAGTATATGACTGGCGGACGTGTTGTTGTGCTTGGCGAGACTGGTCGCAACTTTGCTGCAGGTATGTCGGGTGGCGTTGCATACGTATGGGATAAAAACCACAACTTCGATTACTTCTGTAATATGGATATGGTGGAGATTAATCTCGTTGAGGACAGCAACTACCGCAAGGAGCTGCACGAGTTGATACGCCAGCACTATCTATACACTGGATCTAAGCTTGCACGCACAATGCTCGACGACTGGAGCCGCTATGTCGAGGACTTCATACAGATTGTCCCGATTGAATATAAGCGAGTACTACAGGAAGAGCAGGTACGCAAGCTGCAACAGAAAATTGCGGACATGCAACGCGATTATTAAAGTGAAGAACGAAGAGGAAAGAGTGAAGAATCATACAGTAAACAATGATTCTTCTGTCTTGCCTCTTCTTCAAACTATAAAATTAAACATAACAACAACCAAGGGAAAGAATGATGTCATTGCAATCCTACTATATTTACAATAGTATTGGATTCTTCACTCTTCCCTCTTCACTTTTCACTTAAATTATGGGAAATCCAAAAGCATTCCTCACTATACATCGCAAGGAAGCGGGCTATCGCCCGATACACGACCGTATTCACGATTTTGGCGAAGTAGAACAAACACTTAACAGCAACGACCGCCGTCTGCAGGCGTCACGTTGTATGGATTGTGGAGTTCCTTTCTGCCATTGGGCTTGCCCTCTTGGCAATAAGGCTCCCGAATGGAACGACGCTCTATATAAAGGAGATTGGGAACTGGCATACAGACTACTTAACTCTACCAACGACTTTCCCGAATTCACCGGACGTATTTGCCCTGCTCTCTGCGAGAAGGCTTGCGTATTAAACCTTGTTGAGCACGAACCTACAACCAACCGCGAAGATGAATGTGCCATTACAGAACATGCATTTCAAGAGGATTATGTACGTGTAGAACAGCCCGAACGCAACGGTAAGAAAGTGTGCGTTATCGGCGCTGGACCTGCCGGACTTGTTGCGGCCAACCGACTCAACCATATGGGCTACTCTGTCACGGTGATGGAGAAAAACGAGAGCGCAGGCGGACTGCTGCGTTTCGGCATTCCTAACTTCAAGCTCAACAAGGCTGTCATCGACCGCCGTATTGCTTTGCTCGAAGAGGAAGGCATAGTGTTTAAGTACAACTCTCCTGTAGATGTAGAGCATCTGCCTGACGGCTTCGACGCATACGTAGTATCTACTGGTACACCTACCGCACGCGACCTACCTATACCTGGACGCGAGCTTAAGGGTGTATACTTTGCCCTTGAAATGCTCTCACAACAGAATAGAGTGCTTGCTGGCATGGAGTTCAAGAAGGACGAGCTTATAAATGCCAAGGGCAAGGACGTACTTGTTATCGGTGGTGGCGATACCGGTAGCGACTGTATAGGTACAGCCCATCGTCAGGGTTGCAAGTCGGTTACACAGATTGAAATTATGCCACGCCCAGTCGACGGACCCGACGACCCCAAGAATCCATGGCCTAATTGGCCACGCACCCTTAAAACCACTTCGTCGCACGAGGAAGGATGTACACGTCGATGGAATATCAACTCGCTTGAGTTCATTGGCGACAAGAACGGCAAGCTTACCGGTGTGCGCGTTCAAGAAATAACATGGAAGCCCAACCCCGAAGGCGGTCGTCCGCTTATGGAGCCGGTAGGCAAGCCAGAGATAATAAAGTGTGAGATGGTTTTGCTCGCAATGGGCTTCCTAAAGCCCGAGCAACCTAAGTTTGCCTCTAATGTGTTCGTGGCTGGCGATGCCGCAAGTGGTGCTTCGTTGGTTGTACGTGCAATGGCAAGCGGCAAGAAGACGGCTGCCGAAGTAGACAAGTTCCTATCGAAGTAATTTTCTTTTCATTTGCCTTTCCTTTCTATCACGAAAGGCAATGGCAGCCATACGTGGACGGGACCAACGCCGATTGAGGCGGAGGTCCCGTTGTTTTGTTATAGGCTTATCTTATGCTATCCATAAGGTATTGTATTATGCTTTCTAAAGGGGTATAATCTGAGATGGACAAGCAATATATATTAAATGGCAAAGTAAATTATATTTAAATGGCAAAGTAATATAATTTAAATGGCAAAGTAAATTATATTAAATGGCAAAGTAATATATATTAATTATTGAGTCCATCTATAATATCATAAGGAAGCGTGCGCCTTCCTTATAATTCTCATCGAGTTTTATCTCTGCTCCAAGCTTTTTAGCAATGGTGCAACAGATATGCAATCCGAGTCCCGAGCCTTGCACAAGGTGGTTTGCCTTCTTGTAGCGCTGGAATATCTCCTTAGCCTGTCCCACGGGGATACCTTCGCCAGTATCAACATGTTTTATTCGGCCATCACGCGTCTAACATCATCGATGCTGCCATCAAACGGTCCGCTGTGTTCAAGCTTAAGCGTACACATAGCCGCTGCAAACTTGCCCGATTCCTCAAAACCCATACCCTGGGCACGGCACCATAGATAGCCAGCCGAGTAAGTATCGCCACATCCCGTGGCATCTACTATCTCCTTAGGCTCATAAGCCGGAATGTCATAGAATTTACCTTCGGCAAGTATTATGCTACCCTCGCTTCCAAGCGTAACACAAACTTCCTTTACGCCCCATTCTGCCAAACACTTGGCCGCAGCACGCGGGTCGGTAAGTCCGGTTATCACCTCCATCTCGTGTTCGTTTACCTTAATGATGTCGGTATGGGCAAGTATCTCGAGCTTCTCAGCCCAGTCGATTGGATAAACCTTCTCGCCACGCACCTCGCGCAGATAGCCTTGAGCGTCGATAGAAATTCTACCTTTTGTTGACAGATACTTCACTACCTCTGTAGAGAAGTCGTCGCTAAGAAGCGATCCAAGGTGATAAACACCGGCATTAACCTCACGCATTTCGTCAACGGTGAAAGGATCGGCACGCTCTAATACGCGCTGTGTGCGGTCGTTCTGGTTCTCACCATACTTGTTCTCAAAATATACGGTATGACTACTTGGATATACCTGTACATCGATGCCTGCCTGACGCATGTCTTCAACCGACTTCATCTCGCCCTCACCCAACTTTGTCACAAGCTGGAATGAGACATTCTGAGGCAGATGACTGAACGCATAAGAGAAATAGAACGATGTACCGCCAGCCATATAAACGGTTTGGCGCGGCGTTATAATCTTGTCTTTAGTAATGTGGCCTATGCAGCAAATATCTTTCATCTGTTTCTTTTGTATATACAATTTTAATTTGCAAAGTTACTGAAAATTAGCAACATGGCAAAAAGAATAAAATTCTTTAACGATACATAAAGACAGAAGCATGTTAGAATCCGCTCTCCGTCTGAAACCTCATCTTTTCTCCCGTCACCGGATGTCGTAGCTCCACCATTGCCGCATGCAGGTACATTCGCGACGTATGACAGCCATGACCATATAGAGGATCGCCAAGAATTGGGCATCCCAATCCATAGTTATGGGCACAATGCACACGCAACTGATGCGTTCTGCCAGTAAGCGGATACAGCGATACAAGTGTGTGTCCGTTAGGCAACACACGTTCTATGCGATAATCGGTAACGGCTGTCTTGCCATTGTCAAAGTCTACCCGCTGACGTGGACGGTCCATTATGTCGGCTATTATGGGCAACGATATTCTGCCTTCTCTGCCATTAGCCGATATAGTGAGCCACTTAGAGCCGGGAGCGCCACATAACACCGATGGTTTGCCATCAAGCACAGCCTCGTAACGCTTGCTAACCTCACGCGAGGCAAACTGCCGTTGCAACTCTACGTAAGCCTCATCGTTAAGGGCAAGCACAAGTAGTCCGCTTGTGTCCATATCAAGACGGTGGACAGCTTTGGGGAGTTGGGAGTTTTCAGTCTTTATTTTTGAGTTTTTAGCGAGATAATGACGTACATATTCCTCTACATTATTATATATAGGCATGTTGTCCCCATCGTGCGTTGCATCATCAAACTCACACGATGCAGCATCATCGGTGGCAACAGCTTTGCCTGGAACCGACAACATGCCTGCAGGCTTGTCTACCACTATTATAGTATCATCCTCGTACACTATGCTTGGCACATCCTTTGTCTTGGGTTTTGCCAATGGGTTAGGCTCCACATCCAGTCCGCAAAGCATATATGTAAGTATAGGCAAACACTTGGAGCGGCATGCCGGATAATAATGAAGATGGTGGCGTATCTCTTGCTTTGGCGAATCGCCCCACCAAAATTCAGCCATACATACTGGTTCCAAGCCATTGGCATAGGCATACTGCAACAGTTTTGGCGCACAACAATCGCCCGATCCAGCCGGTGGCATTGCATTAATAGTTTCGCTAAATATGTCGATTAGGTCGCGTTCCTCACCATTGGCATTAAGCATACGATATTGACGGAATAACCATTGTTGCAAGGCATCGCTCTTCTCGCGACGTTGGCGACGCAAGGTTGCCACACGTTCCTCATGCTCTACCACCGGGCGATGCAACTCTTCAAGCATTGTGGAGCATTGTTGTTTCAGTCGGCGTTGTTCTGCCCTTAGGTGCTGACTCTCGTGCACCATTTCTGCCTGCTCTTCAACAGTCAAAGGCCTACCATCATGTTCAGCCTCACGTCTGCGTGTATCTCGTTTCTGTTTAGCCTCAGCTACACGACAGCGCATCTGCTGCAAAGCAAGGTCTACAGTCTGCTTAGTGCTCTCGTATAACGAACGTTGTGTAATATATGTATCCGATTTCAGAATTGCCTCTATCTCCTTGTTAATGGCCGATATCGCCCTCTCCTCTGTCTTGAAGTATCCATCCGGCTGCTGTGCATCAAACACTGGAGGCACAAAATAATCCCAGTCATTACGTCCGGCAAGAAGCCCTGAGTAGGCTGCAAGGAAACCTATTTGCTCCTTTTCACCTTCCTCATAGTTTTCACTTTTCTCTTTTCCCTTTTCATCTTCCTCATATTTTTCACTTTTCACTTTTCCCTTTTCACTTTTCCCTTTTCCCTTTTCACCTTCCTCAAATTTTTCACTTTTCACTTTTCCCTTTTCACTTTTCCCTTTTCCCTTTTCACTTACTCTTACACATAGCACTCCGAACATCTTTCCTGGCCCTTTCTCTTCGGCCCACACACCACGTTTCTCTATATATCGCTGCACCTCTTTGGCGGCAGCAATACATAGCGGATGCGGTTCGTAGCAAAAGGGGTAAGTAAATTGGCGGGGCGGTAGAATATCTGTATTTAAAGAATGTACTAAATCAGCCATTGTTATAATTATTTGTCTGTGCACCTAAGACCTTCCAATCAACAATATTATGTTCCTTGTCCACATCGAAGTTTATGCCAACCTTTATCACGTCCTTTCCACTTAAGGCAAAAGCCTTGGCATATTTGCGGTCTTCAATCTGCGCAAGAGCCTCATCAGTCGACTTACCGAACTTCAGCTCCATAATATATACATAACGTTCTGTCTCTAATGTCATATCGGTACGACCACGCGACGTGCGCTGTTCTACAGTTATACGATATGGAGTAAGAAGCGAAAATACCACATACATCATCTGCTGATAATGTCCCTCATATGCGGTATTGTCACAATAAGGCACCGTCTCAAGGAAGGTCCTAAGCAACTCTAATGCGCCATCCATGTCACCATTATTTATACAGCGCGACATATTTGCTATAACAACACGTCCCTCCACCACTTCTTCACCGAGGAAATTAGGCAACAAACTACTGTAAAGCCCTACCCTAATCTCGTTATTTGGAATATCAAGAGTATAGAGGTCTATGTCCTCATCGTAATCCTTTATTGTAAGGTAGCCACTCTGATATAGCAACGGCACTATAGATGCCATTCTTTCTGTTGGCGCATCAAAAGAGGCAGAGTCGGCTCGCATACCTCCAATATTTGAAGGCTTAAGATTAAACTTGCGCATCATCTCTATAAGATACGTAGGAGTGCCAGACTCGAACCAGTAAGATCCAAGCCTTCCACTATCTAAACAGTTGAGCAAACTGAACGGATTAAAAACATCGGCAGACGGCCATGTAAAGTGGTAGCCATCATATTGTAGGGTAAGACGTTGCAGAGTTTGCTCGTGGGTGAACTGAAGACGTTGGGCAAGACTATCCACATCCTCAGACATATATGTAATCAACTCGTCTTTGGTAATACCACATATTCCATCATAACGAGGGTCCATACTTATGTTGATAATATTGTTCAGCTCACTAAATATGCTAACCTGCGAAAACTTTGTAATACCTGTAAGAAAAACAAATCGTAGATACTGGTCGCAATCCTTAAGAGGACTAAAGAAATTGCGCATCACATTGCGAAGTACAGGCAGATGATCATCCTCATGCACAACATCAAGCAACGGAGCGTCATACTCGTCTATAAGCACAACAACGGGTTTGCCCATCTTGTTATAGATAGTCCTAATGAGATTTATCAATCGGTCGTTAGCATTCGTCGGATGTTCTATAATACCGAACCGTAACTCTTCATCCAAAAGACGGTGGCCTAAAAAATCCTCTAAAGATTCCTTATCCATATGCTTACCACCAGCCATACTGAAGTGAAGCACGGGATATTTAATCCATTCTGTCTCGAGACGTTCTATGGCAAGACCCTTAAACAGTTCCTTGCATCCCTCAAAATAGCTTTTCATAGTTGATACCAACAACGACTTGCCGAATCGTCTTGGACGACTCAGGAAAAAGAACTTACCGCTACCGTGCGACATACGGTACACATACTCTGTCTTGTCTACATACAACATGTCCTTCTCACGAATTTCCGAGAAGGTCTGCATACCGATAGGATATAACTTAAGTGCCATAAGTGTGGATGTTAGGATTTTATGACGCTAAGTTAGCGAGAATAATCCGAACGGCAAAATAATCTGTACTTTTTATGAATGCCTTTTCACATACCTTTAAAACGAGGGAGTGTCAAAATGGGAGTTATCGGAACTTCGGGCGAAGCCCAAACTTCCTTTAACTTCCATTTTGACACTCCTTCATTTATTGCCAGCGAATAATGTAGCTCTGACGATGTTATAAGAGCTATGCTGACTGAAGTTTATTGAATTGAGCGTATTGCCTACTTAACAACCTTGTATGCCTTGCCGCCCTTGCGCACGATATATACGCCATGAGTTGCGTCAGCATTATTTACACGACAACCATTAAGGTCATAAACAGTGGTTTGCGAGCCGTTGTCCATCGAAACACCCTTAATGCCTGATAGAGCAGAAGTGGTTACTATAAGCTCTGATGAACGTATTGACTTCTCCTCACCATTCTTGGCTGTAACAACAATGCCATATCTTGTGGATGGATTCAAACCAGCAAACTTGCACTCAGCTACTCCACCAGTTGATACCGACTCATATCCAGGTACTGCTGTGCGCACGATGTCATGACATACAACATCAACATCATCCACAAATACCGAACCAAGTGTACGGTTGAATACTATGCGAACCGAATCGGAAGCAGCAAACTTCATACTGTGTGTATCAGCTGTAAAGCCGTCGCCTACAGCTACCGTCTCTATTGGCAACCACTTGCCATCCTCGTAACGTTCTACACTTACATTGCCCGAAGCTCCCTTTGTAGCCGAAAGGAAGAACGACAAAGACTCTATCTGAGCGTCTGGATAAGCCACCATAAGGAAGTGGCCTGCCTTGCTCATCTGCAGAGCAGGTGCAGCCTTACCACAATATTGCTTAACATTCATCCATGCTCCACTGTACTTCCACAACGCTGGCATACCTACACCACGCTGTGCAAAGTCGTAACCACGGTCAACACTCTCGGTGCTATAATTCTGCATGTTAAGTTCCACAATATAATCATCGGCTGTAGGTACCTCGTCCCATGCCACTGTAAAGTGGTCGGTACCCATTTCCTTAGCAGCAAGATTCACCGGCATACGCTTGGCAAATGCCAACGGCAATGTGCTTATAGTAGCAGTGGCAGGCTCGGATGTGTAGCTACCTATGCAAGCAGTAAGCTCTACATCATACTGGGTGTCTGGCTCCAGACCTTCTACTACAAAAGTATCAGGAGCAGCAAACTCAATATTGGTATACTTAGATACAGCCTCGCGTGTGCTGCCCACCACCTTATATATATTAAGGACATAACGCGAAGCCTTGCCGGTGGCCTTCCATGACACTACAAAACTGCTGTCGGCAACTTCGCTATAAGACAGTTCGGGAGCAGAGATTGCAAACTTGGTGTTAGCAACAAGCAACTGTATCTCACCGTCAACCTCGTCGATATTGTCAAGACGTAAAATGTCGCGATTGTCCCATGCTGTCATTGTGTAAGACTTAACATTGGCAGTACCAGGGAATGGATCGCCTGCAAGTGTAAAGGCTGTCAACTTGCCGTCAGCCTCTATAAGGTCCACACGCTGATGGTTTGGATCGTTGTTTACAGTATTCTGTGCCCATACATTAGCATCCTGGTCGATGTGCCACATCAACATGCCATTACCCGGGAGATACTTGTCCCAACCTGTTTTCTGGCGGTTTTCAAGCACAAAGAACTCTCTTCCATTTGTTCCTTCTACCGGCACTATATATGCCTTGTTTGAGGCTTGCAGTTCAGGGAGCACACTTATTGTATCTGCTCCAGTTGTAAGTTCCTGATATTCCAGCCAACCAAGTTCGGCACGTTCATAAGCACTATGGGTAGGCGGAGTGTTCTGTTCGTTGTTGTATGTACCCATGTCCATAACATCAAACTCGCCTGGCGTAAAGGCGTCATTGTATACAGTAGTGTAATGGTCGGGCAATCCCAATACATGACTAAACTCATGACAGAAGGTGCCAATACCAGTAGGCAATTCGGGATAGGTACCACTACGCTCCGGACTACATGTATAGCTGCCAATAGACACACCGTTAAACTTAAGCGAACCCATCATAAACTGGTTGTAGTTGTAGGCATGTGGCCATATCGACTCCTTGTACTCACTGTCGGCCTCGCCAAATCCGGCATAGTACAGATATACATTATCTACATATCCATCGCCGTTGTTGTCGTATTTTGAGAAGTCTACAACATTGGATGCAGCCTCGCAAGCACCTTTTACAAATTCCTGAAGGCGGTCCATACGGTCGTTGCCACTATAATTGGCACCATAATAAGAATATGATTTTGGCAGAGTTACCGGGCCAACAATATCAAACTTAGGGTTGAATAAACCATTTGACGAGGTGGTAAAGTAGTCGAGCACACTGCCGTTAGCACCATTCTTGTACTTGAAACCTGGCTGTGTGAACATATTCTTATAGAAGCCCAACGGATCGCCATCCTCACAATCGAATGTCATGTCGCTGAACTGTACAAGAATAATGAGCACATTTGGCGAACCGATAGAAGGATAGTCGTTGATAAGCATACCACGCTTTGCACCTGGCTTAGTCGACATATGACGCGGACGATATCGCATGACGCTTGCCTTGGCTGCACGCTGAACCTCAAGTTTGGAAAGCATGGCCTTTGGACTTACACTCTTAAGATAGTCTACAGCCTTTACATTGCGGTCTGCGGCATCTGCGGCAATAATGCCAGACGACTCAAGAGTAGACGACGACATCTTAGCATATTCGTAGTTGCCAGTAGACTCATTATAAAAGAGTGGATAGCCATCAGTTGTCATGGTTACATGTCCAAACTCGTCGCCTCTTTTAACAACAGTAATGTAAGTACCGTCTGCCTGGCGCACTTTACGTGGACGTTGATCTGCCGGAGCTGCCGATGCACTCTCGGCTAAGCAAAGAGCGGCAAACAATCCGAGGAAAATACGTTTGAAGTTCATATTCTTTATCTATTTGTTATTATTTTTATTTGCGCATTATTTTCTTAACAGAACCATCGGCAAGACGCACAATGTTTATGCCGCGACATGGCAATGAAAGGCGAATGCCAGACACGCTATAATAAACAGCTTCACCATTGACATTATCGGATGTTGCAGATGATATGCCAGTGTCTGTTGATGTGCTTACCTTTGTCTTGAAAGCATTTTCCACCTTGCCCTCAGCATTCTTGATCATCACAACGGCGTTAAGTTTCTCCTTGTTCTGCACAAGCGACTCGCCTGACGTATTGACTATATCGGCTATCTTGAACTTATAGCTGAATGGATATTCGGTATCGGCAACAAGTGTAGAAGGCAATACCGGCTCGCCTCCATTGCGTAGTGATGTGGCAACAACAACATCGTTGTAATGCAAGCCGCTTACTGTGCCCGAACCTTTAAGGAATTGTTCGAACTCTGGTTCAGGATAGTCTTCCGGGCGATTGGTGTTATAATCGTTCTTCTGGTCCCAAGCAGCACCTGTACCATAAAGGTCGTCGGCGGTAAGAACCACCTCTACTGTATACGAAGCATTATTTACATCGGTTGGGAAATAAGCATATCCATTGACCTCTACCTCAGAAGCATCGGCAGACAGATTGGCCTTTGCCTCAATATCGGCAGGAGCAAGTTCGTCGCAAACACGAAGCCAAGCCTTGTCGAGTCCAAACTTCTCGGTGCCAAAACCAAAATAGGCATCAGTCTTGTATATGCGGTCGAAATAGCCATCAGGAAATCCTGATATCTCGCTTGGGAAATCGGTACGCTGCATTATCTCCATAGCGTCCTTGTTATGATAAGACAAACCAATGAAATCGTCGGGATATAGTTTGTTCATTATTTCGAGTCCCACAAAGCCACGCGGACAGTTGCGACACCAAGTGCCGGTATACTCCTCAAACAATGGGCGATGCTTTGGCAGACGCTTGTACGAAGTAAGTTGACTATTAAGCAAGGTAGCCGAAGGATTTGGCTTACCGTTTATAGTAGTAAGAGTAAGGCTTACGGGATAGTCGCCCTTAGCAGATGTGGGTGGCAATGATAGTGTAACATTCTGCTCATAATTATAGATAGCAGGCAACGGTTCGTCCAGGTTTACTGTTGCACTACCAGTCTGGGTGCCTACGGTATAAGTGTAGCCTATTGTGCTTACGCCTTCGTAACCAAGGTTGCGCAGCGTAACAGATACTGGAGTTGACTTGTCGAACTGACCATAAAGGCGATCTTCGAGAGGCAAAGCTATAGCGTCGGCATCGACACCGCCCGTAAGTTCCACCTCAATAGGCACACCACCACGTACTGACATGTCGTTCCACTTGGTATATATCATGCTCGTATGCAAGTAGAAGTTGCTTATTTCCGAATTCTTAAAGTAAGCCACGGGATACTTCTCTGCATCTGTAAGCTGAGAAAAGGTCATTGAGTAACCAACATATACACCCTCCTCGCCTATTGTATAAGGAGTCTCAAGCTCTACACGCACCTCGCCGTCTTTAGTAGGAGTGGCTTCCACTTGCAAAATATCTGGCTTATTCTCCGAGCGCGAACCATTCTTCTCGGCATTTAGCGTCTTCGAAAGCCATACATTCAAGGTTGCGATGTTGGGTACATTGCCAAGGTGCAAGCGTATAGCACTTATGGTTGTACCTTTAAGCGAAGTTGCATCCACGTGCATTGCAACATCATAGCGTTCGTTTTTTGCTGTTCCAAACGTTGCATTAGCTGATACACCATTACTGCCACTGAACACTATTGTTCCGTTATCGGCACATGCCGTACTGGCAAAAAACAAAGCCACGACACCAACAGCCATTAGCCTTAAATTGTAAAGTATATTCATATTGTTAGTTATTGGTTAGTTACAATTTATCACTTATTACTTACTACCGGTTGCAAAGTTATAAATATTCATGTAAATAACAAATGATTCGTTATAAAAATTCGCATTATATTAAGGTATACCCCCTGTTATCGGCCACAATTAACAACAAAACGTATAATTAACCGATTATTTATACCACATTTTGTCATAAATATTTTGTTGGTATCAACATTTTGTATACTTTTGCGACATAACCACACAACTAAAATGATCTTTATGAAGAAATTCTACTCTATTTTTGCTATGGCTGCCATGTGTACAGCAGTCTATGCACAGTCAAGCGTTGCCTCAAGACAGTTTGCCGAGAACCAGAAACCAACGGCTAAATTCTCGTTGAACAATCTGCCTAAACTAAGCGAGCTTAAAAAGGCTAATCATTTACAGAAACGTGCCGCACAAAAAAGAATTGGTACTCCTACTGTAAAGACTCCTATCTACGATCAGCCTGCAGGTAAGTTGCACGACGAAACCTACCGTCTGTCTTATGGTATCTACTATGATGCCAACTTTGGCCATTGGCTAACAGATGTTGACGGACAGAAGGCATCGTGGGTTGAGGGCGATGACGGCAAAGTATATCTCAAGAATCCGTTCAGTACCTACCCTACAAATACATGGCTTACCGCCACACGCGGACAGGGCGACACACTCAACGTAGACCTTCCACAAGCAATATACCATGAGAATTATACCGACTTCTTCGGAAACCCAGCTGAGCTCACCGCTTATGCCGTGCGTATGAAGTATGCGGGCAATAGTGGTATTTACGACAACGACTGTCAGCGAATCCAATATGTTCTACGTGGCGACTCGTTGATTAAGGTAGACGAAGACTACTCACTCATTGGACTTTGTGGCGATTATGGCGATTGGTACGGATATGCCGACTGGAAGACAGCCATAGGACCTATGACAGACAAGATTGTTACACCCGAATCGGTTGAGACAGCACAGCCATACACTATCGAGTACGACTACCACGACTCGTATATGGAGACCGATGAGCGTCTGCGTTACCCGTGCAAGGTGCTGTTTGATGGCGATGATGTCTACATCAATGGCTTAAGCAAGAACCCGACAGACGGTTGGGCAAAGGGTACACTCAACAAGGATGGACAGTTCGTATTTAAGGGTCAGCAGTACATAGGCTACGACAAAAAGAACGGACGCTACATATATTTTGAGCCTATCTACTACAAGGAGTATACCAACGAGGACGGCACAACTGGCGACAGCATCTACGTTGCCGACGAAATTGCCTTCACCTTCAATGCCGACGACCAGACATTCAGGAGCGACAAGATTCTCTCTACCAACTATGGTCATTACACCATCAATACCGACAAAGAGTATCCTAACGCATACTTCTCGTTCTGGGATCAGCAGATATCAGCTCCTAAAGACCCTGTATTCACAGAGCTTTACGACTATAATCCAGACGATTGGGGAACAGGCAACTTCATGTTCCGCCTTTCTAACTATTCAGAAGACGGCTACTATCTTAACGAAGCCAACTGCTACTACAACGTGTTCCTCGATGGCGAGAAGTATACATATAAGGCTGACGAGTATCAGAAATTGCCTTACGACATAACAGACATCCCTTATACATTCACCGACAAGTGGAACATCTTTATATTCGGCACACAGCGCAACCTATACTTCAACGGAGCAGATTGGAAGACTGTTGGTGTTCAGTGCTTCTATCGCGACGAAGACGGCAACGAGTATCGCTCGCACCGCGTAACTGCAAAGCTTAAGAAAGACGAAACCGGCATAGAGATAGTTACAGATGATGCAGATGGCTCAGCAACATACTTCGACCTTAGCGGACGCACAGTAAACAAGCCAACACATGGTGTTTACCTTAAGACCGTTACCGGTAAGGACGGCTCACGCCACACTACAAAGATGGTTGTAAAGTAAAGTTTGATTATATATCATAATAGTTTTAAAGTGGAAACAGGCCACTCGCCCAACATGCTACCACCCTTCTTTAAGGGTGAAGCATGAAAGGCTGGTGGCCTGTTTTTTGCGCATATATATTGTACAGCTATCATTTGTAGGCACAAAAATACGTTTTCTCGGTTTTTTTGCCTACATTTGCATCTGAAAATCAACAAAAAACAGATACAACTATGAGTACACTGAAAAAAAGCTTCGCATCTAAACTTCTTGAAGTAAAGGCTATTAAGCTTCAGCCTAACGATCCTTTCACATGGGCATCTGGCTGGAAATCGCCTATCTATACCGACAACCGCAAGACGTTGGCTTATCCAGAGCTGCGCTCTTTCGTTAAGCAAGAGTTGGTACACCTAATACACGAAGAGTTCCCTGAGGCTAATGCCGTTGCAGGTGTTGCTACTGGCGCTATTGCACAAGGCGCTCTTGTTGCCGACGAGTTGCTGTTGCCTTACTGCTATGTTCGTCCAAAGCCTAAGGATCATGGTATGGGCAACCAAATTGAAGGCACTATTCCTGAGGGTGCAAAGGTTGTAGTTGTAGAAGACCTTATCTCTACTGGCGGTTCTTCGCTCAAGGCAGTTGATGCTTTGCGCAAGGCAGGATTTGAGGTAGTAGGTATGGTTGCAAGCTACACCTATGGTTTCCCTGTTGCCGAGGAAGCTTTCAAGGCCGCTAATGTACGCCTTGTTACTCTTTCTGATTACGAGCATACAACAGCTATTGCTGCCGAGACTGGCTACATTAAGAAGGAAGACCTCGAGGTGCTGGCAGAATGGCGCAAGGATCCAGCCAACTGGATGAAGTAAAGATAAAACTGAGTAAGAATAGAATATGACAACATTCGAAAGTTCAATACGACAGATTCCATTTCCGCAGCAGAATGTATACGAAAAGCTGAGCGACCTTAACAACTTGCAGAAGCTCAAGGAGCGCTATGCAATGATGAAGGACACCATGCCTGAGGAGGCTCGCAAACAAGCTGAGAAGATACAAGACCTGGAGTTTGACCAGGACTCACTGTCGGTAAATGTGCCACCAGTGGGTAGCATCAAGCTGCGTGTGGTAAACCGTGAGGAACCGAAATGCATTAAATTTGAGACCGAGCAAAGCCCTATCCCCTTTAACTTCTGGATTCAGCTTCTGCCCGTTACATCTACAACATGCAAGATGAAGCTTACCATCAAGGCCGAGCTAAACATCTTCATCAAGCAAATGGTGAAGAAACCATTGCAGGAAGGTATCGAGAAGATTGCCGATGTACTGCAAATGATTCAGTATAACTAATGTAAAAGCCTCACACCCTACCCCTCCATGCGGGGAAGGAACAGGATGTGAGGCTTTTCTTTTAAAACCTTTATAATAATTATGGCAAGCAAACTTTGGGAAAAAAACTTTTCTGTCAACGAAGAAATAGAACGTTTTACCGTTGGACGCGACCGTGAACTCGATATCTACCTCGCCAAGTATGACGTGCTTGGCTCTATGGCTCATATTACAATGCTGGAGTCAATAGGACTGATGCAGAAAGACGAGCTGCAACAGCTTCTGGTAGAACTTAAGAACATCTATAACGAGTGTGTGCAAGGCACATTTGTAATAGAAGAAGGTGTAGAGGATGTACACTCGCAAGTAGAACTTATGCTTACCCGACGCCTTGGAGATATGGGTAAGAAGATTCACTCGGGTCGCTCAAGAAACGACCAAGTGCTTGTCGATCTAAAACTCTTTACACGTCACGAACTGCGTGAGGTTGTAGAGGCTACCGACGCTTTGTTCCGTGAGCTACAGAAGAAGAGCGAGCAGTATAAGAATGTGCTTATGCCTGGCTACACACATTTGCAGATAGCCATGCCCAGCTCATTCGGATTGTGGTTTGGTGCTCATGCCGAGTCGCTTGCCGATGATATGCTGTTCTTGCTTGCTGCCTATCGCATGACCAACCGTAATCCTTTAGGTTCGGCAGCTGGTTATGGCTCGTCGTTTCCATTGAATAGAGAGATGACAACACGTCTGCTTGGCTTCGACTCTATGGATTACAACGTTGTTTATGCCCAAATGGGGCGTGGAAAGATGGAGCGCAACGTGGCATTTGCCCTTGCATCTGTTGCCGGCACTGTGGCAAAGCTGGCATTTGACGCTTGTATGTTCAACAGCCAGAACTTCTCGTTCGTAAAGTTGCCTAAGGAGTGTACTACTGGCTCGTCTATTATGCCGCACAAGAAGAATCCTGATGTCTTTGAGCTTATACGCGCCAAGTCGAACAAATTGCAGAGTCTGCCTACACAGATTCAGCTTATAATGAACAACCTGCCTACGGGCTACTTCCGCGACCTTCAGATTATCAAGGAAGTGTTTATCCCGGCTTTTGCCGAACTTAAGGACTGCCTGTCTATGGCTGCCTACATAATAGAGCGCATAGAAGTTAATGAGCATATACTCGACAATCCGATGTACGACCCTATATTCTCTGTAGAGGAAGTAAACCGACTTGCCGCTTCGGGCACACCTTTCCGCGATGCCTATAAGCAAGTAGGTATGGAGATAGAGAACGGCACATTCCATGCCGACCGCAACATACGCCATACACACGAAGGCTCTATTGGTAATCTGTGCAACGACAAGATTGCAGAGATTATGGATAAGACACTTGCCGAGTTCGGATTCGAAAAGGTAGACGAAGCCGAGCGCTCGCTGCTGGAATTACATTAACGATAAATAAACGAGATTAAACGCCCTATGACTCGATATAAACTAACGTTCATCCTCACCGCACTACTCCTTTTATTTATGCCATCGTGCTCAAAGGATTCGTTCGACTTCTCGCCATACCATGCCTACTTTGTCTTTGACAACAGCATACACCAGAACTCGGTACTGCAAAGTGCTGTAAACCCTTTGTCGCCCGGTGTATTCTGTCGCATATATGAGGTTACTGAAGGAAAGACGGTATACATATATTTCGAGAGCAATCAAGGTGGCGAACCGAAACCGGCAAAACTTACTGCCGATGAAGCCAAGCGATCGAGAATGCTTGGACTGTACAACAAGACGGGCATAATTGTTGGCTACGGCAATCTGTCGTCGCCTGCTGTGTTGTATGCCTACGACTCGCAGTGTCCTAACTGCTATCGCGAGACAAACATGATGGCATACAAACTTAATATGAGTGCCAATGGCATAGCCACTTGTCCAAAGTGCAAGCGAAAGTACGACCTTAACAACAACGGACTTTGCGCCAATGGCAGAAAGTTAGATAAGTATAGGGCTAACTGCACGGGACAATTGGGCATACTGAGCATCAATAACTAAACAATTGTCTTAGTTAATGCTTGGCACGCCCAATTGTAAGGATGCTCACCCTTGCATCCGTATCTTTGTTTATCGCCTTAATACACTCGGAAAGTGTGGCGCCCGTCGTAACGATATCATCCACCATCAGCACATGCTTGCCATTTAATGCTTCTGGGCGCACCACACCAAAAGCATCTTTTATATTTGTTGATCGCTCACCATGCACAAGCGATGCTTGACTCTAGGTATTGCGCAGACGCTCTACTGCATCATCACATAGGTCAATATGCAACACCGAACACAAGCCCAAGGCAAATTCCCTACTCTGGTTATAGCCTCGCTCACGCTGGCGTTTACGATGCAAAGGCAACGGAACAATACAGTCGATTCCGTCAAAGAAACCAGTTGGCTGCATTTCATCGGCAACCAACTGGCCAAGAGCAAAGCCAATATCCGGACGGTTGCCATACTTCAAGGCATATATTGCCTTGGCACATGAGGTATGCGACTCATAGTCTATCCACGAGGCACAACGTTCTATCTTTGCAATACCCCAAAAGAGGCGTGCGGTAGAATTGTCCATCGGATTAAGGTGGTCTTGTCGGCGAGGCATATTAATATCACAAATAGTACAAATGGCAGACTCATCAATGCCCAATCTACAACCACAGCATGCACATTGTTGTGGTGAGACAAGAGACAACAGCGATTTCAACAGACGTCTTATCATATATCTTCGTCACATGTTTCGTCCACATCATACTCGTCGGCGGCACCTATACAACGGCGTATGATGTCCATACCAAATCCTCTACCAAGAGCAAAACGTATAAGTTTACCGTTCAACTCATACTCGCTATCTGCCTTTACCGAACGCTTTTTCGAGACAAGTAGCGGGCGCAATGCCTCCTCATAGTCTTCGGCAGGCACCTCGTCAAGCACTCTGGCTATAATGTCGCGAGCCACTCCCTTGCGATAAAGAGCTTGCTCTATCTTTCTACGTCCCCAACGATCGAATCTTATCTTGTCGCGAACAAAGAATTCTGCAAAACGCTCGTCATCTACAAAGCGCTCGTCTATAAGACGGTCGAGCACACGCTCTGCCTCGTCTTGAGGCATAGACCAACGTCGCATCTTCTCCATCATCTCACCAGAAGAGTGTTCTGACTGGGAGCATAATGCGGAGAGTTTAAGCAAAGCTTCTTGCTCTGATACTTGCTTTTTTGATTTCTGAAACATGTTGTATATGTTAGTTTAGAGTTTAGCATCCACGAATCTTGGCAACCCAAAGCAATCGTCAGCCACATCGGCACAACCCATTCCCTCTTTCTTCATCATAGTTGCCGTATCCACTGCATACCTGGTATTGCACTCAAAGAGCAGATACCCACCCTTACGCAATGTGCTTAAGGCATAACGTGTTATGGCACGATAAAACAAGAGCGGATCAGAGTCGGGAACAAATAAGGCTGTAGAGGGTTCGTGGTCGAGAACATTGGCATCCATATCCACACGCTCGCTATCGCAGATATACGGAGGATTGCTTACTATTATATCCCAATGCGTGGCATCAGCCTCAACCGACAAAGCATCATGACAACAGAACTTTACATCTGCCTCAAGCTTTTGGGCATTGGCAGAGGCAATAGCAAGTGCATCGTCAGATATATCCCAAGCCTCAACATAAGCCTCAGGCAATGCCTTCTTAATGCTGATGGCTATGCAACCACTACCAGTACCGATATCAAGGATGCGCAGTTGGCTACTACCAATGGTGTTGACTATATCCACCACTCTATCCACTATCCATTCGGTCTCGGGACGTGGAATGAGCACACCAGGCTGAACATCAAAACGATGTCCGCAGAACCAAGCCCAACCAAGCACATATTGTATAGGCTCTTGACGCTCAAGTCTACTTACGGCACAATCAAGCCACGCGGCATCAACCGCAGACAACTGCTCTATACCACCGCACAATATGTCGGCAAACGACATATCAAACTTCTCCTCAAGCAGCATCCTTGTTAAAGCCTTAGCCTCGCCCATACCATGGGCAACAGCAAGTCGATGCCATATTTCTTCGTAAGTCATAAACGTATGTATACAAAAAAAGTGAACATCCATTGAATGTCCACTCTACATTATTAATATATATATGTGCCGCGAGCGGGACTCGAACCCGCACAGCCATTACTGGCCAAGGGATTTTAAGTCCCTCGTGTCTACCAATTCCACCATTGCGGCGACCTTATTCTTGTTACATTGATAAAAATTTGGCTTAAATAAAAAACGGCAGCATCTCTGCCACCTATCTAAAAACCATTACCAATATGAAAAGAGCGGCAAACGAGACTTGAACTCGCGACCCCAACCTTGGCAAGGTTGTGCTCTACCAACTGAGCTATTGCCGCATATCGCTTTATTGCGGGTGCAAAGTTACAAAAATATTTTGTAACGCCAACAGTTTTGGCGATAAATTTTAATTATATAAACAAAAAATTTGAAGTTACGACTTATTATCGTACCTCAACATGCCCACACAACACGAAAAAGGGAGAGCACTTAGCTTTCAAACCAAGCACTCTCCCCTCTTTGTTTTATCCCGCAAGCTATACTACCAACCTGCGGATGTCTTTATTACAATAGGCTATACCTTACTTAACAAACTTCACCGTTGTGGTCTCACCATTGAGCACAGCGTTGAGGGTGTAAACACCCTGACCGTTGTTGGCAATGTCGAGAGTAACAGTATCGCCTGCATGCAGGTTATTAACGGTCTTCTTGGCAAGAAGCTGACCAGCTGCATCGTATACACTGATGACTGCCTTGGCTACATTACCATTAACCTTGACACCTACCGAACCATTGTCGCTATTTGTATCAACAGTGATATTGCCGTTGTCAGAGTTGATGCTGCCAATACCAGTAGCATTGATAACGTTGACAGTTATCTTCTGCTCGGTAGAAGCACCGTTAGCATCGGTAGCAACCACATTAACAGAGGTCTTGCCTATCTTCTTGGCACTGATAATGAAGCCATCCTCTGAGGTGAATACAGTAGCCACATTGCTATTTGCAGATGTTGCAGTGTATGTAAGCTGGTCGCCATCCGGGTCGCTGAAGAGCGATGAATAGTTAATGATAGACGACTGTTCACCCACGCCATACGTCATCTCAGTCTGTCCGATGAACTCTGGAGCACGGTTCTTGAATACTACATTGTAGTTGACATTTGCATTTGAAGCATTGCCACTTGCATCGGTAGCAGAAACAGTAATAACGCCACTGCCCACCTTATTATAACCATACTCAGGAATAATATTCAATGTAGCCTTGAGCTGCTTGCCCTCTGGCACACCAAACACACCATTCTCGAATGTTACACCATCAGCCTCGTTGTAAGATTCAACAGAAGTGTAAGACTTGCTGTCCTCGAACGATACGCTGAATGCCTCGTTCTCGGCATCGGCTACGTTAAATGCTATCTTAGTAGACTCACCTTGGTTGGCAGCTACGATACCTTCAGGAACCTCAATCTCAGGAGCAGCATTGCGGTCGAGATAGATGTGATAGTTAACAGTTGGGTTAGCCGGATCGTTGCTCTTTACAACAAGAGTAGCCTTGTTGTTCTTGGCAAAGTAAGCACTCTTGGCATTGATCTGGAAGTTGAGCGGCAATGATGCATTTGCCTCCAACACACCCTCCTTCTGCTCATTGAGTAACTTGATCCAAGGTTCGCCCTTCTCGTGCTCAATACATGTCATGAAGTAGCCAAATGCTCCGTAACTGTAAGCATTGTCGTACAGAGCCTCAATGTCTACCCAGCCGCCGAGCGACTTGAGGTGAGCCATATAGCGGTTGGTCTCCATAGTGCCATCCTTTGTAGCCATAAGAGCAGATGACCTGTAACCAGCAGGATACTTAAGCACTACATAGAATGTATCGGCAGGGTTGATGTATACAGGATTATCGAACTTAAGCATTCGCGGTTCGCCCATGTATCCATTATCTGTAGGCTCCTCATAATCGACATGAAGCTTGCCGTGGCCAATAGTACGGTTGTCGGCTGTAACATCATTGCCAAGGATTACAGAAGCCTCAATGTCCACATTCTCAAGATTGCCCACTGTTCCCACAAAATAGAGGTGGGTAAGGTTGAAGCCTTCGGCAGGTGCTTCGAAACGTGTGGCTGCATAGAAGTTCTCGTCGAGTGCGCTTGCTCCAGTACCCATAATGGCTGCCTGAGCATTACTTACCGGATTGAGTACCGGGTAGTAGAGCATATTGTCCTCAACACCCGTTGGCACGTCGTAAATGAACTTCTGGTCGTCCTTAACCTTCTTTATGCCGAGAGCCTTAAAGATGTTCTTGCCCTGGAGACGTGCTACACATGCCTCGGTGAACTGCTTGGCTGCCGCCTTAGAAGGATGAGCAATAACATTGAATGTAGGAGAAGGATCGTTGCCACCCTCGTAGTCGCCTTCTGCATCATCGCGTCCTGAAGGTTCAAGACGTAGAGAGTACTTAAGCTTATATCCGCCTTCGTTGAGCATCTTTACAGAAGACTCGCCGGTATAGTCGCTTGACACATTATTAATATGCAGCTCGTCCTGGTCGAACGATACGACAGGAGCCTTTGTAATATTAACCTTGATTGTGCCCTGGATTTCCTCGTCCTCAAGTCCGCTTACAGCAAAGAGGATAGGATAATCCTTCTGACGCACTTTGCTTACGTCGTAGAGAGAGATGCGGAACTTAACCGGATCCTTGCCTACTGTGATAGGAGCCATCATACCTTGCTGGTAAGGCATCCAAGCCATTGTTGTATTGGTATCAGCAGGTTTTACACCCCAAGGTTCGTCTGGGAATCCTGGCTCGCCACCACCGCTATTAGCATCGGTATATACCTCAAGCAAAGCCTCTGGTGTTGCGTATAGGTCATCAGGATCGGATACAGCAAACAGTTCTGAAGCAATATCGTCGATAGTGAAGGCCTTGCTGCCCTTGTTCTCTATCTGGAACTCGTGGTATACAGGCTCCATTGGATACGGATTTACCACCTGCTCTACGTTGATGTCTTTCGGGAATACTGGCTCGGCAGCACCGGTGATGTTGAGAGCAACGGGGAGCTTGACACTCTCGTTGGCAGGAGCGTTAGTCTTAAGGTTCAGCTCGTAGTTGTATACGTCGGCAAGCTTGTCGGCGAATAGCTCGATAGGCAGAGTTGCTGTCTCGCCTGGAGCTACTACATAATTCTTGTACGGAGTAAACTCAAGGGCATTGCCTGGGTTGATGTACATATCCGACGGAGTGATACCGCGTGTCTCGCTATGGTCCATGATACCACAGAGACCGAATACGCCAATCTGCATACCGTTAGGATCGAGGTCGTACTGGAACTTGAACGAACCATCCTTGCGCAAGATAACCTGGAAGTTCATGCCCTGCATCATGGTGTTGCCATAGTTCTTGTAAGACACCACTACATCGTCTTCGTTAGCCTTATAGTATACACCGTCAGCTGAAGGAGTGTTCATAGAGTGGTTGCCCCAGAACGGACAGATGATATTGCTGTAGAATGTCTCTGTTGTAGGCAGACTTGCAGGCGGCTCGGGGAACTGCTTGTAGTCTTCAACCGGCTCGTCGAATGATACGAAACCAGTGTTGTAGATGTACATCTCCTTGTACTTCTTGCCATAGAACGGGAACTCGAACGGCAATGTTACCTTCTTGAAGTCGGTCTTGTCGATATAGTAAGAGTAAGGCATGTGCTCGGTATAGTCTTCTGTGATGTCCACCCAATTGAACGGAACGTCGAAGCCGTCGCTCTTAGAGCGGAATACATAGTCAACCTTAGAGTCGCCTTCCTCTGCAACATCAAGTGTACGATACCAAGTTTCAGGTTCGGCATAGAAGTTGAGAGGCTCGTCACCAGTATTGGTAACCTTAATGTCCTGCTTTGCATTAACGCCGTATGCAGTTTCAAGCTCAACAGCATCTGGTGTTGCATTCCATACCGGTGTACCTATTACGGTACCCTTAAGAGCAACCTCGTTTGATGTACCATCTGCATAATTGATAACGAGAACGTCCTCTACAGCACCCTTCTGTTCTGTAGGCAGCGTAACAGTAATGTCCTTGCCCTGACCAGCAGGTACATCAAACGCACTCTTAACATCATCAGCTACAGTGAACTTGCCGTTCTTAACGCTTACGCCACTAACATGGAGCACGTCCTTACCATTATTGCTTAGAAGCACGTTGTGGTTCTGTACAGATGTCTGGAATACATTGCCAAAGTCTACGCTCTCGACATCGGTCTTGGCATCAGCCTTTAGGTTGTCGCCTGTGATATTTGCCTTAAGCGCAATATTGCTGCTTGCATGTGCTGGGTCATTAGTAAGCACTGTGAGATAGTTGGTAAGCTCGCCTGCATAGAGGTTGTCACCAGCCTCAAGAGTTATAGTGATGTCCTTACTATCGCCGTTGCCAATGTAGCCATCGGTACTTGAAAGACTCTTTATCATCGACTTGGCAGGAGCCACAATCTTTATTGCACTGCCAGTCTCTATGTCGTAGTAAGGAGCATCGTAGCCACTACTTGACGAGTGAACCTTTGATGCATCGGTAAAGACGCAAGCATCCTTTGCCGCGATATCGCTCACACCAACGAAGTTGTTACCACCGCTACCAAATACGCCAGCAGGATTGTAATCGTCGTAGAATACCTCTACACTGCCGTCAGGACATAGTGCCATATGGAAGCTAAGAGTTGTGGTCTCACCGCCACCTGCTGTTGCAGGTGTTACAACATCCTTGAACTTGACATAGAACTTACCGTCCTTATGTCCGTAGGTTATCTTACTGTTACCGCCCATATCCATCCAACCAGAGTTGGTATAGGCAGAAACATAACCAAGACCCTCTACACAGTCGCCTGTAGGAACCATACAAGAGATGCGACCGTCGATAGGAAGCATGCTCAGTCCACCATAAGACGAGATGTATACCTGATCGTATTCCTTGCCATAGAATGGGAACTTGAAGCCTACCTTTACAGGACCCGACTGCCAGTTGTTGCTGTTGAACTGTGAAGTGATGTCGGTCTCGTCGGCAAGCTCAGGAGCTGGCTCATACTCAAATGTATCGTCACCAGCAACATTCGACTTGAGTGTGTAGCCGAACTTGTGTACACGTGTAGTAGAACCGTCTATAGTAGCCGAAGAGAACTTCGGGAATACATACTGCAACGGATACTCGCCCGTGTTCTTAAGCGTAACGGTAGCAGTCTTAGTCTCGCCACCTACCTTGAGGTCGCCAAGGTCGAACTCACTCTTGTTAAGCTCCAGATTTGATGTTGCCGAAGCCACACCGCGCACTACGAAGGTGTGCTTGATGTTGTTCTTGTCTATCAAGGTGATATTGCTGGTAAAGTTACCTGCCTTTGTTGGCTTGAACGTTACCGGCAATGTACCAGTAGAACGGGCTGCTATGTTCTGTGTACCCTTAGATACATCGAACTGGTCGGAAGAAGATGTGACGTTTTTAGGCGCCTGCAAGTAGCCATACGATCCACCAAACACGCCGTAGCCGCTGTTGGTAAGCTCTACATCAATAGTCTTCTGTTCGCCAACAAGCAGGTTGCCAAAGTCGACGAGCTGCTGGCTGTGCAGTTCGGGCTGATAGCCTTTAACATTCATAGTTAAAGCCACCTGCTGCTTAGAGTCTTTAGCCTCGTTCGACTTAACATGTATATTAAACTTGTATGTGCCGTTTACGAGTTTCTGACCATCATTCTTGAGTGTTACAGCCTGGCTTTCGCCTGGACGAACCTCGCCACTTATAGGCTCAGGATTAAGCACCTGACTCCAGTCGGGGTTCTGACTTATAGCCTGGACAGCCCATGTAAGATGATCGGAAACAGCCTCGAAGCTTGAACCCTTGAGCACCTCTGTAAGCTGTGTCCATGTTGCACCGTTGTTAGAGCTGTAGAAACTATACTGAGCCACATTGTCCTGACTTGTCTTGCCTGCACCAAGAGGATTCTTGGCACCTGCAGGGAACTTAGCCACAACCCAAAAGCTTGAACCAGGAGCGAAATAGATTTGTTCTGTCAAAGCAAGATTGTAGTTGTAAGCCCAGAACTGATATTTTACCTTCTGAATGAGACTTGCTGTAGATATAGAACGTGAACCGTCGTATATCTCGACAACAGGGTCTACACCGTTCTGACCTTGAATCTTCAAAGCAGTGAGGTTAAAACCGTTAGGATACAGCTTCTTGTCTACATAGAAGTACTGTGCAAGCGCGTTAGGCAACTTGGTATCACTCTCGCCCAAGTAGCTGTACAGCTGCTCTGAATAGGTGAGTGTGCTTGGCCAATCCTTTGCTTGATAGTCGGAAGTTGCAACAGCATTGCTCTTTGCAAGTGTAGGAGCCACTATACCGCTGAACGGAACTACCTGACCCGGTGACGGCTTCTCGGCACGCGCCTGGGTAGACATAGTTGCTTTGGTGGTGGCAGCTGTAAGCTCATACTTAAGCATACCCTTGCCTGCATTGGTGATATTAAACGAAGTATTGGCTGTAGGATTCTTTGCAGCATCCACAGTCATAGAGAGTGAAGTCTTGTCGAGCTTAACCTTAGGACCTTCGTTAGTTGTTGCCTCCTTAATAGGCGATACAGCCGAGGCCTTGCCCCAACGGTTGTAGGCTACGATAGCAAAGTAATACTTTGTAGAAGCCTCCAAGTTCTGAAGCTCGTAAGACATAGCGTCACCAGAGAGCTTAAACTTGGTGTCAACCGAAACCGAGTTGAGCTTATTAAGATTGTCTTCTGCAGTAAACGGCTCTTTGCTATAATATATAACATGGTGGTCGATGCTCTTCTCCTCACTCTCTGGGATAATCCACTCGATGAGGGCATTATCGTGCGAAGGAGTGACAGTAAAGTCGGCAACGGCAGAAGGCACAGTACCTTCCTTACCCTGCAATGCCTTGTAAGCATCGATAAAGCCCGAACCCATCTTTCCAACATAGTTGGGGTTAAGGGTGTATAGGTCGTTTACGGATGTAGTAAGCAATGTGCGGAGTGTCTCGTTAGAGAAATTCTTGTTGCCATACTTAGATAGAATAAGGGCAGCGATACCAGATACATGCGGACATGCCATTGATGTGCCCTCGTTGTATCCATATGTACTGTTAGGCAATGTAGAGAGAACACCAAGCTTCTGTCCATAATCCATAAGACCGCCAGGAGCTGTAACGTCTACCCATGTGCCGTAATTGGAATAGCTGGTTACATAACCATCGGCACCCATAGAACCAACAGCCACTACCTCGTCGAGACAACCTGGGAAGAAGCGACCTTCCTCGCCGTTGTTTCCGGCAGCAAATATACATAAACCGCCATTCATCTTGTCGCCACCACCGTTCTTGGTAAAGTACTTAACGGCTTCGGTTACCGATTTGTCCTCATCATCAGGCATACCCATACCCCATGAACATTGGGCAATGCTTGCACCACGGTCGGCTGCATAGACAAGGGCAGCACCAAAGTCGGCTTCAGCCGAACTGCTGGCACGCGAATCGAATACCTGACATACCATCATCTTTACACCACCAGTACCATCTTTACCACCGGCAACACCTGCAACACCGATACCATTGCCATTAGTGGCACCTACAGTACCTGCCACATGTGTACCGTGCGAGTGGGCATTGATGTTGGAAGAGTTGATAACAAAGTTGTAACCATATACGTCATCAACAAATCCATCACCATCATCATCAACACCAGGCTTGCCGTTAAGCTCGGCCTCATTAATCCAAAGGTTGTCCTTAAGGTCTGGGTGGTCTATTTGGAAACCACCGTCAATAATGGCTACGACAACATCCTTAGAACCAGTAACACCTGTCTCCCATGCCTTGAAGAGGTTGATGTCATTGCCGGCAACACTGCCCTGTATGCTTCCATCGTTGTGGTAATGCCACTGGTCGGGCAACAATGGGTCGTTGAGCGGCATTGTTGAAGCCGCCTTCTGTGCACGAGCAATATCGGCAGGCGATATGGGACGGAACTTTTCGCCGCCATAAGGCTTGTAGATAGGTATGCGCTGTGCATACTGAACACCAGCTGTTGACTTGTAAAGGTTGCGTGCCTGTGCCGGTGTTATGCCATCGGCTGCGTATGTTACGTCGTACCAGAGGTCGAGACCTGCCTCCTTGTGCTTGGCCTCATCCTTGCCCGCATACGGGAACACACGCTTCATGCTTACAGCCTTCACTTTCTGAGCAACACGGTCTAACTGTGTCACTCCGGTCGTAACGTACTGAGCTTTAGCCTTACGCTGCAACGAGCCATCAGGCAAGGTTGTCTTCTGTAATAACGATGCAATCTCCGGCTGAAGCTTTACACGTACTACACCCTCCTTAAATGACGCCTCGGATGCGGAAGAAAGCTTCTGTGCGCCTGCTGTGGCGGTGCCCGAAAGGAACATTACACCACAAAGACCTAAAAGTTTAATCTTTTGCATACGATTGTGTTTAAATGATAAAAAACATATAATTATTTAATAATAATTTCAGTTTATTATGCAAAGGTAATAATTATCTACGAATTATCAAACGCAACAGAAAAGTAATTATATATACAAAACGTAGCCCCTCGCTCGACTTTAGCGAGCGAGGGGCTACGTTATAGCACACTATCCTTTATGTGTCATTATCTCCAGCACCATTTCGTCGGTCTTGTTCATAGCCTCAGCACCAATGCTGGTAAGGTTTTTTATCGATTTATCAACATCATCGTCGATGATGCCTTCTACCGAACTTACGCACTTGCCCTCGATAGAGAGCAGAGCAGAAAGTAGGGCTGTAGACACACCCGACGATATCTTCAAGGCACACGATGGCTTGGCGCCATCGCATATCATACCCGTGATATTAGCAATCATGTTCTTAACTGAGTTGCATATACGGCAATAGTCACCTCCCATTAGATAGGTTATGCCGCAACTCGAACCTATACTTGCCACCACACAACCGCATAGGGCCGACAGCTTTCCAAGATTCTGCTTGATATATATAGCGGTGAGATGACTGAGAGTAAGGGCACGTATCAGCTCTTCCTCCGTATTCTCGTTTTCTTCTGCATACACCACAACTGGATTAGTAGCACAGATACCTTGGTTGCCCGATCCCGAATTGCTCATCACCGGAATCATTGCTCCACCCATACGAGCATCGCAAGCAAGCGCTGTAGCAGATATTATGTGCGAGAAAATAGAATTGCCAAATATGCCATGACTCATCGGACGGTCTATTGTTTTGCCTAAGCAATGACCGTAGTTGCCTTTCTTTGATTCGGCGGCAGCACGCATATTATATTCGCGTGTCTTGAGAATAAATCTAATCTCGTCTAACGGAGTCGTCGTTGAAAAATCGTGAACCATACGCATATCCAGAATAATATCGTCGTTATCAGCCTCCTTACCTGCTGGCTTACGATTATCAAGCCTGGCAACTCCATCACGCTCGACAAACACGAAGTTGGTATGCGCATGGGCTATAATTGCAGTTGCCACATGTCCTTCGGCCTCACAACGCACCTCTACATACAGTTTCTCTGTTATGCCACTCTTTAAGCGTATGTCGATATGATTTCCATTGATATACTGCTTGCCCTTTTCGAGGGTTTCGGGAGTAAGGTCCTTAAGTACCTCAAGTTGATATTCCGACTTGCCTACAAGCGCTCCTAAAGCCACGGCTATAGGCAGTCCTATCATACCAGTACCAGGAATGCCCACACCCATAGCGTTCTTCAGAATATTTGAAGAAAGCAAGACTGTTATCTTCTCAGGACAAAACCCTAAAGTCTCAGTAGCACGAGCCACACAGAGCGAAACACACATAGGTTCGGTACAGCCTACAGCTGGAACCACCTCACGATTGATGAGGGCAATAATCTGTTCACGGATTTGTTTGTCAAGCATATATTTAAGGTATTAAAAGAAGCCCTATCCCAGCCCCACCCCCAAAGGGAGGAGCTGGGGTAGGGCTTACCATTATTTATTATAATTGTCCAATCCCACCTTCAGGAAGTTCATATATTCGTTTATATCTTCGTCGTACGAGCGGCTACCAGTAAGCGGTTTGCCCTCATTGTCGAGTAGGATATACATAGGCTGGGTATTAGAACCGAATTTATGGCGCTGCAAATAGCTCCACTTGTCACCTACGGTGCGTAAGGTACGCTGTGTGCCGTCGGTATCAGTCACGGTTATCTGCTCAGGCAATGGAGTCTTGTCGTCCACATAAAGCGAGATAAGCACATATTTATTATTAAGCATATCTGCCACCTTTGCATCTGTCCATACGGCAGCCTCCATCTTTCGACAGTTTACACAACCGAATCCAGTAAAGTCGATCATTACTGGCTTACCTTCAAGACGTGCTGCTGCCATACCTGCCTCGAAATCTTTGAAGCGTGGATGTACCTCATTCTTGTATAGGTTAAAGTCCTGGGTATTCATTGGAGGTGCAAATGCAGACACTGCCTTTAGCGGAGCACCCCACAAGCCAGGAATCATATAGAAGGCAAATGCCAACGAACCAAGGGCGAGGAAGAACTGTGGTACATTGGTGCGGCGGTTCTCATCGTCGTGCGGAAAGTTGAATATACCAAGCAAATACAGACCCAACAGCGAGAATATGGCTATCCAAAGGGCAAGGAAAGTCTCGCGGTCAAGGATATGCCAACCATAAGCAAGGTCGGCTACAGAGAGGAACTTCAACGCAAATGCCAACTCTATAAAACCAAGTACAACCTTAAGCACGTTCATCCAGCCACCCGACTTAGGTGCCGACTTAAGCAATGTAGGGAACATTGCAAACAAGGCAAAAGGTATAGCCAATGCTACTGCAAAGCCCAACATACCGATTGTTGGTGCTACAATACTGCCTTCGGATGCTACAGCCACGAGCAAGAAGCCGATGATAGGACCTGTACATGAGAAGCTAACAAGCGACAATGTGAATGCCATGAGGAAGATGCTAAGCGCTCCACTGGTCTCATCACTCTTCTGATCTATCTTATTGCTCCACGATGAAGGCAATGTTATCTCGAATGCTCCAAAGAACGAAGCTGCGAACACCACAAGCAACAAACAGAAAAGGATATTGAATATAGCGTTTGTAGAGAGTGCGTTGAGTGCGCTTGCGCCAAAGAGCAACGACACTATCAAGCCCAATGCCACATATATCACGACAATAGACACGCCATAAGTAATTGCCTCGCGAATGGCTTTCTTGCGATCCTTGTTGCGTTTTAGGAAGAAGCTCACGGTCATTGGAATAATTGGCCATACACATGGGGTAAAGAGTGCGAGGAAACCGCCAACCAGTCCGGCAAGGAATATATAAAGAAGCGAATTGCTTACTGGCTTGTCAAACTTTGCAAGTTCCTTTATCACCGGTGTCCATAGCTTTTGCACCTCGGCATTATCGAGTTGAGGAGCGGCTGCACTATCTGCAATAGCTACCGAGTCGACTGCACCTGCCTTTACCATAGAAGAGTCGAGTCCACCAGCTTTCAAAGTTTCGGCAACATCATCAGCAGACTTTTCATCAGCAGCTGCTTTGCCATCAATAGCGGGCGACTTTCCTGAAAAGTGGGCATTCACTTGAGTTGGCGGCATACACATCTCGTCGTTGCATGCACCATACTCCAGATATGCCTTAATAGTATAAGTGGGTTTAGTGAACTTCACCTTCTGCACAAACTGCACGCTGTTCTCAAAGAATCGCAGTTTCATGCCGAACATATTGTCCATCATTGAAATCTCGTGTCCACGTGGTGTCAGTTTGCCAACAAGTTCTACACCATCTTTCTTGTCTACATGGAAAGACGCCTCGATAGGACCATCACTACCGAGATTGGTTGAATAAACGTGCCAACCGTGAGCTATCTTACCGTCGAACACAATCTCTGCCTCAGCCGTGCTGCCTGTCTTCAGGTGCGACTTAAACTTCACGGGGTCAGCCATCTGCGCATTGCAAAACATTGCCACCAAAAGGAGCAACGCTAATGACATCGCTTTTCTCATAATCTGTATACGGATATTGGTTAGAAAAAAGTGCGTACTCCCACCGGGAATCGAACCCGGATCAAAGGTTTAGGAAACCTCCGTTCTATCCATTGAACTATAGGAGCAGCCTGATACTTTTATTAACAATCTGACAAAAAGATCGGATTGTGACTGCAAAATTATTGATTTTTTTCGGATTTAAGAAATAATACATTAATAAAAATTTAAAATCCCAAGCCGAGGCTGCTTGCGACAAACCTCCGACCTGGGATTATTCTATATTATCATGCGTTTCTGTATTGGTACTACTTAGTCTTGTCTATGACTATTCTCTTATAGTTTTTGATGTTGCAAAGGTAGGATAAAAATTGGCTAAGGGCTATCAAAATCGTGAAAAGGCAGGAGAAATAGCTTGTAAAAAAAGAAGATAATATTACAATTTCAATAAAATAACACAAGAAATAAATATATATGTCGGAAAAATTAGTACATTTGCAACCTACAATCTGCATTCAACAAACACTACCAATTATGACGTCTTTTCAACTTCAAGAATGTTTTGAGGTTATTGCCTTGTGCGTTGCTTCAATATACCTTACTATATGTATATGCATAGGTTTCTTCAAAGCACCTAAGGACGAGCTATATCGTCCATACCGTCAGTCTAAGCGCATGCTGACAGCGGCATTAGCATCTATGGCTATAAATCTTATCATGTGGCGTATACTTACTACGGGCGATTGGAGCAAGTTCAACTATGGCATAGCAATTCTTGATGTCGTACTGTTCTACTTTGAGGAGCTTATGATGTGCTACTCGTTCTGCCATATCCTCAACAATAGTTTCATTACTCGTAGGCGAATAACAAAGGATGTTACTCATATTTTAGTTGCCACCGTATTAGTGCTATTGCCATTGATACCAGGTTTGCAACATTTCACCCAGTATTTCTTTTTAGCTGCGCTGATAATTATGGTGGTCAACATCTCCGAACTGGCTTTCCTCTTTCGCAAGCAATATAAGCTCAACGGCGAAATGCTCGACAACTACTTCTCCAACGATATGCACTACTTTGTGCGCTGGACCAGCCGAAGCATTACATTGCTTATCATTTCATGGGTGTTTGCAGTAGTTACACTGTTTACCAACGTATACGTCAATCTTGTGTTCCAGGCTTACATGGTTACGCTAAACTTTTATATTGCCATAAACTTTACCAACTTCTGCACCAAATACGGCGACATAGCACGTGCCTATCTACCTGCAGGAGAAGAACCTGAAGACATTATTATAAAACCAAAAGAAACCGACAGCCAAACTATTGAGGTACAAACACTGGAACATCGCATCAATACATGGATGGAGGCTAAAGAGTATGTTGGCTCTCAATTTACCATTGACGAGCTTGCGACAAAACTCGGAACCAACAAAGGCTATCTATCCTTCTTCATAAACGAGCATTTTGGCACCAACTTTAGTGTATGGGTATCAGGTCTACGCATCAATGAGGCTAAGCAACTGATGACAGCCAACCCAGAACGCAAAATGGAAGACATAGCCTATACAGTTGGATTCTCATCACCATCCTACTTCTCTAAGGTGTTCGCATCACATGAGGGTATGTCACCTACGGTATGGCGAAGAGAGGTGATGAGCAAGTAATAGCCTAAACAAAAATTAGTACATACAGAATAACGTTCATTACACGGACAAAATACTTAGTCGTGTGTAATGAACGTTATTATTATGATATATAATAAGGTGTAAAAAGAATAGCTACTCACGCCATGGATACTTGGCATGCGACCTGCTGTCGGTCTTTGCATTCTCATCCACATAATAGCCCTTCTCGCTTGGCTTACCATTTACAAGTTCTTCCATGCCACCCTCTGCATCCTTCTGTTGCTTGAACACTTCCTCGTAATCGGGATCATGATCGGATGGCGGCACCACATTAACATCAAAGACAAGAGTTGCCATAGCGATTACGCAGTTTGGCGTAAAATTTCTCCTTGCGTGCGTTGTTATACTTGTCCCAAGCAAGGCGTGGCGTTAAGAAAACAACCATAAGGATACTAAAAAACAGCACCGTAAGCGAAACCTGAACCACGAAAGGATAAAGGACAGGAAATGCAAAAACCGCGGTTTCATCGGGAAATACAGGATAACAGGAGAGAAAGAAATGTATAATTGCTGGTAGCAGATAAAAAGGAGAAAAACAAAAAGAGGATGTGTCAAAATGGGAGTTATCGGAATTTAAGAAGAAGTTAATCCATCTACGATGGATGGAAGTTAACGGACAAATGCTTTGTTTTCAGCAAATCATACATACGTCCGCTAACTTCTGTTAACTTCGGGCGAAGCCCAAACTTCCTTTAACTTCTTTTTGACACACCCTCCACAAATTCATACAACCTTTTATAAAATGGATGCGACGTCATGGTTTGTGCCGATCCAAGAATAATAAGTTTCATTCTGGCACGAGTTATCGCAACATTCATACGGCGCAAGTCGCGCAAAAATCCTATGTCACCTCCATCGTTCGACCTAACCAATGATATTAGGATGATGTCGCGCTCCTGCCCCTGGAACCCGTCAACCGTATTTACAGTTATCAGTCTACGATATGGACGGAAGTACTCTTTCTGCCTAATCATCTTGCGCAGCAATTGTACCTGGGCACGGTAAGGAGAAATAATGCCAACGTCAATTGATTCTTCGAATATGCGATTTTTGCCGATTTTATCGAAGTATTCTTGCAATGTGGCAAGCGTAAGTTCGGCTTCGGCACGATTGATACGGCCAAAACTCTCGCCCACAAACTCTTCCTTGCCGTCTACATCCGCGGTGTCTACCCATACCATCGGACGATCGTAGTCGAGTATACCTCTATGACTTACCTCGGGAGCCGTAGTCACAGCACCATTGTAGAAGTAATCGCTTGAGAACTGCATTATACGCTCGTTCATACGATACTGCATAGTGAGCAACGTCACCACATCGGGTTTCTGCTCAACAATGCGCTCCATTAATGTCTTGCCTAAACCTCCCTTCAAGGCGGCAATGCTCTTTACTGTAGGCGGCAATTGACAATGGTCGCCAGCCAATACCACTCTACCTGCCTTGCGTATAGCTATCCAGCAGGCAGCCTCAAGAGCTTGGGCAGCCTCGTCAATAAAGAGAGTTGAGTATTTCTCGCCCTCTAACACCCTATTGGCAGCACCAGTAAGCGTACATGCTATTACTCTCGCCTCGCCAAAGAGCGAGGAACGTATGCGCAGTTCAAGCTCTGTAGCACGACTTTTAAGTCTATCCATCTTCTGATGCCATGAATCTGCACGCTTGCGTTGACCACGCAACTCGCGTATGGCTTTGCGTATGCTCCACAATTGAGGATAGTCGGGATGGGACTCGAAGCGGCGCTCGTAGGTAAACGACAGCATTTTGTCGTTGACACGTGTTGGGTTGCCTATACGCAACACCGCCACTCCCCTATCCACAAGCTTCTCTGAAATCCAGTCGACAGCCATATTGCTCTGTGCACACACCAATACCTGACTCTCACGGCGCAACGTCTCGTATATAGCCTCAACAAGGGTTGTGGTCTTGCCAGTTCCAGGAGGTCCGTGCACCACAGCTACATCTTTTGCACGCAGAACCTCGTTTACAGCCTGCTCTTGCGAAGGATTGAGCCACGGGAAACGTATTGGTTCAAAGCTTAGCTTACGGGCTGGTGCCTTGGTGTAAAACATCTCGCGTAGGTCGGCAAGTCGGCCTGATGTGGCACGCATCACACGATCGAGCGCATCAAACATAAGGCGGTAACTGGTTTCATCAAAGAATAGTTGCACACCTATAGCATCCTGACGCTGAAGGTCAACAAGCCTTCCGGCATCAGGCAATGCCACTACCATGCGGTCGGCTTCGGCATAACTCACGGTAGCAGTAAAAGACATATACTGAATGCTGTCATTACCAGTCTTGGGGTCACGTCGCATCGTGAAGAAACAAACCGGACGTCCCGACTCAAAGTTATGCTCTATGTCAGAGCCTTCATGCCGTGATACTTCCACCACCATCTGATTGAGCGAGTTGTAGTAACTGCGCCCCAACGACACTGGGAACCATACATCGCCTCGGCGCACCTTACGTTCCACGCCCATTGTCTCGGTTTGCTTGCGAAACTCCTCCTTCTCGTGGTTGTATTCTATCTGCAACAACATGCGCTGCTGTTGCAACTGCAATATCGAATTGTTCATTGTTATTTATTCTCGGCTACTTAGTGATGCAAAGGTACAATATTTTGAGAAATAATTGCTAATTTTGCAAACATCTAAATATAAGCAAATGTCAAACAATGCCATATCACTGCAAGACGTCACTATAGGCTACCCCGCCCGACACCATTGCCACCATGTCATAGGCTCTAATATGCAAGCCACAGCCCCGAAGGGCACTATGACTTGCATAATAGGTCGCAACGGAACGGGCAAATCCACACTTCTGCGCTCCATCGCACGGCTTCAGAATAGGCTTGGGGGCGATATTCTACTCAACGGACATAGCATTGACAGCTATGCACAAGACGAGTTTGCACGCTTGCTAAGCATTGTGCTTACGTCGAGACCCGACGCTCAGAGTATGACGGTATACGAGTTGGTGGCGCTTGGACGTACGCCTTACACGGGTTTCTGGGGCAGATTGAGCGACGAAGACCGCAAGATTGTAGACCATGCATTGTATATGGTGGGAATGCAGAATATGAGCAGGCGACGCGTGTGTAGCCTTAGCGACGGCGAATGCCAGAAGGTCATGATAGCCAAGTCGCTTGCTCAGGGCACCCCTATCATATTGCTTGACGAGCCTACGGCCTTCCTCGACTTCCACGGCAAGGTTGAATTGCTTACGCTACTACGTAGGCTGGCACACAACGAGGGCAAGACTATACTGTTGTCTACACACGACCTTGAAGCTGCACTACAAACAGCCGACAGGCTGTGGATGCTTGACAAGAATGGCATACACGAGGGAGAACCTAAGCTGCTGGTTGCCAATGGCGACGTGGATAGGTATATTGGGCAGAAGGGAGTAAGCGTGGACGAAGACTTCAGAATAAAGATTTCGGTTAGCGATAATAATAATTAAAGAAAGGTATACAACGTATGGAAAACAAATTGTTAGAACTGATAAAGACTCGCCGCTCATGCCGCCACTACAAGGCAGAGCAGGTAAGCGACAAAGAATTAAACGCTGTGCTTGAAGCAGGCGAATATGCACCTACGGGGCACGGACTGCAAGACCCTATAATAGTTGCGGTACAGAACAACGATATCAAGGCACAACTTGCACGTCTTAACGCTCAAATTATGGGTGTAGACAGCAATCCCTACTATGACGCTCCTACCTATCTGCTTGTTTTCTCAACTAAGGACAACCCCAATGCTTTCCAAGACGGCTCTTGCGTATTGGAGAACATGATGCTTGCCGCACATGCCTTGGGACTCGGTACTTGCTGGATTAACCGCGAATATCAGATGTTCCAAACCGAGGAGGGCAAAGAGCTGATGAAGGTCCTTGGAGTGGACGAGAAATATATAGGTATCGGCGCACTGTCTTTGGGATATGCATCGAGAGAAGCTCGCCCTGCAGCTCCGCGCAAAGAGGGAAGAGTGAAGATTGTAAAGTAACACGTCTTGGGGAATATATATTACTTGGGCATTTAAATTATATTACTTTGCCATTTAAATTATATTACTTTGCCATTTAATATATATTACTTTGAGACAGCATCTGGCATACCTGAAAACATAGCCAAGATACCAACAACAATAATTACACGAACACGGAACAATAACGGCAATAATACATAACAGAGAGTGTATGTAAAAAGCCCCAAAAAGTACGCCCTGTAAGAGCAAAAGCATTTATTATCAACGCTTTTGCCCTTACAGGGCGCTTTTTGTTCACTATAATTACCCAAGGCGCTGCCTTGGGCTAGGCGCAAATTGGGCTTTCAGCCCGCTTCTTTTGATTTTTTTGACGCGCCCTCATGTATATAATATTATATTACATACGCTCAGGCACCTCAATGCCCAACAGCGCCATACCGTTCTTCAATGTCTTGCCCACGTTCTGTGCAAGTACAAGGCGCACCACTTTCTCGTTCTCGGTGTCGGCACCAAGGATAGAATAGTCGTGATAGAACTGATTGAAAGCCTTGGTAAGCTCGTAACAGTAGTTGGCAATGCCTGATGGAGAGTAGTCCTTACCAGCCTGCTCTACAGCAGCACCAAACTCGTTGAGCTTCTGGATAAGCTCTATTTCCTTCTCGTTAAGAGGCATCTGGGCCGACAAAGTTGTCGGGATTGTAATGCCCTCTGCAGCTGCCTTACGCAAGATAGAGCGTATACGAGCGTAGGTATACTGTATGAACGGACCGGTGTTGCCGTTAAAGTCGATAGACTCCTCTGGGTTGAAGAGCATATTCTTACGGGCGTCAACCTTAAGGATGAAGTACTTCAAGGCACCGAGACCCACGATGCGGGCAATCTCGTTGCGCTCTTCCTCGCTCATATCCTTAAACTTGCCAAGCTCCTCACTTGTCTGCTTTGCATCGGCAATCATGGCTGCAATCAGGTCGTCGGCATCTACAACAGTTCCCTCACGGCTCTTCATCTTGCCGTTAGGAAGCTCTACCATACCATAAGAGAAATGTACAAGCTCCTTGCCCCACTTAAAGCCAAGACGGTCGAGCAGGATTGAGAGCACCTGGAAGTGATAGTTCTGTTCGTTGCCAACAACATAAATCATCTTGTCGATAGGGAAGTCGTTGAAACGCATCTCGGCAGTACCAATGTCCTGAGTCATATATACGCTGGTGCCATCCGAACGTAGCAAGAGCTTCTGGTCAAGACCCTCGTCAGTAAGGTCGGCCCAAACAGAGTTGTCATCCTTGCGGAAGAAGAGACCCTTAGCCAAGCCTTCCTCAACCTTCTTCTTACCTACGAGATAGGTATTCGACTCATAGTAAATCTTATCAAAGCCAACACCAAGAGCCTTGTAAGTCTCGTCGAAGCCGGCATATACCCAGTCGTTCATCTTCTTCCAAAGAGCACGTACCTCAGGGTCGTTCTGCTCCCACTTTACAAGCATCTCGTGAGCCTCCTTGATAAGGGGCGATTCTTCCTTAGCCTTCTTTTCAGCCGACTCTTCATCCATGCCCTCGGCAATGTACTTAGCCTTAAGTTCGGCAACTTCTGCACGATAGTGCCAGTCGAAAGCTACATAATAGTCACCAATAAGGTGGTCGCCCTTCTTGCCAGATGTCTCTGGTGTCTCGCCATTGCCGTACTTAAGCCAAGCAAGCATTGACTTGCAGATGTGGATACCACGGTCGTTAACGATATTGGTCTTAACCACCTTGTTGCCGTTAGCCTCCATAATCTGGGCAAGCGACCAACCAAGAAGGTTGTTGCGCACGTGTCCAAGGTGTAGAGGCTTGTTGGTGTTAGGCGAAGAGTATTCAATCATAACGAGTGGCGAGTTTTCTGTAACAGGCTTCTCGCCAAACTTCTCGTTTTGGTTCATCTCGTTGAGCAGAGAGAGCCAAGCCTTCTTGTCGATAACAAGATTAAGGAATCCCTTAACCACATTAAAGTCGGCTATAGCCTCGCAATTCTGCTTGATGTATGCACCAAGATCTTGTGCAGTATCCTCTGGTTTCTTATGAGAAATCTTGAGGAACGGGAATACTACGAGGGTAAGATTACCCTCAAATCCGCTTCTGGTCTTTTGAAGTTGCACCAAATTCTCGGGTACTTCTTGACCATAAAGTTCTTTCACCGCTGCCTGGGCAGAAGTGATGATTTGCTGTTCTATTGTCATAATTATACTGTTTTATTCTTGCTTATAATGGGTAATATATAATAATGTGGAGTTTCAAGATGCAAAGTTATAAAATAATTTGCTAAGTATGACACGAGAATTGTGTTTTTGTGGGCTATTCATCATAACATAAACAAGGATGCATGTAACAATTTTTATATACAGGTGTCGCATTGGTACCAATGCGACACCAAAAAACACGCAATGCGACACAAAAGTCGAGGAATGCGACACTTCATATAATTATATTTTTATATTTTTGCATTACGTTTTTAAGACATAAAATTGTTTTAAGAATATAAGTCACAAGGTTGTTATAAGAAGATAGTCTCTTAAGGTTTTATAAGGAGACTAAAGCGGAGCGCCGCTTGAAGATGCAGCGGATGGTCATTGCCTCCGCTGCTATTTTTTATTTAAAAATCGGTCCTTTATCATGGTCATTTCCAATAAAAGTTGTATTTTTGCATAGAACGAATCTTAGCTAATTATGGACCTTTTATTCATCACACAATACACTTGCTTTATATTCATGGTGATAAACGCCATGATATTAGGTATAAGCTCTATACATGTACGCTGGAAAAACAAGCGATACGAGCAGTCGCGTTGGCTATTTTTCGTGGCTATGATAGGTTTTGCATCGCAGTTTTTTGTACAGATGAAGTTTGGATTCCGAGCCACAAGCACCGAATTGGGCGCCTTAATCAACATTCTCTTCTATATTCCTTGCTTCACGTTAACAGCATTGGGCATATACAACATTGAGGCACCACACGCCCACTTCAAACAGATGTACATAGTATGTGGCAGTATATATGCTGCCACCATAGGAGCTGTTGTGGCAGGCTATTGCAATACCGGCAGTATGTATATAGGCGGATGGCTGTACGTAATGATGTTACTGCACTTGATCAATGTAATATACTGTATCACCAAGATTGTCATTGCTATAAAAAGACACCGTATGATGCTGGAAGCAATGACAGCCTCGGACATGCTGCCATTTATGCGCTATGCCCACGCCTGCGTAGCTATGCTACTGATATCTGTCTCTACTGTGCCATTCGCTATTATACACACCCCATTAACATGTATAGTTGCGCCATTAGTGCTCATTGCCTTCCTTGTATTCTACATCACCTTCGTGGCACTTGGCTATAGTTATATGCCTACAGACGAACTGCTTGACTTGGAAGGAGACAAGGAGTTAAGTAAGAAAGTAGAAAATGACGACATTGTTGACAACAGTCAACAGGGTGCGACAAACAACATGCGCAACACATCGGGCAAGCAAAATATCTTGACCGAAGAACGCATAGACTTGATAAAGAAAAGGCTTGACGAGTGGTGCGGCAAGAAAGGCTATAAGGATTGTTCGGTAAATATGCTGATGTTGTCGCTTGCAATAGGCATATCCAAAGACGACCTTTCGCAATACTTCGACCAATGTCTTGACTCTACATTCAGGATATGGCTAAGCGATATCCGATTTAACGCAGCCAAAGAGATGATGGTAAAACACCCTGAATACAACAACGAAATAATATCTACCGAATGTGGATTCTCGTCGCGTACCCATTTGTATAGGGTATTCAAACAAAAAGCCGACTGCACACCAACGGCATGGCGAGCTGGCGCAACAGAAAAGAAATAGACTCTACTTGCGGCCAAAGTCAGCCGGCACTTCTCCCCATTTCTTTGTTTCCCACTTCAATATAGGGTTCTTTATCTGATGCGTGCGCAACCAAGCCTCGGCTCTTGCTATTATTTGATACAATTGTTCGGTCTGTGGTGTACGCAGAAGCTTGGTCTTGCATTGTCGTTTCTGCACCCACAATATAGCATTGTGCGAGTCGCTATATATAGTCTTGCCCGTTATGCCCTGCTTGTCGAGCAGAGCAAGAGCGTGCACGATAGCAAGAAACTCGCCTATATTATTGGTGCCATGCACTGGACCGAAATGAAATACTTGAGCTCCGGTGGCAAGGTCAATGGCTTGATATTCCATCGGGCCTGGATTGCCTGAGCAAGCAGCATCTACTGCCCATGCATTGGCAGTAACTTCTAACGGAAGGGGCAGAACTGTATCGTGACGATAATCGGGAGGGTTTTGCATATAGAGTTACGAGTTAGGAGTTAGGAATTACGAATTATGAGTTACTAATTCATCAAACCATAAACATTATTATCACTTGCGCTATTATCACGCGTATGAACATACCAAGTGGATAAACCGATGTGTAAGCCACAGCTGCGCGATCGCCTGGTATTGTTTCGTTGGCATAGCTTAGAGCCATAGGATTTGCCATAGAGCCACATAACAATCCACAGACTGTGCCAAAATCGAACTTCTTAGTCTTCAATGCAACCGCTCCGATAATGAGTAGCGGGAGTATTGTAAGCACAACACCAATGCCAACCCACAACAATCCCTCAGGACGTATTATGGTAGTAAGGAAGTCCTTACCGGCTGCCAAACCAAGACAAGCAAGATATAGCGACAAACCAAGCTTGCGAAGCATGAGCGACGCAGAACGTGTGGTATAGCTTATAAAGTGAACTCGTGAGCCTAAGGCTCCGATAAGAATACCCATTATAATTGGGCCGCCGGCTATGCCAAGCTTAACTGGAGCACTCATTCCAGGAATAGAAATAGGTATCATACCTACAGCCAAACCAAGTAAGAGACCAAAGAAAATGGCACCGAGATTGGGCTCATTAAGCACCTGAACAGCATTGCCGAGGAAAGCCTCTGCATGACTGATGTCCTCGTGAGTGCCAACAACCGTAAGACGATCGCCATATTGCAGATGCAAAGAGTCGACAGCAAGCAACTTGATATCGCCACGCATTACACGCGAAACATTAACACCATAGGTCTGGCGTACACGCAGCGATCCAAGAGTCTTACCATTTAGTTTGGTACGCGTCATAACTATCACACGGCTCTCCATAGACGAATCGATGGAGTTCCAATCAATATGGTCGCGGTTCCAATCCTTCTCCACACGCTTGCCAAAAAGAATGTCCATGGCAGGCACCTCATCACGATTAGTAACAACAAGCACATTGTCGCCTATCTGCATCTCGGTAGAGGCAAGCGGGACAATTACATTGTCGCCTCGCCAAATACGGGAGATAATGAAGTGGCGATGGGTTTTCTGCGATATCTCGGCAATGGTCTTACACGATATAGCTGGGTTGACAACAACAAACTGTCCAACAAAGGTCTGGTCGTCATCATCCGACTTGTTGGGCGAAAGGTCGTCTGGGCGCACAATAAACTTACGCAACAATATCATGGCAACAATAACACCTACAACACCAAGCGGATAGGTAACAGCACAACCAAGGGCTGCACCGCTACTTGACAGATGAGCAGTGGCAAGAGCTTGCTGGGCTGCACCAAGAGCAGGTGTATTGGTAGTGGCACCACACAGTATACCAACCATGTCGGGTATAGATATAGGCAACACAAGACATAGGGCAAGCGCCATAACGGTGCCAAGAGCTATGACGCCCAAGCCCCACATATTGAGCGACACACCCTCATTGCGCATCATACCAATGAAGTTGGGACCCACATGCAAGCCAAGTGCATATACAAAAAGAGACAAGCCAAGCGTCTCGGCAAAATGAAGCATCTGCTCATCGGCCGAGAAATGCAGACTACCTGCAACTATACCAATAAAGAACACAAACGCCACTCCAAGCGAAATACCTTTGACATGCATCTTGCCAAGAGCAAGTCCGGTAGACACAATAAGCGAGAGCAACACTATAGTCTGCACGGCAGAGTGTATCGTGAAAAGACTTTCAATCCATTCCATTTCGTTAGTATAAGTACCTTGTTTTCTATTTAAGATTCTACTTTATCTAAATGTTGTGCAAAGGTAATGTAAAAATCTGAGTAAAACATCTTTACATATATAAATTGCTTGTTCATTTAAAATTCTTTTGTTAACTTCGCATAGACTTATCGCTTTTTAGCAAAACAGCCTAAGCCACCGAACCTACAAAACCTACTTTTAATATGACCTATCCTATGAAAATAGCCAACATCATCATTGCATCATCATTATTTGCAACGGCAACTATTGCCGCCACACCCGACAATACAGACAACTTATCGTTAATGCGTCAGGTGCGCACATCGTCGTGCTTTGACTACAATCTTACAGGACAACTTATTACAGACGGCATAGTATATAAAACCATGCCCCCTACCCTAACCGTTAGCAATGCCGACGGACCTCTGCCAAGACGCGAACGAGAATGGGCTATAGATGGAGGCGAGTGGACACGCAACACACTTATGGGCTACAGCAACTATCTACAATATCAGTGGACCGCTATGTCGGTAAAGGCAAACCGCATAAGCCTAAGATGCAACGTGGCTTACGACGAGAGCAAGGCCAACAAGGGCTATAGCATACGTGTGTTGATGCCTAATGGACGCAGAAACAAGAAAGAATGGCACGTGGTAGCAGAAAGCAAAGGCGACGGACTACCCGGAGCTTTATCCAAACACAAAGTAAACAGCGACCCAAACAAGCAAACCGGAACAGCGCTATTGCCACAACGTGACATAAATATACAATTAGACTTGCCTAAAGACTGCCAAGATATCAACAACATACGTATAGAGTTCAGCATGGAGGGAGCTGCATACTGGACTGTATTCAACATCGACTTCTACAATAACGGAGAACGAGTGCTGGCAGACGTTATACCAAACTCGCACTTTGGCAGTGCTTGGATGAGTGCCGGCGAAGGAAATGAGTGGGCACAAGTGGACCTTGCAGGAAAGTGTACTGTTTCGAGCATAAACCTTTCATGGATACGCCGACCACGACACGGATATATCGAAGTGAGCGACGATGCACAGCAATGGCAACGTGTGGCAGAATTGCCAAACAATAGCAAGCGCAACTACGACCGCATCAGCCTAAATCATATAGACTGTCGTTACGTACGTGTTAATATGGAAGGGGGCAGCATAGACGTGGCCAAGACGGGCGATATACCTACAAAGACTTATATATTGAGCGAACTTAAAGTGGAGGGCAAGGGAATCAATCGCACTATACCTAACACCAAAGACACATACGCCAACAACCGAATGATGCTAAATGCTGGCGACTGGAAGGTGTGCCGAGCCTCGCAAGTAACAGTGGGTGGCGAAACTTTATCTACAGACAAGTTTACTACAGATAATGGTTGGATAGCAGCAACAGTTCCGGGAACAGTACTAACAAGCTTCGTAAACTATGGCGCTATAGCCAATCCCAACTACGCAGATAATATGTTCGGCATAAGCGATGCCTACTTCTGCTCCAACTTTTGGTATAGACGCACCTTCGTTATACCGCAGGAGATGAGAGGACAACGCGTACTGCTAAACTTCGACGGTATAAATTGGAAAGCCGATGTATGGCTCAATGGCAAGAAGATAGACCGCATAGAGGGCGCATTTACACGCTCTACGGTCGACATTACACCTTATATTAATAATGGGGTGAACACCATGGCTGTGCTAATACACAAAAATGCACACCCAGGGTCTATAAAAGAAAAGAACCATCTTAACACCGACTTCAACGGAGGCATACTTGGCGCCGACAACCCTACATTTCATGCAACAACCGGTTGGGACTGGATATCAACCATTAGAGGTCGTGATATCGGTATCTGGAACGATGTATACCTTACGTCGACAGCCTCTGTAACACTCTCAGATCCCGTAGTAAGCACCCATCTTGACAATCTGCCAGACACACTGGCTTGCATTACACCACGTGTCATAGCACACAACTGGCTAAATAAAGATGTAAGCGGAACGCTGAAAGGATGGATTGGCAACCTCAAGTTCGAGAAAAAGCTTACGCTAAAAGCTGGCGAACAATGCGAGGTAGTATTTAATCCCGAACAATACCCCACACTTAACGACCAGCGCATACGCCTTTGGTGGCCTAACGGATACGGCGAGCCATATCTACACGAAGCTGGATTTGAGTTCGTAGCAGACGATAAACAGAACACCACAACCAATGCTCGTATAGGCTACAAGGCAGGTATAAGAGAGGTACGATACGCCGATGCAAAGACACAGCTTAAACTATATGTTAACGGCAAACGCCTTGTTCCATTGGGAGGTAACTGGGGGTTCTCAGAGTCGAACCTCAACTATCGCCAACGCGAATACGACATTGCCGTGCGTCTACACCGTGACATGAACTTCAACATGATACGCAACTGGGTTGGAATGACGGGCGACGAGGAATTTTATGATGCTTGCGACAAGTATGGCATTATGGTGTGGCAAGACTTCTGGCTTGCCAATCCTGCCGACGGACCCGACCCAGATGACGAGGAAATGTTTATGCGCAATGCACGCGACTTTACAAGTCGTATGCGACATCATCCATCCATTGCCCTATACTGCGGACGTAACGAGGGATATCCACCTAAGACTCTTGACGATGCTTTGCGTAAAACCGTGGCAGAAATGAACCCAAATATGCTATACATATCGTCTTCGGCAGACGAGGGAGTAAGTGGACACGGACCATATTGGGCAGAGCCTGCTCGCACTTACTTTGCAAAACAAAGCGGAAAATTGCATACCGAACGTGGAATGCCCAACATAATGACACCCGAAGGCACACACAAAACACTTGGCAACACAGTTGAATGGAGACCAGGAGATGCTTGGGGACAACACGACTTTACGCAGGCAGGCGCTCAGCGTGGCGCATCGTTCATGGCTATTGTAGAGAATATGTTCGGCAAGATTACATCTGCCGACGAATTTACACGCCTTGCCCAGTGGCAGAACTATGAAGGATATCGTGCTATGTACGAGGCTGACTCTAAGTATCTGCAAGGCTTGCTCATATGGATGAGCCATGCTTGCTGGCCAAGTTACACATGGCAATGCTACGACTATTACTTCGAGCCTACAGCTGCCTTCTATGGAGCACGCAAGGCTTGCGAACCATTGCACATACAACGCAACGCCTTGACACGAAACATAGAGATAGTAAACCGCATAGACGTAAATCATAAGGGGCTTGTTGCTACACGTGAGTTGCTCGACATAAACGGCAACCTTATATGTGTGGACAGCAATACCACCGACATAAAAGGAGTATCGACTATTGAATTGCCTGCACTTGCCACCGACTCTGTGCCGGATGGTATAGACGGAGATGTGTACTACATACGATTGAAGCTTGCAGACAGTAAGGGAGAGACACTATCTACCAACTTCTACGTGCTGTCTGCCAACGAGGGAAACCTACAACAACTTGCATCTCTACCCGAGGTAAACCTTACCGTTTCGACCGAACGATACTCGGACAATACACTTACTGTGTTCTTAAAGAATGCTTGCGACACACCAGCAATGATGATAAGACTGAACCTTAAAACGGATGACGGCGAGCAGGTACTTCCGGTTGATTACTCGGACAACTACTTCCACCTTATGCCAGGCGAGGAATGCTTTGTCAACATAGAATGGAATAAGGCAGATGCAAGACAGAAGGTTCCGTTTGTGGAGATGACGGGATATAATGTAAAGCAACGTACTCTGAGGTGAAACAGAACAATTAAATGTATGATAATCGAGTAGGAGGAAAACGAAGCAGTTTTCTTCCTACTTTCGTTTTCCG
>ERZ1034952.226-NODE-226-length-52562-cov-19.716819_pt1 | contig 52562 bp, 34 predicted proteins | sample MGYA00520625_ERZ1034952 | MGnify/ENA primary metagenome ERZ1034952 (study PRJEB33766, sample SAMN09781773) | gut metagenome | biome: gut microbiome | host: Homo sapiens | place: Madagascar | study: EMG produced TPA metagenomics assembly of the PRJNA485056 data...
GGGATGGGGAGGGGCTCCTAAAAACCTAACCCTATGACTTTTTCAGAAGAAATACGCTTGGGCATACCCGACTTCCTTCCCGAACCGATGCCCTACGACCCGAATATAAACCATGCGCCGAAGCGCAAGGAGATACTCAACCACGAGGAGAAACAGCTGGCACTGCGCAACGCTCTGCGCTACTTCCCGAAACAGTTGCACGCGCAGCTGGCACCGGAGTTCATAGCCGAGCTCGACACGTACGGACGCATCTATATGTACCGCTATCGCCCTACATACGATATGTACGCTCGCCCCATCGACGAGTATCCGCACCGCTCCGAGCAGGCTGCTGCCATCATGCTCATGATTCAGAACAACCTGAACCCTGAGGTGGCGCAGCATCCGCACGAACTAATCGTGTACGGAGGCAACGGTGCCATCTTCCAGAACTGGGCGCAGTACCGACTCACAATGAAATATCTCAGCGAGATGACCGACGAACAGACACTCGTAATGTACTCGGGTCATCCGCTCGGACTCTTCCCGTCGCACCCGAACGCTCCGCGTGTGGTGGTGACGAACGGAATGGTGATACCCAACTACTCGAAGCCAGACGACTGGGAGCGCATGAACGCTCTCGGCGTGAGCCAGTACGGACAGATGACTGCCGGATCGTACATGTACATCGGTCCGCAGGGCATCGTGCACGGCACTACCATCACCGTGCTGAACGCGGCGCGCAAGCAGCGCAGCGAGAAGGGCGGACCGCAGGACATACGCGGTATGCTGTTCGTGTCGTCGGGTCTGGGCGGCATGTCGGGCGCTCAGCCCAAGGCTGGCAACATCGCTGGTGTGGTGAGCGTGGTGGCAGAAATAAACCCGCTGGCTGCGAAGAAGCGCTACGACCAGGGCTGGGTGGACGAGCTGCACGACAATCTCGACGAACTCATACCTGCCATAAAGCGCAGCGTGGAGGAGAAGCGCACGGTGTCGATGGCTTACGTGGGCAACGTGGTCGACCTGTGGGAGCATCTCGCCGACGAGGGCGTACACGTGGACATAGGCAGCGACCAGACCTCGCTCCACAACCCGTGGGCAGGCGGCTACTATCCTGCCGACCTCACGCTCGAGGAGTCGAAGGCGATGATGGCTGAGAACCCCGACGAGTTCCGCAAGCATGTGCAGGCATCGCTGTGTCGCCAGGTGGCTGCCATCAACCGCCTCGCCGCCAACGGCATGTACTTCTTCGACTACGGCAACGCATTCCTCCTGCAGTCGAAGCGCGCCGGTGCCGACATCTGCAAAGCCGACGGCAAGTTCCGCTATCCGTCGTATGTGCAGGACATCATGGGACCGATGTTCTTCGACTACGGATTCGGTCCGTTCCGCTGGGTATGCACATCAGGCGCCCCTGCCGACCTTGCCAAGACTGACGAGATTGCGGCACGTGTGCTTGAGGAGATTATGCAGAACGCGCCCGACGAGATAAAGGGACAGATGGCTGACAACATCCACTGGATTGTGGAGGCTGGCAGAAACCAGCTCGTGGTGGGTTCGCAAGCACGCATCCTCTACGCCGACGCAGAGGGCCGCGCGAAGATTGCATTGGCGTTCAACGAGGCTATACGCAAGGGCGAGATAACCCGACCCATCGTGCTCGGACGCGACCATCACGACGTGTCGGGCACCGACTCGCCGTTCCGCGAGACAAGCAACATATACGACGGTTCGCAGTTCTGCGCCGACATGGCTGTGCAGAACGTCATCGGCGACTCGTTCCGCGGTGCTACATGGATATCGCTGCACAACGGCGGCGGCGTAGGCTGGGGCGAAGTGATAAACGGCGGCTTCGGCATGGTGATAGACGGCAGCGCGGACAGCGACCGGCATATCACGGAGATGCTGTTCTGGGACGTGAACAACGGCATCGCTCGCCGTGCATGGGCACGCAACGAGGGGTCTATTCACAGCATAGAGCGCGAGATGCAGCGCTCGCACGGTCTGCAGGTTACGATGCCGAGCATCGTCGACGACGACATCATCAATCTAATATAGGAAATATCAGGGGGTGCACCCCCTCCTCAACAACCAACTAAAAACAACGACAATGAAAAAACATCAGATTTCAGCCGAACACCTGTCAATCGAACGCATTGGCGAGGTGGTGTATGGTGGCTACAAGATAGAACTGAGCGACGACGCACAGAAACGCATCGTGGAGTGTAGAGAGTATCTCGACCGAAAGATTGCGGAGACTACCACACCGATATATGGTGTGACGACGGGCTTCGGCTCGCTCTGCAACGTGAGCATCGGTGCCGACGACTTGGCGCAGCTGCAGATAAACCTTATGATGTCGCACGCTTGCGGCACGGGCGACCGCGTGCCTAACGATATCGTAAAGATTATGCTGCTCTTGAAGATACAGTCGCTCAGCTACGGCTTCTCGGGTTGTCAGCTCGTCACCGTCAACCGTCTCATCGACTTCTTCAACAACGATGTTTATCCCGTTGTGTACATGCAGGGCTCGCTCGGTGCTTCGGGCGACCTCGTGCCGCTGGCTCATCTCACGCTTCCGCTCGTCGGTCTCGGCGAAGTGGAGGTCGACGGCAAGGTGATAAGCGGTGAGGAGATGCTCCGCAAGTTCAACTGGCAGCCTATCCAGCTCGCATCAAAGGAGGGTCTGGCGCTGCTCAACGGCACACAGAACATGGGTGCGTTCGCTGTATGGGCGCTGCTGCAGTCGCACCGCCTCAGCGATTGGGCTGACAAGATTGCTGCCATGTCGCTCGATGCCTACTACGGACTCACGGCGCCGTTCACCGACGCAGTGCATCAGGTGCGTCCGCACAAGGGACAGATTGTCACGGCGGCTCGCATAAGAGAGCTGCTCGCTGGCAGCGAGATTGTAGAGAAACCGAAGTCGTACGTGCAGGATCCGTATTCGTTCAGATGCATTCCGCAGGTTCACGGCACGGTGAAGGACACCATCGCTTATGTCGACTCGGTGATTGACGTGGAGGTGAACTCGGCAACTGACAACCCGACGGTATGTCCTGCTGATGACCTTATCATCTCTGCTGGCAACTTCCACGGTGAGCCGATAGCCATGCCGATGGACTTCCTCTCGATAGCCATGTGCGAACTCTCGAATATCTCCGAACGCCGCATCTACAAACTCATCAGCGGCACACGCGGTCTGCCGAGCTTCCTCGTAGCAAGCCCGGGTCTGAACAGCGGTTTCATGATTCCGCAGTACACAGCTGCTTCGGTGGTGAGCCTCAACAAGTCGCTCGCTACACCGTCGTCGGTAGACAGCATCCCGTCGAGTCAGGGTCAGGAGGACCATGTGAGCATGGGTGCCAACGCTGCCATCAAACTGTATAAGGTGGTGCTCAACACGGAGCGCGTGCTTGCCATCGAACTCTTCAACGCGGCTCAGGCTCTTGAGTTCCGCCGTCCGCTGAAGTCGTCGCCGGCTGTAGAGGCTATCTTCGAGAGCTACCGCAAGGTGGTGCCGTTCATCGTGCGCGACGAGGTGATGTATCCGCACATTGCTAACTCAATAGAATTCTTACGCAAGTAGCTTTATAGTTGAAAATGAGAACTTTAATAAAGAACATAAAAACTCTCGCTGGCATCGAATACGCTCCGAAGCTGCGCTTGCAGGGCAAAGAGATGTCTGCATTCAACACTATCGACGACGCGTGGCTCCTCATTGAAGACGGTCGCTTCGCTGCGTTCGGTAGTGTTGCCGACGGTATGCCGACTGACACCTTCGACGAGACCATCGACGCGGAAGGCGGAATGGTCTTGCCATCGTGGTGCGACTCGCACACGCACATCATCTTCGCAGGCAGCAGAGAGCGCGAGTTCGTCGACAAGATCAACGGACTGAGCTACGAGGAGATAGCACGGCGCGGCGGTGGCATCCTCAACTCTGCCGACTTGCTGCACAACACTTCGGAGGACGAACTGTTCCGCCAGGCTATGCAGCGACTCGACGAGGTGATACGCAAGGGAACGGGCTGCATAGAGATAAAGAGCGGCTACGGACTGAATCTGGAGGACGAGCTGAAGATGCTGCGCGTCATACAGCGCATGAAGGAGGCTTCGCCGGCAAAGATTGTTTCTACGTTCCTCGGAGCGCACGCCGTGGCTCGCGGCATGACGCAAAGCGACTACGTGAAGCTCATCATCGACGAGATGATACCCGAAGTGGGTCGTCAGCACCTCGCCGACTTCATCGACGTGTTCTGCGACCGCGGATTCTTCACGCCAGAGGAGACGGCACGTATGCTCGAGGCGGCTGCCGCATGGGGTATGCGCCCGAAGATTCATGCCGACGAACTGGCTTCGTCGGGCGGTGTGGAGATTGGAATGAAGCACGGTGCATTGTCGGTCGACCATCTGGAGAGCATGACCGTGGAGGAGATTGACGTTCTGCGCGGTAGCGAGACGATGCCAACGGTGCTGCCCGGCACGTCGTTCTTCCTGAACATGCCTTACGGCAAGGGCCGCAAGATGATTGACGCTGGTTTAGGCGTTGCCGTGGCGAGCGACTACAACCCTGGTTCAACGCCATCGGGCGACATGAAGTTCGTGGTATCATTGGCTTGCATCAAGATGCGACTGCAGCCTAACGAAGCACTCAACGCCGCAACGATAAACGGCGCTTACGCTATGGGCGAGAGTCAGAACTACGGAAGCATCGCAAAGGGCAAGGTTGCCAACTTCTTCATCACCATCCCACTGCCGTCTGTCGACTTCATCCCGTATGCTTACACCACGCCGATTGTTAAGAAGGTGGTACTTATGGGAAAAGAATGTTGAGTTATGATTTTTTTTGCGTAACTTTGTAGTCATTATACTATAAAGCATTCAATCATAAAAATCGCAACAGCACGATGGAAGACTTCATACACCTGCACGTACACACCTACTACTCCATTCTCGACGGACAGTCGCCAGTGGAAAAGCTTGTCGACAAGGCCGTGGCTAACGGTATGCGCGGCATGGCTATCACCGACCACGGCAATATGTTCGGCGTGAAAGAGTTGTACAACTATTGCAACAAGATAAACGGCAAACTGAAGGAGCAGGGCAAGGAGCCTTTCAAGCCTATCTTCGGTTGCGAGATGTACGTGGCACGCCGCACCAAAGCCGACCGTGTGAAGGAGAAGGGCGACGCAGGCGGCTATCACCTCATCGTGCTTGCGAAGAACTACCACGGATACAAGAATCTCATCAAGCTCGTGTCGCGTGCCTGGGTAGACGGTTTCTACTCTAAACCGCGTACCGACAGAGCCGACCTCGAGAAGTATCACGAGGACCTCATCGTCTGCTCGGCATGTATCGCCGGCGAGGTGCCGGCGAAGATACTGAAGGGCGACATACCAGGGGCACGCGAAGCGATAGAATGGTATAAGAGCATCTTCGGCGACGACTACTACCTGGAGCTTCAGCGCCACGAGGTGAAGGACCCGAACCAACGCGCCAACCGCGAGACGTTCCCGCTGCAGCAGCGTGCCAACAAGGAACTGATAAAGCTCGCTAAGGAGTACGGCATAAAGGTAGTCTGCACCAACGACTGCCACTTCGTCGACCAGGAGAACGCCGAAGCGCACGACCACCTGCTCTGTCTCTCTACGGGCAAGGAACTGAACGACCCTACACGTATGCTCTACTCCAAGCAGGAGTGGTTCAAGACGCGCGAGGAGATGAACGAGATATTCGCCGACGTGCCCGAAGCTCTCTCGAACACGCTCGAGATATTGGATAAGGTGGAGACCTACTCCATCGACCACTCACCCATCATGCCGTTCTTCCCCATCCCGGAGGAGTTCGGTACGGAGGAAGAGACACGCAAACGCATCTCGCCCGAGGAGCTGTTCCGCGAGTTCACCACCGACGAGAACGGCAAAGAGATAATGTCGCACGAGGAGGCGGAGAAGAAAATCAAGAAGCTCGGTGGCATCGACAAGCTCTACCGCATCAAGTTCGAGGCAGACTATCTTGCGAAACTTGCCTACGACGGAGCGAAGCGACTCTACGGTGAACCGCTCACCGACGAGGTGTACGAGCGCATCAAGTTCGAGCTGCACATTATGAAGACGATGGGCTTCCCGGGCTACTTCCTCATCGTGCAGGACTTCATCAACTCGGCTGAGGACGAGCTGGGCGTGATGGTGGGTCCGGGTCGTGGCTCGGCAGCCGGCTCGGTTGTGGCTTACTGTCTTGGCATCACGAAAATCGACCCTATCAAGTACGACTTGCTTTTCGAGCGTTTCCTCAACCCCGACCGTATCTCACTCCCCGATATCGATACCGACTTCGACGACGACGGACGCGGCAAGGTGCTCGAGTGGGTGGAGGATAAGTACGGTCACGACAAGGTGGCGCACATCATCACCTACGGCACGATGGCCACGAAGAACTCCATCAAGGACGTGGCGCGTGTGGAGAAGCTGCCGCTCGACATATCCAACCGCCTCTGCAAGGCTATACCCGACAAGCTGCCCGACGGTCTGAAGATGAACCTCACCAACGCCATCAAGTGCGTGCCCGAGCTACGCGAAGCCGAAGCGAGTGCCAACCCACAGATGGCAAACACCATAAAGTACGCAAAGATGCTCGAGGGCACCGTGCGCGGAACGGGCATCCACGCCTGCGGCACCATTATCTGCCGCGACGCCATCAGCGACTGGGTGCCGGTGTCTACGGCTGAGGACAAGAGCGACCCAGGACATAAGCTGCTCGCCACACAATACGACGGACACGTCATCGAGGAGACCGGACTCATCAAGATGGACTTCCTCGGTCTCTCCACACTGTCTATCATGAAGGAGACGGTGGAGAACATACGCCTCACCCACGACGGATTCACGCTCGACCTTGACACTATCCCCATCGACGACGAGCTCACATACAAGCTTTATCAGGAGGGACGCACCATAGGCACGTTCCAGTTCGAGTCGGCAGGTATGCAGAAGTATCTGCGAGAGCTGCGCCCCACGGTGTTCGAAGACCTCATCGCCATGAACGCCCTCTACCGCCCGGGACCTATGGACTACATCCCGTCGTTCATCGCCCGTAAGAACGGCAAGGAGCCAATCACATACGACATCCCCTGCATGGAGAAGTATCTGAAGGACACCTACGGCATCACGGTCTATCAGGAGCAGGTGATGCTCCTCTCGCGCCAGCTCGCCGACTTCACCCGTGGCGAGTCCGACGCACTGCGTAAGGCGATGGGTAAGAAGAAGAAAGCCATCGTTGATGCCATGAAGCCAAAGTTCATCGAGGGCGGAAAGAAGAACGGACACGACCCGAAGGTGCTCGAGAAGATATGGGGCGACTGGGAGAAGTTCGCATCCTACGCCTTCAACAAGTCGCACGCCACGTGCTACTCGTGGGTGGCTTATCAGACGGCGTACCTCAAGGCACACTACCCTGCCGAGTTCATGGCGGGCAATATGAGCCGATGCCTCAACGACATCACTAAGATTACGAAGCTCATGTCCGAGTGCCAGGCGATGAACATCCCCTGCCTCGGTCCCGACGTGAACGAGTCGGAGCAGAAGTTCTCCGCCAACAAGAAGGGCGAGGTGCGCTTCGGACTCTCCGCCATCAAGGGCATGGGCGAGGCAGCCGCCACCAACATCATCGCCGAGCGACATAAGAACGGACAATACAAAGACATCTTCGACTTCGTGCAGCGTGTCAATCTCTCCGCCGTCAACCGCAAGGCGATGGAGTCGCTCGCACTGAGCGGCGGCTTCGACTCGTTCGGCATACGCCGCGAACAGTACTTCGCCCCCAACGCCAAGGGCGACACCTTCGTCGAGACACTCCTGCGCTATGGTCAGGTGTACCAGTCGGAACAGTCGTCGATGCAGAACTCGCTGTTCGGCGACATGGGAGGCGTAGAGATACAGACCCCGCCAGTGCCCGACTGCGAAGCATGGAGCACCATGGAACTGCTGAAGCGCGAACGCGAATTGGTGGGCATCTACCTCTCCGCACATCCGCTCGACGACTACGCCATCGTGCTCAACCATATGTGCAACCTCCACTGTCCACAGATAGGCCGCGAGATGGACAAGAAGGCGTTCGCCTCAATCGAAGAACTCACCTTCGGTGGCATCGTCACCTCCGTTTCACAACGCTGGACAAAGACCAATAAGCCGTTCGGCATCGTCACCATCGAAGACTTCGAGGGACAAGGCGAGCTGGCACTCTTTGGCGAGGACTGGACAAAATGGCAGTCCATGCTGCAGGAGGAATACCACATCTATATCACAGCACAATGCGTGCAACGCTTCCGCAACAACCCCGATGCCTACGACATGGTGATAAAGAAGATAGAGTTCCTCAGCGACGTAAAGGAGAAGTCGATAGAGAAGTTCACGGTGTACATGGATACCACGATGTTCAACGACGCACAGCTCACCGACCTGGAGACAACACTGAAGAACTCCACCGGCAACGTGCCGCTCTACATCAACATCCACGATGCCAAGAACAACACCAACGTACAGCTCTACAGCCGTAACATCACAGTCGACGTGAACAAGAAGCTGCTCACCTCGCTCGACGAAATGGCAGAACAAGGCGTGCGCTATGGCATCAACTAATAATCGTTGGTACATTGGCACAGATTTTGATATTTAATCATTATCTCCAAAGAGGTAAACCCTTGCGCCATCATCGCAAGTATAAAGAATAATCACTAACAAATAAACGAATACAACTATGGAAGTAACAATCACAACAGAGAACATCGAACAGTACAGAACTGGCGAACTGCCATTGGTAGTAGACCTTTGGGCTACATGGTGCGGCCCTTGCCGCATGATCGCTCCTATCGTTTCTAAGCTCGCAGAGGAGTACGACGGCAAGATCGTTGTAGGCAAGTGCGACGTAGAGGAGAACGACGACGTAGCAGCAGAGTACCGTGTACGCAACATCCCGACACTGCTCTTCTTCAAGGGCGGCGAGCTCGTTGGCAAGCATGTAGGTGCCATCACAGAAGGCGATCTTCGCAAGAAGTTCGACGAACTCCTGTAATCTCAGGGAGTGCACTTGTCTCAAGTGCACCAACCAAGTAGAATGCAACTAACTGGTAAATTGGTGCAGTTGAGACAACTGCACCCCCTATAGATAGACGCCGAAACAACCCGTCAGCATGACACGCCGGGTTGTTTCGGCGTCTTTGTTTTCCATAAAAGCAACAAAAAGTTTGTCACTTCCATAAAAAAACGGTAACTTTGCACAGAATATATGTATCCGTACAATGGCTGCGTACGTGCATACGATTTTTACAACAACCGATTATCAACAACTAATTTACACATACCGAACCAAACAATGATCAAAAAGATAAAGAAACTAAAGAAAATACGCCTTCACCGCGAAGGAACCGACACACTCGTTTATGGCTTCATCGTTATCGCAGCAATCGCGTTGCTGCTTTGGCGTTTCATAGACAGCAAGGTGCCGTTCTGGTGCTTCACGGCAATCATGGGCACCGTCTACTGCATCGTCATCAACTTCTTCCGCTGCCCCATACGCTTCTTCCCCGAAGAAGACACAACGGGCTTGGTAGTAGCTCCAGCCGATGGCCGCGTAGTAGTAATCGAGGAAGTCGACGAGGATGTCTACTTCCACGAGCGTCGCATCATGGTGAGCATCTTCATGAGCCTCTTCAACGTACACGCCAACTGGTTCCCCGTTGACGGCAAAGTGAAGACCGTAGCCCACCACGACGGCAACTTCCACAAGGCATGGCTGCCTAAGGCGAGCGAGGAGAACGAGCACGCCGACGTAGTCATCACCACCCCCGAAGGCACCGACATTCTCTGCCGCCAGATAGCAGGCGCAGTGGCACGTCGCATCGTCACCTACGCCAAGCAAGGCGAAGACTGCTACATCGACGAGCACCTCGGCTTCATCAAGTTCGGCTCACGCGTCGATGTCTACCTGCCCCTCGGCACCGAAATATGCGTCAAGATGGGACAGCTGACCACCGGCAACGGAACAATAATAGCAAAACTGAAATAAAGTAATGGCTAACTTCATAACACGCAACATACCCAACACCCTTACATGCGGCAACCTCGTTTCGGGTTGCATCGCAACCGTAATGGCACTCGGAGGCGACGCACGCTGTGCGCTGATATGGATTATTATCGGTGCCGTGTTCGACTTCTTCGATGGTATGAGTGCCCGCCTGTTCGGAGTATCATCACCCATCGGCAAAGAGCTCGACTCGCTTGCCGACGACGTGACATTCGGCGTAGCCCCCTCGGCAATCGTCTTCGCACAGTTGAGCGTAATGGAATACCCCACAGTGCTCGCCAGCGTAGAGCCGTACATCCCCTACTGCGCATTCCTCATCGCAGCATTCTCAGCCCTTCGCCTCGCGAAGTTCAACCTCGACACACGCCAGACCACCTCGTTCATCGGAATGCCCACACCAGCCAACGCCCTCTTCTGGGGCTCGCTGCTCGTGTCGCAGCCCACACTCATCGAGTCGTCAGCATGGATGATTCCCGCGATACTGCTGCTCGTAGTGCTCACAAGTCTTCTGCTCGTCAGCGAGCTGCCCATGTTCGCCCTTAAGTTCAAGCAGTGGGGCTGGCGTGGCAACGAACTTCGCTACTCGTTCATCGCCCTCTCCGGCGTAGTCATCACCCTCTTCGGCGTAATTGGTGGCATGTGGATAGTCATCACCCTCTACTTCCTCACCTCCGTAGTAGCCGACATCGTGAGTCGCACCCACACCACGGTCGACATCGAGAAGTAGACAACAAGAGAGTGGAAACGGATTGTAGCACCAAACAAACCATTCCTATGACATTCATCGGACTATTTCTGAAAAGCATATTTATCATGGTGCTGATGGTAGCCATCTTCCTCATCGGCATCGTCAGCTTCATCTATCTGCGCGTAAAGCGCATGACGAAGCAGTTCCGCAACGGCACCAACCACACCAACCGTCGCCAACAGCAAAGCTCTGCTGCGGGCAGCACCAAGCGTCGCAGCGCTGAGTACGACGACGGCGTAGTCGTGGAAGAAGAACTCTACGACGAACGCTCACCACGCCAAGCCAACCGCAAAATATTTGCGAAGGACGAGGGCGAGTATGTCGACTTCGAGGAAGAAAAATAAAACGTAGGAGGTATGGGCATCTTGCCCATACCACGCAGCCTTAGAAAGCATTTAATGGTAAACGGTTTATATAAAGTACTTTTGTGTTTTTATCTCCCATCTACCATTTTTCCGCCTTTTTCCGCCGCAACTCATTGATACTCAAATACAGCGAAGGCTGGAAGATACATTTGTTATCTTCCAGCCATTGCGTTTATCTGTCAGCCGGAGAGGGGTAGTTTGAACGCTACGGCTGGCAGGTGGAAACGCTCTATCTCGGCAACCCGATGCGCCACGACGAGAAGTATCTGCTTATCAATCAAGGCTTCGCTGGCAAGCAACGCCTCATGCCATTCTTCAACCGTAGCAACAACCCCAACCTTATCCTTGCCATTCAGTCGGCAGGTGTATCAAGAGGGCGCAACGGCTTCCGCAAGGACAAGTCAGGCGAAAAGCTCGCCGAATCAGAAGAAGACCTGCTCGAACACCGCACCGACGGCTCCGACGCTTTCGATACTCTCTATATCGGCTGCGAAAAGTTCCCCGTCCACGACATCGTGAACGTACCTGTAAGTGGTGTGATATAGTATAAAATCCCTCATAAACGGCAAGAAACTTATCCTTCCTGCCGTTTTTTTTGTCTCATCCACACAAAAACTTCACTTAGAGAATGTAATGTGCCAATAATTTAATAACTTTGCACAAAACATTAAGAAAGCCGAATGAAAAAGATGAACCGCATAAAAAGTGTCCTTGCAGACACAGGTCATACTGGTAAATGGTTGGCAGACCAATTGGAGAAAGACCCTGTCACTGTTTCAAAATGGTGCACCAATACTTCACAACCCAGTTTGGAAACCATTCACAGAATAGCAAAAGTTCTTAATGTACAACCAGGAGATTTGCTTACAAAGATATAATTGCAATGACAAGTAACGCTATATTTAAGTCATTCTGCAAGCTACATGATGAAATTAAGCAGTATGCAGAACAGTTGAATGTTGACAAGGGTAATGTAGTATCCTTGTCTGTTTTGCTGTATTATATTCATGTTAGTATATCAGAAGAGCTAGGTTTGTTTGCAGCAACAAATCGCAGAGAATCCTATATAAAAGATATTTGTTCAATCTCACAAACAGACAGTAAAGATATAAAGAAAGTCATTGATAATATAGGTGCCGAAAAGAGCCTTGTTTTTTTGAATACAATCTCCAAGTGGGGCATATCTAAGTCTAATTATGAGTCGTTGTTTAGAATTATTTTTGAAAAATATTTAACAAAGACAGACACCGCCTCATATTACACAGATGATTTGACAACAACTTACATCGTTGAGGGTACAGTCGTTGGATTTTTACACTCTTTGTTTGATAAAGAGTGTATAGTAAATCATGTGCTATCGTTGAATGATTTGAGTAAATTCATATCAACTTTGGATGACAAGGAGATTACATTGATTAAGAACCATGTAGCGACAATTAAACTAATTGATCCCACATGTGGTACAGGCTCTTTTGTTATAAAAGCAATAAACATTCTATGCAATATCTACAAATTGCTTCAAATGCCATTAGGCGCATCTGACATCCAACACATTATCAAAAACAATGTGTTTGGCGTTGATATTGATGAAGAAGCTTTAGAGATATTGAGGTATAGACTCTTTTCAACTGCCTTATATGAGTTTTCTTTCAAACTTACGAAGAAAGATTTAAAGAACTTCAAATTGGGCAACACAATTTCCGATGATACATTCCTTTGGGAAAAAGAGTTTGGAATTGTTTTCAAAAAAGGAAGATTTGACTGTGTCGTAGGAAACCCTCCTTACAAGGAATACACCGTTGCAAAACTTAATTATTCGTTACCTGAATATTTTAAGACTGTTCCTGTGGGAAACCTGTATGCTCCTGTTATTGAACGCTCTATTTGTAATTTAGTATCATCAAGAGGAACAATTGGATTTATCGTCCCTATATCAATCGTTTCAACTCCAAGAATGAAACCCTTACGTGAATTGCTACAAGATAAATTCACAGAGTTGTTCTTTATAAACTTTGCTGATAGACCATGCTCATTGTTTCTTGGTGTTCACCAAAAACTTACAGTCATAATTGGTACAAGAAACCGCTCAAATCAGAGTGTTTTTGTATCAAAATATAAGCATTGGTATAAGGATGAATGGAACGAGTTATACAAGGATATACAGTTTGTTGAACTGGATAAAGATGCATTATCAGGTAAACCAAAGTTTTGCTCTGAACTTTCAAAAAGTATATCTGACAAAGTGATTAACAATAATCAGATTTCGTTGCTTGAAAATGTTTGTGCAAACGGAGAATATGCAGCATGGTTGAATCAAAGAGCAACTTTTTGGTGTAAGTGTTTTACTCATGCAATGAAATCAAACGAGTATAAAAAATACACATTTTCAAAAGAGGATGATGCTTGTTTATTTTCAGCTATATTAAACTCTTCCTTGTTTTATTACATTTGGGAGATATATTCTGATTGTTGGCATATTACAAAAAAAGAACTTGACTTGATACATTTGGATTTTTCCTTGGTTGATAGCAAAGCCAAAAAGAGAATAGTTAAACTGTATAAGCAATTAGAAGAAGAATTAGAAAATAGTAAAAAGTATATAGGTTCAGTTCAAACCGACTATGTCTATCAGCATAAACTGCATAAGACAACCATTGATAAAATAGATATTCTCATTGGTCGGTTATTCTATTTGAATGATGATGAGATAAACGAGATTATCAATTACCAATTAGCGTATAGATTAAATACAGAAAGGAAATGAATGTAGTAGATATATTTTCTGGGGTCGGTGGCTTGTCGGTAGGTTTTGAGAAGGCAGGATTTAATGTAGTTCTTGCTAATGAAATTGATGAACAGATAGCACAATCCTATAAAAGAAACCATATACACACGATAATGGTAAACGAAGATATACGTTCTTTTGTTGACCATTTCGATGAAAGTATATCAAAAGCAACAGAAGGACTTGATTCCTGTTGTAAAGAAAAACTTTACCAAGAACTTCATAATGTCAATGTGGTTATTGGTGGTCCTCCATGTCAAGGCTTTTCTATGGCAGGAAGTCGTATTAGGAAAACATCAGAGTTCATAGATGACCCTCGTAATTTCCTTTTCCGCTACTACTTTAAGATAATACAAAAGTTTGAGCCTCAATATTTTGTATTTGAAAATGTTGTTGGAATCCTGAGTAGCAAGAATGGTGAGATTCTTGAAACGATAAAGAGTATCTTCGAAGATGAAAGTAATTTCAAGAATGGTCGATACTACTTGCATATAAAAGTATTCAAGGCTGAGGAGTATGGAGTTCCTCAGCAACGTCGTCGTGTTATTATTTTGGGTACAAAATTTGATTTTGACCTTGACGGGGAATTAAAATTGATGAGGGAGAGTTTGCCGACAGAATTGCAAAGTGTTTTCAATAGAAGAGAAACAATTAGAGATGCTATCTTTGATTTGAAAGACATTGCTACCGATGGTAGCAGCTCTGTACCTAATCATGTTTCTTCAAAACATAATGGTATAGCTTTAAGAAGAATGAAACAAATTAAAGCTAACGAAAACTGGCAAAGCCTTGATGAAGAGATACACTCTGTTCATAGTGGAGCATATGGTCGAATGGACTGGGATAAGCCTTCAATGACAATAACAACACGGTTTGACACCCCTGCTGGAGGACGTTTTACCCATCCCGAATTAGACCGAACACTTACAGCAAGAGAAGCTGCACGAATACAAACTTTCCCTGATGATTTTATATTTTCGGGTTCAAAGACAAGTATCTGTAAACAAATCGGAAATGCTGTTCCACCAAGATTAGCAGAGTTCCTTGCTCATTTTATATTATATTTAAATAGTAAGTATAACGGCAATGAGAATAAGTGATATAAAAAAAGCAGAAATAGCATCTGCTGACAATATGGATTCTGTTTGGTACATAACCAAGCAGAATCAGTCGTTTGCCGATTTGTGCTATATGTCGCACATTTTGGAGGATTGGAATAACGATGAGTTTGAAAACTACGAATCTTTTTTTAATCGCAGCAAAACGAAACAAGAATATGGCTCTCTGAGTGAAAATACACCGCACAGAGCCACAATTAATTGTGTTCCTGCGGGGTTGTTGACAACCAATGACCCATATAATTCAGACAATCTAACTCCATTATATTATTCTATTAAAGAAAGATGTAATGCAAATTTTGCTAACACACAATCGTACCAAGACCTCATCAATAATCAATTGCAATCATTTGTATTAAGAGTAAATAACAACAATATGAATCCATTATTGTTCCTTTTGAAAATTCTCCTTCAGATTGGCGATGCCACAGGAGAATATAAAATCACTATAAACGAATTTAAGTTGTTTGTAGCGACAACGTCTCTTTGGAAAGACTATTTCAAAGTGACAGACTCTATTCTAAGATATAGAGAAGATAGTGTTTATAAAAATGAATGTGATAGCGCACGAACTCAGTCAGTTCAGGACGTTCGCATACAAAAGTTTTTAGCGAATCATGAATTTATTGAGACAGAGGGCAAAGAGCTAGTTTTGCAAGACCAATTTATTATGCGTGCTCGTAAATTGGTCGCAAACTTTGAAGTAAATGGCACAACAGCGGAACAAAGTAGATTGACATATTATGTGAATGGAAAAGATGCTACTCTTAACAAGGACGTTGTTTCATATCTTTCTGCCATCCGCACGAAACCTTTCTTGCTCCTTGCCGGTATTTCAGGCACAGGTAAGAGCCGCATTGTGCGCAAGTTGGCACAAGCGACTACCACTGCCAAGTTGGAAAACTGCGACGAGCAGACGCTTAACAACAGCCGTTGGGATTTGCATAAGCCTGCCAACTTTGAGATTATCCAAGTGAAACCAAACTGGCATAACTCTATGGATGTGGTGGGTTACCAGACTAACATCCCGACACCTCGCTATGTGTTCACTCCTTTCGTGGAGTTCATTGCCAAGGCATGGCAACACCCCACCGTTCCGTTCTTCCTCTGCTTGGACGAAATGAATCTTGCACCTGTGGAGGAATACTTTGCAGAGTTCCTGAGTGCTATAGAGAGCCGAAGCAAGAAAGGCAACACTTACGAGACCGATCCTATCATCAAGCCTTTCAAAGATTTCAACTATGAAAACGAACAAGGCAAGAAGTGTTCTTTGGCTGAAGATATGGTAAACCTTCTTCTGCCTGGTTATAATGCTGGCAATATGCCACAGCATATTATAGAACTCAGCAAGCGTTTCAAAGAGAAAGGCTTGACACTGCCTGAAAATCTTGTGGTCATTGGCACTGTGAACATGGACGAAACCACGTTCTCGTTCTCTCGCAAGGTGCTGGACCGCGCCATGAGCTTTGAAATGAACGAGGTAGACTATGACAGTTTTCTTGAAGACACTGCCGACATCATCACCGAGCCGTTGACTGCCAAAGCATCAACACTGCTTGTTGATCGCCCAATCAAGGCACAGGATGTAAAGGACAAAGTGGATGCCGACTTCATCGTAAGCTATCTGAAAGCCGTGAACGAGAAACTGGATAACACGCCGTTCAAACTCGGCTATCGTGCAGCCAACGAAGCCATGCTCTATGTGGCAGCTTCAAAGAGCTTCGGTCAGGACAGCATTGCCACCGCTCTTGACGAGTTTACCACGATGAAGATACTAAGCCGCATCGAGGGCGACACCACCAAACTGCGTGTGGACGACAACAGCGACAAGACCATCCTCTACGAACTGGAAACAGTGACCAAGGACTTCTTGAAACCAGCCAACAAGCTTGCCGTTCACCAAGAGGAACAGCCAGCTGAAGAGAATGCCAACGGAGAAGATAACGCACCAGTCAAAGATGTGGTAGTGGCAGCTCCTGTGGAATTGAAGTCGCTTGACAAGATTAAGCGCATGAAAGAGCAATTAAAGCGCAACAGTTTCGTTTCTTATTGGGATTAACACAGAAAGATTATGAACAAGGACCTTTCATCAATAGCATCGGCAGTACAAGCCATCAAGACTGCCATACTGCAAGGACAATACGAGGCGAGCGTAGGCGTGAACCGTGTGCAACTCGCCACCTACTATGGTGTAGGTCGCTACCTCAGCCAACACACGCGCAAAGGCGTGTGGGGAACTGGTGCACTCAAAGCCATCAGTGAACAGTTGCAGCGTGAAATGCCTGGGCTGAGAGGATTTTCAGACAGAAACCTCAGAAATATGCGCTTGTTTTACGAGCGTTGGGAAATGTTGGACGGAAAATCGGCAGTCGCAACTGCCAAATTAGAAGAGAAAGAATCCAACGATGTTTTGGCAGTCGCAACTGCCAAAACAGATACTGGCTGCAATTCGTCGGTTGCAACGGAAGAATTACAAGTGATTGACGAAGACGTGAATATCGATTCGGTAATCACGATTACCCAAATAAAGGACTTCCCTGTGGAAGACTTCTTCAGAGTGCCCTTCACCCACCATGTGGAGATATTCGCAGCCAAGACCTTGCCTGAACGCTACTACTACATTCACCGCACTGCGGAGGAGCATCTGTCGGTATATGGGCTGAAACGTGCAATAGCGAATGATGCCTATCACCATCAAGACACGCTGCCCAACAACTTCAACACGACAATCAGCAATGCTGCTATGGCTCGCAAGGCTGTGATGATGTTCAAGGACGAGTATATGCTCAACTTTATCAACACGGAGCAGATTGGCGAGCGAGATTCTGAAGATGTGGATGAGCGTGTGGTGGAGCATCGGATAGTGCAGAACATCAAGAACTTCATCATGACTTTCGGCAGAGACTTCGCTTTCATCGGCAACCAGTATCTGCTGGAAGTGTATGGCGTGGAGCACTTCCCCGACTTGCTGTTTTTCAATAGGGAATTGAACTGTATGGTTTGTGTTGAACTCAAAACAGGCACATTCAAATCAGCTTATCTTGGGCAACTCATGGCATACCTCACCATCCTTGATGACAAGGTGAAGAAAGTACACGAAAATCCGAGCATCGGCATTGTGCTTTGCAAGGACGCGAAGAAAGAGTATGTGGAGTACATCATCCGCGACTACAATAAGCCTATGGGCGTAGCCACCTACAAAACAGCAAGCGATATGCCGGAACCATTGCGCCGTGCATTGCCTAACGAAGAGCAGTTTGGCAAACTGCTTGAAGGCTATAATCTAACAGAAGAAGAAAAAGACTAATGACAGCAAACTTCAACTTCACAGTTACCACAGAAGACCTCATCGTCAAGTTCTCTTGTGCCAACCACAAGAAACGCATTGATGCGATGGTCAAGAACTTGCAGATAACAGGCGGAGAGAACGAGCACAAGAAAATGTGCCGTTTCTCGTCGCCCGACAGCAGTGTGCGCTTTTCATTCGACGGTGAGGAAGTTGAGGGCAACAACATCAGCCACGAAGCCGTGTTCTTTGAGAATACCGACTATCCGCTTATCGTGCGTGGACGAGGTGGCAAGAAGTTGCAGCGCATTGAACTGTATATCGCTGACCACAAGCGCAGCGATACCGACAAGAAAGACACCATACAAAGTGATGATGGTGAACTGTTCGGCTCGCTGAACTTCCGCAACCAAGTGGGCGAAACAGATTTCAAGATTGAGTACACCACCACCGACGGCAAGCAGCACACGGTGCAGTTTGCTACCGAGGTGCTGAGCTACAAACTCGACTACCGCAGCGACTTGAAGACCATCATTGCCGATGTTGAACAGGAGTATGCCATGCTCAGCTACTCGCTTTTGAAGGACACCTATCTCAACTTCCGCACAAAGTCTGGACGTAGCACAGAACTGATATGGTGGCAGATATTCAAGTCGTGTTACGACGACATCATGACCGCCACACGCATCATCATCGACCGCCCCAAGCGCAGACTGCGCACAGTGGCGAAGCATGAGCGTGCCGAGCGTTTGCAGTTTCTGCCACGCACGCTTGAAACGGAATATGAGGTACACAAGAACAATCCTGCCTACCTCTACCGCACTGAGGAACTGGTGTTGAGCCGTGACACTATCGAAAACCGTTTCTTGAAGTATGCTATCCGTGAGATGCACCAGAAGTTCACCACCATTGCCAAGCACATCATGACGGCTATGCGCCTGACGGACAACAGCCGATTGAGTGGCGACATTGGCAAGATGGACGATGAACTGCGCCGTATGGTAAATCATCCGTTCTTCCGTGGCATAGGAACGTTCAAAGGTTTCTCACAAGACAGCCTTGTGATGAAACAACAGCACGGCTACAAAGAGATATTCCAGAACTGGCTCGTTCTGCAACAAGGCTACGACTTGGAAGAGGGTATGCGCAAACTGGAGGTGAAAGACATCAGCGACCTGTACGAGATATGGTGCTTTATCAAAGTGAAGAACATTGTGCAAGACGTGCTGCATGAACTGCGTCTCGATGCCACCGCCAAGGTGAACGGTCGTGATGTAACTCGTGATTTCATTCCGCAGTTGCTCTATGGGGGCAGCGTTTCTTTCTTACAGGCTGATGGCGTTGAACTTGCAAGCGTAAGCTACAATGCACAGGTGGAGAAAGAAACTACAAAAGCAGAATCGGCAATTATAGGAACTGACACACTGACCACCGTGCAACGTCCCGATATAGTGCTACGACTGACCAAGGAGAATGACAATATGCTCTTTACCTATCTGTTTGATGCCAAGTACCGCATCAATGATACGCAGATAGGTGGGCACGACGTGCCACCGCCTGATGCGATTGACCAAATGCACCGATACCGCGATGCAATTTACTACAAGGAAGACGACAACGACAATCTCAAAAAGGAGATAGTCGCTGGCTATGTGCTATTTCCTGGCAATATCCCAGGCGAGGCAATGGACGATGCCAGCTACTACTACCAAAAGTCCAACAAACGCATTGGTATCGGCGCATTCCCTCTCAAACCCGATCAGCAGCAGCGCAACGAGAATGGCGATTTGATAATCAACCCCAACAGTAGTGAACAAGCACTGCGCAAGCAAATCCGTGAGTGGTTGGAGGACAACGATGCCAAGACGACACTGCTACACAACGCCATTCCACAAAAGGGATTGGAGTACACCGACGAGCCTGTAGTGGAGGGTGCATATCTGCTGACTATGGTTGATAACGACGTGAACGACGACCATGCAGCCATTGTTGACGGACAGGCAAAGAAGTTCGTGTCTGGCTTCGCATTGTTAGAGGTAGGTATGAATTTCCAACGCACTAAGTACCTTGCTATCGTTGAAAACCACATAGTGAAAGGTTACTACCGCATTGGGAAAGCCAAGATTGTTGACATGACACAACGACTGGAGACTATTGGCTCACGTCATAAAGACAAGCCTTTCCGCGTGGAGTTCACCTTGGGTGCATACAAGGTAATCAAGCCGTTTACCTACGGCATCGACATGCTCGCCCGCCGTGGTGTGGTGCTGACACGCCAAAAGTTCTTGGAATATCAAAGAAAAACTTAAACTTGACATATAATGAGTAACAAAAAAATATACAAGGGTTTGATTGACAAATCTATTGGTAGTATGCTTTCTGCCATAGAAATCTACAATAAACCTGACTTTAAGTATCGTGAAGAAACCTTTGCGATATTGGCTATAAATTCATGGGAAATATTGTTCAAAGCAAGACTTCTCAAACTAAATGCTTATAAGCTTAATACAATATACTGCTATAAACCTTATATCAGCAAGAAGGGTGTAAAATCATCAAAGAAAAAGGTATTGGATAGGAATAGGACAGGAAATCCCAAAACAATTTCTATCCATGATGCTATGCTACGTCTTAACTCAGCAAAAGAACTGCCTATTCAAATTATTAATAATATTGATGCGTTGATAGAACTGCGTGACAATGCAATACACTTTGTTAATAGTAACTCCATAAGCAACCAAGTTCAAGAGTTAGGCTTTGCGTGCATCAAGAATTACATCAACATCTTCAAGATATGGCATCCGCGTAACAATCTTAGCCAATATAATCTTTATCTCATGCCGCTTGCCTATGTTGATAGTAAAAGATTGGTTCATGCAGCCATCACAAAGGAGGAACAGAATTTCCTTACCCTTGTTAAAGATAAGATTGATAGTTCGGAACATTCCGCAGATTTTGATATAGCAATTCAGATAGAAGTGAATTTTAAGAAAACAAAATCTTTTGACGGACTCGCTATTCAATATGACAAGGACGGAGTTCCTATAACTCTGACAGAGGAAGAGGTTAGAACGAAATTCCCCTTAACACATGCAGATATATGCAAAAAAGCGCCTGATAGATATACAGACTTTAAGCAGACACCGAAGTTTCATGGTATCATGCGTACGATAAAGAGCGACCCTAAACTTTGTCATAATAGAAAGTTAGATACGGCAAATCCTAAGAGTATCTCAAAGAACTATTTTAGTACAAACGTTTGGCAAGAATTAGATAAACACTATACGAGAAAATAGTTTCCGAAACTCATCCTTACAAGCAAGCTTTGGATCCGCCATTGTGCAGTTCCAAGGCTTGCTTTTTATCGGTTGGCGCTTTGCTTTGGCGAACACATTCGCACAGTGGTTGGCCTCACGCGCGTGGCACACCTTTTGCTCAAGTACGATATTTGCAGATTTGACCGCTCAAGAGTGCGCAGAAAATCAGAAAACAAATTGTGGGTGCATTTTTCGCAAGTTTTGGAGGGGTTGAAAGGACGAGAAATGTAACGTACTGATATTTAATCGGTTGTGGCGTTATCTCCTAAAAGCAAGTGCTGTTGTGGCACTTACACTGAGTACTCGTGCTGCTAAACTCCAGTACTCGCGCTGCTAAACTCCAGTACTCTCAGCACGAGTACTGGGTAGAAGTGGCACTTAGGGTGGATGAAAATGGCACTTGCACCCGACGAAAGTGGCATTTTGGGTGGGCAAAAGTGGCACTTGCACACCCAAAAACTACATTTTTGTGGTTTTCAAGGCGAACAGCGAGGGCGAAAAGGTGCTGGCTACTATGCTTTTTTCTCCAGAATGGGTGTTCAGGCCGAGGGTGGTTGAACAATATTTGCATTGCAAGTTACGGGGTTGGCGCAAAGTTTTTCACAACAAATTTGATGGGCGTTGACATCCTACAGAACACGCCGAAGACACGGAAGCCGATTGCTGAGAGAACCTCCCACAAATGGCACGGATACACCACCAGGGGGTGCAGCAGTCTCTGCTGCACCAAACAACTGCTACCCCTCCCACGGAATGCACGGAACGCACAGAACCTTCTTGCAGAGAAAGGGCTCCCACGGATGGCACGGATGGATACAGATTGTTATGGTGCGCTGTTCTCCCACAGAATTCACAGAATACACAGAATTTGGCAGCGTGGATATGCAGCAGGGATGCCATACCCTCCTAATCTGTGCTCATCTGTGGGAGGCTCTTCTCTGCCAGAAGGTTCCGTGTGTGCGTTCTGCGAGAATATCTTTTCTCCCACGGATGGCACGGATTGACACAGATGGTTGGGGTGCGCTGTTCTCCCACAGAATTCACAGAATACACAGAATTTGGCAGCGTGGGTATGGCAGGGATGCCATACCCTCCTAATCTGTGAACATCCGTGCTCATCTGTGGGAGGTTCTTCTCTGCCAGAAGGTTCTGTGCGTTCCGTGCGTTCTGTGGGAATCTCTTTCCTTCCACGGATGGCACGGATGAACACAGATGGTTATGGTGCGCTGTTCTCACACAGAATTCACAGAATACACTGAATTTGGCAGCGTGGGTATGGCAGGGATGCCATACCCTCCTAATCTGTGAACATCCGTGCTCATCTGTGGGAGGCTCTTATCTGCCAGAAGGTTCTGTGCGTTCCGTGCGTTCTGTGGGAGAACACCGCAGCTTGGTTGGTGCACTTGAGACAAGTGCCCCCTACTGAATGACTACGGCAGGAACTGAAAGTAGCTGCGTGGTATGGGCAAGATGCCCATACCTCATACTTTTTACTCTTTTACTTTTTTACTTTTCAACGCTTTGCGCAATAGTTTGGAATAGTTTTAGTAACTTTGCATAATAGAGAAAACAAACTCTGAACATTGAGAGTAAAAACAAAACCGCATCATGCAATACACCATAACTGCACCCCAGACAATCAACGCTACAATCGCTCTGCCGACATCGAAGAGCATCAGCAACCGCGCGCTCATCATTCATGCGCTGTCGTGCGGCGACATCCTGCCGCAGAACCTCTCGGTGTGCGACGACACGGAGGTGATTATCGACGCGATGCAGCGACGCCCGTATGAGATTGACATCAAGGGGGCGGGCACGGCGATGCGATTCCTCACGGCTTACCTCGCTGCCACGCCGGGCGAACACGTGCTCACGGGCACCGACCGCATGAAGCAACGCCCGATAGGCATCCTCGTAAACGCGCTACGATACCTGGGTGCCGACATCGAATACTTGGGCGAGGGGGGCTATCCACCGCTGCGCATCAAGGGGCGCACGCTGGAGGGCGGATACATCGAGGTGGCGGGCAACATCAGCTCGCAGTATATCTCGGCACTGCTGATGATTGCGCCGACGCTGAAGAACGGACTGCAACTGCACATAACGGACGGTACCATCTCGCGCCCGTATATCGACCTCACGCTGTGGATGATGCGCGAGTATGGGGCGGATGCCGACTGGAGCGATGCGGACACCATCACGGTGAACGCGAAGCCGTACGCGAGTCGCGAGTACACGATAGAGAGCGACTGGAGTGCGGCGGCTTACTGGTACGAGATGCTGGCACTGCAGGGGAACGACGAGTCGGAGGTGCGCTTCAAGGGCCTCATGGACGCGTCGCGTCAGGGCGACTCCATCGTGAAGTATATCTTCTCGCTGCTGGGCGTGAAAACGAAGTACAGCACGGTGGAGGGCGAGCGCTTCCCGACGGTGAGCATAAAGAGCCACCAGTGTATGCTGCCGCGTCTCGACTACGACTTCAGCAGTGTGCCCGACCTGGCGCAGCCGGTGGTGGTGACGTGCGCGCTGCGCGGCATACCGTTCCGCTTCACGGGGTTGGCTACGCTGCGCATCAAGGAGACCGACCGCATCGAGGCACTGAAGCGCGAGCTGCGCAAGTTAGGTTATGTGCTGCGCGACGAGAACGGCGACACGCTCATCTGGGACGGCACGCGCTGCGAACCGACATTAGAGCCTATCGACACCTACGACGACCACCGCATGGCAATGGCGTTCGCACCGGCGGCAATCGTGTTCCCCGGGCTGCGCATCAACGAGCCGCAGGTGGTGACGAAGTCGTACCCACAGTACTGGGAGGACATGCAGAAGGCTGGGTTCGAGGTGAAAGGGTGTTGTTGTGGTGAAATGGTGAGGTGGTGAGATTTGCACACTACTTCCGTGGATTCCGCCAGGGGGTGCAGCAGTCTCTGCAGCACCAACCGAACAAGCGATGAAGAAGCTCCCACGGAATGCACCGAATACACAGAACCTCTTGCAGAGAAAGAACTCCCACAGATGGCACGGATGCGCACAGATTAGGAGGGTATGACATCCCTGCCATACCCACGCTGCCAAATTCTGTGTATTCTGTGAATTCTGTGGGAGAACAGCGCACCCTAAGTATCTGTGTAAATCTGTGAAATCCGTGGGAGAAAAGATATTCCCACAGAACACACGGAACTCACAGAACCTCTTGCAGAGAATGGACTCCCACAGATGACACGGATGAGCACAGATGTAGGAGGGTATGGCATCCCTGCCATACCCACGCTGCCAAATTCTGTGAATTCTGTGAATTCTGTGGGAGAACAGCGCACCATAAGTATCTGTGTAAATCTGTGAAATCCGTGGGAGGACATCTCAGTAGGAGGTTCTGTGAATTCGGCGTATTCTGTGGGAGAATATCCCATAGCAGGTGGCGTGGGTATGGCAAGATACCATACCCTCCTAAGGAGAAATCTGTAGGAGGAAAGAGATTCCCACAGAACGCACGGAACGCACAGAAACTTCTGGCAGAGAAGAGCCTCCCACAGATGACACGGATGCGCACAGATGTAGGAGGGTATGGCATTCCTGCCATACCCACGCTGCCAAATTCTGTGTATTCTGTGAATTCTGTGGGAGAACAGCGCACCCTAAGTATCTGTGCAGATCTGTGAAATCTGTGGGAGGCTCTTCTCAGTAGGAGGTTCTGTGAATTCTGTGGGAGAATATCCCATAGCAAGCGGCGTGAGTATGGCAAGATGCCATACCCTCCTAAGGAGAAATCCGTGGGAGGACATCTCAGCAGGAGGTTCTGTGAATTCGGCGTATTCTGTGGGAGAATATCCCATAGCAGGCGGCGTGGGTATGGCAAGATGCCATACCCTCCTAAGGAGGAATCTGCGGGAGGACACATAATAAAACTTTGAAGAGAATATGATAATATTAGTGATTTCGATAATTGTGCTCGGCATCATCGCCGCACTGATCGCCAAGCTGAGCAAGCACGACGGCGAGGAGAAGATAACCGTGGTGGAGACATGCGCCACATGCAACGGCACTAACGACAAGTGCGAGCAGGACTGCATGATGGAGGCTGCCACGAAGGACATCGTCTACTACGACGACGAGGAGCTCGACGCGTTCAGCGGACGCCCGTCAGACAGCTACACCGACGAGGAGGTGGAGCAGTTCAGCGAGGTGCTCTACACCATGCGCCACGAGGAGATAGCCGACTGGTGCCGCAGTCTGACACTGCGCGGTATCAACCTGCCCGACCAGATAAAGGACGAAACATTCATGCTAAGGGAGGGTTAAGGCAATAAAACGCCACAAACAGAGTTATTTATACGTGAAACTATTTAAGACAAGACATATTGTACCCATCCTTCTCGCAGCTGTATTGGTGGTTGCGACAGGATGCTCTACGCAGAAAAACACCGCGCGCACACGCTGGTGGCACTCGTTCAAGGCGCGTTATAACACTTATTACAACGGTTCGTTGGCGTATATCGACGCCTCATTAGAGAAGGAGGAAGGCAACAAGGACAACTTCACCGAGCTTATTCCGCTCTACACCGTGAGCAACAAGAACAGCCGGGAGATAGGCAAGTCGAACTACGACCGCGCCATCGAGAAGTGTCAGAAGACCATCAAGCTGCACAGCATAAAGCGCCGACCGCAGTGGACTAAACAGCGCAAGAAGACGGCGAAGGACCTGGAGTGGCTCTCGCGCCGTGAGTACAACCCGTTCCTTTGGAAGGCGTGGTTGCTCATGGGACGCTCGCAGTTCTACAAGGGAGCGTTCGACGAGGCAGCTGCCACGTTCAACTACATGAGCCGACTGTACCAGACGCAGCCAGCCATCTACGCCAAGTCGAGAGCATGGCTCGCCAAGTGCTACATCGAGGAGGGTTGGCTCTACGATGCCGAGGACGTGATACGCAACATGCAGCGCGACTCCATCCACTGGTCGGCACGCAAGGAGTGGGACTACACCTACGCCGACTACTACATACACACGGGCGAATACGAGAAAGCTATACCCCACCTGCGCAACGTGATAAAGCACGAGATGCGACGCAAGCAGCGCGCACGCGAGTGGTACCTCATGGGACAGATGCAGGCAGCGTTGGGCAACAACGTGGAGGCGATGAAGGCGTTCAAGCACGTGACGAAGCTCAACCCACCATACGAGCTGGAGTTCAACGCACGCATCAGCATGACGGAGGTGATGTCCGTAGGACAATCGAAGAAGATGATTGGCAGACTGAAACGCATGGCACGCTCGGACAAGAACAAGGAATACCTCGACCAGGTGTACTACGCCATCGGCAACATATACCTCGCACAGAGCGACACCGCACAAGCCATCAACGCCTACGAGCGCGGAGCGGCTAAAGCCACGCGCTCGGGCATTGAGAAGGGCGTGCTGCTGCTGAAGCTCGGCGACATCTACTGGGACAAGGAACGTTACAACGACGCGCAACGCTGCTACGGTCAAGCCATCGGTATGCTCGACAAAGAGCGCAAGGACTACGAGGAGCTGTCGAACCGCTCGAAGATACTAGACGACCTCGTGCCATACACCGATGCCATACACCTGCAAGACTCACTGCAGTCGCTCGCCAAGATGAGCGAGAGCGACCGCAACGCTGCCATCGACCGCACCATCGAGGCACTGAAGAAGAAGGAGAAGGAGGAACGCCGACTGCAGGCAGAGCAGGACGCGCAGAACCAGATGAACGGCGGCAACGACATGGCGCAGAACAATCAGTTCGGCAACAACACGACTATGCAGAACCAGCAAAACCTGCAGAACCAGCGCAACGCGCAGTGGTACTTCTACAACCAGATGGCGGTGAGCCAGGGTAAGGCGGCGTTCCAGAAGCAATGGGGCAAGCGCGAGAATGTGGACGACTGGCAGCGCGTGAACAAGACGGTGGTGGCGTTCCAGACCGACGAGCCGGAACTCACCGAGGAACAGCAGGACTCCATAGCGCAGGCGGAAGCCATTGCCGACTCGCTCGCACTCATCGCTGACAGCGCACAGAACGACCCACACAAACGCGAGTACTACATGGCGCAGATACCGTTCACGGAGGAGCAGGTGGCGGAGAGTAACGGCATCATCGCCGAAGGACTCTACAACTCGGGCGTCATCTTCAAGGACAAGCTCGACAACCTACCGCGAAGCGAGAAGCAGTTCATGCGACTCATCGGCGGCGACTATCCCAACTTTGAGAAGAAGGCGGAGGCTTACTATCACCTCTACCTATTATATATGCGCAAGGGCGACCGACAGACCGCCGACTCGTACGTGGCACGCCTCAAGCAGGAGTACCCCGAGAGCGAGTGGACAACACTGCTCACCGACCCCAACTTCGTGGAGAACGCGCGTCTCGGCGTGCACCTCGAAGACTCGCTGTACGCCGCTACATACGATGCGTTCAAGGCGGCGCGCTACAAGGAGGTGCGCGGCAATGTCAGCGTGTCCGAACAGCGGTTCCCGTTGGGTGCCAACCGCGACAAGTTCCTCTTCATCGGTGGTCTGGGCAAGCTGAACGACGGCGACTACGAGGGTTGCATCGACGACCTGAACACGGTAGTGAAGAAGTATCCGCAAAGCCCTATAGCCGTAATGGCAGGCATGATAGTGAAAGGCGTGAACGAGGGTAGACAACTGCAAGGTGGCAAGTTCGACCTCGAGAATATCTGGGAGCGACGCTCGCAGGTGCTCAACGAAAGCGACTCGACGGCGGTGCGCGAGTTCTCTAACGACCGCAACGCTGCGTTCATATACATGATAGCGTACCGCCCCGACTCGATAGATGCCAACCGTATGCTCTTCGAGCTGGCTCGCTACAACTTCACATCGTTCATGGTGCGCAACTTCGACATAGAGGTGGAGCAGGCGGACGGACTGAACCGTATGCTCGTGAAGGGTTTCCGCAACTACGACGAGGCACTGCAGTACGCACGCCAGCTGCAGAAGCAGAAGCAACTGATGAAGCTCGTGGGCAAGAGTCGACAGATAGTAATCAGCGACGTGAACCTGCCGCTGCTCGGCAAGCAGTTCAGCTACGCCGACTACGCCGAGTTCTACGAGAAGAACTTCGCTCCGCTTAAGATAGCAACGGAGGATCTGCTCGACATTCCGGAAGAACCAGTCGTTGAGCCAGACGAACAGAAGACGACAAAGCAGCGCGACGACTTCGAGGAGGAGCCTGCGAACAACCAGAACACTACGAACACCTTCTTCGACGAAGAGCCTCAACCTGCGGAAGAGCCGTCGACTGAGGGTGGCGTGGTGAACATCGAGGACGAACAACCTCAGGAGCCTGCTACCGAAACTGTGGTTAAGGAGGAACCGAAGCTGGAGGTCAAGGAGGAGTCTGCAACGACTGTTGTTAAGGAAGAAGCTACAACGACTGTTGTAGAAGAACCCAAACCCGAGGTGAAGGAAGAACCTGCAACAACTGTTGTAGAGGAACCGAAGCCGGAGGTTAAGAAAGAGCCCAAGCCGATAGTAAAGGAAGAACCCAAGCAGTTGGAGGACGACTTCTACTTCGGCGAAGACCCTCAGCCCAAGCAAAGCACGCCGAGCAAGAAGCAGAACAACAAGCAGACGGAGAGCTACGACGACGATGAGTATTACGACCTCGACGGTTTTTAACAAAAAAAGAAAGAGCATTATGAGCAACGGATATTTACTGTGGGTAGACGACGAGATTGAACTCTTGCGCGCCCACATCATCTTCCTTCAGAGCAAAGGATACGAGGTGGTGACCGTGAGCAACGGAACAGATGCCATCGAAGAGTGCAAGCAGCACAAGTTCGACCTGGTGCTGCTCGACGAGATGATGCCCGGCATCAGCGGACTCGAAACGCTGCAACAGATAAAGGAGCTGTCGCCTGCCACACCCGTAGTGATGGTGACGAAGAGCGAGGAGGAGAACATCATGGATCAGGCTATCGGCTCGAAGATAGCCGACTATCTGATAAAGCCTGTGAACCCAAACCAGATCCTGCTCACGCTGAAGAAGAACATACACCGCAAGCAGATTGTGTCGGAGGTGACGCAGACGGGCTATCAGCAGAACTTCCAGGACATATCAATGCAGATAATGAACTGCAACACGATAGACGACTGGAAGGATGCGTACCGCCGACTGGTACACTGGGAACTGGAGCTTAGCTCTACGGACAGCAACATGACCGAGATGCTGCAGATGCAGAAAGAGGAAGCAAACAACGGCTTCGCCAAGTTCATAAAGAAGCACTACTTGTCGTGGGTGGCACCGGGCGTAACCGAACGCCCGCTAATGAGCCCGGACATCTTCAAGCGCAAGGTGTTCCCTGCAATAAACGAGGGCGAGAAGGTGTTCCTCATCGTCATCGACAATTTCCGCTACGACCAGTGGCGCGTGCTGTCGAAGGAGATTGGCAACATGTTCGACATAGAGGAGGACATGTACACCAGCATCCTGCCGACGGCTACGCAGTACGCACGCAACGCCATCTTCTCGGGCTTGATGCCCGAGCAGATTGAGAAGATGTTCCCCGAGCTGTGGGTGGACGAGGACGAAGACGAGGGCAAGAACCTCAACGAGGAACCGCTCATACGCACGCAGATAGAACGTTACCGCCGCCACGACTCGTTCTCGTATCACAAAGTGAACGACTCGACGGGTGCCGACAAGCTGCTTGCACGCCTCAACGAGCTGACGAAGAACGACCTCAACGTCATCGTGGTCAACTTCATCGATATGCTCTCGCACGCAAGAACGGAGTCGAAGATGGTGCGCGAACTTGCAAACAACGAGTCGGCTTACCGCTCGATAACGCTCTCGTGGTTCCGCCATTCGGTCATGGCAGACCTGCTCAGCGCACTCTCGCAGATCGACTGCCGCATCATCATCACTACCGACCACGGCAGTATCCGTGCGTCGAAGCCGGTGAAGATAATCGGCGACCGCAACACGAACACCAACCTGCGCTACAAGCTGGGCAAGAACCTCAACTGCCAATCGAAGGAAGTGTTCGTCATCAAGAACCCACAGGAGGCGCAGCTGCCCGCACCGAACATCAGTACGTCGTACATGTTCGCCACCGGCAGCACATTCTTCGCCTACCCCAACAACTACAACTACTACGTGTCGTACTACAAGGACACGTTCCAGCACGGCGGCATCTCGCTCGAAGAGATGCTCATACCGCTGATAACACTAAAGGGAAGGAAATAAAAAAAAGCTGCAAGCAGCTTACTGTTATAATAGAAAAACGAAAAAACTATGGAAATAAAAATCAACTCTCTGGCAGACATCAACGAGGCTGCCAAAACATTTGTCGAGAATATGGGCGACGGCAAGGTGTTCGCCTTCTACGGCAAGATGGGTGCAGGCAAGACTACTTTCGTGAAGGCTGTCTGCGAGTGTTTGGGCGTAGACGACGTAATCACTTCGCCCACGTTCGCCATCGTGAACGAATACACTTCCGCCACAACCGGCGACGCGATATACCACTTCGACTTCTACCGCATAAAGAAGCTCGAAGAGGTGTACGACATGGGCTACGAGGACTACTTCTACAGCGGTTCGCTGTGCTTCCTCGAGTGGCCGGAGCTGATAGAGGACCTGCTGCCTGAGGACGCAACGAAGGTTACTATCGAAGAGATTGCAGACGGTTCGCGCGTGGTGAAGTTCTAAACTATTTGAACGCGACGCGGTAGGTGCAGCCGTTCTTCCAGTTGCTGCAGCCGTAAGCCGTCTTACCTTTTATGATTGTACCCTTGCCGCAAACGGGGCAAGTGGTGCCGATTATGCTGTCGTCTGCCGACGGCTCGCTTGTTGCGGGCTGCGGTGAGGCGGCAGCTTTTTTTGTTGATGCAGTCGACGACGTTGCAGCAGACTTTGCTGCGGCTTTCTTCGGTGCAGCAGTCTTTTTCTTTTTCGCCTTCTTCAGATCCTCGTCGGTGGTGATGGTGACACGGCGGTTGCTGTTGTCGCGCAGCACGTCGTACACAATCTCCGTCACCTGTTGCTTCAGTTCGTTGATGAAGTCGGCAGCCTCATACTTCTTGTGCTCTATATCGCGGAGCTTCTTCTCCCAGATGCCAGTCAGCTCGCAACTCTTGAGCAGTTCCTCGTGGATGATATCAATCAGTTCGATACCGGTAGCCGTGGCGATGAGGTTCTTGCGCTCGCGACGTATGTAGTGGCGCTTGAAGAGCGTCTCGATGATGCCAGCACGCGAAGACGGTCGTCCGATGCCGTTCTCCTTCAGCGCAGCACGCAGTGTCTCATCGTCGACGAACTTGCCAGCGGTCTCCATGGCACGCAGCAGCGTAGCCTCGGTGTAGTACTTCGGCGGTGTAGTCCACTTCTCGGTGAGCGTAGGCGTGTGCGGTCCGCTCTCGCCCTTTACGAATGTGGGCAGAGTGCGCTCCTCGTCCTGCTTGTCGTCATCGTCTGACGACGGTTGTGGGTTGAGGGATTGAGGGGTTGAGGGGTTGTTGGGGTGAGATGGTTGCTGGGCGTATATTGTGCGCCATCCTGGCTCTAATATCTCCTTTCCGCTCACCTTGAACTCCACATCCTCCACCTTGCCGAGCACGGTGGTGGTAGCGAACTTGCAGTCGGGATAGAACACGGCGATGAAGCGACGCGCAATGAGGTCGTAGACGTTGCGCTCCATGTCGCTGAGTGCAGACGCAGGCACGCCGGTCGGGATGATGGCGTGGTGGTCGGTCACCTTAGATGTGTCGAAGACACGCTTCGACTTGGGCAACTTCTTGCCGGCAAGCGGCTGTATGTACTGCTCGTAGCCGCGCATACCGGTGAGTATGCCGGCACACTTCGGGTAAATGTCGTCGCTCAGGAACTGCGTGTCGACACGCGGATAGGTGGTGAGCTTGCGCTCGTAGAGCGACTGTATGAGGTTGAGCGTTGTCTCGGCACTGTATGAGAACTTGCGGTTGCACTCCACCTGCAGCGAGGTGAGGTCGAAGAGGCGTGGAGGAGCCTCGTTACCGTTCTTCTTCGACACGCCCGTCACCTCGAACGGCTTGTCGGCGATGGTGGCGAACGCCTGCTCGCCCTCCTCCTTCGTCGTGAACTTACCCTTTGTGGCTGTGAAGAGTGTGTCGCGATAGATGGTGGAGAGCACCCAATAAGGCTCGGGCACGAACGAGTCGATCTCCTTCTGGCGGTTGACGATGAGCGCGAGCGTGGGCGTCTGCACGCGTCCGATGCTGAGCACCTGTCGGTTCTGTCCGTACTTGAGCGTGTAGAGGCGCGTGGCGTTCATGCCCAAGAGCCAGTCGCCGATGGCGCGGCTCAGTCCGGCTACATACAGCGGCTGGTACTCACTCTGATCCTTGAGCGAGTTGAAGCCCTCGCGGATAGCCTCGTCGGTCATCGACGATATCCAAAGACGCTTCACCGGGCACTTCGCCTGTGCCTTCTGCATCACCCAACGCTGTATCAGCTCACCCTCCTGTCCGGCGTCACCACAGTTGACGATGCAGTCGGCAGCCTGCATGAGACGCTCGATGACACTGAACTGGCGTTTGATGCCGTCGTCGTCGATGAGCTTGATACCGAAGCGCGGCGGTATCATCGGCAACGCCGAGAGACTCCAGTGTTTCCAATGCTCGGTGTAGTCGTTGGGCTCTTTCAGCGTGCAGAGGTGACCGAAGGTCCACGTCACTTGGAAGCCATTGCCCTCCATGTATCCATTGTGGGAGGTTGTGGCACCCAATATGCGGGCTATATCCTTGGCTACGCTTGGTTTCTCGGCTATGCAGACTATCATTTGTTTCTGTTTTTAAAATTAAATACGAAGTGCAAAGTTACTTAAAATTATTGAGTTTCGCACGACGAGTTCCATATATCTTGCGCAATTACGCAGCGGATACAATCCGCTATATTTCCTCCGGAAGCACGCCCGAGGCGTTGCTTCCGAAAGAAATTTTGGTCTTTTAGCGTTTTTTTTTACACTAATTAACACTTTTCTGCCCGTTTGTATCACTAATCTGAACTATTTAGACTAACTTTGCAGCGTTTGCGTTATGCATACACAAAAAAAACAAAGACATATCAAACGCATACTTACAACAAGGACTATATTTAGAGAATTAAAGAGTAATTATAAATTAGTATTCATACAACCCCAAAATGAAGAATAATGAGTAACACAATACATAGCCCACACGAGAACAAACTATTGAAGATGTCAGTATTGCTTGGTGATCTCATCATCATCAATCTATTGTACTGGCTGTTTTGTTGCGTTTTAAAATATGACACCGACATCGACGCAATGCGCCAAACGATGGTGGTAGGCTCTATCGTATATTTAGCTTGCACAATGGACTATGGTGTCGTGCTGCATCATCGCAAGGTGAGCAACCACCAGATTATCATGCGTGTGATGCAGAACTTCTTCGTAAGTGCAATCGGTTGCATTCTCATGTTCGCCATCGGCGACTTCCAACACATGCCGTTATTCAGAATGATAGAGTTTTGGATGACTGCATTCGTCGGTGTTTCTATCTTCCGCATCGTAACACGTCAGGTTGTTGCAGCATGGCGACGTATGCCGAAGCACGCCCATAACGTGGTGTTCGTAGGAAGTAACAGCAACGTGCGCAACATGTATCGCCAGATGACCACACCAAACGACTTAGGTTTCAACGTGCTGGGCTACTTCGACCACCAACCCAACGAGAAATTCTCCGAGCTATGCACATATCTCGGCACACCGCAGGATATGCTAGAGGTGCTGAAGGAGCACAGCAACGTACACGAATTGTACTGCTGTCTGCCCTCACGCTTCAGCGAGGAAATCCTTGAAGAGATACGCTACTGCGAGCATCACTTCATCCACTTCTATGCGATGCCCAACGTCAGCAACTATCTACACCATCGTATGCACCTCAAAGTGCTGGGCGACGTACCTTACTTGAGTCTCTACAACGAGCCGCTGAGCCTCATCGAGAACCGCTTGATAAAGCGCACGTTCGACTTCGTGGTGTCACTGACATTCCTCTGCACGCTCTTCCCCATCATACTCGCCGTTGTGGCTATCGTTACGAAGACAACAATGCCAGGACCGTTGTTCTTCCGACAGAAGCGCACCGGACTTAACGGCAAGGAGTTCTACTGCCTGAAGTTCCGCAGCATGAAGGTGAACAAGGATGCCGACAAGCTGCAAGCCACAAAGAACGACTCGCGAAAGACGAAGTGGGGCAACATAATGCGCAAGACAAACATCGACGAGCTGCCACAGTTTATCAACGTACTGTTAGGACAGATGAGTATCGTGGGACCACGCCCGCACATGGTGAAGCACACCAACGACTACTCGAAGCTCATCGACAACTACATGGTGCGCCACTATATCAAGCCAGGCATCACCGGTTGGAGCCAGGTGAACGGCTTCAGAGGCGAGACAAAATACCTCTCGCAGATGGAGGGACGCGTGGCTGGCGACATCTGGTACTTGGAGCATTGGAGCGTATGGCTCGACATATATATAATGTATAAGACCGTGGCTAACGTCATCGTTGGCGACAAGCAGGCGTTTTAAGATATGAAAGGCACACCAAGCGGTGTGCCTTTTTTGTTGGCGTAACGAAATTGTAACAGTTTGGTAGTACGTGTGAATACAATTATATATAACTTTGCAAGCATAACAAAGATATAGCAGTTATGAAACAAAACCAGAAAATCCTCGTTGTTGACGACGAGCAGGACTTGCTCGAAATCCTCAAGTTCAATCTCGAAACAGAAGGCTACGAGGTGCAGACCGCCACATCAGCCGAAGAGGCACAGACGCTCGACATAGCATCGTTCGACCTGCTGCTGCTCGACGTGATGATGGGCGGCATGTCGGGGTTCGCCCTCGCCCGACTGCTGAAGGACGACCCACAGACAGCCCGCGTGCCTATCATCTTCCTCACCGCCCGCGACACAGAGAACGACACCGTGACGGGTTTCAACCTCGGTGCCGACGACTATATATCGAAGCCATTCTCGCTGCGCGAGGTGATGGTGCGCGTGCGTGCCGTGCTGCGCCGCACAACCACTGAGAACGGGGAAGAAGAGACGCACCTCATCACCTACCAAGGCATCGTGATGAACCTCGACAAGAAGACCGTAGCCATCGACGGCGAGGAGATAGCGTTCACGAAGACCGAGTTCGAACTGCTCCACCTGCTGCTCGACGAGCGCGGACGCGTGTTCTCGCGCCAGGAACTCATCGACCGCGTATGGCCGAAGGACGTGCTGGTGCTCGACCGCACCGTGGACGTGAACATCACACGCCTGCGCAAGAAGATAGGCCGCTTCGCGAAGTGCATCGTCACGCGCCTCGGCTTCGGATATTACTTCGACGCATAGGAGGGTATGGCATCCTGCCATACCCACACTACCTACTACGAACCATTGGCGTGGGTATGGCAGGATGCCATACCCTCCTACCTACTACGAACTATTGGCGTGGGTATGGCAAGATGCCATACCCTCCTACCTACTACGAACCACCTGCGTGGGTATGGCAGGATGCCATACCCTCCTACATTACCACAAACCACCTGCGTGGGTATGGCAGGATGCCATACCCTCCTAAATTACTAATTATGAAAATATCTGTCGGCAAAAAACTATACCTCAGCATTCTCTCGGTGTTCCTTGTGTTCGCCGTGGCGTTCATCGTGTTCCAGCAGGAGCGCGAGAAACAGTTCAAGATTGACACGCTCAACCTGAAGCTGCAAGACTACAACTCGCGCATGGAGGAATACCTGCGCCTCTTCCCCGACTTCTCCGAGGAGGCGCTCGACCGCTATGTGGAAACCCACTACATACAGAATATACGCGTGACATTGATACGCGCCAACGGCGATGTGCTCTACGACAGCAAGCTGAAGGACTACTCGCACATCAACAACCACTCTACACGCCCTGAGATAGCATCGGCACTGAAACACGGAGCCGGTTCGACCGTCGACCGCAATAGCGAGACCGTACACGGCGACTTCTTCTACTCTGCCACCTACTTTCCCAAGCAGCAGCTCATCATACGCTCCGCCCTGCCCTACACGAGCGACCTCGCACGCTCGCTGCAAGCCGACCAGCACTACATCTGGTTTGCCATAGGAGCCATACTGCTGCTCACCATTATACTCTACCGCTTCATCAGCCGACTGAGCGACAACATCACGAAGCTGCGCACGTTCGCCTCAAGAGCCGACCACAACGAGTCGCTCGAAACGGAAGACCTCGCCGTGTTCCCCAACGACGAGTTGGGCGAGATAGCCGAGCGCATCATCAAGATGTACAAGCGATTGCAGACCACACGCCGCGAGCAGGACGTGCTGAAACGACAGCTCACGCAGAACATAGCACACGAGCTGAAGACACCCGTGGCAAGCATACAGGGCTATCTGGAGACCATACTCGAGAACCCGAACATCAACGATGCCACACGCGAGCAGTTTCTGCAGCGTAGCTACGCACAGAGCCAACGCCTCACCTCGCTGCTGCAAGACATCTCTACGCTCAACCGCATGGACGACGCACCGGAGATGATGAGCGAGGAGAACGTGAACATCTCGGACATCGTATCGAACATACAGAAGGAGACGGCACTGCAACTGCAGCAGAAGGAGATGAAGTTCTGCAACCGCTTGCAGCCGAACATCGTGGTGCGCGGCAGCACGAGTCTGCTCTACAGCGTGTTCCGCAACCTCACCGACAACGCCATCGCCTACGCCGGTGTGGGCACAACGATAACCATAGACGCAGAGCTAAGCTCCGACGAGCTGTTCGACGACCACCGCAAGTGGCACTTCACCTTCTCCGACAACGGCGTGGGCGTGCCATCGGAGCATCTGTCACGCATCTTCGAACGCTTCTACCGCGTGGACAAAGGACGCTCGCGCAAGATGGGCGGCACCGGACTCGGGCTCGCCATCGTGAAGAACGCCGTACTGTTGCACGGCGGAACAATCAGCGCACACAACAACGAGGAGGGAGGACTTAGATTCGAGTTCACACTCAGAGCTTAAACCATCCGCATCGACCGATGCAGACATCCGCGTCGACCGATGCGGATGCTCTGCCCTTTACCTACACACTCGAGAATATTCACAAACTATCTATCAAATAATCAAAATAACCATGCAAACATGCGCTCATTTTGCTAAAAAGTCGTAACTTTGCAGACAACAAAATGTTTTTCATCCAAAACAATATACAAGCAGTATGATTCTATTTTTCATGACTCCAAGCAAGAGCGTGATTGCTACAGCAGCAGATCACCAGCTCTCACAAGACGAGATCAATGAACTGTGTTGGCTTTACGGCGGTGCCACTCTCATCGAGGGTGAGACTGTCGAGGGCTTCTTTGTGGGTCCACGCCGCGAAATGATTACTCCATGGAGTACGAATGCCGTAGAGATAACTCAGAATATGAGCCTCCACGGCATTTCGCGTATTGAGGAGTACTTCCCCGTAAGCTCGAAAGATGCCGACCACGACCCTATGTTGCAGCGCATGTACGAGGGTCTCGACCAAGACATCTTCACAGTGAACCACGAGCCGGAACCAATCAAGCGCGTGGAGAACATAGAAGAATACAACGAGCAGGAGGGTCTGGCACTCTCAGCCGAGGAGATTGAGTATCTGCACAAGATAGAGAAGGAGCTGGGCCGCCCGTTGACAGACTCTGAAATCTTCGGTTTCGCACAGATTAACTCTGAGCACTGCCGCCACAAGATTTTCGGCGGTACGTTCATCATCGACGGCAAGGAGATGGAGTCGTCGCTGTTCGCTATGATCAAGCAGACAACAAAGGAGAACCCCAACAAGATTCTCTCTGCATACAAAGACAATGTGGCTTTCGCGCAGGGTCCGGTTGTGGAGCAGTTCGCACCGCACGACCAGTCGACATCCGACTACTTCCAAGTAAAGGACATCGAGAGCGTTATCTCGCTGAAGGCTGAGACACACAACTTCCCGACTACCGTAGAGCCGTTCAACGGTGCAGCTACTGGTACTGGTGGCGAGATTCGCGACCGTATGGGTGGTGGTGTAGGCTCATGGCCTATCGCCGGAACAGCCGTGTACATGACAGCCTATCCGCGTCTTAAGGACGACGACAACCTCACACGCGACTGGGAGGACATCATGCCCGTGCGCAAGTGGCTGTATCAGACACCTGAGCAGATTCTCATCAAGGCTTCTAACGGTGCGTCAGACTTCGGCAACAAGTTCGGTCAGCCGCTCATCACCGGTTCGGTGCTCACCTTCGAGCATCAGGAAGGCGCAGAGAAGTACGCTTACGACAAGGTAATCATGCTCGCCGGCGGCGTAGGCTACGGCACAAAGCGCGACTGCCTGAAGAAGGAACCGCAGAAGGGCAACAAGGTTGTCGTTGTAGGTGGCGACAACTATCGCATCGGCTTGGGCGGTGGCTCGGTATCTTCCGTTGACACAGGTCGCTACAGCAACGGCATCGAGCTGAACGCTGTGCAGCGTGCCAACCCCGAGATGCAGAAGCGTGCATACAACCTCGTTCGCGCCCTGTGCGAAGAGGATGTGAACCCGGTGGTTTCTATCCACGACCACGGCTCTGCTGGTCACCTCAACTGTCTCTCGGAACTTGTAGAGGAGTGCGGTGGCGAGATTGACATGAGCAAGCTGCCTATCGGTGACAAGACACTGTCTGCAAAGGAAATCATCGCCAACGAGAGCCAGGAGCGCATGGGCTTGCTCATCGACGAGAAGCACATCGACCACGTACGTCGCATCGCAGAGCGCGAGCGTGCTCCGCTGTACGTAGTGGGCGAGACAACCGGCGACGCTCACTTCTCATTCAAGCAGGGCGACGGCGTGAAGCCTTTCGACCTCGACGTGGCTCAGATGTTCGGTCACTCGCCGAAGACAATCATGCGCGACGAGACCGTAGAGCGCCACTACCGCGACGCTGAATATACACACGAAGAGACTTCGGAGAACGGCAAGGACGACGTTCTCGACAAATACGTAAGCCGCGTGCTGCAGCTTGAGGCTGTGGCTTGTAAGGACTGGTTGACAAACAAGGTGGACCGCTCCGTAACCGGTAAGATAGCACGCCAGCAGTGCCAGGGCGAGATTCAGTTGCCGCTCTCAGACTGCGGCGTTGTGGCTCTCGACTATCGCGGAAAGAAGGGTATCGCTACGGCTCTCGGACATGCTCCGCAGGCTGGTTTGGCATCACCCGAGGCAGGTTCCGTGCTCTCTGTAGCAGAGGCGCTGACCAACATCGTTTGGGCACCGCTCGCCGACGGACTCAATAGCCTTTCACTCTCTGCCAACTGGATGTGGCCGTGCCGCTCGCAGAAGGGCGAGGACGCTCGTCTGTACAGTGCCGTGAAGGCTCTCAGCGAGTTCTGCTTGGCTCTGAAGGTGAACGTACCTACCGGCAAGGACTCTCTGTCGCTCACCCAGCAGTACCCGAACGGCGAGAAGATCATCGCTCCGGGCACAGTAATCGTGAGCGCAGGCGGCGAAGTATCGGACATCCGCAAGGTTGTTTCGCCGGTACTCGTGAACGACAAGAACTCATCACTCTACCATATCGACTTCTCGTTCGACGAGCAGCGACTCGGAGGTAGCGCATTCGCACAGAGCCTCGGCTTCGTGGGCGACGACGTACCGACCGTGAAGAACCCGGAATACTTCGCCGACTGCTTCAACGCGGTTCAGGAGATGATAGAGAAGGGCTGGATTATGGCAGGTCACGACATCTCTGCAGGCGGTCTGATCACCACATTGCTCGAGATGTGCTTCGCCAACACTGAAGGCGGTATGCACGTCAACCTCCACAACCTTGCCGGCAACGACATCATCAAGATGCTGCTTGCCGAGAACCCTGGCGTTGTTGTTCAGGTTTCGGACAAGTACAAGGAGGAGTTCAAGGAGTACATGGAGGAGAACGGTATCGGCTACGCAAAGATCGGTTACCCCACTCCGACAGAACGCACCATCGTCATCAAGAAGGACGAGTACACACATACATTCGACATCGACGCACTGCGCGACACATGGTACAAGACATCGTACCTGCTCGACCGCGACCAGAGCTTCAACGGTTGTGCAGCAAAGCGCCGCGACAACTACAAGAAGCAGCCGGTTGAAATGCAGTTCCACCCGTCGTTCAAGGGCTCGCTCGAGAGCTACGGCATCTCGGCTGACCGCCGCACACCGTCGGGCATCAAGGCTGCAATCATCCGCGAGAAGGGTACGAACGGCGAGCGCGAGATGGCTTACTCGCTCTACCTCGCAGGCTTCGACGTGAAGGACGTGATGATGACCGACCTTATCACCGGTCGCGAGACACTCGAGGACGTGAACATGATCGTCTTCTGCGGTGGTTTCTCTAACTCGGACGTTCTCGGTTCGGCTAAGGGTTGGGCAGGCGCATTCCTCTACAACCCGAAGGCTAAGGAGGCACTCGACAAGTTCTATGCTCGCAAGGACACTCTCTCGCTCGGTATCTGCAACGGCTGCCAGCTCATGGTAGAGCTGAACCTCATCAACCCCGACCACGAGAAGCGCACACGTATGCTGCACAACGACTCGCACAAGTTCGAGAGCAACTTCCTCGGTGTAGAGATTCCGCAGAACAAGAGCGTGATGTTCTCATCGCTCAGCGGCGACAAGCTCGGCATCTGGGTGGCTCACGGCGAGGGCAAGTTCTCGCTGCCTGAGTCAGAGGACAAGTACAACGTGGTGGCTCGCTACAACTACGCTGAGTATCCTGGCAACCCGAACGGTTCCGACTACAACGTGGCTGGTATCTGCTCGGCTGACGGACGCCACTTGGCAATGATGCCGCACTTGGAGCGCGCCATCTTCCCATGGCAGAACGCTTGGTACCCGGCTGACCGTCGTCAGGACGACGTGACTCCATGGATTGAGGCATTCGTAAACGCACGCCAGTGGATTGAGAAGCAGTAACGACAACTCTCAAACTTAACAACGTTTCGCAACCGCGAAACATAAAAAACTCCCACAGAATTAACGAAATTCTGTGGGAGTTTGCTTTAAATAATGTACCTTTGCAGACGACAGAAGTGCACGCTTCGGGCATAACGCCCGAAAGACACTTCACAGAACTAACAATAAAGGCGATTTCATAGCAAAACAGTATGCAGAACTTTTACTTAGCAGCGTTCCGCGTGTTCTTCAAGATAGGCATCTTCACGCTCGGCGGTGGCTACGCAATGATACCACAGATAGAGGCAGAAGTGGTGAACAGGCACAAATGGATGACGCGCGAGGAGTTTCTCGACCTTATCGCCGTGGCGCAATCGTGCCCGGGCGCATTGGCAGTGAACATGAGCGTGTTCATCGGCTATCGTATGCGCAAGCTCGCTGGTGCCATCTGCGCTACGCTCGGTGTCACCCTCCCCTCGTTCCTCATCATCCTACTCATCGCAATGTTCTTCCACCAGTTCCAGGACAACGCTGTGGTTGCATCGGCATTCAACGGCATACGCCCTGCGGTGGTGGCTCTGATTGCCGCCCCCGTGTTCACACTGGCAAAGTCGGCACGCATCGCACTCACCAACTGCTGGATACCCGTAGGCAGCGCACTGCTGATATGGCTCCTGGGCGTAAACCCTATCTACGTGCTCGTAGTGGCAGGAATGTGCGGCTACCTGTACGGCATCCTAATCAAACCAACAGAATAGTAAATATTGAGTTATTCAATGGTGAATTCAAAACTCAAAATTCAAAACTCAACAATGATATACCTCCAGCTTTTTCTTACGTTCTTCCAAATCGGACTCTTCGGATTCGGTGGCGGCTACGGTATGTTGTCGCTCATACAGAACCAGACGGTGTACAACCATGCGTGGCTCACAGCACCTGAGTTCACGAACATCGTGGCTATAAGCCAGATGACACCAGGTCCGATAAGTATCAACGCAGCTACATACTGCGGATACACCGCCATACATAAAGCCGGCATGGGCGAATGGGCATCCATCTTGGGTAGCGCGACAGCGACGTGCGCCCTCGTGCTGCCGTCGTTCATACTGATGATTCTCATCTGTCGTGTATTTATGAAATACATGAACACGCCGACGGTGCAGAACATCATGTCGGGTCTGCGCCCTGCCGTGGTAGGACTAATCGCTGCAGCAGCCCTTCTGCTTATGACCCCCGAGAACTTCTCGTCGCCAGCTATCAACCCGTGGAACTTCTGGGTGAGCATCGCCATCTTCGTGGCAACATTCGTAGGCACGAAGTTCGTGAAGATAAACCCGATGAAGATGATAAGCTGGGCTGCGTTCGCAGGACTCATGCTGCTGTATTAACTCTCAACGAATAAAAAAGCGTGATGGAGCACTGTTTGCAGTGCTCCATCACGCTTTTTATTAATATTCCGCTTCGTTCGCCAAGTGCCACGTGGTGAGGTACGACGCACGGGTGATGTCCGTCAGCTTCGGATAGTTCACCGTGTCAGCCTCATCCGACGGGAAGTTGTAGTTGGGCTGACCGCCGGTGTGATACCACACGATAGGCACACCCTTCAAGTGGAACGACTGCTGGTCGCTGCCACCAACGGGGTTTTCCCAAGCACGATAGTCGGGGTCGAAGCAGAAGTTGTGCTTCGCCATGTCCGCCTTAAGCCACTCGCCAAACTTCGGATGCGCAGCCGTGAAGAAATACATGAGGTAGCGACTGTCCGTACCGCTGCCCACCATATCGAAGTTGAGGTAGCCCTTCACGTTCTGCATGTCCTTATAGTTGTCGGTGAAGTAGCGCGAACCGAGCAGTCCGAACTCCTCGCCGTCCCAGAATGCGAACACGATAGTGCGCTCCGGCGTTGCGCCACTCGCTACGAAAGCCTTCATTATCTGCAGCACTGCAGCCACGCCCGACGCATTGTCGTCGGCTCCGTTGTATATCTTGTCGCCTTCGAGGTCGCTGTACACGCCCTCATGGTCGAGGTGCGCACCCACAACAACCATCTCATCGGTCTTCTTGCCCGGCAGCACCGCGAGCACATTGCTAAGGTGCATCGTGCGGTGCACCTGCTTCTTAATCTCGGCTATCGAGTCAGCCTCAACGAAGTAGCGCACGCCACGCTTCAACTTCTGCACGGCGCAAGCCTCGAAAGGCTGTTCGTACGACTCGAAGAAAGGCTTCAAACCTGCCTGGCGCATCTGCGAGATGATGTACTGCTTGGCGATGCGTGAGCCACGCTCGCCTGCACGACGACCCTCCAAGAGGTCGTCGGCAAGGAAATATACGTGCGCACGAGCCGCATCCTCGGTGATGGAACGCAAGCCGGCATCACACTGCGCAGCCAACTGTTTCTCCACTTTCGCCGACTTCTTCTGAGCGGCTTCAACAGTAGTCGCACCACTAAGAACGATAGCAGCCGACAACAATAGTTTATTTATCATATTCGAGTATTATACCGTTAGTCAGTAATAAAGTTTAAACCAATGCAAAAGTAACGAAAAAACATAAGAATACCTCATCAAGAGTGGATAATTTATGGATTATTTGTTGTAACTTTGCACGTAAATAGGAAACATTATTTTAACATAATAACATACAAAGAATTATGGCAAAGAAAGCTTTATTGATGATCCTCGACGGATGGGGCATCGGCAAACATGGCAAAGGTGACGTTATCTACAACACACCGACTCCGTATCTCGACTACCTTACAGCAGTGAGCGCACACTCACAGCTCCTCGCATGCGGCGAAGACGTAGGTCTGCCGGAGGGTCAGATGGGTAACTCTGAGGTTGGCCACTTGAATATCGGCGCTGGCCGTATCGTTTACCAGGACCTCGTTAAGATTAACCGCGCTTGCAAAGACGGCTCTATCCTCCAGAACAAGGAGATCGTTAAGGCTTACAGCTACGCTAAGGAGAACGGCAAGAAGCTCCACCTCATGGGCCTCACCTCTACCGGCGGCGTACACTCTTCGCTCGACCACCTCTTCAAGTTCATCGAGATTGGTAAGGAATACGGCTTGAACGACGTTTACGTACACTGCTTCATGGACGGCCGCGACACCGATCCGAAGTCGGGCAAGGGCTTCATCGAGCAGGTTCAGGAGTGCTGCGACAAGAACGGTGCGCACATCGCAAGCATCGTAGGTCGCTTCTACGCAATGGACCGCGACAAGCGTTGGGAGCGCGTCAAGGAGGCTTACGACCTGCTCGTTGAGGGCAAGGGCAAGCAGTCGGACGATATGGTGAAGGCAATGCAGGAGAGCTACGACGAGGGCGTAACCGACGAGTTCGTTCTTCCTATCAACAACTCTACCGTTAACGGCAAGATCGAGGAAGGCGACGTTGTCATCTTCATCAACTACCGCAACGACCGCGCCAAGGAGCTCACCGAGGTGCTCACACAGAAGGAGCACGAGGAGGCTGGTATGCACACTATCAAGGGTCTGCAGTACTTCTGCATGACTCCGTACGACGCATCGTTCACCGGCGTTAACATCCTCTTCCCGAAGGAGAACGTAGCAAACACTCTCGGCGAGTATCTCTCTGCTCAGGGCAAGCGTCAACTTCACACTGCAGAGACAGAGAAGTACGCTCACGTAACATTCTTCTTCAACGGTGGCCGCGAGACTCCGTACGAGGGCGAGGACCGCATCCTTGTTCCGTCGCCGAAGGTTGCTACATACGACCTGAAGCCGGAGATGAGCGCATACGAGGTGAAAGACAAGCTGGTTGGTGCTATCAACACTCAGGAGTACGACTTCATCGTTGTCAACTTCGCTAACGGCGACATGGTTGGCCACACCGGTATCTACAACGCTATCGCTAAGGCTGTTCACGCTATCGACAACTGCGTTAAGGACGTAGTAGAGACAGCTAAGGCTAACGACTACGAGGTTATCATCATCGCTGACCACGGCAACGCTGACAACGCTATCAACGAGGACGAGACTCCTAACACAGCTCACTCGCTCAACCCGGTTCCGTTCATCTACGTAACCAACAACAACTCGGCTACCGTTAAGGACGGACGCCTCGCTGACGTGGCTCCTTCTATCCTCCACATCATGGGTCTGGAGAAGCCAGAGGAGATGACTGGCGAGAACCTTATCTGCGACTAAGCAGTAAATAGTTGAGAGTTCAGAACTGAGAGTTGAGAGTTATGATTAGCTTTTCTGATTCTATTTTGATTTAGGATTGGAGCTAATTAATACTTACAAATAACGCAAAACGCGCGCAACCATTCAGTTGCGCGCGTTTTTTGTTATTATGTAACTTAGGAGGATGCATGGTTATTGTTATAGCAAGATGCGTGGTTATAGCAAGAGCATGGTTATAGCAGGATGCGTGGTTATGGCAGGATGCCATAACCTCCTATGCGTGTACCATCAGAACTTCTTTCCAAATACGATACTTATGAATGTCTTTGCGAGCACGGTAAAGTCGAACCAAAGCGACTGGTGCTCAAGATAATAAAGGTCGAGTTCGAGGCGGCGCAACATCTTCTCTATGGTGTCGGTGTAGCCGTTGTAGAGCGTTGCGTAGGAGGTGACGCCTGGGCGGATAGCGTAGAGTTGCTCATAGCGTGGGTCGCGCTCCATAATCTGGTCGATGTAGAATTTGCGTTCGGGACGATAACCGATGAACGCCATATCGCCACGAACTACATTCCACAACTGCGGCAGCTCATCGAGATGATGGGCACGCAAGAACCGACCCACACGCGTGAGGCGCGGGTCGTTCAAAGCTCCTTCGAGCAACAACTGCGGTCCGTCTTTCTCGGCGTCGCGCGTCATGCTGCGGAACTTATATATGTAGAATGGCTTACCGTGCAACCCAATGCGCTCCTGCCGATATATCGTTGGCGCACCGTCTTCGAGCCAAATGGCAACGATGCAAATCAAAAATAACGGCGCAAAGACAACGAGGCACACAGCAGCTATTATGAAGTCGAGAACTCTTTTCATCTGTTATGTCTACGTATGCGATAGTCCGAAAAGCCATGAAAACGTTTTCATGTGCATCATATTATATAGTATGATATTACGAATGTGCCGGACATCTTTGCAAAGGTACTCCTAAAATTGCAGAATAGAGAATTATATGCAGAGTATTTCACGTTGTGAAACACTTATTAACTATTCGGGTTAATACGAAGGAGAGAAAAGAATATAAAAAGGGCATATAATAAAGGCTACGGCAAGAATGCCGTAGCCTCCTATGTGGGTGTGCGTGATGTGGGCAGGAATGCCCGCACCTCCTATTGATTAGAGTTGTGCCAATTCTACGACCTTGTCTACGGCTGCAGAGAGTCCGTCGACGTTCTTGCCGCCAGCCTGAGCGAAGTGAGGCTGACCGCCGCCACCGCCCTGGATGAGCTTGGCAGCCTCGCGAACCATCTGACCGGCGTTGAGCGAATGGTCCTTCACGAGGTCGTCGCTCATGCAGACGTTGAGCATCGGCTTCTCGTGAGCTACCGAGCCTACAACGGCGAGCAGGTTAGCCGGAACAGCCTGACGCAGCTTGAACATGAGATCCTTGGCAGCAGCCGGCTCCAGCGGGAGGACAGCTGTGATGACCTTCACGCCGTTCACCTCGCGTGCCTTAGCGATGAGGTCGTTCTTTGTGCGCTCTACGGCAGCAGCCTGGAACTGCTCGATGTTCTTCTTCATAGCGTCGTGCTCCTCGATGTACTTGCCGATAACGCCCTGCAGGTCCTTTGCGTTGTTGAACAGACCGCGGATAGCCTTCAGCATGTCCTCGATGTCGTACATCAGCTCCTCGCACTCCTTGCCGGTCTTTGCCTCGATACGGCGGATGCCGGCAGCTACGCTGCTCTCAGAGATGATCTTGAACATACCGATGCGACCAGTCGACTGTGCGTGGATACCGCCGCAGAACTCGCAGCTCGGACCGAAGCGCACTACGCGCACCTTGTCGCCGTACTTCTCGCCGAAGAGGGCGATAGCACCGAGCTTCTTAGCCTCCTCGAACGGAGTGTCGCGGTGCTCGTCGAGCGGCAGGTCCTGACGGATGAGGTCGTTGACGAGACGCTCTACCTTGCGCAGCTCCTCGTCAGTCACCTTGGTGAAGTGAGAGAAGTCGAAGCGCAGCGTTGTGGGCGATACGAACGAGCCCTTCTGCTCTACGTGGTCGCCGAGCACCTGCTTCAGAGCGTAGTCGAGCAAGTGGGTAGCGGTGTGGTTGGCAGCCGAGCCCTCGCGAGCGTCTACGTCTACGCAAGCCATGAAGTCGGCTTCCGGGTTCTTCGGCAGAGCCTTCACGATGTGTACCGACTGTCCGTTCTCGCGCTTTGTGTCGGTGATTGTAACGGTCTCGTCCTCGCTAACGAGCACGCCGGTATCGCCTACCTGACCGCCCATCTCGCCGTAGAACGGCGTGTTGTCGAGCACGAGCTCGAAGTATGTATTCTTCTTCTGTGTCACCTTGCGGTAGCGCAGGATGTGGCACTCGTATTCGGTGAAGTCGTAGCCTACGAACTGCTGTTCGCCCTCGCGCAGGATAACCCAGTCGGAGTTCTCAACAGCGGCAGCATTGCGTGCGCGTTCCTTCTGCTTCTGCATCTCGGCGTCGAACTCGTCTGCGGCAACGGTGAATCCGTTCTCGCGGCAGATAAGCTCGGTGAGGTCGAGCGGGAAGCCGTATGTGTCGAACAGACGGAACGCCTGCACGCCGTCGAGCTCTGTCTTGCCCTGCTTCTTCAGCTCGTCCATAGCCGAGTTGAGCATGTTGATGCCCTTCTCGAGAGTGCGCAGGAACGAGTCTTCCTCCTCCTTGATAACGTGGAGGATGAGGTCGTGCTGAGCCTTCAGCTCGGGGAATGCCTCGCCCATCTCGCGTGTGAGCACGGGGATGAGTTTGTAGAGGAAGCCCTCCTTCTGTCCGAGGAAGGTGTATGCGTAGCGTACGGCACGGCGCAGGATGCGGCGGATTACGTAGCCTGCCTTAGCGTTAGAAGGCAGCTGACCGTCGGCGATAGAGAACGCTACGGCACGCAGGTGGTCGGCGCAGACGCGCATAGCCACATCGGTATCCTCCTTCTCGCCATATTTCATGCCGGTGATAGCTTCCTCTTCCTTGATGATAGGCTGGAAGATATCGGTGTCGTAGTTGGAGTGCTTGCCCTGCATGGCGCGTACGAGACGCTCGAAGCCCATGCCGGTATCGATAACGTGCATCGGCAGCGGAACGAGCGAGCCGTTAGCCTTGCGCTCGTACTGCATGAACACGATGTTCCAGATCTCGATAACCTGAGGGTCGTCCTTGTTCACGAGTTCGCGTCCGGGCACCTTAGCCTTCTCCTCCGGTGTGCGCGAGTCGAGGTGAATCTCCGAGCACGGACCGCAAGGACCCGTATCGCCCATCTCCCAGAAGTTGTCGTGCTTGTTGCCGTTAATGATGTGGTCGGCGGGCACGTGCTTCGCCCAATATGATGCAGCCTCGTCGTCACGGGCGAGTCCTTCTTCCTCCGAACCCTCGAACACTGTCACGTAGAGATCGGCGGGGTTGAGTTTCAACACGTCTACGAGGTACTCCCAAGCGTAGTCGATGGCACCTTCCTTGAAGTAGTCGCCGAACGACCAGTTGCCGAGCATCTCGAACATGGTATGGTGGTATGTGTCGTGACCTACTTCCTCGAGGTCGTTGTGCTTACCGCTCACGCGAAGGCACTTCTGTGTGTCGGCACGGCGGCGCGGTTCGGGCTCGCGTGTGCCGAGGATGATGTCCTTCCACTGGTTCATACCAGCGTTTGTAAACATCAATGTTGGGTCATCCTTGATTACCATCGGCGCACTCGGCACGATGGTGTGTCCTTTCGACTCGAAGAACTTCTTGAACGAGTCGCGGATTTCGTTAGCTGTCATCATATTATATAATATTGTCGTTTTGTTTTTTAATTTCTTTCTAAAACGTTTGCAAAGGTACTTTGTTTTGGTTACTTTTGCAAATAAATTGCAAATAATATGGCATTGAATACCAATAAGAACGTGAAGTTGTACTACTCCATTAAGGAGGTGGCTGCTATGTTCGACATACGAGAGAGCACGCTGCGTTTTTGGGAGACGGAGTTTCCGCATCTGAAGCCCAAGACCGTGGGACAGAACGTGCGCCAGTACACGGAGAAGGACATCGAGCAAATTCGCGTGATACACAACCTTGTGAAGGTGCGCGGCTTCAAGCTATCGGCAGCACGCAAGATGCTCAACAAGAACCGCACGGGCGTGGACAAGAGTTCGGATATTCTTGCCACACTAATCAGCGTGCGCGACGAGTTGAAGGAGCTGAAGAAGCAGCTCGACAGCATGGTTTAAGTCGTGTAAAACGTGATGTTTCGGAACGTAAAACTACTACAACTATTAGCGGACAGCGTTCGAAATCCAATCGGGTGGCGTTCGCAATCTGATCGGGTGGCGGACGCAATCTGATCGGGCGGCGTTCGGTGCACGATGACAATCGCTGAACTTTCGCCCCGCACAACCAAGCCATTTACCCCACACAACCAAGCCATTTACACTGAATTTATAAACTAAATCTACAATAAAACAATGAGAAAATTCTTCCTATTGTCTGCCGCTACGCTCCTCTCTGCCGTAGTTTCAGCGCAGACCGTAGCACGTATGGACGACCTGAAACCTGAACAGAAGTCGATGGCTGTAAGCCTCAAGCTCACAGGCGAACTGTCAACGACGGGCAACAGCGACTACCGCCAGTTGCGCGACCTTTGTTTCCAGATGCGCTCCGTAGACCTCAGCGAGGCACAGAGCACCGCAATCCCTAACAACGCATTCCACTCGCGCCACCAACTCGAGCAGATTACGCTGCCGACAGCAGCGAAGTCAATCGGCTCGCAGGCGTTCTTCGCGTGCGACAAGTTGGGCAAGATAATCATTCCGGCTGGCGTAGAGACTATCGGCGCTGCCGCATTCTCTGGTTGTACTGCGTTGGAGGAAATCATCATAAAGGGCAATCCACAGATTGGAGAGTACGCTTTCGCACGACTCGCGGAGCTGAAGACCGTGCGCGTCGACTCGAAGGTGCCACCAAAGGCTGACGCTACGGCGTTCTACGGACTCAACCGCAAGAACGTGAAGCTCATCGTGCCCACAGGCAGCGAGAAACTCTACCGCAAGGCAGCGGGCTGGAGCCTCTTCTTCAGCGACGCTAAGGAGCCGTATCAGGTGAGCAAGCCGGAGGAGTGCCTCGTGCCGTTCCCCGTAGAACTGCAACTGCAGAAAGGTAGCAGTTTGAAGGTGAAAACCGCCTGGAACATCATAGCTGCCGACGGACTTGCAAATGAGGCTACGCAAGCGCGACGCGTGCTAACAGAGCGCATCGGCAACATCGTGAACAGTCGTCAACGTGGCATACAGATTACGCTGGCGCTCGACAACTCGCTCAGCGACGACGAGGCGTACACGCTCGCTATCAACGCGAAGGGCGTGACGGCGAAGGGCAAGACAGCACGAGGTGTGTTCTACGCGCTTATGACGCTCGACCAACTGCTGCGCGGCAACGGCTCTACAGAGTGTGCCGACGCTATCCCTGCGCTGTTCATCAGCGACAAACCACGCACACATGTTCGCGAACTGATGGTTGACCCTGCCCGCACGTTCATTCCGTTCGAAGACCTGAAGGCGTTCGTGCCGGAGATGGCGCGCTACAAACTCAACGCCATGCACCTCCATCTGGTTGACGACCAGGCGTGGCGCATCGAGATAAAGAAGTACCCACAGCTCACAACGCAGGCTTCGTCGCGTTGGGGTCAGGACGACATACAGATGCCGTACAAGGGCTACTACACACAGGAGCAGATGCGCGAACTCGTGAAGCTGGGTGCTGAGTATCACGTAGACATCGTGCCGGAGATTGAGATGCCTGGACACGAGGTGGCTGCCATCAGCGTGTTCCCCGAACTGACATGCCACCAGCGTCAGGTGCCGGTGCGCACCACTTGCGGCGTGTCTAACGAACTGCTCTGCCCGGGCAACGACTTCACATACGAGTTCCTTGGCAATGTGTTTAAGGAGATTGTGGACATATTCCCGTCAAAGTACATACACCTCGGTGGCGACGAGGCTGGTAACCCGGCACTCGACTGCTGGACCGACTGTCCGAAGTGTCAGGCACTGAAGCAGAAGCTCGGCATCAAGACCACCGACCGCTCTGAGAACTGGCGTCTGCAGGGCTATCTGTTCGACCGCATGATCGAACTGCTGCGCGACAAGTACGGCAAGACACCAATGTTCTGGTACGAGTCTGACTTCAAGGAAATTCAACCTGGTTGCGTAACCTTCGCATGGCGCAGCGGACAGACGCAGGAAGCACTCGACGCTGCCGTGCGCAACAACGCACGCATCATGCTCTGCCCTGGCGAGCACTGCTACTTCGACTATCCGATGTCGAAGGGCGACATGCCGGAGGTGAACTGGGGTATGCCTGCAACGACATTGAAGGACGCCTACTCGCTTGACCCGGCGTGGGGTATGGACGAGAAGTTTGAGCAGAACAACCTCTTCGGTGTGGCTGGCACACTCTGGAGCGAGTGCATCCCTACCGTTGAGCGCATCTACTACCAGGCTTACCCACGCGCCATCGCTCTCGCCGAAGCAGGCTGGACAAAGCAGCAGAACCGCTCATGGGAAGGCTTCCTCACCCGCTTGAAGACAACAATGAAGGACATGATGCGCCGTGGCATCACCTGCTCGCTCGAAGTGAACGGCGAGAAGTAGGTCACGAAAGTACACTTTGAATGCCTTCTCTGGCAAAAACGCATAAAAAAATCCGCAATGCTAATCAATGAAGTGACCCCAAAAAGTTGGACAGGTTATTAACTATCCGATTTGAGAAAGAG
>ERZ1034952.227-NODE-227-length-52553-cov-29.412549_pt1 | contig 52553 bp, 71 predicted proteins | sample MGYA00520625_ERZ1034952 | MGnify/ENA primary metagenome ERZ1034952 (study PRJEB33766, sample SAMN09781773) | gut metagenome | biome: gut microbiome | host: Homo sapiens | place: Madagascar | study: EMG produced TPA metagenomics assembly of the PRJNA485056 data...
GTCCGCGGCACCAATAAGCTCAGACAACCTTCTGTTGTTAGGCTTAAGGTGATAGTCTTATCGACAATGGTCACACGTTTTACAAGCAGTTCAATCGCTTGTTTTGCGTAGTGGCTATTTTTTTTTGCAAAAATTTCCTCACGCATCTTCTTCAGCAGGCTGACAATTTTTGAAGTATCAATATCGGGAGCAGATTTTACAGTAGTTTCACAAATTTCACTATTGATGTTGCGCAGTTCTTCCTTAGCTTTTTTCAAGCGCTGCATATCGAATTCGTCTGCGTCACCGTCTTCAATGACTTGATACAGGTTATTGAGCTTGCGTTCTGCTGCTGCCTTGCGTTGCAGTAAAACAGTTGTGACGTTCTTTGCTTCCTTGTTGGCGTTGGTGAAAGCGTTGGACATAGAATCTGCTACACGCTGAATACCTGCATCGGAAAAGATTTCTCTTTCCAACGTCGACATGATCCAGTGCTCAATCACTTCTGCGCGTATCATTTTTTGTTTGCACCGGTCCGCAGGCACTCTGTCTTTCCTTGCGCATGAATAGTAGTAGTACATATTGCCCCGAGTACAGCAGGAATATCCCTGCATTGCACTTCCGCAATAACCGCAGAAGAATTTACCGGACAGCAGATAATCTCTTTTGGCTGTGTATGCGCCGCCTTTACGCTTTTTGTTCAGAAGCATCTTCTCCTGCGCTGCCAAAAAGGTTTCTTTTGAAACAATGGCAGGAATAGCGTCGGGGATAGAGATAAAATCGTTAGGACGCGCGTAGGAATGGCTGTTGCGGCGTTTTGTTTTGGGCACGCGATTAAATGTATACGTTCCCATATACCGCTCATTACGCAGAATATCATGCAGACTGTTCTTCGGAAAGTTTTTCCCGTTACGTGTAGTGTATCCACGTGCAGCAAGTGCCAGGCAGATTTCACCATATCCTTTGCCGTCGAGATATGAGTTGAAGATGAGGCGAACCGCTTCAGCTTCTTTCTCATCAATCACATAATGCTTATCTACTATTTTGTAGCCAAGCGGAGCATAACCGCCATTGAAGATAGCTTTATAAGCGTTTTCGTTCATGCCTTTTTTAGTTTCCTTTGCAAGATTACGTGAATAGTATGCTGCCATACCGACCATTACTGTTTCCATCATCTGACCTTCAGCCGTGGCAGCATCTATCGGCTGAGCAGCATATTCGTAACGTATACCCAGCTTTTCTAATTTGTCCTTGAATATAAAGTAGTTAAGCTCATTACGTGAATTGCGGTCTATCTTATGGAAAATAATAACGTCGAATTTGTTCTCCATAGCATCAGCCATCATCTGATTGTATGCGTCACGTGTTAATGTACTGCGTCCGCTTTTCGCTTCATCGACGTATTCTTTTACTACAGTATAGCCTTTGCTTTTGGCGTAGGCTTTGCAGGCGCGGACTTGTGCGTCTATGCTTTCTTCACGCTGCATATCGGACGAGAAGCGAGCATAGATTACTGCGTTTAACATAAATAACATCTCCTTTAATTAGCAAAATAGCCGCTTCTAAACCAGTCGATTTCGACCATGTTGGAAGCGGCTGTTTTACAATTACCAACGATTACCGCGTTGCCCGGTGTGCGGATTAACATTGCCACAATGTGACCAGTTATTCCACGGATTGTTATCTCTGTCGCTACGATAATGGCCTTGTACGACACTGCCGTCACGGCGTACGTGTGGGCGGACATAGGTGTCAGCAAAAGCAATGCTGCAAATCGCAACTAATGACATAACCATGAGCATAATACTAACTACTTTTTTCATTTGTTATCCCTCCTAGCATTTTTGAAAGTAGCTTTGAATTTATTGTTAAAACTGCTTAACGCTTTTTTTGCAAGTGAAGAAGGCTGTCTGTTCGGTACATCTAATCGCTGCTCACGGAAATAAGCTACCGCTATGCCTGGACACTCTACATCATCAACAATAATTTCTATGTCGCAGAAAGCATTGCCTTGATAGATGCAGTAAGAATGAATTTTGGCGGTTATTGTGCCGTCATAGGTGTTACGAATATACCGTTCTATTTCGCCTTTTCCTTGCTCATAAGGCATATTTAAAATTTCTGGCCTTGCAACGAAGAGAGGCTGAGTTCCTTTTACAAAATCAACGACGTTATATTCTTTTGTCAGTTCTTCCGCAATAGCATTCATAACGTCCTGCGTTGCATACTTGCTTTGAACAAGCATTTCTTCTCCCTGCGGAACATATGCTATAACAATGAACTTCTTCAACTTAGAAGTATCATAATACTTTTCTACGTGATATTCTTTGTTCACTGTGCCGCGATAAACAGGTTGAGAAGCGACAGCATCACCTATTGCACTTCCTATACTGCGGCCAATTTCAAAAGCCGGGTCTGTATAAGCATCGCAGGATTGGGCAAATAACATTGCAGACAATAAAGCTACGCTAAATATCTTTCTCATTTGTTCCACTTCCCATCAAAAAAATAATCATGAACGCCTCCAATAAATGAAGGCGTTCTTTTTTTATTACTTGTCGTCGGTTTTTGGCTTTTGCTCACGTCGGCTACCGTCGGCGGAGTATACTGTCAAAAAGGGCGCGTTTCCTCGACCAACAGTAGCCGTAGAATAGATATAGCGGTATCCTTTGATTTCGGATTAAGCTCACAAAAGAGGTCATGAGCAATAGCCATTTGACGCATTTCTTCCTCAGCCTTCATCTTTTTCGCCTCCTTTTTCTTGAATTTTATGTAGCTGCTGCTCAATAAGTTGTTGAACGTTTATGCCTTGAGTTTCTAAGCTTTTCGACATGATCAAGTAAGCAACAGACATAAGCTGAGTTTTGGATTCCTGGTCTAGGCTATTATATACGCCAAGGAGTTTTTCTTCGTCACTCCTTACGGCAGGTTTATCATTAACAGAATCAACAGTCGTTTTACAAGGCGCTTTGTCAAGAAGAAAATCAGTAGTAACACCAAATAACTCTGAGAGTTTAGCCAATGATTCGCTATCAATCTTAGTTTTGCCATTCTCCCAATATGAATAAGTATTTTGATTAACACCTACAACTGTGGCGACTTCTTTCTGAGTAAGTCCAGCAGACTTCCTGGCTTCTTTTAAACGCATTATCGCACCTCCCTAAAACATTCAGACTCCCTTAATATCAATATAATTGATATTAAACGAAAAATCAAGCATTCAAATTTCTTTTGATAAAATGTTGATAAAACGCTTGACGTATCAATACAGATGATTTATAATATCAATAAGGCTGATAAATACATTGATAAAACGGAGGTGACAACAGTGAATATCAAAAAAGCTAGAGAGAAAGCAGGACTTACTCAACAAGAATTAGCTGATAAATTAGGCGTAGGGCAATCTGCTGTCGCCATGTGGGAGTCGCAGAAGGCTCTCCCACGTACAGACAAGTTGCCAGTATTGGCTAAGGTTCTCAAATGCAGCGTAAGCGCATTGTTAAAAAAATAAAGCCTCCCATACAGGAAGGCAGAAAAGAGGTGGGATTCACGTGAACATTGAGCAAAAGCTTCAGACAGCAAGATACAACTGGCTGCCGAAAGCGAGCAAAAAAGAAATTGCTCAAGCCGCAAGCAACATCTTAAAAGAGTTGAGCGACTTGAGCAAACCCGAAATTAAGCAGACCTTGAAGCTGATAAAAGAATTAAGTCTGTACGGCGAACAAAGCCCCGGAGAAGAAAAGCTTCAAGAATTCCGCGACGTGTGCAGCGAGTTGATGGATTACATGAAAGACAATCCTATGGCTACGGCAATCGTCACAAGTGAAAAGGCAGAGCTGCTTTTCTCGGAGCTGGGCGTACCTGTTGAATATACCGAGGCTGATAACGATTTTTAAGAAAGCAGGGCAAAGTGAAAAGCATAGGGCATTATCCCAGCCACACACACTTCACCGGAATGAAAGCAAAGGCAGGGAAAAACCGCAAGAAGAAGCCACGCAGCAAGCGAGTGCATCAAAACCAATATGAAAAGCACAGTTTAAAGCGGACGCCGCCGAACAGACTGGAAGCAGCTCATAGAGTGTGCAAGGCGTTAGGCGTAACGGTTAGTGATTTAGTTGAAAGCGAGGTGAGAAGATGAAAGCTCAATTAGCATTGATGGATTTAGTAAACTATGGTATTTGTGCTGATGACAAAAAAATAGCTCAGCGCGCCAGGGAAGTGTGCAAAGCACTTGGCGGACTGAGCTATAACGAAGCAATGGCAACTCTTCATGTTGTCAAAGCTATGTGTGAAGACTATTGCTTATTGATAGTGGAAGAAGAAGAAGCAGAATAAGCCTTCATGATTTTGTCATAAACTTCTTTATACTTTATCACATATTCTTCGGGAGAAGCAAATTTAAAATCCTGCGTGTGCATAAAGTCAAGAGTAAGTTCATGGATAATCTGTTGAATTGGATTCAATGTAATCACCTCCGTTCTGTAAGACCATTATAGCACGGAGGACAATAGAAAGAGAGTGATAGAAGTGATTAGACCGCCGGAAACATATCAGTTAGAGAACGGATATATCGGGATTGTAGAAAATCCCGGTGCCGTTGCTGAAAATGATGCTGCATTGGCTATGCTGGCGAAATGGTGGTTGCAAATCGCCATTGATAAAGGGGACATCCCCGAGCTTAAAGGAGTTGTTTTAAAGTGAAAAGACTGTTTTTCGTAGCTGTGCTGCTTGTTGCGGCGGCGGTATTCGTTAGTGGATACGGCGTAACGAGAGCCGTAACGTACCAATCCTATTATGTAGGAGAGGGCGAAACCTTGTGGGAGATTGCATCAGAACACATGGTTGAACAGGACAAGACACGTGATGTGCGTGAGCTTATCCACGATATAGCAGAGTATAATGGCTTGCACGGCAAAACGTTGCAGGCAGGACAAAAAATCATCATTCCTCTTGAAAAAGAGGTAAAAAAATAAGCTCCGCGGCACAACCGCAGAGCGTGTAGGGGAAAATGCTAGCCACAAAAACCCTACACACATTATAACACACTTCGTAAGAAAGGATAATGAAAAATGTGTGAAGGCAGAATTACACTTGAAGAAGCAAAAATGCTTATGGCTGACCTGACGGCGAGAAAGAAAGCCAAACAGCCGAAATTGACAGCTCAACAATGGCTGAATCAGTATATGGATTGCAGCCATTGTAAATTCCAGGCAACTTGCCACCATAACCCGTTTCAATGGGTGCAGGAATGGGCAGACGATGAAGCAGGGGAATTTCACCCTAGAGTAAATCGTTCGCTGACCACGGGCCAATACAACGCCTGCTGCAAATGGGACGGCGAAACAACAATGTCCCTTATGGAATCGCTTAAAAAAGCGAAGGAAAGAGGGGAAGTTGTAGCATGACCAGAGAAGAAAAGATTATGGCAGCGGTTCAAACGTTGGCCAACGAAGGTGTAGCTTTTGTTAAGTTATACGGAAAGCGCGAAGTGCAGCTTAGCGATACAACAGGAATAAGCGGCTTGCAGGCCGAACCGAAAATCATTATTGACGGCGATTTCGGCCGCACTGACAAGGTTAAGTTTGTCAATGGTTATAAACTTTATAGCCGTGAATACGATTCTTTTAAGCCGTGTACTACTGATGAGGAGGTGCCGTTCTAATGAGCGTATATGAGAAGTTAAGTAAAGTACAATCCGAGCTGAAAGCTCCGAAAGGGCAGTATAACAGTTTCGGTAAATACAAATACCGCAGCTGCGAGGACATTTTGGAAGCGGTAAAGCCGCTGAACGCCAAACATGGTGTAGTGCTTACTGTTGGAGACGAGGTTGTCGAGATCTCTAACCGCTTCTATGTGAAAGCAACGGCGGTATTCGTCGACATTGAAAGCGGTGAAAAGGTTATCAATACCGCTTTAGCGCGTGAGGATGATAGCAAAAAAGGTATGGACGGCAGTCAGATTACCGGAACAGCCAGCTCATACGCGCGCAAATACTGCTTAAACGGCTTGTTCTGCATCGATGATACCAAAGATGCAGACACCGACGAATATCGTCACCAGCAGGAGCGTAAGCCGCAGGAGAGCAAACCGCAGGAACGCCAATACGTTAAAGTAGTCAACGGCAGAACAGCGGTTATCAACAGCAACGGCGAATACGTCGACATTGAAAATCTGACTGTTGAGCAGTTGGAAAAGACTTTAAAAATCAAACAGTTTGCCGCAGCTCATGAAGCAATCCGCAGACTGTTGGGGGAGATTAAGCAATGAGTAAAAAAAGCATTCTTCAAGCAGAAAAAGAGTGCTTCATGTGTGGTACGGCGCTCAATCTTGAGCGTCACCACGTTATCTTCGGCACTGCTGGCAGAAAGATTTCAGACAAACTAGGATTAACAGTCTGGCTGTGCCATGAGCACCATCAGGGCAAATTCGGGCCGCATCAAGACAGAGCAACCGATTTGCGGCTTAGACGTTTCGCTCAATCCTGCTATGAAGATAAACATAGCCGGGAAGAGTGGATGGAGAAAATCGGGAGGAATTATTTGTGAAATTCGATACCAGAACAATCTGCTGTTTCAACGGCAGTTTGCAGTTTCCGTTGCCGTGGGCAGATGTTGCGCAGGTTGGCGAGTTACAGCGTGCGACGAATAGCGGCAAGACTTTAACCGTAGAAGTTAAAGTTAAGCGTGAGCAGCGCAGCCATAACGCTAACTCTTATTGTTGGGCATTGTGTACTGCGATAGCCAAGGCGGTACGCTCATCGAAAGAAGAAGTGTATCAGCAGGCTATTAAGAGCATCGGAGCTTATACTCCGGTGCCCATTAAGGCAGATGCTGTTGAACGCTATACAGAGATTTGGAAGGCGCACGGCATAGGCTGGGTAGTCGAGAATATGGGGGAAAGCAAAATCCCTGGTTATATTGTTCTCGCCTGCTATCACGGCAGCAGTGCATATGACACAAAGGAGATGAGCCAGCTTATAGACTGGCTCATTGATGAAGCGAAGAACGTCGGTGTAGACGTTATCAGCGACGCTGACAGGGCGTTGCTGTTGGAAGACTGGCATGAAGTTAAGAAAAAAACAGTTTAAGAAGTATGTTAAGTGGTTGTCTAGGAGGTGGAGAAATGGCTACTATGCGCATTGTTAAGAACAACAACTTCAGCATTGTGTCTAATGCGATCATTAGAGATACAAATTTATCGCTGAAAGCGCGTGGCTTATTCATCCTCATGTTGAGCCTGCCGGAGAGATGGGAATTTAGCGTAAGAGGCTTATCCAAAATTGCAGGTGAAGGACTGGACGCAATCCGTAGCGGTTTACATGAATTGGAGGAGCAAGGCTATCTGTCACGCCAACGCAAACGCAACGCAGAAGGTAAGCTGGGGGACATGGAGTATATACTCTACGAAGAACCCCAAAAGCCTAAAGCAGAAGCGCCAACCGAGGAAACGTCTACGGTGGTAGAGCCTATGCAGGAAATCCCTACACAGGCGAAGTCGACACAAATAAATAAAGATATAAATAATAACAGACTTAATCAAGAACAGAGAGAGAAGAACAGAAATTACTCTCTCGCCTTAATAACCAACCTTTACCGCTTGAAATGGCTCAGTTACAGAACGAGTATTTCAAACGCTTCTGGCTGATGTATCCACGGAAAGCGAAACAATTCCAGGCACAGCTTGCATGGAACGCGCTTCCGGTAGACGTAGAACTGTATGAGAAGATTCTCAAAGCCGTTGAGCGGCACAGTAAAACACGGCAATGGGCAGACAAAACCTACGTGCCGTATCCGGAGAACTTTCTTGACGGCAAGCGGTGGGAAGATGATATTCCCGAAGATACACCGAAGCCGACACGAAAGAATGATGTTGCGGCGGCGGCTGAAGCTGTTGTCGCAGGCTTAGAGGGAATGGAGTGGTAGACATGGACAGAAAGCAGAATTGCATTGAAATAGCGAAGCATATGGCTGTGCTGTTTGGTGCTTTTGGGCAAAGTGCTGACATTGACCGGCAGAAAATCTACGTCGCTGACTTGGCAGACTTCCCGGCGGAGCTTATTGGCGTAGCGTGTAAAAAACTGCGCTATGAATCACACTTCCTGCCGACGATCAGTGAAATCGTCGAAGCGGCGAGAAGCCTTACCGCCACGAATACAGGCAAGCGTTTGCCGACATGGGCAGAAGCTCAACATGAGATTGAGCGGCAGTTGAACATTGCAGGCAATTACAAAAAACCAGTGTTTAGCTGCAAAGAGATTGAGCAGGCTGTAAAGGCGTATGGATGGCTTAATCTTTGTATGGCTAGTCAAAGCAGTATCAGCAACGCTTGGCATCAGCTCAGCAAACTGTACGAACAGACCTGCAAATATCAGCGTGAGGAAGCGACAAACCGCTATATCCTTAAAGACAAACCGCAAGGCTATTTAGGATATACCGAAGCAAAGAATGACGGCTTGTGCTTGCTGGCGCTAGTGTTGGGGGACAAAAAGTGAAAAAAGATTGGAGCTTATTGGTTGGCGAAAAGCATGGAACGCTGACTGTAAAACAGGTCGCAGGATCTGACAGAAACGGCTTTACCTACTTGCTGTGTCAGTGCGACTGCGGCAATGAAAAGGTTGTCAAAGCAGCAGACTTTACACGGTGGAAAGTAAAGACCTGCGGAAAGCTGGAATGTAAGCGCAAGGCAAGAGGTGTGTTGATGTTTCCGGAAGCGCAGGAGAGTTTCCCACCCATTAAAGGCGAGAGAGTTAGTGCTTTAGAACAACGAATCAAACCACGTTATTTCTGCAAGGCCGTCACACCAGAGTGCACGATAAGCACTCTGCTGCACATCTGCTGTTGTGAATGCGACAGGCCGTGCAAGCGGTGCGAGAATACGCCGCAGAAGTGCGGGGCGAGAAGGAGGGTGCAATAATGACTAGCGAAGAACGCGTGAAAGTTGTTAACGATATTGACGATATTTTAGGCGACTGGACTAACAGCGGCGATGATTTTTATTTGCAACAGGCTATGGCTGCTATTCGTGCGGCGATTGAAAAGGAGGAAGAACATGAATAGAGACCTGGACAGATTGTATTTTCGCATCGAACGTGACGGAAAGTGGCAAAAAATCTGCTTCAGCGACTTAACCGATGAGGAAATGGATATAGTGCTTTTCGGTCACACGGCAGAGTGGCTGAAGAAAATGTGCAAAATCCTGGGTCACACGATTAGAGATATTGGTGATGCGCATGATTTTGTAGGCTGGCAAAAGGATGAGGAGGAAGAGTAAATGAAAAAATATGCGGTTTACGGAAAGGTAACAGCATTCGTGTGCGTAGAGCTTGAAGCGGAAGACATGAAAGATGCTATTGAAAGAGCTTACGATGAATGTTCTTCGGTGATGGCTTTTGTTGGCAATGGTGGCACCGACAAGATAATTGGCGTGTGTGACACCGATTCTGCTACGGTTAGCATTAACTGTGACGAGGAAGTTGAATATACCGAAGCTGAAGAAATTGACCAAGAAGGAGTGATAACATGGTAGCGCACACATTATTGACGGCTGGAAGTGATGAAGAATTTTTTGCTATCATCGTAACAACAATAATCTTAGTGATTTTAGTTTCGGGAGGGCTTGAACTGTACGAAAAAATAAGAAGATGGAAAAGAAACGGAGGTAAAAATAATGGCTAAAAATCTAATCCCTGAAATCGCTAAAATGCTCGGCGTGGAACTGAACGAAGAGTTTAAGGTCGATAAATACGACGAGTTGACTTTTAAATTTGCCGAAAATATGTTGATGGTAAGAGCTGATTTCAAAGGGGCGAAGTGGGGAATTACCTACGTAGTTTTGAGCGAATTACTGGGTGGCGATGTAGAAATCATCAAACTGCCGTGGAAGCCGGAAATGTTTGAAACTTACCGTTCTTTTGATATTGTATATGGAAAGTTAGTTGTTTGCTTACTAAAATGGACAGGACTGCCTTACCAATATGCCTTATTAGACAAAGGCTGGATTTACTGCACACGTGAAGAAGCCGAAGCTGCCTTGCCCAGCGTAGCGAAAGAGTTAGGCGTGGAGTACAAGTTATAAGAGAAAACTGCAACATGTTGCAAAAATCTCTTGTAAAAAATTAGGAGATGGAAAATGAGTAGACCTATATGCGGTGAATGGCATGGTAATGACGTTATGCCTAGCGGGAATAAACTCTGCATTTTCGAAATCAAGGTTGACGAAGCGACAGAAACATTAATTGGCTACAAGGAATGTGACGAAATCGTTAGAGAAAATAGTTGCTACGAATTCGTATGCTTTTTTGAAGATGCCGTAATTCGCTGGTGCTATATTGATTTAAATTAAGCCCTAGGGTGCGGCGGCTGGGTTGCCGTATGGCAGTAGGTTGCGGACTTGGCAACGGTAGGCCCATTATTGTTATGGACTGACGAAACAGGCCTGCGTAAAATCCAAGAATTCCCACGCCGCCGCTTTTTATAAGGAGGTAAAAATGAAAAAAATAAAAACTATAGAAGCTATAGAAGCTGCCCGGCTCATAAAGGCAATGTGCAGCAAGCGGAAACGCTGCAAAGGTTGCATCTTTCACGATACTAAAACCGTTTCGCCTTGCAAATTGACAATTTTTCCCGATATATGGGAGGTTGATTAAATGATTAACAAAGAACAAATCAGACGTATGTTGGATATTGCAGACCTTAAAACATCGGCACGGCTGATGTTACTTGTTGTCGAGATTGTAGAACTGCAGGCGGACTTAAAAGCGTTAGAGTCGCTTGTACAGATGCAGTATGATAGTCACGCAGTAGATGCTGCTAAAAATCATGTACGGCAACAGCCTGAATACATGGAGATTAATAACGAGTTAAAGAAAGCTACAGAAGCTGTAACAAAGGCTATGAGCGATCCAGAAGCACGTTTGAGAGCAATGGTTGAAGCTAAAATGCGTGGAGATATATAATTTGGAGTAAACGAATGGAGTTTGGGTAAGGAGGTACAGCAGTGAATGACGAAAAACTAATCGTCCTGCTTTACGCGTTCCGCTACGCAGTACACAGAATTCCTACGCAGAGTTTGGCAGCTATCCAAGGCGAACTGGTGACAAATCTTCACCGCTTCCCGGATTGGATGCTGGCACAAATGGAACGTGACCTTGAATGGAACTTTGAGTTGATGGAAACTCATCACAGAGGCGAGGATGGCACGGTCAGCCTTGATGATGACTGCGAATTTCAGCGGCCTATATTGGAGGCAATCAAACAGGAAAGGGAAGCGAGAAAATGAAATTTTTAGTAACCTGGAAGAGTATTGCTTCCCCCGATATGGACCTGCAAACCTGCGTTGAGGCTGATAACGCTGATGCAGCGCAGGCTAAGGCAGAGGCGGAAGCACCGGATGAATTTCAAAATGTCTATTATGTTGACTATGTACAGGAGGTAGAATAATGGATTTTGTAGATTTTGTTTGCGAGCAGCTGGATGAATTAAAGGAGCAGTTTTGGGAGAAGCACAAGCAGTATTCCAACAGCGACCCGTTAGCGAATTTTCGCCGCGGCGCGATGCTGAACGGCCGTGGTAATAACTATGCTGCTATGTATGAAGAAGCAAAAGCATACGCTGCTAAGCATATCGCTCATGTTTATGCGCATGACATCGACGGCGTAAAGGTAGATGAGAGTTTGAAGGACATTGCTATTTATAGTTTGATTGAACTCTATATGCTTAAAGAGTGGGAGAAGGGACGCACGCAGAACGTGTGCGGAGAAGGCATCTGCAATGATAAGGAGGCAGAAGAGAATGAATAATATTATGTTGTTAGGCCGTTTAACTAAAGATCCGGAAGTCAGATATACCCAAAGCGGTGCTTGTGTTGCTCAGTTTACCTTAGCCGTTGACCGTCCTTATACCAAAGACGGCAGCCGTGAAGCGGACTTTATCCCTTGCGTAGCGCGGGGAAAGACTTCGGAAGCTGTTGGTAATTACGTGCATAAGGGACAACGTCTGTTGGTGGAAGGTCGTCTGCAAATCCGCAACTACGATGCCAAAGACGGAAGCAAGCGCTGGGTAACTGAAGTAATCGTCAATCATGCTGAGTTTATCGAGCGCAGAGAACAGCACGGCACCCAGGGAGAACCGCAGGGCATGGAGAGTTTCGGGCAACAGGTTCCGTTTAATGAGGAGATACCGTTCTAATGGCGTGGGGAAAGTATCATAATCGGAAAGTGGTTATCGACGGTATAACCTTTGACAGCCAGCGGGAAGGCGACTATTACTGCGAGCTGAAGATGTTAAGAATGGCGGGAGAAGTCATAGACTTTGAACGGCAGGTGGCGTTTGAGCTTCAGCCGAAATTTAAGCACTCCGGAAAGACGGAGAGAGCCATTAAATACATCGCTGATTTTGTCGTCAAGTATAAGGACGGCCGCACCGTTGTTGTTGATGTGAAAGGCGATAAGACCGACGTATATCGTATCAAACGGAAGATGCTTTTATACAAGCATCCGGACATGATTTTTGAAGAGGTATAGCAATGATTAATGTTAAGAGAATGATTGAATTCTGCTGGCAGCACGAAGAAGATATTCGGCGTGCGATAGCTGAGAAGCGCTTAGACAACGGCGGAGTAGTCACCGGCGGCGGTGGGCATTGCCGAGTCAGCGATCCTACGGCCCAGAAGGCGATACATAACGTATCTGACGTGCCGTGTGTAGAAGTGGAGTATGGCGCATATATCAATGATATGCGTAATGTGATGACCATTAAGCGGCCGTTACAATGGCTTAAAGCCGCTTATTGGACGAAAGAGCATTATACAGATAAGCCGCAGGGCGAGTTAATTAAGCTCAAATACAGCGAGAGCCTGCTCAGAAATGACATTGTAGAGATAATGGGCATCAGCCAGGCAACCTATTATGTGATGTTGAGTGATATATTTACATACGCCGAAGGCCTAGCGGCAGGGCTAAAACTGACACCACCGAAGCGGTGAAGATAGCGGGGAGAAATCTCCGCTATTTTTTGTTGCTTATTGGACACCAACATGGTACAATAAAGGAAAAAAGGGGGAAAGATTATGAGCGAAACAAGAATCCTACGTTGCCTTATAAACAAGGCAGGCGGTAACTCCGGGGCTGGCAGCAAGACGTATAGAACTACGCTGCCTGCTACGTGGATGAAGGAGTTAGGAGTCAGCGAAGCAGACAGAGAGCTGGAGCTGACGTTTGACGGCGAGAAAATTGTCATAAAAAAATTTTAAAAAACGCTTGACTATTGGACACCAATAGCGTACAATAGAGTCAACAAAGCAAAGGAGGTCAACGAAAATGAAAATATTTTACATCGAAAGGCATAATATCGCCGACGGAAGGCTGGACGGCTTCTGGACGGAAGAGAGCGCGACTGCCGAGAACGTTTACAATAATTTCTACGACGAAGGGGATGACGCCCAAGGCGTGTATGAACCTTGGATAGCTGAAATCACCGAGGACGAATTTAAAAAATTTCCTTGCATTTTCCCAAAAGAATGGGCATACGGCGGGGAAGCCGAATAAAAGGAGGAAGCATCATGGAAACGAAAATACTCTATAGCTTGAAAAGAAACTCTATCTGGTTGCCGCGTCGCAGCCACGGCAAGGACTACCGCGAATACCATCCGGGTGTTAGCCTGGAAGCGCAGGACGATTGCGACCCCGTCGCGACGATGAAGAGGACGAATGGGAGTTTTTAGAAGGAAGCAACTATTACTCCCGTGAAGCAGAGAACACCCCGGCGAGCGACAGAAGCAAAGCGAATCTGTAAAAAAAATTCTAGAATTGACGCAGGATATTATACGTAGTATAATAAATAGTGAAGAATTATAAAAAAGACATCGGGTAAAAAACTCGGTGTCTTTTTGCTTTGTTCATATAATTTTCACCCTCTTTTCTCATATTCAGTCGGCAGCCTATCACTGCCGACAAGCTAATCAACGTCGCTGTAACAGGCGGCGTTTTTTATTTGGTGACCGCAGGGACAGCGGGCCAACATCCTGCCAACGGCAACCCTCCTACGTTGGCAGGATACCAACAGCAAAGGACGTGTCATTATGGGCAGATTTGGACTTAAGATTAATAAATTGATGCAGGCTTTAGAGAGTCAAGGCGAAATTTATATGCTAGATCGTCGGCAGGTGTGGTCGGATAAACTGCATAAAAAGGTGCAGTCGCTGACGCTATCCAAGAGCGTGCCGACCGAAGAATACAACGCGAACAATCCTAAGCCGAAATCTACGCAGCATGAACGAGTTAAGGTGGTGGAGCTGACCACGTTTAGCGAGGTCGAGATAGTGTTGGCGCTGGCGGCTAAATGGAAGCAGGTGACCAGAAATGGCAGACGAATCAAGAGCAACACCTGCTGAGCTGACGCAGAAGCAGAAAAAATTTGCCGACTACCTTATAAAACTAGGGAGAGATAGAGCAACGGAAGCGGCGAAATTAGCAGGATATAGCGAGAAGAGCGCACGACAAAGCGGCTATGCGAATATGCAGAAAGCGTCAGTTAAGGCTTATATAGAGGAGCGGTTAAAGACAGCCGCAGAGCCGAGAGAGAGAGCAGAAGCAGAGCGAAAGCTTGTAGCTGACGGCGACGAGGTTCTTCAATTTCTCACTGCAACAATGCGCGGCGAGGTTAAAGACCAGTTCGGCCTTGATGCTCAGCTAAAGGATAGGCTGGCGGCCGCTAAAGAGCTGCAAAGAATTATCGACGTTGCTAAGAAGTCGGACGATGGCGGAAGCGAGGGCGGAGCGCTTATCATTCAGCCCGTCTACGGAGCACCGGAGGTTGACGACGATGGATAATGTTCGAAAGCTATATTTTAATCCGGTATTCCGCAAGGTTAATGAGAGCAGGAAACGCTATGTACTGCTTAAAGGTTCTGCCGGCAGCGGCAAGAGTGTAGACCTTGCTAACGACTACATTCTTAAGTTGAGCAGCCCGGAATACAAGGGCGCTAACCTTTTGTGCGTCCGTAAGATTGATGAGTCCAATCGAGACAGCACTTTTGCAGAGCTTAAAACAGCGATATTCCGTATCTTCGGTAGCGCGTGGGAGAAGCACTGGAGCGTGCGCGAGTCTCCGCTACGTCTTGAATGCAAGGATACAGGCAACACTGTTATCTTTCGCGGCATGAAGGACGACAAGCAGCGCGAGAAGGTTAAATCTATCACGTCTGATAAAGGTAAGCTTACGTGGATATGGGTGGAAGAAGCGACTGAACTGACGGAAGAAGATTGGGATATTCTCGACGACCGTTTGCGCGGCAAGCTGGATAATCCGAAACTTTATTATCAGATGCGAGGGAGCTTTAACCCGGTGAGTAGCACGCATTGGATTAAAGGCAAGTTCTTTGATACTCCCGACCCGAATGTGCTGGCGCATTCTTCTACGTTCCTAGACAATCTCTTTGTTGACGAGCAATACAAAATGCGCATGGAGCGCCGCAGAGAACGCGACCCGGAAGGCTATCGCGTTTACGCTATGGGTGATTGGGGGCTATTGGGTGGACAGTATTTCAATAACTGGTCGGAACCACTTCATGTTATTAAGCCGTTCAAAATCCCAGACGGCTGGCTACGGTTCCGGTCTATGGACTGGGGCAGCTACCATCCGTATTCTTGCCATTGGTACGCCGTGGATTATGACGGCGTTATGTACGTCTATCGTGAGCTTTACGGCTACGGCGGCAAGGCGAATGTAGGCACTAAAGAGCCTAGCACCATCGTTGCGCAGCGTATAGCCGATGCTGAGAGCAGCGACAAGCGTTTAATCCAGTACGGCGTGTTAGACAACGCGTGCTGGGGCAGGCAGGACATGGGAGCACCGAGTATAGCAGAAGAAATAAACAGAGTGCTGATGAACAATGGATGCACGTTGTTCGCCCCTTCTGTCAAAGGCAGAGAGCAAGTTGGCGAAGAAATCCGTCTGCGTCTGCAAGGCTGGGAAGATAAAGAAGGCAAACGGCATCCCGGTATAAAGATATTCAACACGTGTTTTCATCTGATCCGCACGCTGCCAGAGATAACGCATGATAAGAATCAGCCGGAGAAGTACGACACGAACGGAGAAGATCATTGCGTCGACGATGTTGGCTATGCCTGTATGAGCCGCCCGTGGAAGCCTACCGCGCCGCAAAAGCAAGGCAAGCGTCGTGACGGCTGGAAGTTTGATTATAGTAACGAGAGCAACAGCAGAAGAAGCTTTATGGGAGTATAGAATGATTAGATTTGAGCTTAACATGACTCCAAACGATATAGAGTTAAAGGTAACAGGACACGATGAGGAGCACAGCAAGGAGTTCCACGCGGTATGCGGCATGGTGAGCGCTGTGTCGCAGTCATGTGTGTACGGCATTGTACACTTCTGCGATGATTACGAGCTGGCAGAGTATGAGCCTGGACGAATTAAAGTCAAGGTCAAGAACCTGCCGACGGCGAGAGCGCTGTGCTTATCGTGTTTGGCAGGGCTTAACGCCATTAAGCAGCAGTTTCCACGCGATTTTGAGGGGTGAGAGATATGTTAGATGATTTTCAATACGCCAAGTCAGAGGATAACTCAACAACCTTTGTCGCTGAGAACAGTAAGCTGCTGAGGTATAAGCGGTGGTTCAAGGAAGCCGTGGAAGCGCAGCAGAAGTGGCGCAACGTGGCGAGAGAGGATAGAGAGTTTTATTCCGGCAAACAATGGGCGGACGACGATAAGAAAACGCTTGAAGATGCTAAGCGTCCTGCGATTACAATTAACCGCATAAAGCCGCTAATCAATGTGTTAAGCGGCTATCAACGTCTTAACCGCTATGATATTGACTTCCTGCCACGCACAAACGATGATGATGAGCAGGCACAACTTCGCAAAGGCGTTACGAAGTACATCATGGACCGCAGCCATTATAACTACGAAGAGAGCGACGTCTTTAATGACGGCGTTGTTACCGGTATTGGTTGGTTCGAGGTAGGATATAAATTCGATTGGCTGGCGCAGGACGGTGACGCGTTTATCCGACGTGTATCGCCTTTTGACATTTACGCCGACCCGGAGAGCCGCGACAAGCATATGCGTGACATGAAATATGTTATCCGCGCCCGGTGGGTAGATAAAGACGAGCTAGCCGCCAAATATCCGCAGCAGGCAGATGAGATTAACGCTCAGACCGCCGCATATATGACAGAAGAAACAGAGAATGATAAGAAATATAATGAATTATGGTACTCCCACGAAACGAAGAAGATTCGATTCGCTGAATGCTGGTACAAAAAAGCCGTTCAGAAGCAGCTATTTATCCTAAAGAGCGGCGAATTGGTGGAGCAAGTTACCGAAGATATGATTGCTTTAGGCATGATTCTTCGGCAGCAGACAGTGACTACTACCGAGATTCGTATGTTAGCCTTCTTTGACAACGTTGTCTTAGAGGATATTCAATCGCCATACAAGCATGGATTTATCCCATTCGTTCCCTTTATTTGTTACTACCAGGGCGAGGATGATATTCCTTCCGGCGTTGTACGTGATTTGAAAGACCCGCAACGCGAAATAAACAAGCGCCGCAGTCAAGAGCTGCATATCCTTAACACGCAGTCTAACGGCGGCTGGATTTCAGAAGAGGGCGCAATGTCACCGCAGCAGGAAGCATCATTTAAGAGGAATGCTTCTACACCTGGAGCATTGCTTAAAGTAAACCCCGGCGCGTTATCCATGCAGAAATTGCAACGACTAGAACCGCAAGCGCCCCCGTCTAACATCATTAATGCGTCGCAGGAAGCGATGAACGAAATGCCTAGCATCAGCGGTATCAATGAAGCTTTAATGGGTACTGACATTAGCAATTCACAGTCTGGCCGTGCTATTGAGCTGAAGCAGAAGCAGGCTATTACTCATATCGCAGGACTGTTTGACAACCTGCGTATGGCTAAAGAGCTGATTGTAGATATGTTATGGGGCAGACGTGGCGCGCCTGGCATCGTTCCTCAATTCTACACGGAGCAGAAGACGTTTAGAATTGTAGGGGAGAACGGCGAACCGCAGATGGTTACTGTTAACCAACAAGTTCAGCAACAGCAGATAAACCCACAAACAGGCACGATTCAGACGATTACCAAGACGCTTAACGACTTATCCGTGGGCGAATTTGATATAGTAATTGCTGATACACCTGCTACATCGACACAGCGCACGGCTCAATTCTGGAGTTTAGTAGATGCTTGCGGCAAGTTGGGCATTCAAGGCAACATGATCATGGATATACTGATTGATTTATCAGATATTCCGCAGAAAGCAGAAATCAAACGCCGACTGAAGAGCCAGCAGGAAGAACAGGCACAGGCACAGCAACAGCAGATGCAGGCTCAAATGGAGCTGGAGAAGCAGAAGCGACTATCTCGCAGCATCGCTTACAAAGACCTGCAATTACCTTTGCAGCTGCAACTTGCGGCGCAGGCAGGTATTTTACCGCAGCAGTACGCCGACGCGTTCCTGCAATGGAGCATCCAGCAAATGGCTCAGAGTATGGGCATGGGCGGTATGCCTAATATGGCACAGCAAGGCGTTATGCCACAGCAATTACCGCAACAAATACCGCAACAGCCTACACAGGCGGCGCAGTCACCATTGACGCAAGCCGCTGTTAATGGATTGGTTGAAGCAAACAAGCCAGTATTATAGGAGGTATAACAATGGTAGCAGTAAGAAAGAAAAACGAAGAAGAGCAGGAGCTTTTGGATGCAGGCGTATCAGCGCTTTCGGTCAATGCATCCCCTTACGAACGTCATACATTTATGATGTTGGAACGGTCCCAAGCCGCAGACAAGGCTATGAAGAAGCTTGACCAGGCTTTGATTGACAAAGCATTAACACTGCTTGAAGCTAGCGGTGATGGTGCAGGTGACTTAAAAATTAAACAGATTGAAAAAGCGATTGAGATTTACAAGGCGTTACAAGTTTTGTAATCACAATCGCTTTTCTTATATTCGTGCCGCCGACGATACGGGCGCATTTAGCCGACGGGCGTAAAACGTAAAGGAGTAATTGATATGTTGTTTACTTTTAACTTCCAGATGTTTAATGACGATATTCCCGGTATTGATGCTGACGTTTTGGAGCAATTCAAGGACGAGCTGCCGCAGGAAGAGCCTGCGGAGCAAGAAGAACAGCAAGAGGAAGCTCACGCTGACCATCACAGCGACAACAAAGATGTAGAGCCGACCGAACAACAGACTGAGGAAGAAGAGAAAGTTCCCGAGGGGTCTAATGTTCCATATAACCGATTCAAAGGCGTAAACGAGCGCATGAAGGCCGCAGAAGCGCGTCAACGCGAGTTAGAAGCAGAGCTGGCTAAGTATAAGAACGCCGCCGCACCGCAGCAAGAACAGCAGGAATCCCCTGCACCTGCTGAACCGCCGCAGGCAGTAGGCGATTTTACTGTAGAGCAGATTAAGCTTATGACCGCAGAAGCACGCCGCAGAGCCGCCAAACAGCTCAATTTGTCCGAAGAAGATGTTGAGAACATTGAGTATAGCGACGACCCGAGCATTAAAGACTCTTACGACGCTTTGACTACTCAATATATGGGCGAGGTTAGAAAAGAAGTTACTGGTTATGTGCAGAAACAGCGTGCATACATTGCTGATGTACAGTCAACTACCGCCGAATACAAGAGCCGTTGCGAGAAGTTTCTTGCGGACCCGGAGTATGAGGCGAAGTGGGATAAGGTATGCAAGGCAGCACAGAGCCGTGGACAACGCTTTCTTATGGCAGCTCAAGGAGCTATCGACCGTTTAGATCAGGGAAAAGGAACATCACAAGACTACTTCTTTGTCAAAGACTTTATGGACACAGTTCTGGGTGACGGCTGGGGCGCAGAGAATACTCCTGCCAAGCCGAAAACAAACAAAAAAATTCAAGAAGCGGCAAAACTTCCGACCGCTCCCGAAGTGGGCGGCAGCACTAAAGGCGATATTGTATGGGATACACCAACAATTACCGACTACATCAATAGCGGCAGAATGGACGAAATCCCACCAAATGTGTTAAAGCGCATTATGGGCCAGCAAATCGCTCCCGGTGATTATGAGGAATAAAGTCCGCGGAAAGGACTAATAAATGAAATTCGAGTTTTATTTGCAGATGTTTGCCGACACTAAAGTTCCGGCAAACCTTGTAAAGAAAGTATGGGCAGCGCAACTTTGGAAAGAAGCACAGCGCGACAACTTCTTTGCTAAATTCACCGGTACTTCTACCGATTCTATCATTCAAAAGGTTACTCAACTGTCTAAAGAGAAGGGCGACCAAATTACTATCCCGTTGATGATGCGTCTTACCGGCGACCCGATTATGGGCGATGCAATGTTGGAAGGTAATGAAGAAGCACTGCAATTCTACGATTACAGTGTAACCATTAACCAATTCCGCCATGCTGTACGCTTAGAGGGTGCTATGGAAGAGCAGAAAACTATTCTTGACCTGCGTACCGCAGCGAAAGACGGCTTGAAAACCTGGCTGACTGAGTACATCGAGAACCAAATCGTGAAAGCGTTGACTGCTTCTCCGACTACTAGCCATGCTATGTATGCAGGTTCTAACACTGCGGAAGGTACTATCACCGCAACTGACCTGCTGACCACCGACCTTATCTCTGCGGCGGCACGTAAAGCGAAAACTATGTCTCCTAAGATTCGCCGCCCGAAGGTTAACGGCAAGGAATACTACATTCTGTTGGTTGACCCGTACCAAGCACGTGACTTGAAGAAAGACACGAAATGGCTGCAAGCTCAATATAACTGTGCTGAGCGTGGCATTGAGAACCCGTTGTTCAGCGGTATGCTGGGCGTATGGGACGGCGTAGTACTGCATGAGTACGAAAACCTGCAGCGTACTCAGACTGGCGCTTCTAAAGCTATGGTTGGCCATGCTTTGCTGTTAGGCTGCCAAGCTGGCGTGCAGGCTATCGGTAAAGAGCCGTTCTGGAAAGAGAAATCTTTCGACTACGAAAACAAGGTTGGCTTTGCAGTCGGCGGTATTATGGGCTTTGGCAAGTCTAAATTCAACGAAAAAGACTTTGGCGTTGTACAAATTATCACTTCTTCTGCAAATGACTAATCGCATAAGGGCGGGGATACATTCCCTGCCCTTTTTTGTTCTTTATGGAGTTTAAATTATGATTGAGATTAAATCATTAATCGCAAGACTGCGACGAACGATGAAGGATGAGGACGAGAACAGTTTTACTGATGAAGAGTTATTGGACTACATCAGCGACGGCGTAGCGTTTATCAGACGTATCATTCTGCCGGTCAATCCCGAATTTATCGCTACTACTTTAGCTAGTGGCACGTTAGACAAGGGACAGAACGAAGTTAAACTGTCTAGCAGCATCCAACAGCTAGTCGACGTGCGTGTCAATGGGAAAAAGGTGCGCATGACAAACATTAATGCTATTGACGATTCTAAACACATCGGGCACATAGACTGCTATTGTCTGTTAAACAGAAGCAAGATACTGTTCTTCCCTTTACCGGAAGAGCCTTGCACATATGAGGTTATAGGCATAAAGCAACAGCCGGAGCTGACGTTGGCAGACTCTACGCCATATAATAATGACTTTGACACAGCTATCTTTGAATATGCTGCCGTCCGTGCAGGCATGGGCGATATGTTCCAAATGTCGCAGGAGATGCAGATAATGACAAATGTAGCAGAGCAGGTGGAGAACCTTATCAGATGTACTAATGATAGCGAGGACAACTTTGTAAGAGGGTATTACTGATGGACGTTGATAAGCTCATACAACATATACCAAACAACGTAAGCGGTGATGGCAAGCCTTTTGTAGCAGCACTGAAAAAAGCGTTAATAAAGTACAAAGAAGATCTAAACAAAAAGATTGACGATAACACATCGAGTGCAGGCGAAAAACCCGGACACGTCAGCAGCGTACAGTTATTGGAGCTACATTCAATCAATGACGGCGTTCGTATCAACTCTATACAGGTGTCATGGGTAAAGACTACTGTAACCAACTATGCTAAAGCTGAGGTATGGTTTCGCACGGCTACGGATAAGGCGTGGGAGAAAGCAGGAGAGAGCAGCGGTACACAGTTTGTTTATAGCGGTGCTACAACAGGCTTGACCTACTATATCAAGGTAGTAGCGGTAAACACCAAGGGAAATACGGCAGACTTTGACACAGCTCCGCAAGCTAGTATCAAAATCCAAGGCAGTCAGTATATCCCTAATCCACCGACGCAGTTTGTGCTGACATGGGACGAGAAAGGCCCGTTATGGAAATGGCTGTTTGAGCCTAACGAATACATAGACTTTTTCGAATTGAGGTTAGACCAGAATCCCGGTGTTTGGAATGACAAGAGATTAGACAGCACACGAGAAACGTGGAGCAGAGCTAATCCCGGTGTCAGAAGCGGTACGGCGTATCTGTACATCCGTAACATCTTCGGGGAATATAGCGAACCCGCAGTCCATGAGTTCAGCAAAGCATTACCGCAGAAGCCGACTGCCCCGCAGTTAACAAGTACGATTGACGGCGTTCGTATTAAAATGCAAGGCTTGCCGCTAGGTTCAACAGGCTACAAGATTCACATCAAGACTAAGGATAGTACAGAAACCGTTGAGGATGATTTCTATACCGTCAACAGCGAGTATATCTATTTCTTTTTCATCGGACATATCACAGTCAAATACTGCTTTGTCGACCCGCTAGGTGACGGCGAATGGAGTGATACGAGCGAAGCGGACTGCAAAGCTGGCATTGATATAGGCCAAGTACCGACCATTGACTACACCAAATTTGATAAATTTACGCAGGATGCTATCGACAAGGCTAACAATCAGCCTAGCATCAACGATGATTTAAAGAAACTGATTGACGCTAATACGAATGGCATACATCAGAATGAGGACTCTATCACAAGCGTGGTTAAGCGTGTAGATACTGCCGAGGGTACATTGAAAACCCAAGGCACAGCCATTCAGCAGAACGCCAACAGCATATCTACAATCGCTATTGATGTTCAAGGTAATACTTCTGCCATCGAGCAGAACGCCAAGAGCATTACCGCTATTGTAGAGGATGTGAAAGGCAACAAAGCGTCTATCCAAGCCAACGCCGATAACATTACAAGCATCGTTACAAAGGTTGATAAGCAAGGCTCAGCGATTGTACAGAACGCTAACAGCATTACAAGCGTAGTTACAGAGCTAAACAAAAAACCTGCCGACTGCAATTACTCATCTATCAACCAACTTCAAGACGATATTCTTCTGTGCGTAAAAAAAGACGGCGTTATCAATGCTATCAACGTGTCGACCGAAGGCATTGTAATCGACGGCAACAAGGTGCATATCACAGGCGATACAGTGTTTGATAACAATGTTATCGTAGGCGGCATGATAGCCGCTGACAGTATCGCGCTGGAGCACTTAAAAGCTAACTCCGTATCGTCTGCAAAGATACAGGCTAACGCTATCACGTCTACCAAAATCGGAGCAGGAGCGGTAACTGCTGACAAAATCGAAGCAGGTGCCATTACGGCAGAGAAACTTGCTGCTGACAGCGTAACTTCTGATGCTATACAGGCAGGAAGTGTTATCGGTGATAAGATAGCGGCGAATACTATAACTTCTAGCAAAATCGCTTCTAATGCGGTTACTTCTTTTCAGATTCAAGCAGGAGCGGTGACGGCGGATAAGATTGCCGCCAATGCGGTAACAGCAGGAAAGCTAGATGTTGACACCTTATCCGCTATCACCGCCAAAATCGGCGAGCTGAAAACGGCGGATACAGGAGCAAGAATGGTATTAAAAGACAATTTGATACTTGTTTATTACGAAAGTGGCAAGTTGGCGGTAAGACTGGGGGTGTGGTAAATTGAATTTGTATGTATATATAATGATTGCATTAATAGCATTTGCTATAGCACTTGCGCTTTGGAACCGAAAGAAGAAAAAAGAGGAAACTGATATGCCAGTAGGAATAGAAGTATACAACCAAGAGGGTAAAACAATATTTTCCACGGACATGACATTTTGCCGCATTTTGGGAATGTTTGAAGTAGACGGAACAGATTCTAGTATCACTGACGCAAATATAGCCAATCGAGATATATTTGTTGTAGTGGCTGAATGTGAGAAAGCGGAAAATGCGTGTAGCAAATTACCAGTGTTTACCTTTGACGGAAATACTATTTCGTGGGTTTATACATCCACCAATTACAACATAGCCAATGTTGTTTTTAAAGGAAAATATTATTACGGTGTTATGGGGGCGAAACTATGAGTGCCGATTTCAATGTTTATACAGAAGATGGTAAAGAGTTGTTGCCGACACACGAGCAAGCTCCTATTCATTTGACGAGAAAATTAACTTTATTAAGTGAAGGCGTTACTAAAGATTGGGCTGCGGATAGTGGAGCGTTGGGCGTTTCGGTTGCATTAAACGAGGGAGAATTGTTTGGAGCAATCGCAAACAATGGTAAAAGCACAGATTTAACAGTAGCTTTTTCTTTTACACAAAGCAGCGACCATTTTAGCTTTTTTTTGTTGAATGCCTTAGATTACGATGAAGAAAACGAAACATTCACAATCAACCAAACACTTATAGATGCTTTAGAGATTTATATATTTGGCGTGGATGATATAAAGGCATTGGAAAGTGGTACCGGGCTGGAAGTTTATTCCGAAGAAGGAAAGGTGTTGTTCTCAAGCAATTATCCCCCAATGAACGCACTAGGCAAATACGAGGGAAGCTATTGGGGAAAATACACGCAGCCACAAGGAAAGACTGAACAATTTACCTTTGAAAACAGAGAAAAAATTGCTGTCATATGTACTTGCGGCATTCAGTGTCACACTTATATTTACCAAAATCAAGGGAACGGCAACGGAAGCACTTACATGACTATGAGTACCGCTAAGTTTACCGCTGCTAACAAAGTCACATTGGGAGATACACAGTTCTTTTTTGGTAGCTTTTTTGACCCGGACGGCGTTTTCGCAAACAGTAAACCTTTCTTTTGGCAACGTGCGTGGCGGTATTTGTTGATTGACGCAACTAATTATTAGGCGGCGAGGTGAAACAATGCAGATTGAATTTGAAATTGACGGTATGCGTCTGACGAGAACGTCGGACGCTTATGTAACAGAGGGAAGCAAGAATTTCGTGCAGTTGCTGTTTACCTTTTCTGACGATTGGGACGGTATCGACAAATATGCACTGTTTGCGAGGGACAACAAAACCTATGAGGTTGCTATTGTAGACGGCAAATGTATCGTTCCCTACGAATGTGCGAGAACATCGGGACAGTTCCAGCTTACAGTAGTAGGCAAGGAAACCGCAGGAGATGTTATTGCAACCACGAGTGATAAGGCGGTGCGGGTCAGTAGCAACGAGTTTGAAGAAAACCCAACAGGTTCAGAAACAAGACTGACTAACACGTTCCTTGTCGATACGTTGGCAAAGGTAAAAGAGTACGCAGATAAGGCAGAGAACGCAGGTATAGAGGTAGACAAGGCTGTTGAGAGCGCACAGAACGCCGCTGCGAGCGAGAAGAACGCCAAAGGGTACGCTGATAAGGCCAAGGAGTACAGCGAGAACGTAAACGTCTTTATTCCGTCCGTAGATGCTGACGGCGTAATGACATGGACGAACAAAGCTGGTCTTGCAAATCCTGCCCCGGTAAACGTCAAAGGCGAGCGTGGCGAAAAGGGCGAACAAGGCGTTAAGGGCGATACAGGTGCTAGAGGTGAACGTGGTGAGCAAGGGCCGCAAGGCTTGCAAGGTCTGCGCGGCGAAAAAGGTGACAAGGGCGATGCTTTTAAATACACCGACTTCACTGCGGCACAGCTTGCCGCTTTAAAAGGCCCTAAAGGCGATACAGGTTCGCAAGGCCCACGAGGTGAGCAAGGGCCTAAAGGTGACACAGGTTTACAAGGCCCACAGGGCGAACGTGGTCTGCGTGGCTTGCAAGGTGCAACAGGAGCGACAGGCCCGCAAGGCGAGAGAGGCCCACAGGGAGCAACAGGCCCGCAAGGCCCGAAGGGCGATAAAGGCGAACAGGGTACAGGCATTACAATCAAAGGCAGATATGATTCGTTGTCTGCTTTAATGGCTGCACATCCAAAAGGCAACGAGGGCGATGCTTACATGGTTGGCGTTAACCTCTATGCGTGGTCTGGCACAGAATGGGTGGACTGCGGCAACATCCAAGGCCCTAAAGGTGATAAGGGCGATACAGGCCCACAAGGTTTACGTGGTGTCCAAGGCGAGAAGGGTGCAACAGGCGAAAGAGGTGCAACAGGCCCACAGGGAGCTAAAGGCGACAAGGGCGACGCTTTTACTTATGCCGACTTCACGCAGGAGCAGTTAGCCGCACTGAAAGGCCCGAAGGGTGATACTGGCGCTAAAGGTGATACAGGCGAGCGAGGACCGCAAGGTCTGCAAGGCCCTAAAGGTAATGACGGCGCAGTAGGCACAGCCGCTACAATCAAGATTGGTACTGTCAGCACAGGCAGTGCTGGTTCGGCGGTGTCTGTTACCAACAGCGGCACAGCATCAGAAGTTATTTTAAATTTCGTAATCCCCAAAGGCGATAAAGGCGACCAAGGGCAACAGGGCGAACAAGGTTTGCAAGGCATCCAAGGCCCACAAGGTATCCAAGGTGCAACAGGTGCAGCAGGTACGGCAGCTACAATTAAAGTAGGCACTGTTACCACGGGTGCGGCAGGAACAGCGGCAACAGTTACCAACAGCGGTACTGCATCGGCGGCGGTGCTTAATTTTACTATTCCGCAAGGTGCGAAAGGTGAGAAGGGTGAGAAGGGTGAACAGGGCAGCGGTGCAACAGGTAATTACCTGCCGTTAACAGGTGGCACCGTAACAGGCGGCATCACAGCGACTAATTTCCAGACTGGTACAGCGACAGCAAACTATTTTCAGTGCCGCAAATTCCGCGGCGAGGGCGACGCTAACTCTTACTATCATGCTATAGATTTTGGCTATTCTGGTCATGATAGCGTGGATTTCTATGAGTATGACCCGAGCTGGAACTTTTATAAATGCCTAACAGGTACAAAATCTGGAGCGGTTTTAATCGGCAACATCAACGGCAACGGCTGGAACGGCGGGGCACGGCTGAGTGGCGCACCGACCGCACCTACTGCGGCAGTTGGCACGAACACTACTCAGATAGCGACAACGGAGTTTGTACAGTCAGCTATTCCTACAAACGTATCATCATTTACTAATGACGCAGGCTATCTGACACAGCATCAGTCGCTTGACGGCTATGTCAAGAGCGTAAATAACACTAAACCCGATTCAAATGGTAACGTAACCATTACTGTTAGTGGTGGAGGTGGGGTAAGTACATCTACACAGAATGTGTGGACAGCTCAGCAGTCGTTTAATTTAGCCTTGTTGGGTGTAGAAAAATATACAACTGCTTATGCTAATGGAAATTCTGTAAAACCTTCTAGCGTTACGGCTGTGTACAATGCAACAGGTAGTTTTACTTTAGATTTAGCAAACTTCTCACATCTATTAAGCACAGGACAATCATTAGTCTTTACTGCATATATCAAAGCTAATGCTGATTATCCTCTAACTATAACTAATGGTGGCACACTAAAATACACAGGTAACTCATCTGATTTAGCTATTACGAGTGCAGGTTTATTACTTAATATCTTTATAACATTAGATAATAGCGGTAACAAAACAAGCATCGTACAAGCATCTAAGTTATCATAGAGGTGATGTAATATGGGACTTAATCGTCTATTTATGTTCAAACGTGCTGAGGGCGGTGGTGCGGTTGATGAGAATGTGTTTATTATGACTATGGGGACTAAAAGTGGTCAGTATGGATATAATACCAACACTGGTTACTATGGTGAAGTTACAGGCAATGTTACACATGATGGCAGAGCCGTTACGCTTGTTATACTGTCTTATTATGGGGGATGGTTAGATATAGCCTTTAAGGAAGAAGGTGTGACGAGTGGCAGTCGCAATATCAGCCTTAACATCACTCCGCTTGAAACAGGTGTAACTGTTAATTTGACAGTAGGCAAAATATCGTGGCAAGGTACTGCAACAGGCTTTTACACCTATGTTCAGAAAGTGCCGTCAAGTATTTCTAGTATGTTTACTGCCGCCAACGTCGGTAAGAAATTTAAAGTCGAAATTGTATTTAACAAGGCGGTGATTTAATGAATACAACTTATACGTATAAAGAGCAGACCTACGAAAATTTATACGAGCTTTCGGAAGCACTAGGCAAGGACGGCGTTTTTATCCCTCTGTCGATTTCTGACGAAGCCTTAGCAGAATTAGGCGTAACCGTTACGCATGAGGAAGAGCCGATTGAAAACATAAAACAGCGCAAAATCTTGGAGTTGAAGCGTCAACGTGACGTTGCAGAGGTTGAACCAATCGAATACGACGGACATAGCTTTGACTATGACGATAAAGCGAGAGATAGAATTAACGCAGCTATCATTGCCTTATCGTTACAGGGCGAGGGCGCATCCATTGATTGGACTACGGCAGATAATCAAGATGTTAAAGTGACAGCTAATGACCTGCGCATGGTTATCGCTGCCGTGGCGGTGCGTAGTAATGCTTTGCACACAGCCTACCGTGCAGCGAAAGAAAAAGTAGAAGCGGCACAGAGCAAGGCAGATATTGAGAAGATTACAATGTAGGTGAGATTATGCCGATAGAAAGACAGGAACAGTTGACTGCTTTCAGTTTCAGCGACTACTCCGGCGGCGTTAATGTTGCACAGCCGCCGGAGCAAATCGCAGAGAATGAAGCAGAGCTGATACTTAACTATGAGTACGATTACAACAGGCTGAGGACGAGGGGCGGAACGTCTGCTCCGCTAGTCACGTTGGAAGGCGAAGACGTTATCGAAAGTTTCTTCTATGACGCGGCAACAGAAGCGTATATCCTTTTCTGCGAGGGAACAGAGAAGAAGAAAGGCAACGTATACATAACATATTTAAATGACACACCCAAACTCTTAGGAGTGCTGACAGGTGCAGACAGACCAATATGTTGCAAGTACGATAACTGCGTATATATCGCAAGCGGCGATAAGCTCCAATATTACGATTATGAGGAGCTTAAAACAATCGATAGTAGTAAACTATGCGACAACGTATTTGAACGCTTTGGCAGGCTTGTAGTGACGCACAGGGGCGATGATAATTTATACTACTCTGCGACAGGTGACGCAAAAAGCGAGAACGCATGGAAAGAGGACAGCAATGTAGATTCATCAAGTAAATGGTTAGAGGTCGGCTACAAGGACGATGGCGATATTATCACTTGCAAGCCAATGGCTAATGACTTGTTAGTATTCAAGACCAACGGCAGAATTTACAGTGTATCGAATGAATATCCTAGCTGGACAGTATCGCAGGTTGGTGAAAAAAGCTATGCGCAGGATATGCAGCGTTCTATTGAGATTGTCGGCAACAGTGTAGCGTTCATTACTGCGAATGGTATACGCAGCGTAGATACAGTACAGACATACGGCAACTTCACGATGAACGAAATAGGCTATAAGTTTAACAAACTGCTGACAGAAACAGTATACAAGCCTATGTGTTGGAACATCGTAAGCAAAAGACAGCTGGTGATTATTCCAGACGCAAGGAACAGGCAGAAAGTGTTTATCTACCAATACAACATGGATGCAGGTTTTGAGCTTGAATTTCCGTTTGCTGTTGATGATGTTGCGGAAACTTCTAACGGAGTTATCCTGCTGAGCGGCAATTCGTTATACCGTTGGAGCTTTGACTTGACAACAGACAACGGAAAGCCGATTGAAACGAAACTGATCACGCGCAAAGTCACAACGGAAGTTGCGTTTTACACACGAAAATACAACATTACTATTGAGGGCGAAGCAGGTGGAGTAGTCAATCTGACGGCAGGAAAACAGAGTTGGAAGCATCTGCTGAAGAAGTCGCACAAAATCAAATACTTGTATGATACTCTCAGCGAATTACAGCTTACACTGACTTCTAATAGTCATCACACTATCACTACAATCATCTTGTATAGCGTGGTGAAGTGATATGACGTTTGAAGAATGGGTAAAACTATACGAAAAAAAGTCGGGGGACAAGCATTACTGCCCGCCGTTCTACACTACACTGTTCGATGAAGAAAAAGGATTCGCACAGTATTGGGTAGCGGCAGACCATTCAGTGATGTACGTATATGAATGTTGCGGGGACGGCAAGTACTGGTACGATATTGGGGTGCGCGTTTGCAGGGAACATAATATACCGCGCATGGTTACTATCTGTACAAGACATATCTTGCCTTATTTACGATTACTGAAGTTTAAAATACAATCAAAAATTGTCCAACCGGAACGGCACAACGGTTACAAGATTGAGGGGCTTAACCATTTAGGGAAGCCCTTTTATTGTTGGCCTGCATGGTGGGACGAGGATAAACAATGTAATGCTTATTACGTTGTTAGCGAGGTTAACAAATGAAAAAGTTTTATTTTGACCTGCAAATGTTCAAAGGTAAGGGTGGCAGCACAACTACTTATACAATGTCCCCGGAGGAACGCCAGCTTTTAGTTAAGCAAATGGGGTATCTTGACGAGATTTATCCTAACATGATTCAGCTTAACAAGCGTGCCGGTGATATTTTGTGGAACAGTTTTGCTGATACGCAATATGATTTCAACACTGCCAATAAGAACGCGCAGCAGCAAATCAGCAATGCACAGCAAGGACTTGGCAACCTTGCCCAAGGACAGTTACCGCAGGCATACACAGACAATATGACACAGGCTATTCAGAGCGGCGTTCAGAACAGTGTAGGCAACTTGCTTAACACTATGGGCAACAACGGCGTTATCAACAGCAGTGTAACCAATCAAGGCATGAATGATATCAGTAAGAATGTAGCCAACACTATGGCTAATCAGTTTACAAATAATGTTCAGACCTTGGGCGGCTTGTACAATGACCAGATTAGCAATGCCGGGCAGGGAATTACTACTGCGGCAGGCGCACAGGATGCAGCTATCAACATTCCTAAACAGATGTGGCAGTTGTCCCTTGGCTTGGATTCTGCAAACTCCGGTACTCTTGGTAGTATCGCAGGCAAGTATGGCACAACTACGGTTAAGAACAATAGTGGCGGCTTAGGTTCGTTCCTTGGCGGTGCGGCTACTGGCTTAGCTGGCAATTCTGGTTTCTGGAATTATCTTGGCGGCGGTAAAAAATAAGGCGGTGAATATATATGGCAAGTAATTATATAGACCCCGCTTTTCAGATTGGCATGATGCTAGGCGACGCATACGGCAATATGTGGGCGGCAAATGCCAAAAAGCGGCAAGGTGCAAAAGCTGATGATATTATTGAGCAGATGCAGAACCAACGTGCAATTCAGCGTATTGCTGACGCTCGTAGAGCAGGCATAAGCGATGAGGATGCAGTGCAGGTTATAACCAACAAAATAGCACAGCAGGCAGGAGCACAGGGCGCAACGCAGGCAACAGGTATGGGACAATTCAACCAGCCAGGCATTGACTTTATGGGAATGGGCGCACAAATGGCAGAGCCGCAAGACCCGTATAAACTTAGCGTTCCCTCCCCGCTTGACCAATTAAAGGGCGCAGGTGGCAAGGAATATTCAATTAACAAGGCCTTGCAGGCAAATCAGAACGCATTAAATAAAGAAAAAGAAGCTCAAGCTGTACTTGCTAGCAACCCGACGGCACAGGCGGCGTATAATTGGAATCCCGACTACACCGAAGATAACGTGCGCAAGGCGTTGAGAAAAGCAGGACTTGCTAAAGATGTTATCGACGAGAAAGTCGGAGAAGTCAAAAGCGACATTGCAAAGAGAGCAGAAGCGGTTCTTCTCCCATCTATCCAAAAGAAGATGTTCTATGGCTATGACACCGTGGAGAAAGGCGAGGACGGCAATTTATATTCCGTTCACCATGATCCGGATGCAGTATCTTTTATGCAGGCTATGGCAGAACTTGAAACACTTAAACAGTATTCTCCCGATACTTATAAGACTTATGCAGGCCAGATTGTAGGCCCTCTGGCGTTGTATAACGAGAAAGTTGCTGATAAGAGGTTTGACAAGCAAGTTAAGGTTGCGCGTGAAAATGCTTTACAGAATCGTGCATGGAACTTAGAGGATAAGGCGCAGAATTTTAAAGAGCGAGTATATTTCGCTGGCTTGCCTAAAAATGGCAAATATAGCATTAGCACTGCTGATTACAAGGAAGCACAGAAACGTGCTGGCGAAATAGAAGCATATTATCAAGAGAACAAGGGCGCAAACCCGAATTTCAAACTTCCTCCTTCTATGCAAGAAGAATGGGAAGAATCACGAGCCATGATAAAGCAATACCGGCGTGAACGCATGGGTAAAGCTGGCAATGGGTCTGATAGCGATAAACAAGGCGTTGATTGGAATGATTGGAACTCTATTAATGCAGGTATTAACCAGGTGCTTAAAGACGGATATACCGCTAAAGATGTTTTAGAGCTGGCAGCAGAACACCTTGGCACTGACCATCCGTGGTATAAGATAATTGCTTCCAGTTTTGACCATGATGCTGCTAAACGCAAAAAAGAGGAAGAAGCGGCAGAAAAGCAAAAAAGAATTGACAAAATACTTCACCCGGGAACGAATGACGTTAATACAGTCGACGATACAATAGAGTCAATAGCTGAACTTGGTTCTGACATTGCTAATGGTAGACCGATTTGGAATATTGCACATAGGTAAATAAAAAAGAGGACAGCATTTAAACTGTCCTCTTTTAAAGCCTATTTATTTCAAAAATATATCCATCAAGGTTCCGACAACAAGCACAAAAGCTAAGGCGACAAAGATGTATAGAAAAATTAAAATGACTATAAATCTTACAATAATATATATGTTGTGAATAAATTCTCTCACAACAATCCCTCCTTTGCTTTTTCCGTTGTCTATATTATAGCATATTTTATTTGAAGGAGCATATTATGGCTGGAAAATTAAAAGACCTTTATGTGAAAAGAAATCAAAATCAATATCAACCATCAAGCGACAGTTGGGAAGCAAGAGCGGCAGAGTTGAACAATATGTCTGGGGGCGCAATGCCACAGGGAGAAACTGCTGGTAATGGTGCTTTTGGTTGGCTGAAAGATAGTTTAGACGCAGGCTTTTTTAGTACACTTGGTGGCACAGCTAGATTGGCTGGCGAATTTATGCCGTTTGGTAATGATACTTTTAATAGTTGGGCAGATAAGGCTGATGAAATAGCCAGACGTAACAGCCCTCAACCTGGACAAAACTTAGAAGGTGCAGACTACATTGCCAGCGCAGTAGGTAACGCACTTGGCTCTGGCGGCGCAAGCGCATTAGAAGCTGGCGTAGTCGCTGGAATAGGTAGTCTTTTAGGCGTAGGCGGGGTAGCAGGTGCGGCGCTTGGTGGAGCGTCTAAAGTTATTCCAGGCGTAGGCAAGGCAGTGCAGGCTGGCAAAACTTTATGGGGCAGCCCGATGGGCAAATATTTAGTAGCTAATGTAGCAGGTTCACCATTTGAAGCTGCTTCTGAATCTGGTAATCTTATCTCTGATATGCGTAAAGAGAATCAACAGGGCACTGCTAATTATTCTGATGAGGAAATCAGAGACGCAGCAATTCGCAGCGGCGCATTGAATCTCGCTTGGCTGACTGGTATGAATATGCTTGAAGCTGGTACTTTAGGTAAAATTACTGGCGCACTTGGTGGCGATATGGCAGCAAAGGGCGTTAAGAATATTGCTAAACGTGCGACACTTGGCGGATTGTCTAGCGGTATTGGCGAAGGTGCAGAAGAGTATGGACAGAATCTTATCGGCGATTATTCTAAACGTGGCAATACTGCTGATTTTAATTATGACGAAGCTTTAGAAGCTGCTAAGCTGGGTGCTATCGGTGGTGGCGTTCTTGGTGGTGTTGGTAGTGGCTTGTCTGCTACATTCTCCAAAAAGAGTAGCGACGTAGCCGAAGAAATTGCAAGTGAAGACGGCGGCACTATTGAAGAAGCTCCAGAAGCAACTGTAAGCGGCAGAGAAGCTTTTATTAACGCTATCGCAGGACAGGAAAGCGGCGGCAATTATAACGCAGAGAACGGCGATACCGGCGCTTATGGCAAGTATCAGATTTTGCCTAGCAACTGGCCTGAGTGGGCAGAGGAAGCAGGAATAGGCGCAGATGCTCCCAGAACACCGGAGAATCAAGAGATTGTAGCACGCTTTAAACTTGGACAGTATTATGACAAGTACGGCGCACGTGGCGCAGCTATTGCATGGTATGGTGGCGAGGGCGCACTGAATTACAGTGACGAAGCATTGAACCGCAAACAAGGTGACAACGGCGAATATCCCTCCATTAACGAGTACGCAGACGAAGTGCTTGGAAGAATGGGGAACGTAGCTGACAGCGCGAAAATTGACGATACAGAAGAGAATTACTTTGACGAGAGTAATTATACCGACGATGCTATTCTGGGCGCTCTAAGGCCTGCTAGAGGCTTTGACGTGAGCCACTTGGAGGACGGAGAAGCACAGGACAGAAATTCTGTAGCGCAATTTGAAAATCTTTCTCCAGAAGTTGAAGCGCAGCGCAACGAATTTACACGCCAACAAGAAATAAAAAAACGTCGTAAGCAAAGCAATGCACTCATGGAAGAACTGCGTGCGGCTGGCAACAATCCGCAGCGCACGGAACGTTACGGCTTTGAACAACGCAAAGTTTCTCCTGCTGACGCTTTAGCACATAGTTTTGCCCAAGAAGAAACTATTCCTAACATCGACACTCAAAAGGCTTTCGATAATAACATCCAACCCAACATTATGCGTAAGCGTAGCAAGACTGCTAACGGCTTGCGTCCTAATGTACAGTTTTATGAAGAGCAGACAATCCCCGGCAGCCTTTATAATTTCGCTAACTCTCCACGTGATATGGCGAATGTTACTAACTTCAAATTGCAGAACGATAATGCCGCAACAGACAAAAGCGGTATGCAATGGGAAATTCCGCAACAGCAGACACAGAACGCAGCACAGGAAGAAGCTAAAAGACAGGCGGCTATCAGAGCTATTGCAAAGTATCAGAAGCTTATCAACGAACAAGAGATTGGAGCGGTAAGACCTGGGCAAGCAGCAACATTTAGGCCTAACGTATCATATAATTACGATTACCAAAGTGCTTTTGTCCCTAATGCACGAAGAGCGCTTGCGTTGCAAAATAACATTAGACAGCAGGAGCAACCTAGTATAGAGCCTACCCCGAGAAATGGCAGAGTTTTAGATGAACGTAATTTCCGAGAAATTACTTTGCCGAAGGTTAGGAAACAGCACAAATGGGACAAAGAGCATAAAGAGTATCATGCTGAACGCTACGGCGAATCCGCTTTGCCGCAAACCCAGCTTTTAAGCACTGATAGAGCCGCACGCCGCAATATGCCTAAGCCTGGTATTGAAGCAAGAAGTTTTATCAATGACAGGGCAGAGAAAAAAAGCGCACGTGAACGGATGCAGGATGCTATTGCTTTTGTATGGAAAGATGACCCGAAGCATCCATTAAAAGCTTGCAGAAGACAGCTTAATATGTTCCGTGATATGCGCAAGGAGTATTTGCAGCCTATATACGATGTTATGGCAGAGGGTGCAGGCAATGGCGTTTCACGTATTCCTATTATCGAGTTTGACAATCAGCATCGTGGCAGATTTTATCGTCAGAGCAATAACTCTCCGTGGTATGCTAAATATTTCAAGGAGCATAAGAAAAAGCCTACACAGAAGGCTATGTATGACATTGCAGAGGAAGTTGCTTTTGGCGAAAACGCTGATGTAGGTTATTATGCCGGAGTACAGGGCAAAGAGCTTGAAGCAATCGTCGCAGAAAACCACGCACAGCTTGACCCGATTAACGATTATATCCAAACCTACGAAAGTTTAGAGCTTAGACTAAAGGAGAATCCTAACTATGGCAAAGAGCAAGCAGAACGCATTAACAAAGCTGAGGAAGCACGTAGAGCAGAAAAACGCAACGCTGGGGAAACTGCAAGTGCCGAAAGTATCCAGACTGAAGCGAAACAGCCTGCCGAATCTAATCAAGATGAAGTAAAAGAAACTTCTGAACAGCCAACAAAGAAAAGCTTTTTCTCAAAAAAGAATGAGCAGGCAGGAAAAGAGCAACTCCCGCAAAGTAAGGGAGAAACTGCGCAAAGCGAAAAACTCACTCTTCCAAAAGGTACTACCGTTGATGTATCGATTGTAGGCGATAACTCTAACATCATTCAAGTTAAGTTTAATGGCGAACAGGGCAAAGGCACTAGCGGTATTATGGGCAGAGCTGGCTATAAATGGAAAAGCGATAAGCAAGTATGGCAGGCACGCAAAACTGATAAAGCAATGGACGTTGCAGAGCAGTTAGGCTATACCGAGGAAGCAAAACCGCAAGAGCGTGACTATGAGCTTGAACGTACTGCAAGACAGCAACGCTTGCAGGAAAGCAACGAGAGGGCAACGCAATCTCTTATTGCTCAAAACAAAGACGAATCTGTACCGGGGAAAAGATACACTGTTAGAAATAAATTCTTCAGCGTAAATATTCTTGACGGCATTATTCGAGTGAAAGACGCTAGAAAAATCAACCCTCAAAACAACCAATATAATTTTAGCCTTAGTGTTGAAGAATATCAGCGAGCTGCACAAAACGGCAACAGGCTTGCTGGCATCAGTAAACTGCTGAAAGCAAAAATCAGAGAAGGCCTTGAAAATTGGATTGAAGAATCTCCCAACGAACGTACAAAAGAAGTACGCAAGCAACAGAATGACGAAGCAACGCTTGCGCAAGCGACCGACCAACATTTCGAAGTCGCATATCCTTTGATAGAATCAGCATTGCAAAAAGCAGGTATTGAAGCGTTAGACCATCAGACTTTATTCGAGAGAGCAAAAAAAGCAAAGCCTAGCGCAGACACTTTCAGCAAGAACCCAGATGCACTCTTTAATATTAATGCTTTAACTGGCGCACCCAAGCAGGTTACAGACATTATCCAAAAAATGCCTAAAGCGGAGCAGAGCAAACCCGAAAAGAAGCAGACTACCGAAAAACAGGAAACCAAAGAGCCTACTAAGCGTTTTGACGGCGAACGCGCTAGAAAATCGCTTGACGCTTTAATCGGACGCAAGAAAAAGAGCGAGCCGCAGAAAAACGATGTTATCCCGAAGTCTAAGTTTATGAATGTATTCAACGAGGATGAGTTAGACGCAGAGATTGAAAAACTTAAAAAGGAACTGAGCAAATTATCCGCTAATCCGTTTTTCAATCCTACTCTTATGAAGTCTGCGTTCAAAGTTGGTGGTATATATCTACAAAAAGGTGTGAATAGATTCACCGAATGGGCTGGAAGCGTGGTTAGCGTGGCTGGCGAACAAGTACGGCCGTTCCTGCCTGCGGTATGGGATTCTCTTAAAAAGTACCCGGATAACCAAAAATTTAACGATGATGTTATGACAGCGGTAATGGAATACGTCGGAGAAGGCGTGGACAATGGCAAGAGCTTATCTACCATTAAACGCGAATTTGCGGATGATTACGGCGACGAATACCTTGGCTATGTTGATGCTGCCTTTGAGGGAGTAAAGAAATATCCTACTTCCGATAATGTTGCAGATGTGGTAGAATCTAAGCAGGATAATACCGAAGGAGGTAAGGAAAATGGAAACAACGAAGCAAGGTCTGGCAGCGTATCTGAAAATCAGCAATCCGAGCCAGTACAAGGAGCTGAAAGCAGCGGGGAAACTGGACGAGTATCTGGACAATCAGATGAACAACACGAACGACAGGTTCAACAACCTGAAAATGAGCCTGCTGAAAAACGACCCAGTACCCGAGGGAGCAACGGAGCTGGAAGCGTATCAGCATATTCGGGACAAGGAGAGAATAGCACAGGAGCTGCTGGACGAGGAACTGTACCATTAACTCCTGCACAAAAGGCCGATGCTAAACCTAGCGAAACTTCGGGCCATAACTACACCGTAACTAAGGACAGTCTTGGTGACGGTGGCGTAAAAACTAAATATAAGAATAACGTCGAAGCTATTAAGCTGCTAAAGCAGCTTGAAGCAGAAGGCAGACAAGCGACACCGGCTGAACAGGAAATCCTTGCCAACTATGTTGGCTGGGGCGGACTGTCACCGGTGTTTAATATTAATTACAACGGCGAAGCTATAGATAGCGCGTGGACGAAAGAAGCGAAGGAGCTTAAAGAGCTGTTGACGGATGAAGAGTATAAAGCAGCGCGCGCTTCTACTACTACTGCTTTCTATACGCCGGTGAGTGTTATCAAAAATATTTACGGCGCACTTGAAAGACTGGGCTTTAAGGGCGGCAAGATTTTAGAGCCGTCTATGGGTACAGGCAACTTCTTCGGCGTTATGCCTGAAAGCATGAGAAGCAAAAGCTCATTAAACGGCGTAGAGCTTGACCCGTTGACTGGCAGAATCGCTAAGCAACTTTATCAAAAAGCTAACGTTGAAATTACAGGTTTTGAAAAAGCGAAATTCCCCGATAACTATTTTGACCTTGCAATTTCCAATGTGCCTTTTGGCAGTTTTAGACTTGACGATGCTAAATACAATAAATACAACTTAAATATTCACAACTACTTCTTTGCTAAGGCTATGGACAAGGTTCGTCCTGGCGGTTTGGTATGCTTTGTTACAAGCACTGATACTATGCAAGGACGCGGCGACAGCGCAAAATTACGCGCGCTGCTGAAAGGAAAAGCCGACCTTGTGGGAGCTATTCGCCTGCCCGATACTACGTTTAAGGCAAACGCTAACACGGAAGTTACTTCTGATGTTATCATTTTGCAAAAGCGCAAAGACGGCGCAACACCTAGCAAGTTTACGCAAGATTGGCTGAAAACAGTACCTAGCGGTGTAAAGGATAATTACAACAATGATTTAGCTATCAATGAATATTTCAAGAAGCATCCCGAAATGGTACTCGGTGAGCTGAAATCCGGCGGACGCTATGGTAGCCTTGTAGTCGACGGCAAGGGCGTAAATATTGATAAGGCGATGCAGAAAGCTATTAAGAAACTTCCTGCGGATATTTACGAAGCAAGAACCAGTAACCGCAATACCAATTCCATTGAATCCGCACAAAAATTCCTTGCGCCAAACAATAGCCGTGAGGGCGCATTTATCGAGAAGGACGGGAAAGTATATCGCGTGCAGCAGGCAGAAATGACAGAGCTGCCGAAAACAGCACAAAAGAAAGCTAAAGAATATGTTTCCCTGCGTGATGTTGCTAAAAGACTTTTGTCGGAACAAATCAATCCTGCTGCCACTGACGAGCAGTTAGCTAAGACGAGAGCAGAGCTTAATAAAGTCTATGATAAGTTTGTTGAGCAATATGGCCCGATAAACGATAAAAAGAATATCAGAGCGTTATCACTTGATCCGGACTATGGCATTCTGGAAGCTATCGAAGATTATAAGGTTGACCCGCTGACTAATAAAGCAACTGTAAGCAAGCGTGCAATTTTTACGCAGCGCACTGTAAATCCCGTTAGAGAAGTTACACACGCAGATAATGTAAATGACGCGCTAGCTTTATCCATGAGCCAGACGGGTGGCGTTGACCTTAGCTATATGTCGAAGCTTATGGATGGCAAAGACGAAAGTAGCATTTTAAAAGAGTTGGGAGACCGTGTCTACGAAAACCCTGCCACCGACGGCATTGAGCTTGCAGAAGCTTATCTATCTGGCAACGTTCGCGAGAAATTAGAAATTGCTGAAACTGCTGCAAAGACTGACGAACGCTTTAAGAAGAATGTTGAAGCTTTGAAGAAGATTCAGCCGAAAGACCTTGAGCCGGAAGATATTTCTGTAAGCCTTGGCACGCCGTGGATTCCTGCTAGTGATATTCAACGTTTCGCAGCACATCTGCTGGGAAATAATTTCTACATTATGGATGTCAACTATATTCCTGCTGCTGGTACATGGAAAGTAGACTGGGGAAAAGCTAAGTCTTTAAAAACTAGCGTTGATGCAACGCAAACATGGGGCACGAAGTACAAGAATGTAAAAGACCTGCTGGAAGCAGCACTTAATCAAAGTACGCCAACAGTTACGCATAAGGACGCGGACGGTAAAACTTATACAGACAAGGAAGAAACTATTGCAGCACAAGCAAAACTGCGTGAGATTCAAGAAGAATTTAAGAAGTGGATTTGGACTGATAAGGAACGTACCAACCGTTTATTGGCTTACTACAATCGCAACTTCAATAACTGGGTACTACGTAGCTATGACGGCAGCGCATTAACGTTCCCAGGTTATAGCACAGCAGAACCGCAGCTTAAGCAGCACCAAAAAGACGTTGTGTGGCGTATTCTGCAAGACGGCACCTGCCTTATGGCGCATTGTGTAGGCGCAGGCAAAACTTGGAGTATGCAGACAGCAGCAATGGAGCTGAAGCGTTTAGGCCTTGCGAATAAGTCTATGTTTGTAATTCCTAACCATATGTTGCAGCAGTTTGAAAACGAATTCCGCCGTATTTATCCAAATGCTAAACTATTGACAATTAGCAGTGATACACTTCCAGACGTTAATATTGCTGGCGCAGCGAAAATGAGCAAGGCTAAATTAGCTGAGCGAAAAGCGGAGAAGAACGCTAAACGTCAAAGTGTGTTAGGCAAAATTGCAGCAGAAGATTGGGACGGCATCATTATCAGCCATAATATCTTTAAACGAATTCCTATGTCACCAGAAGCATACAATCGCTTCTATGAGCAACAGATTGCAGAAGTCGAGCAGGCTATTTTAGATATTAACGCTACCGAGGGTAAAAGCGGTAATGCCATTGTTAAAACGTTGGAAACAACAAAAAAGAATCTGGAAACTAAACTCAAACAAAATGTTAATGAGGAAGCAAAAGATGTTGTAATTCCGTTTGAACAGTTAGGTGTAGACCAGATTTTTGTTGACGAAGCAGACCAGTTCAAAAACCTTTATTTCACAACCAAAATGCGCAATATCGCCGGAATGTCGCAAGCCAATAGCCAACGTTCTATGGATATGTTTATGAAGACGCAATATCTCATGAACGCTAACAACGGCCGCGGCGTAGTTTTTGCAACCGGCACACCAATTTCCAACACTATGGCGGAAATGTTTACAATGCTGTGCTATCTGGATAACAAAGGCTTAAAAGAAAAAAACCTTGGATTCTTTGATAATTGGGCAGCTACGTTTGCTACCAAGGAAACCACGGCAGAGTTGTCCCCTGATGGCAGCGGATATAGAACTGTCGAGAAATTTACTAAGTTCAACAATATGCCAGAATTAACAAAAATGTTCCGCAAAGTTGCTGACGTAAAGAAAATTGAGGACTTAGATCTTAAAATTCCGAAGTTGAAAAACGGCAAGCCGACCGTGGTAGAAATTCCAATGAATAGTGCGTTGGAGAGCTATATTAAGGAAACAGCAAAAGAACGAGCTGCAAAAATTCATAACAGAGCAGTTGACCCCCAAGAAGATAATATGCTTAAGCTTACCGGCGATTTACGCAAGGCATCACTTGATATGCGACTGGTCGACCCGTCTGTTCCTGCTTCTGTAGCTGGCGGCAAAATAAAAGCGGTAGTTGAGCACGTTGCAGACAAGTACAAAGAAACTAGCGACGTAGACGGCGTACAACTTGTGTTCTGCGATTTATCAACACCAAAAGGCGAAAAAGACAAGGTTAATGAAAGCGACAGTGTGGAAGAAAAAGAAGAAGCAGAAGACAACAGCAACATTACTGTCTATGCGGAAATCAAAAAAGGACTAATCAAAAAAGGTATCCCGGCTGAACAAATCGCTTTTATTCATGACGCGAAAACGAAAGTGCAGAAAGAGCAGCTTTTTGAGCGCTGCCGCCAAGGACAGGTGCGCGTGCTCATCGGCTCTACCGAAAAAATGGGTGCAGGCACTAATATTCAAAACAAGTTAGTTGCAGAGCATCACGTCGACGCACCGTGGCGACCGCGCGACATTGAGCAGCGCGAAGGACGTATTCTGCGCCAAGGCAACGAAAATGAAGAGGTTGAGATTTTCAACTACGTAACCAAGGGCAGTTTTGATGCTAATATGTGGGAGAAGCTGAAAAATAAAGCTACCATGATTGGCCAGGCTATGAGCGGCAATCTTGTACAGCGCAGTCTTGAAGATGCAGACGCAACAGTTTTGAGTTTTGCCGAAGTCGAAGCACTTGCCAGCGGCAACCCGCTTATGGCAGAGCGTGTAATGGTTAATGCCAAACTTACGCAAATGGAAGCACTTGCTGAAAATTATCGTCGTGACCAAGAGAAGAACAGGCGCGTTCTGGCGGCTATACCGAATAACATCAAAGTTGCGGAAGCCAACGCGGAAAAAGCAAAAGCTGATATTGCAAATCGCAAAGATATTAGCGGCGATAACTTCTCTATGGTTATGGGCCGAAACAAAACCGTCTACACTAAGCGTACCGATGCAAAAGCAGAACTAGAACGCATTGCCAGCCATTATACTAATGAGTTGGGCGGTGTTGTAGCTAAAGCTGGCGGCTTTGATATTCGCTTCCGTGCTATTCCTGCCGGTAAACTGTTCATGAGCAATGACGGAAAAACTGCATATAAAGCTTCTGAAAACACTGTTCGTGCTGAAATTGTGGGTGAAGATACTTATTTCTGCGAGCCGAGTTTAGGTAGCATTGAGCACGCCATTATGCACGCGCCCGACAAGGCTTTAGAAACTGCAAATAAAATCATTGTCACTGGCAAAGAAGAAATGAAGCAGTTAGAAGCGAAGATTAAAGAGCCGTTCAAATACGCGGATGAGTACGAATCTTTAAAGAAACGTTCAGCGGAAATTGAAGAAGCGCTGAATAAGAGCAACGAGCAGACTGGCGATACCCAATACTCCGTAACTTCTGAAGCAGTACAACGTGCAAAAGAAGAAGTTGAAGCTGAAATCAGAGCAGCGTTCCCTAACGGTAAAGTAGAATATGTCAACGGCGTACCGACTATCACAATGCCTAACGGTTCTAAATTCCAATACAGCATTCGTGAAAACATCGTTGTAAATGCTAAAGAGCAGAGAAAAGCCGACGCAGCGCACGGCACTAGCGGCGCAAGGGTACAAGGCTTTTGGAAGAAGTTTACAGGCAATGGCGTTCAAAGAATGTTGGCAGTATCTCAAAACAGCGAACGTGGCACGGCTTTTCACGAAGCTATGCACGCCGCTATTGACCTTGTACTGACCGAAAAAGAAAAGAACGCACTGTACAACTACTACGAAAAGAAAGCTAAAGAGCAAAATCGTGATGTTGACGAAGTAATTGCAGACGCTTATCGTGACTGGGTACTTGCTAGACAGCGTAAGAGTGGTACTATGTTTGGTAAACTTTGGCGTAAAGTCAAAGACTTCTGCACCAGAATCAAGGCAATCTTTGACAAGGGCGCAGAAGTAGAGCGTATCATGCAGGACGTTGAAAGCGGCAGAGTGTACGAACGTGGCACTAACAATCATAGTGTGACGAAGCGAATCTTCTTCAGCAAAGAAGAAATTCAAGGACAAAAGGGAAGCGGAACTGAATCTATCAATCCTAACGAAGAATATATTCAAGGCATCAACGGCACTGACCCAGGCAAAGTCAATACATTAGCCAAATCATTCGAGGATAAAGGCTATGTTGGCAGACCCGTACTGCTGGTTGAAAACGGGAACGAAGGCTATATCGCTTTAACAGGTAGCCATAGAATCGAAGCAGCAAAACAAGCTGACGTTGATTTAAAAGCTATTGTGTTGGAGAACAACGAAGATACTGCGCAGCTCATCGAAGCAAGGGACGATGACGAAAGAGAGAATATCGCTAAGCAGCTATACGAAGAAGGTGCTATCAGTAAAAGCGTTTATGATGTTATTCGTGAAGAGAACGAAAGTAATGGTACTTATTATTCCGTTGCTTCTCCCAAGCACAAAATCGCCAACGCATTTACCAATACCGAGCGTAAAGGTGTAGTAGACAGTGCAAAAGACTTCTTCAAAGAACACCGCAAATCTCTTTATCAAGATTGGTTCGACAAGAACAATCCGCTGAAAGGTTTTGACGCACTGACGAAAGCAACAGGCGGCTTAAGCGTGTATGACCAAGTGCAGAGCCTGCCTGCTACTACCGCAGGTATGCTGAAAGCCTTGACTGAAGGTACTGCACAGCACGTCAAAATGGCTAATCAGCACTTGAAGAATGTTAAGATGAAGTACAATGTCACTCTTGCTATGGCGTTAGAGAAAATCGACAAGAAGCAAATGGACAAGGCTTATCCAAAATATCTTGCAGAGAACGGCTTTGATAACTGGGTAAACGCTTTAGGCGCATACTTAGGTGCAGAGCGTTGTTTAGAAATGGCGCAACTTGCAAGAGCTGAGGGAAAGACCTATAAATTCCCTAAAGGTTTGACTGAGCAGGAGTGCCAAGAATTCGTGAAGAAAGCTCCGCAACAGTTTAAGGCTGCCGCTGATATTTTCTACAAAGTCAACGATAATGTAATCTCCATCATGGAGGATGCAGAAGTATTCAGTCATGATCTGGCGAAAACATTGCGTACCAAGTATAGGAAATACTGCCCGTTGCTCCGTGACTTCTCCGACACTGCCGCAGCAGACAGTTTTATCGGTGGACTGACAGAAGGCGGACGTGGTATTGGTAATGTATCTGTCCCGCTGAAACGAATCAACATCGAAGGCAGCGAACGCGGCGTGCTGAATCCGTTGGAAACAATCTTGAAGTCTTATGCGGTAATGCTTAACAGAGCAGAGCGCAACAAGGTTGCTTTAATGGCCGTGGAGAATTCAAGAAGCGCAGACCTGCATGAGCTGATACAGGAAGTGCCAGGCACTACCGCTGACCCGAAGAACTGCGTATTCACTGTACTGATTAACGGCAAGAAGAAAGCATACAAGACTACACAAGACTTGTACGGTCCTATTGTTGGATATAACTTGCCAGCTGCAAACTTAGCTTTTGGCGTAGCAAGAACCGCCGCACGTATGCTCAGAACAGGCGCTACAATGTCACCGAGCTTTATCCTGCGCAACGTCCTGCGTGATACTGTCTTTGCAGGCATTTCAAGTAAAAACGGCTTTATTCCGCTTGTAGACACTATTCGTGGTGCAATAGCATTAGCGAAAGACCCGGCAATGAGAGCAGAGTTTGAAGCGGCAGGCGTTACTGAATACAACTTCTATTCTTCGCAGAAAAGCAGAATCAAATCTCTTGACGCTATGGCAGGCGAAACACCGGCTAGTGCGTGGGAGATTATGAAAGCAGTATTCAGCAGGCTTGAAGCAACAAGTGATTTCTTTGAATCCTCTACACGTATGGGCGAGTACATGAAGGCACGTCAAAAAGGCCTGAGCATGGAAGAAGCTGCACGCGCCGCAAGAGAGGTTACACTTGACTTCTCGCGCAGCGGACGCGTTGGCGAGCAGGTTAACCAAGTTGTTCCGTTCTTCAATGCCTGCTTGCAAGGCGGCGATAAAATGGTAAGACTGTTCCGTGAAGATTTTGTAGGTACGTCGCTGAAGGTGCTTAAATACATCGTACTGCCTAGCCTGCTTATAATGGCTATGAACTGGGACGAGGACTGGTATAAAGACCTTGACCCCGATATTAAGAACAACTATTGGTGCTTAGGCAGGAATATCCGCATCCCTAAACCGCAGGAAGCAGGCGTGTTGTTCGGCAGCGGCATTGAAGCACTGTTCCAACAAGCAGCAGACAAAGATAAGGATGCAGTAAGCAACTTTTTGAAAGCGTTCAGCAGCAATATGACGCCTAGTGTGTTACCTACATTAATTCTGCCGCTGATTGAGTGGAGTGCAAACTATTCATTCTTCAAAGGCCGTCCGCTTGTAGGCAATAAATACTCACGCCTGCCAGATGAGTTACAATATAATGACTACACTAGCGAGCTGAGCAAAGGCATCGGCAGTGCGTTGAAAGTATCGCCTATGAAGATTGATAACCTTGTGCGCGGCTATACCGGTACTATGGGTGCGTTATTGTGGAGTATGGCAGGCGAGCCGTTTGCGAAAGCAAATAATCTCCCGAAGAAGCGTACAGGCGAATTACCTTTTATTCGTGACTTCAATGTGACGGATGCAAATCTGAGTAGACCTATGAACGAGTTTTATGGTATACTAGATAAAGCGAACAGACAACACGCAGGCTATGGAGTTAAAGGCAAGCCGGAAGCCGCAGTAAAAGGCATCCGCAGTGCAGGTGCTATGATTAGTAAAATCCGCAAGGATATAGACAAAATCACACACAGCAGCTTAACACCGGAGCGCAAGCGTGAATTAATTGATAAACGCAAGGAGAAGATGAATCAAATTGCAAAACAAGCCACCGCAAGGTATGGCAAATATTTCGAGTAGATACAAATTGCAGGGGAAATATTTATAAATAACTTGAGGTGCACAAATGGAATTAGACCTTAACTGGTACAGTACAGTCATCAGCCTTTTAGCTTTGGTTGTCACCTACTGTATCGTTGAGCCGCTGAAGACCGCTATTAGCGAGCTGAAACTGAGCATTGACGATTTAAAGGTAGAGATGAAGTTGAACAGGCAGGCTATCCAAGCATTGGAACAACGCCACGCACGTATTGAAGAACAGGTAAAGACCTTGTTTAACGAGAATGACGAGCAGAACGAAAGACTGAAAGAGCTGGAACACAGATGTAAAGACTGTAAGGAATGTAGAAACTAAATAATGAAAGCCGTGCTAAAATAGCACGGCTTTTCTATTTAAGGAAGTGAGATAATGCGAAAACTGCTTAATATGTTAAAGAAAGACGATAATGCCTATAGCGTGGGCAGAATCTGTGCTGTTATAGGCTTTGCCGTTTGGGTGCTGGTTACTTTATGGCTTGCTTTTTGGGCCAGAACTTGGGGTAACTATGAGAGCTGCACGCTTGGCATGGTAGCGTTGCTGCTTGTACAGTTGGGTAATAAGGCCATTGAGACGAGAGCTTTTAAAGTTTCAAGTGAAGAAGTTAACAAAACAACTAAAATGTGAAATCAAGAAGTGAAATTAAAGGAGTGATAATAATGATTATTACAGGTATGGCACATTTTGAATCCGTGTGTAAAAACAAATTAGTAGAGTGGTACAACCATAATAGCAAAGAGCATATTACGCTTGAGAATGTGTTTGTGGTCTGGGCGTGCAAGACGTTGCAGAATTACAAGGCGTTGTTATCAACGACCGTTAGCGGTGACGGTATTTATGCTGAATATACATACAACGGCGACAAGCAAGAAATGTATGAGGACGTATACAAAAAAGATTCTAACCGCTGCTTAAAAAGTGAGTGAGGTGATAGCTATGGACTGGAACAAAAGTCTTGCAAGAGAAATTGCAAAAGGTTTAATTAAAACCGGAATCGAAGGCGGCTATGACAGTGTGACAAAAAGCACTGCATATGATTATCCGTCAATCGGCGTGAGCCAATGGGAAGGCAATAGAGCAAATGAGCTTTTGAAAGCTATCCCCGGCGGCGCAGAATATGCAGACCGCACCTACACTGATATTAAGGCAAGCGGTGAACTGCCGATGTTGAAAGAGCTTTTGAGAAGCGACGCAGGGCAACAGGCGCAATTAGATCAATTATCCCGCGACTGCCTGCAATACGTCGAAGTCTTGCAGCAAGTACCGACGTTGGATGATACACGCTGCTTGATTTATGCCGGTATGTGGTGTCCTACGTCAACCTACGTTGTAAAGCGTTTCTTGGAGAATCGTTTTGAGCGTGTCGACCTGCGTAGCCTGGAAGCACTCTATAAACTGTTTAAAAATTATTACTGGATTGCTGCCGATGTTGGCGAGATGTACCGCCCCGGTTACGCTAACAGAGCACAAATTACTTATGAGTATGTAGCTGGGATTGACCTTACTACTCCTTATGGTATTCCTGCCTACGGCAAAGCAGGAAACGGAAGATGATTTAAAGCTTATGCTTTAGATACAGTCACCGACAAGAGGTTTAGTTATTCCCTCTCCTATACGTGTAGCATTTTCTGTATTTTTTTGCGTAATAGTCGGTGACACATTTTACAATGATTGGAGGTGATACAATGGAAGAACTGAAAATGTTTGTGCTTGACAAAAAGTTTTTGGTTGGCCTCATTATAGGCTTTACTCTTGGCGCGTTACATCATTATTTTGCTTTTTAAAATATCCTGAATCTCTATCTTACAAGTAGGCTATAAGTTAACGATTTTGAACGAAAATCACACACAAATTGCATCGTCTACAAGCGTTTTAAAAATAGTGCCGCTTATGATTTATCGTGGCGGAATCTAAAATCGCTTGTAGGCGAAATTTGTGCGTCTGACGAGGTTTATTATATTTTACAAATATCAGTATTGCTAAGAGGTTATAATGGAGAATGAGAAAACAAGAAAAACTAAAATTGTCGTTGCTTTTGCCGCTGGCGTGTGTGTCGCTTGCGGTATTTTTTATGCCGCTAACTGCTTTGGCTGGTTCGCCCCGGTATTCGGACGAACCAATGGAGTACGTTCTGACGGAGCAACAATACAGCAGACTCAAAAACAACTTGACGGAGCTAAAAACAATCAACGAGAATTACAGAAAACTGCTGACGCAATCGAAGGGACAGTTGGGAGCATCAGACAAGAAGTTAGCGGAGCTAGAGAAGAAGTCGGACGAGCTGAGCAGTCTTTGTCTGACGCTGAAAATCAAAGTCAAAGAGCAGGAGAGCTTATTGACGAATGCGAACGCATCCTTGACGGAGCTGGAAAAAGAGTACAAGTTAAAACAGAGGCGCATTAAAAAACAGCGCAATATAGCATACATAATAGCAGGATGTGCACTGTATGCTGCAATGAAGAATTAAAGCAAAATAAAACACGGATGGTGGTACGATGGAAGAGAAGGAACAAATACCAGCAGGCATTATCACAATGTTATTAAAAGGTTATGTAGATACTATTGCTTTTCAAAGAAAGATAATCTGTGCCGCCTTGGTTGGGTGGGCGGCAACAGCTATTGCTTTTTATTTATGTAGGTAGGTGACAACAAAATGGACACACTGCTGAAGAACACGCGTGATTGGCTGCAAACTTCAACGCGGCGTTCTTTCAGCGCGGTATTAGAAGAAGCGAAGATAACCCCACGGCAGGTAGAAATTTGCGAATTGAAATTTGTAAAAGGCTTGACCAATTATCAGATAGCTATGCGGTTAAACGTATCTGTCAAAACGGTAGACAAGGAACTTAATACTGCGTACAAGCAAATAACAAATGTATTATCATTCCTTTAAATGCAAGGAGCCGCCCTTCGGGGCGGTTCTTTTTTTATGGGGAATTAGTAGGGAATGTTTTGCTAAAAATCATCTAAACTATAAGTGAGGTGATAAGTATGTACGGACAATATAACCCTTATATGGGCGCAACACCGCAGATGCAGCAACGGCTGAATTATTTGCAGCAACAACAGCAGCAGATGTACCAGCCAACTATGCAGCAACCTATGCCTATGACATTGAAAGGCAGAATTGTTACTAGCATGGATGAAGCAAAGGCAGCTCAAATTGACCTGGACGGAACGAGCACTTTCTTCCCTTGCCCTGCCGAAGGCAAAATTTATGAAAAGCTTATAGGCTTGGATGGCTTGCCGATTTTCAGAGTATACCAAATCAACAATTCGCAGAAGCAGCCTGCGTATGCTGAGCAAAACATTGTAGATAGATTAGTAGAACGTGTGGACAGATTGGAAAAGCAGATTGGAGGAATGAACCATGAACCCGATGCAGATAATGGCAATGTTACAGAACAGCGGTAATCCTATGATGATGCTTACACAATTAGCACAGCAGAATCCTATGATGAGCCGCGCTATGCAAATGGGGCAAGGAAAGAATGAAGTACAGTTAAAAGAAACAGTCCGCAACCTTGCAAGGCAGCGCGGCATGAGTGACGAGCAGTTTACTCAGTTTTTAAGTCAATTCGGTTTAAAGCTCTAATGCGCGCAATGAGCTTTACATATAATTTTTGGAGGTGAAATTTTATCATGGAAGGTGCAAACATTGTTCCGGTAATGGACATGAACAGAAACAACAACTACGGCGACTGCTGGGGCGGCGGTATGTGGTTTATGTGGATTATCGTTCTTTTCGCTCTTATGGGCGGCTGGGGCGGTAATTGGAATAACCGCGGCAATATGGGCGCAGAAATCTTTGCTAATGGCAGTATGACACGTGACCAAATCGCAGACCAATTTTCTATGCAGGATATTAAAGAAGGTATTCGTGGCGTTCAAAATGGTTTGTGTGACGGCTTCTACGCTCAGAACAGCACTATGCTGAATGGTTTTAATGGTGTACAACGTGACATTATGCAGACCGGCTATCAGTTAGGCAGTCAGCTTTCCGAAAATCGTTTTGCTCAACAGCAATGCTGCTGCGAAACTAACAGAAATATTGACGCAGTGCGCTATGAGAACGCGCGTAATACCTGCGATATTGTCACCGCAGTAAAAGAGGACGGCGAAAAGACCAGAGCAGTTCTGATTGCCAACCAGATTCAAGACCTGAGGGACAAGCTCGCAGACCGTGACCGCGACTTGCAGACCGCTAACTTCCAATTAAGTCAGCAAGCACAGAGCGCTAATCTTATCGGTACGCTGAGACCGTTCCCTGTTCCTTCTTATCAAACTGCAAGCCCATATCAAAGCGTGGCTAGTAATATCTGTGGCGGTTGTGGATATACTAACATAGCGTAAAAATTTCATAACTTATTCACAACAGATGTTCTATAATATAAACAAGAATATCTGTTGTGGAGGTTATAATTATGGAATGGCGAGACGTTAAAGGTTATGAAGGAATTTATATTGTTAGTAGCAATGGGCAAGTAAAAAGATTGCCATACATTGGCAAGACACCAGATGGATTACTGTGTCAGCGTAAAGGAAGAGTGTTGAAGCCTTGGTTCGATAAAAAAGGCTATCAGCATATAGAGCTTTGTGATAAAGGAAGAACACGAACAGTTACTGTTCACCGTGTTGTTGCAGAAGCCTTTTTACCTAATCTGGATAACAAGCCTCAAATTAATCATATTGATTGCGATAAAACTAATAATGCAGTAAGCAATCTTGAGTGGTGTGATAATTCGGAGAATCAATTACACGCTTATGCACATGGATTACAAAAATCATGCTTCCAACACCATAATTCCAAACTTTCTTTAGAACAAGTTTTAGAAATAAAACACAACTGCGTTCCTGGGAACAAAGGAAATGGAATGCTGACATATGCTAAAAAATTTGGCGTTAGTTATGCTACTATACAACAAATTATTCGAGGACAGTCATATAAAAACATAAATTGATGTGCATTAACTGCACTGCTAGGGACGGTGCAAGCCGTCCCTATTGCTTTAACTAAAGAGGTGAAAACAAATGATTTGCAATCAGAAATCCGCATTAACAACGGTAGCGACAGCAGCGCAGACTGTAACAGCGAACGGCTTTGTCGGCTTCCCGACTAACAATCTTCTGACTGGTGTATCTATCAAGCATCCGGCAGGAAGTACAAGCGTTAACCTTATCCAGGGACTTTACCTTGTGACTTTGAACGCTGATGTTACGCCGACGGCGGCAGGCGATATAGGCTTAAAGCTTCTTCGCAACGGCGTGGCAGTACTGGGAGCAGAAGCAACAGTGACCGGCGCTACAGGTGATACTTATAATATCTCCTTTGCTACACTGCTTAGAGTGTTGCCTAGTTGTTGCGTAATTAACAACAACTTAGAATTACAGGTACAGGCTACGGCGGCAGGCACTATCAGCAATGCTTCTTTGAGCGTTGTAAAAATGGCGTAAAAGGGGGCGACGTTATGCACAAACTAAAGAAATATTGGGAGAAGGTAAGCGCTGACCCAGTGAAGATAACAGAGATGGAAGAAATAGTTTGTGAAGCGTTAGAAGAAGTGCGTGGCCGTTGCCCTCGGTTATTTTGGGATACTGCATATAAACTGCATTGTGTAGCATACGGCAGGCACTTTGATGAAGAGCTGGCTAAAAAGGCAGTATCTAAGATGAAGAATGTTGACGGCACGTGTGGCGAACATTGGACGTATGAGCAGACTAGCCAATTCGCAGACCAACAGGGAATACGTTGTAAAGCTGATTGGTACTATGTTATGAATATGCTACATAGTGATTTTGCTGAAATTCTTGGAAGCGACACTAACAACTACGTGCGTATGGCAAAAGCGTATATAAACGACCCGGACGCATCAGAGGGAAAAGTTCTTGACGCTTGGTTGGCGCAGATGCTATAATAAGCTAAGGGCAGGTTCTCGCCTGCCCTTATAGTTAAGCCGCAAGATTTGCTGATATTTTCCATGTGTCTGAGCTTACTGCAATCCGAGTCCGCGGCACCA